>Ga0302347_1004331_pt1 | contig 11427 bp, 9 predicted proteins | sample PhyWR1_FD_202178 | JGI IMG/M metagenome (GOLD analysis project Ga0302347, IMG submission 202178) | Leaf surface microbial communities from wheat plants in UC Gill Tract Community Farm, Albany, California, United States - DLSL W.R1 (v2)... | ecosystem: Host-associated > Plants > Phyllosphere >...
TTTTTATATTGCCATTTGTTTTTTACAAATTCTGCAGCCCGGCTTGAGCGGAAATCCTTTTTTGCCTGTACTCAAGTTCAATTTAATCTGAAATCTTGAGCAAAAAAGATTGGGAGCGGAAGACGGAAAAGCTGCCATAATAAAACTTATGAATAGCTTTCAACTAAGTCAATTAACCACCCAAATTATTCTAATTCAATTTATTGACTTGATGATATATGTTGAGCGAATTGCTAAGAATCTTAGTAAAACCTTTGACATCATTGCCACTCCAGGCGAGATTCTCTTCGCCATAACTTCCAAACTTTGAAGACATCAAATCATTTTCAGACTCGATTCCATTCAAAACAAAACGATACGGATGAAGTGTAATGAATACTTTTCCGTTGACTGTTTTCTGAGAATCCTGCAAAAACGATTCGATGTTTCTCATCACTGGGTCTAGGAAAAGTGCTTCGTGGAGCCAGTTTCCGTACCAATCTGACAATTGTGATTTTATGGTCTGCTGATATTTGGAAAGTGTATGCTTCTCCAAAAGATGGTGTGATTTTATGATAATCGCCGCAGCCGCAGCTTCGAAACCAACACGACCTTTTATCCCGACAATCGTGTCTCCAACGTGGATATCGCGACCAATTCCGTAAGGTGACGCCAATTCTTCAATCTTTTGAATCGCTAAAACTGGATGAGAAAATGTCTCTCCATTAACAGAAATCAATTCTCCATTTTTGAATTCAATTTCCATATTTGATGGTTCTGTTTTTTCAACTTGCGAAGGAAAAGCATCTTCTGGAAGTGAATATCGGGAAGTCAAAGTTTCTTTTCCGCCGACGGAAGTTCCCCAAAGTCCTTTGTTGATGGAATATTTGGCTTTGTCAAAATCCATTTCGTAATTGTGGTCTTTTAGGAATTGAATTTCGTCTTCACGCGATAAACTCAAATCTCGGATTGGCGTGATGATTTCAATTTTCGGACACATTACGTTGAAAATCAAATCGAAACGAACCTGGTCATTTCCTGCTCCCGTACTTCCGTGCGCAATAGCATCGGCTCCAATTTCCAAAGCAGCTTCCGCAATGGTTTGCGCCTGAATCGTTCTTTCTGCACTGACCGACAATGGATAAGTGTTGTTTTTCAGAACGTTACCAAAAATCAAATACTTGACACAATCATTATAATATTTCTCTGACGCATCGATAAATCTGTAAGAAGCCACGCCTAATTTTTCCGCTTTTTCTTTAAGCAAAACCTCATCATTTTTATCAAAACCACCTGTGTTTATCGTGACCGCGTGAACTTCGTAGCCCAAAGTTTCGCTCAGATATTTTGCACAATACGACGTGTCCAAACCTCCGCTAAATGCCAAAACTACTTTCTTACTCATTGTCGTTATTTATAGATTCAAAATCTTTTTCTTTATTCATCTTTACTTTTTCCGGGACGAAAAGCATTGCTGTACAAAGACAGTTTTTACGTTCTTTCATCATCAGAATTTCATAATTCACGCAGTTTTTGCAGCCGTTCCAAAACTGTTCGTCCTGAGTCAGCTCCGAATAAATCACCGGTTTGTAACCTAAACTGCTGTTGATTTTCATCACTGCCATTCCGGTGGTGAGTCCGAAAATCTTCGCATTTGGATATTTCTCTTGAGAAAGTTCGAAGATTCTTTCTTTAATCAAAGTTGCTAATCCGGCGTTTCTGAATTGGGGCGAAACTATCAATCCGGAATTGGCGACATATTCTCCGTTTGTCCATGTTTCTATATAGCAGAAGCCCGCCCAGGTTCCATTTTCGTCAATGGCGATGATGGAATTGCCTTCCGAGATTTTTTTGCCCAGATATTCAGAGGAACGTTTTGCGATGCCAGTTCCTCTCTTTTTCGCAGAATCCTCCATTTCGTTTCGGATCTCTTCCACATATACCAAATGTTTCTCTGAGGAAACTTCTAATTTCATTGATATTATCTAATTAAGTCGCAAATTTAAATACATTTATCTTTATTAGCCAAATTAAAAAGATAATTTTATCTGTTAAATAATTTTTAACAACAATATTATCTTTAACTCAATATTAAATATTGCTAAATTATTATACATTTGCTAAAAAGGTATAGTTATGGAAAACCAATGTCCTAAATGCAACCATGACAAAGTTTCAAAAAGTGGAATTATCAAGGGAAAGCAGAGATTCTATTGCAAGAACTGCAATTATAATTTTACGGTTAAAAAATTAGGAAAACAGATTGACGATTACTACGTAACCAAAGCTTTACAACTTTATCTCGAAGGATTAAGCTATCGAGAAATCGAAAGGATTATTGGTGTTTCGCACGTCAGCATCAGTTCCTGGATCAAGAAATATAATATCACGCGACCGCCACATTCGGAGTTTCATCCGGTTTACAAAGTCTTGAAACAGAATGAATTGATAGAATATATTTCGCAGGAAAACAATCTTGAAAACTCAGGATTGATTATCACTCAATTTGCTGATAAGTATATGCTAATCAAATGGGAACGGTTTAAAAAGTAAATCTAAGACACAAGAATCAAGACACACGACTTAAGATAAATTAAATACAACTATATACTTTCCATTAATATATATTAAATTTTTGCAACTAAAATATTAATAACAATTTGGCAATCACAAAATAAACACCAAATTCTTATTAATTTATGAAGAAAATTCTCACTTTTATAGGATTAGCGCTTTTAAGCACCAGCCTATATTCGCAAGGTTCGCCTGATTACGGGAATGGTTTGAAATTAAACCTAACTCCAGAAGGCGATAAGTATGTAAGATTTATTCTTTGGAACCAGATATGGTTAAGAAATACAGAAATGAATCCCGGAACGATGGTTTCTGACGAAGCCACCAAAAATTCCTGGAACATCGGAAACCGACGACTGAGAGCGCTTGCCTATGCACAAATCACCAAAAGATATATGGTTTTGATGCATTTTGGAATTAATAATCAGACTTTTATCAACGGTGGAGGTTCAGGCTCCACAGGAACTGGCGGTTACGGAAACGGAAAAAAACCACAGATGTTTTTTCACGATGCGTGGAATGAATATGCTGTGGTTTTACCTGGAGAAGCAGGAAAATTCAGTTTATCAATTGGCGCCGGACTTCATTACTATATGGGACTTTCCAGGATGACGATGGCTTCTACATTAAATTTCCTGACTGTTGATTCGCCGATTTTCACATGGCCTTTGATTGACAATTCTGACCAATTTGCCAGACAAATGGGAATGTTTGCGAAAGGAAAATACGGCAAATTCGAATACCGATTCAGTTTAAATAAACCATTTGCGACCAATCTTGCGCCAGTTGATGTGACGAATCCAGCTGCGAGAGTTGCAGTTGACAACAACGGAAATCCTGAATTCTCCAAAGCCGGCTATGTGGAATATCAATTCCTTGACTCGGAGTCTAATCTTTTGCCTTTCAAAGTGGGCTCTTATCTGGGAACTAAAAGAGTTTTCAATCTGGGAGCCGGTTTTTATCATCAAAAAGACGGAACCAGAACTTCTGTTAATTCTCAAATCGAGAAACACGACATTGCGCTTTATGCCATTGATGCCTTCGCAGATTTACCTTTAGGAAATGCGAAAAACAAAATGGCACTTTCCGCCTATACAGGTTTTTACAACTATAATTTCGGACCGAATTATTTGAGAAATCTTGGGATAATGAACGTTGGTTCCAACGACCCGAATTTCATTGGTGATAAAGCAATTGCAGGCGCAGGAAATCTTCAGCCGATGATTGGAAGCGGAAACATCTATTATTTGCAAGCCGGATTATTATTGCCAAGCAATGCCGATAAACCAAAAATCAGAATTCAGCCTTTTGCAGCTTACACGAATAAGAACTTCAAAGCTTTGGAGAATTCTTCTTCTCAATTTGATGTTGGCGCAAACTGGTTCATCGATGGTCATCACGCCAAACTGACGACTCAATATTCGACCAGACCAACTTACACAAGTGCGTCTGCAGAACCGCAATCCAAGGGAGAATTCATCCTTCAATTCCAAATCTATCTATAACCGTTTAACATCAAATCTTAAAATAAAATGAGCGATACACATCACGAACAGTACGAAAACCTGAGCGACAAGCAAAAAAACCGCACCATTTGGAGCGTGATCATGGCGTCGTCCCTCGGAACCCTTATCGAATGGTATGATTTCTATATCTTCGGAAGTCTGGCCGTTGTTTTGGCGACGAAATTTTTTCCGGCTGATAATCCGACAGCTGCCTTTTTATCAACCTTGGCAACGTTTGCAGCAGGATTCGTAGTGAGACCTTTCGGAGCGTTGTTCTTCGGAAGATTGGGCGATTTGATTGGAAGAAAATACACGTTTCTTGTGACACTTCTGATTATGGGATTCTCGACATTCCTCATCGGATGTATCCCGAGTTATGAGACGATTGGCTTTATGGCACCGGTTTTAGTTTTAATCCTAAGACTTTTGCAGGGTTTGGCACTTGGTGGCGAATATGGCGGTGCAGCGACTTACGTTGCAGAATATGCACAACCTCACAGACGCGGTTATTGGACTTCCTGGATCCAGACGACGGCGACGGCGGGATTATTTATTTCATTGATTGTCATTCTAATAACCAAATCAACCCTTTCTGCAGAAGATTTTGATAATTGGGGCTGGAGAGTTCCGTTCTGGATTTCGATTTTGATGGTTGTGGTTTCGTATTTCATCAGAAAGAACATGAAAGAATCGCCTCTTTTTGCAAAAGCTAAAAGCGAAGGAAAAACTTCCACCAATCCACTGAAAGAAAGTTTTGGAAACAAATTCAATTTCAAATTTGTACTGTTGGCGCTTTTCGGGGCAGCAATGGGACAAGGTGTGATTTGGTACACAGGCCAGTTCTACGCAATGAGTTTTATGCAAAAAGTAATGACAATTGACACCACCCAAGTCGATACCTTGATGGCCATTGCACTTTTACTTGGAACACCATTCTTCGTATTCTTTGGTTGGTTATCGGATAAAATCGGCCGAAAAGCCGTGATGATGACAGGAATGCTCGTAGCGATTTTAGCTTACCGACCGATTTACAGCGCTATGTTCAATTCTGTGGACACCAAAACCAAAGAGATTTCAGCCAACGGAATCACTGAAAAAAGAACTTCGAAGGTTCACGCAAAAATCACAACCGACAGTCTTGTGACTTTCCATAAAGAAATTGCTTACACGGACGGAACTTTATTCAAAAAAGACAGTATTGTTCATTGGTCAGCCGCTGGTCCCGTGATGAAAGACGGAAAAGCCGAAGAACCAAAAGTGACCTCATCTGTCAAAATCAATGATGACACGAAATGGTATTTGGTCTTCCTTGTTTTCATTCAGGTCATCTTCGTGACGATGGTCTATGGTCCGATTGCGGCATTCCTCGTGGAGATGTTCCCGGTGAAGATTCGATACACCTCGATGTCGCTTCCTTATCACATTGGTAATGGTATATTTGGTGGACTTCTGCCTGCTGTGGCCACTTATCTTGTGACGACCGGAAAAGATGCCGGACACGCAGGCTGGTATCTGGAAGGACTTTGGTATCCAATTGGTGTTGCGGCTGTCTGTCTGGTGATTGGATTGTTCTATCTGAAAACGAAAAACAATAATATTCACGATTAGAAGCTTTTTGCTATTGGCTTTCAAACTGTACTTTTTAGATATTGAGATAATTTTCAATCTTAAAAGCACTTAACCCACAATTATTAATTAACTTTAAATCAAACAAAATGGACAGCATAAAAAAAATATTAGGCATCGTTTGGATATTACTGGCATTGGTCGTTCTGTATTTCGGACTGACGGTAATGGGAATTCCTAAACTGACATCAGGAAAACAGGAAGATTTGGTATTCGGGATCATCATCGTATTCATCCTTTTGCCGATCGTTTGCGGTGGCTTGGGAATCTTCGGGTACTATGCGCTAAGTGGCGAATATTCTGACGAGAAAATTTAAAACACTAAATTATAATTTGATAATTGATGAATGACAGTGTTTGTTCATCAATTATCTTTTATCGATTATCATTTATGAAAAAGCGACACGAACAAAAATTGATTATCCTGAGTTTTGGACTGATGATTTTGTTCAGTGCGCCAATCATTCTTTTATTCAATAGCGAAAGAGCAGTTTTCGGATTGCCAATGCTATACGTTTACATTTTCGGCGTTTGGCTTTTATCGATTGTGGCTTCTTTTATAATTTTCAAAAAATACGATGAGTAGCGTTTCATTATTTGCGGTGGTCATTCTCTATCTCGCCCTTCTTTTTTTGGTCGCCCATCGCGCCGAGAAAAAGAAGAGCAAGATTTGGGTGAACAATCCGTACATCTACTCACTTTCCCTAGCAGTTTATTGCACGGCGTGGACGTATTACGGAAGCATCGGCGTTGCCGTGAACAGCGGCTTGGATTATCTTCCGATTTATATTGGTCCGATAATTATTATTCCGGCTTGGATTTACATCAATAAGAAAATTCTGAGAATCTCGAGAGTGAACAAAGTCAGCAGCATTGCGGATTTTATCTCATTGAGGTATGGAAACAGCCGTTCGTTCGGGGCGATTATCACATTGGTTTGCATTTTTGGGATTATTCCATACATCGGGTTACAGATCAAAGCGATTTCCGAAACATTTCATTTGGTGACCAATACGCCGATTTCGAAGAATATTTTTACTGATAATGCAACTTTTGTGGTTGTGCTCTTAGCACTATTTTCTTCTTACTATGGAACGCGATATGTTGACGCGTCTGAGAAAAGGTTGGGAATTATTTCCGCTGTTGCTTTGGAAAGTTTTTTGAAATTAGTTTTCTTAATTGTTCTCGGCGTTTTCGTAACGTTTTTTGCATTTGACGGGTTTTCTGATATTTATGCGAAGGCAAGTCTTCTACCCGATTTTAAAGAGAAAAATACATTCAACGGCCTGGAAGGAAGCTTCAACTGGATGATTCTTTGTCTGATTTCTGCTTCTGCGATTTTTCTTTTACCAAGACAATTTCACACAACAATTGTTGAGAACAGACAGGAGAAACATTTGAAAACAGCGATTTGGTTTTTCCCGCTTTACTTACTGATATTCAATTTATTTGTATTTCCGATTGCTTGGGGCGGAAAGATTATTTTTGAAGGACAAACTGTGAATCCTGAGTTTTATTCGATTTTAATTCCGCAACATTTTGGTAACCAAATCATCACGGTTTTGGTTTTTTTGGGTGGCTTGAGTTCTTCCATTTCAATGGTGATTATTTCCAGTATTACTTTATCAATTATGTTGTCAAATAATCTTATCATTCCTTACGGCTGGCTCGATAAACTGAAATCCGACAACGAAGAAAAGAACACGAAAAGCATTATGAACATTCGTAAAGTCAGTATTTTCATTCTAATTGTTACGGCTTTTGTATTTTACAAATATTTTATTTTAAAGAATAGTTTATATTCGGTTGGATTAATTTCGTTTGTTATAATTTCTCAATTGGGACCATCATTTTTCGGAGCTATTTTTTGGAGAAGAGGAAGTTATAAAGGTGCGATCATAGGATTGATTGGCGGATTGGTAATTTGCTATTTTGGTTTGATTATCCCACAGTATTATTTTTCTTACAATCAGGAATTCAAAGGTTTTGTGCGAGAACTTTACAACTGGTTCAGCTTTTTCGACATTCCTTATTTGAGTAGTATTTCTGAAGTTTTCTTTTGGTCGATTTTAGTTAATATCAGTTTATTTATCATTATTTCATTAAGTCAAAAAGGCGATTATCGCGAACGTAATTTTGCCGAGATCTATGTCGATATTGATAAATACATCCAAAATCATGAGAACGCATTTATCTGGCGTGGAAAGGCTTTTGTATCTGACATCCGAAATATTCTGGTGAAATTTCTTGGTGAAAAGAAGACCGAACAGGCAATGCGGATTTTCAACCTCAAATATAACATCGACACGAGGACTGAAACCGCCGACGCAAGATTCATCAAATTCTCAGAAAATCTCTTATCCGGTAGAATTGGAACGGCTTCTGCAAAGATTTTGATTGAAGGCGTGACGCACGAAGATAAAATCTCATTGAAAGAAGTTCTTGAAATCCTGGAAGAATCAAAGGAAAACATCAGCCTAAATAAAAAACTAACCGAGCAAAGTCGTGAACTTCGGCAACTCTCCAACGAACTGAGTTTCGCTAATGAAAACCTCATCTTCAAAGACAAACAGAAAGATGACTTCCTGGATTCCGTCGCACACGAGCTCAGAACACCAATTACCGCGATCCGTTCTGCTGGCGAAATTTTGGCGGACGACGATGATATTCCGTTAGAAATCAAGCGGGAATTTCTCAACAACATTATCACAGAATCTGACCGACTGAATGAAATCATCAATGATATTCTTTACCTGGACAAGCTTGAACACGGCGAAATTGCCTTGAACATCAATCAAAATAATATCGTCGAAACTTATCAAAAAGCTTTGAACCCAATCAGTCATTTGATTCATCAGAAAAACATTCACCTGAGCGAAGTTGACCTTTTGACCAATCACATTTTTGAATATGACGAAGCCAGACTGATTCAGGTTTTTCAGAATATCCTCGGAAACGCTTTGAAGTTCACCGATGAACAAGGGACGATTCAGGCAAAATTTCAAGAGAAAGATGAAGAATTAATTATTAAGATCTTCAATACAGGAAAACAGATTCCTGAGGATGATTTGAATTTAATTTTTGATAAATTCTACCAATCCAGAAACCAAAACCTGAGAAAACCGTCTGGAAGTGGTCTGGGATTGGCAATTTGTAAAAAGATAATGGAAGCGCAAAATGGAAGTATCGCCGCAAAGAATATGGAAATAGGCGTTGAATTTGAAATGATCTTGAATAACAGAAAACTCAACAAAGAACCCGAAAGGATTCAATATGAGTAGCCGCAGGTGAAATCGAGGAACGAGATTCGGTGAAGCCCAACCTATGGAATAAGAATCAAATGATCCACAGAACCCGGAAGATTCAATGGGATGATAAAAATCGGGTTAACCATAGGTTTCAATCACAGCTATGAAAATTGAACCTTTCGGGTTCTCCAAAAAATTAAGAAAAAACAATGAAAAAGATATTAATTGCAGACGACGAACACAAGATCCTGATGTCTCTGGAATACAGTTTCAGGAAGATCGGGTACGAAGTTTTCATTGCCAGAGACGGCACCGAGGTTTTGGAATTACTGAAGACCATCACGCCGGATGTCATTCTCCTCGATATTATGATGCCAAATCTGGATGGTTACAGCACATTGGAACAAATCAAAAAGATGGAAGAATTAGCTAATACGAAAGTTATTTTCCTGAGCACAAAAGCCAATCCCAAAGACGTCGAAAAAGGATTAAGCCTAGGAGCAGATGCTTACGTGACCAAACCCTACTCAATCAAGAAATTGATTCAGCAGATCGAGGGAATGCTGAGTTAAAGAAACAAGGCAAAAGTAAAAAAGAGACAAGATCTGGAATGCTTCGCGGCTCCGCTCAGCATGGCAAATCAGAGACAAAGATTTAAGAATTAAAAATAGATAAACAATGAAAAATTATCACATTCAGAATTTACAGGATTATTTCAAAGAGTACAAAAAATCAATCAAGAATCCGAAGAAATTTTGGGATAAGATTGCAGATGAGAATTTCGTCTGGTATCAGCGTTGGTCCAAAGTCGTGGATTATGATATGAGTGAAGCCAATATCAAATGGTTCAAGAATGCGAAACTTAACATCACAAAAAATTGTCTGGACAGACATCTTTCCGTGCGGGGTGACAAAACCGCCATCATCTGGGAACCCAACGACCCAAAAGAAGAAGCACAACATATCAGTTTCAATGCGCTTTATGAGAAAGTGAATAAAACCGCCAACGTTCTTAGAGAATTGGGCGTTGAGAAAGGCGACCGCGTTTGCATTTATCTTCCGATGATTCCGGAATTGGCAGTGACGATGCTAGCCTGTGCCAAATTGGGTGCTGTGCATTCTGTAATATTTGCTGGATTTTCAGCCTCGGCAGTTTCTTCCAGAGTGAATGACTGCGGTGCAAAAGTAGTGATCACATCAGACGGAAGCTACAGAGGAAATAAAGTCCTGGACCTAAAAAGCATCATAGACGAAGCATTGGAAAAAACGCCAACCGTGGAAAAAGTTTTAGTGGTAAAAAGAACGCACAACGACGTGAAGATGAAAGAAGGCAGAGACCATTGGATGAATGAGTTCTATGACAAAGCTTCTTCGGATTTCGTGACGGTGATCATGGATGCGGAAGACCCGTTGTTTATTCTTTACACCTCTGGCTCTACAGGGAAACCAAAAGGAATGCTCCACACTTGTGCAGGCTATATGGTCTATACGGCTTACACCTTCAAGAATGTGTTTAATTATAAAGAGAACGATATCTATTGGTGTACGGCAGATATCGGTTGGATCACGGGGCATTCCTACATTCTTTATGGTCCGTTATTGAATGGTGCAACGACTGTTATCTTTGAAGGCGTACCTACCTATCCTGATGCCGGAAGATTCTGGGAAGTTATTGAGAAACATAAAGTGACCCAATTCTATACTGCTCCAACTGCCATTCGTTCATTAGCCAAAGAAAACATCGAGTGGGTCCAGAAGTACAATCTTGAATCCCTTAAAGTCATTGGTTCCGTAGGAGAACCTATCAATGACGAGGCTTGGCATTGGTACAACGACCATGTGGGTCACAAGAAATGCCCTGTTGTGGATACTTGGTGGCAAACCGAGACGGGCGGAATCCTGATCTCCCCAATCCCATTTGTCACGCCCACTAAACCTACTTATGCCACTTTACCTTTGCCGGGCATACAACCGGTATTGATGGATGACAAACGGAACGAAATCTCAGGAAACCAAGTAACAGGAAATCTCTGCATCCGTTTTCCGTGGCCTGGCATCGCCAGAACCATTTGGGGTGACCATCAGCGGTATAAGGAGACTTATTTCTCGGCGTTCCCTGGAAAATATTTTACCGGTGACGGGGCGTTGAGAGATGAGGTTGGCTATTACAGGATCACGGGGCGTGTGGATGATGTGGTGATTGTTTCCGGACATAATCTTGGAACCGCACCAATCGAGGACAGCATCAACGAGCATCCTGCGGTGGCAGAATCTGCGATCGTTGGCTATCCGCACGACATCAAAGGAAGTGCGCTGTACGGTTTCGTGATCCTGAAAGAATCCGGTGAGGGCAGACAGAAAGACAACCTTGCCAAGGAGATCAACCAATTGATCTCTGAGCAGATCGGGCCGATTGCTAAGTTGGATAAGATTCAGTTTGTGTCTGGGTTGCCGAAGACAAGATCCGGGAAGATCATGCGTAGGATTCTGAGAAA
>Ga0302347_1004333_pt1 | contig 11426 bp, 9 predicted proteins | sample PhyWR1_FD_202178 | JGI IMG/M metagenome (GOLD analysis project Ga0302347, IMG submission 202178) | Leaf surface microbial communities from wheat plants in UC Gill Tract Community Farm, Albany, California, United States - DLSL W.R1 (v2)... | ecosystem: Host-associated > Plants > Phyllosphere >...
TTCCGTTTCCACACCATCGATGGCCTGCCGTACTGGGATGAAACCGCGTACTACGCCTTCACCCTGCGCCAGATCGAACAGGACATCGAAGATCCCAGCGCCGAGCTGCATGCGATGGCGATGGATCTGGTCGACGAGGTGGTGGGCAGCCAGCAGTTGATGGACCAGCTGGCGATCCCGCCGCCGTTCCGCGACTGGATCGCCGACAGCTGGCGCCGCCGCGAGCCGCATCTGTATGGGCGGCTGGATTTCGCCTACGACGGCACCGGCCCGGCCAAGCTGTACGAGCTGAATTACGACACGCCCACCTCGCTGTTCGAGGCCTCGTTCTTCCAGTGGCAGTGGCTGGAGGACCAGCGCAACCAGAACCGGTTGCCGCCGCATGCCGATCAGTTCAACGCGATCCATGAGGCGCTGGTCGAACGCTTCGGCGAACTGGCGGCCCAGTTGCCGCCGCCGCTGTATTTCAGCGCGGTCGGTGCGTCGGAAGAAGACCAGGGCACGGTCGCCTATCTGCGTGACTGCGCCGCCCAGGCTGGCCTGCGTGGCGAAGCGATCGCGATCGAGGATATCGGACTGTCCGAGGACGGGCGCTTCACCGCGCTCGACGACACCGTGATCGGCAGCCTGTTCAAGCTGTACCCGCTGGAAGACCTGATGACCGAGTCGTTCGGCCAGGCGCTGCCCGCCTCGGGCGTGCAGCTGCTGGAACCGGCCTGGAAGGCGGTCCTCAGCAACAAGGGCGTGCTGCCGCTGCTGTGGCAGCGTCACCGTGGCCACCCGAACCTGCTCGCCGCCGAGTTCGACGACGGCAGCGAGCTGCCGCGCGGCTGGGTGCGCAAGCCGTTGTTCTCGCGCGAGGGCGCCAACGTGGCCATGCACCTGGCCGACGGCAGCTGGCAGGAAAGCGAAGGCCCCTACACCGGCCCGGCGATCCGCCAGGCCGCGCATCCGCTCACCGCATTCGATGGCGGCTATCCGCTGATCGGCAGCTGGATGGTGGGCGACCAGGCCTGTGGCATGGGCATCCGCGAAGACAACAGCCGGATTACCCGCGACAGCGCCCGCTTCGTACCGCACGCGATCATCGACGAAGCGCCGACGCGTATCTTCGTCTGATGGCCATGATCTACCGTCGCGATCTGCGTGCCCGCCCATTGTCTGGCCGGCATCTCGATGACGGCCACGGCCTATGGCGGTACGCGGATCGGGTGGCGGTACGCTGCCACCGCTGCCAATCGCCTGGATGGGTGATCAGACAGGAGAAAGCCGCCAGCTTTCGGTGCCTGAACTGCAGCGTTGCGCTGGACGGTGGCTGCGGTTGCAGCCGCTGCGGGCCTGGCGACTGGGTGGGGCCGTTGCGTTATAGCGGCCGGCGTCCCTGTGGCTACTGTGGCCATCAGTGGGTCAGTGCCGCAGCGACACGCAAGGTGGCCTCGCCGCCCATGAAATCCCTTGCGGCGAACTGCGCCCAATGTGGACGCAGCAGCGATGTCACCGTCAGCGTGGTGCAGGTCCGCGGCAGCGAAGCGATCGACCCGCATTTCGGCATGTCGCTGCTGTTGGTTGAGAAAACGGCCGCCGGCTTGCTGTGGGCCTACAACGCGGCTCACCTCCAGGCACTGCACGACTACGCTACTGCGTCGCTGCGCGAGAGCACCGGTATCGCCAATGGGTCGATGTTCTCGCGCCTGCCGCAGTGGATGAAACTGGCACGCAACCGTGTGCTGCTGCAGAAAGCCACCGCCCGCCTGATCGCCAGGGCCTCGGCCATCCGGTAGCTACCGACCGTTGGCCGGTACGCGTTACAACAACCCGTCCCGCTTGACCGCCAGATAGCGCTCCACCAGCGCCCCGGGCAGTGCCTCGGCGGTGACATCCAGCACCATCACCCGATGGCTGCGCAGCGCGTCATGCGCGTCGCTGCGCTGCTGCAGGTAGCGGGCGATCGCACCGGCCTGGGTGGCGTCCTGCAGGGTCTCCACCGGCTGGGCCAGCGCATCGTCCAGCGCGCGCTCGCGCAGGCTGGCCACGCACACCAGGTGCTGGCGCTGCAGCAGGCGCACGGCCGCGAGCAGGTCTTCGATGTCTTCATCGCGCACGTTGGTGACCAGCATCACCAGCGAACGCCGGCGTTGCCGCAGCGAGAGCTCGGTGGCCGCGGCGAGGTAATCAGTGGCGACCGGCTGCGCCTGCAGGTCGTAGCTGGCGCGCAGCAGGGTATCGATGGTGCCCATGCCGCGTTTCGGTGCGACCCAGCGGCTTTCGCCGCCGGCGGCGAACAGGCCCACGCCGTCGCCCTGGCGCAGCGCGAGGTAGGAGACCACCAGCGCTGCGTTGAGCACATGATCGAAGTGCGACAGGCCGCCTTCGCTGGCCATCATGCGCCGGCCGGTGTCGATCATCAGCACCAGCTGCTGGTTCTTCTCGTCCTGGTATTCGCGGGAGATCAGCTTGCGCGCCCGCGCGGTCGCCTTCCAGTCGATCTGGCGCAGGCTGTCGCCGATGCGGTACTCGCGCATCTGGTGGAAATCGGTGCCTTCACCGCGACGGCGCTTGAGGTGGGCACCGACCAGGCGTGAGGCCTGGTCGGCACTGAACAACGCAAAGCGGGTCAGCGGTGCGAAGTTGGGGTACACGCGCACCGTCATCGCCGGCGGCAGCTGCCGCCGCTGATGCCACAGCCGCCAGGCGCTGTGCATGCGCAGGTGCACGCCCTCGAACACGAAGCGGCCCCGCGCGGTGGGCGTCAGCCGATACGACACGCTGCTGCTGACCATCGGCTTGAGCGCCAGCGCACGCGGCAGGCCCTGCAGGGCCCAGCCACCGGGCACCAGATCGAACACCTCCACGCGCTGGTGCCGGCTCGATTCCAGCCGCAGCGTGGCCTCGCGCTCGACGTTCAGCGCCAGCGACTCCGGCAGCGCGCGGTGCACGCTGGGCGAGGGCTGGCGGCGCAGGCGCAGCAGGTCCACCAGTGCGATCAGGCCCACGCCGGCACCGATCGCCCACCAGGCCGCGTGCGGCCAGGCACCGAGCACCACCGGCACGCCGAGCAGGCCCCAGCCGGCCAGCAGTGCCAGCAGCAGCGCGCCCGGCCTCATGCCGGTCGCCCGCGATGGACGGCGCGCGTGCTCATTTGCGTGGTGCGTCCACCTTGGCCAGCAGTGCGGTCAATGCATCGTCGGCGCTTTGTCCTTCGATCTGCAGTTCCGGTGCCAGGGCGATGCGGTGGCGCAACGCCGGCTTGGCGATGTCGCGCACGTCGTCGGGGGTGACGAAATCACGGCCGGACAGCACCGCCTGCGCACGCGCCGCCCGCACCAGCGCGATGCTTCCGCGCGGGCCGGCACCGAGCACGATACCCGGCCACTGCCGCGTGGCGGCGACGATACGCACCGCGTAGTCGATCACTTCCGGATCGACCGTGATCGCCGCGGTCGCCTGCTGCAGCGCGACCACCTCGGCCCCGTTCAGCACGCGTGGCACCTGCGAGAGATCGAAGTCGGCCGCGCTGCGGCCGGTGGTGATCGCATCGACCATGCGCTTCTCGTCGTCCAGCGTCGGGTAATCGATCAGCACCTTGAGCAGGAAGCGGTCCAGCTGCGCTTCGGGCAGCGGGTAGGTGCCTTCCTGCTCGACCGGGTTCTGCGTGGCCAGGGTCAGGAACGGCGGGGTCAGCGCGAACGCCTTGCCCTCGATGGTGACCTGGCCTTCCTGCATCACTTCCAGCAGGGCCGACTGGGTCTTGGCCGGGGCGCGGTTGATTTCATCGGCGAGCAGCAGGTTGGTGAACACCGGGCCGCGACGGATCTTGAAGCTCTCGGTCTTCGGGTCGTACACCGCGTGGCCGCTGACATCGCTGGGCATCAGGTCCGGGGTGAACTGCACGCGCCCGTAGTCCAGCTCCAGCGCCTGGGCGAGGGCACGCACGAGCAGGGTCTTGCCCAGCCCGGGAACGCCTTCGATCAGCACATGGCCACCAGCCAGCAGGGCGATCAGGATCTGGTCGAGCACCTCGGGCTGGCCGATGAAGGCGCGGCCGACGGCGTCGCGCACGGCATCGACGCGCTCGGACAACGGCGACGGCGACGGCGGCGCGGTCACGGCAGGAGGGGACAGCGGCGGCGGAAGCGTCGGCTCGGTCATAGCAGGTTTCTCATCTGGATCAGCAGGCGGATGCGGTCGCGCAGGCCGGCGACGTCGTGGGCAGCGGGTGGGGTCAAGGCGGTCTGCACGCGTGCGTGCGACCACTGCAGCAGGGTGGCGACGGCGTGCACCCGCGCGTCGCCGGTCAGCGCGGCGGCCGTCGGTGAGCGGCGTCGCAGGCGGGCAAGGAAGGCCCGGCGGACCGCGTCATACAGCAGCGGCGCTTTGCCGAAGCGCAGCAGGTGCTCGCCGCTGGCGCGGATGTGTTCCAGCAGGGAGCGGCGTTCGGCCGGCGGCGAGGGCAGTTCGCTGCCCAGCCGCTGCGCACGCTGCCACAGCCAGCCGAGCAGGGCCAGCAGCAACGGCGCCCACACCGGCCAGCCGAGGTAGAACACGCGGTTCCACAGCGAGGGCGGACGGGAGCCGTAGACCAGCCACATCGTGCCCTTGCCATGGTTCGGCGCCAGCACGTAACGGGTCAGATCGCGGTGCGCCTTGTCGTGCAGGCCATCGATGATCGCGTTGGCAGCGTTCGGGGGAACCGCCGGGTTGGGTCGGCCCTTGCCGTGCATGAAGGCCATGTCGGCCAGGACATCGATGCGGCCATGGCCGTGGCGCAGGCGGGCGAAGACCCGGCTTTCCTCGTCTCCCCAGCCCCGCTCGAGCGTGATGCCGGTGGGCGGCGCGACCGCGAAGCGGCGTCCATTGCAGAACTCGACATGCTGCGGGTCATCGCGCACGTGGAACGGCTGGCAGTAGCTCTCCTGGCCTTCGCTGTCCACGCCTAGCGCGTCCAGCAGCGGCCCGTTGCGCGCGTCGTCCCTGCCGATCGGTGGCGTGCGCACGATCAGATGCCCGCCACGTGCCACCCAGGCCATCAGGGCGGTGACGGCGGGCGCCGGAACCTCCGCACTGTCCTGCAGCAGCACGACGGTATCGCCCCGCGCCAACGGCATGCGGGTCAGGTCCAGGCGCGGCCGCGACTGCACCGTGAGGCCGTCCGCACGCAGTGCCTGGCCGAGCACATACAGCGGGTTGTAGCTCGCTTCGCCCTGCGGGGGCAGGCGTTCCACCTCGGTCACCCGCTCGTGCGTGCGCAGGAACAGGATCGCCAGCGGCACCGCGATCACCAGCAGCACGAGGCCAACCAGCAGCCAGCGCAGGCGGGTGCTCATGCGCGCCACCCGAACTGGGCCTGCAGGGTGGTGGCCAGCGTGTCGAAGTCGTCATCGGTCGGCAGCTGGCCCGCATAGGCGGCGTACTGCCAGACCCGCACGATGCGCGCGAACAGGCTGCGGTCGGCCTCGACCGGCATCCGTCGCGAAGCGCGCAGGCACTGCGCTTCGGTGGCCCCCGGCGGCAGGCTGACCTGCGCGCGTTCGCTCATGGTGTCCACACTGGCGCGATACAACAGCGCCAGCGCCTGGCGGGGGCGTCCCTCCTGCCACAGCGCACGCGCACGTGCGGCGGGATCGGGCGGTGCCACGTCCGGTATCCGGATCGCGTCTTCCACGACCGCCGTCGCCGTTGCGCGACGGCGCTGGCCGGAGCCGCGCAGCCACGGCAGCCAGCGCGGCGCGGTGGCCAGCAGCAGCAGCACCAGCAGCCCCACGACCGCCCACAGCGTCCACTCGGCGATCTGTGCCGGCAACACCGGACCCTTGGCACCGCGTTGGGAGGGGCCCTTGGCCGCGGCCTCGCGCTTGGCCTTCTCGACATCGACTGCGTCGGTGTCCGTGCGCTTCCACTCGGTCACCTCGCGGGTCGGGCTCTGCAGCGGGTCTTCGTACGCGCGCTGCACGGCCTGGCGGAAGCCGGCCGTATCCACTGCTTCGCCGCCGAAGATGCCGACCGGTGTGTTGTCCGGATCGTTGTCGTAGGTCAGCGGTGGATCGTCTTCTTCGCCTGCTTCTTCCCCGTCTTCGTCAGCGGCGTCCGCCGCATCGGAGCCCGGCGCCAGGCCGTCCTCGAGCGACGGCGTGCCTTCGGCCGGTGCCGCCACCGCGCCCTTGGCGTTCGACGGCGGCCGCTGCTGGGCGTGCAGCGCCGCGCCCGGCCAGATCAGCACCAGGGCCAGCATCAGCAACGGCGCCGCCTGCTGCAGCCGTACGCGCAGGCGCCGGAAGGCGATCTCCAGATCCCACGCCTCCATCTGCGTACGCCGGTCCAGGTACAGCCCGAAGCCCGCGCCGGCGTAGAACGGACCGATCACCGTGGCCGCGCCCCAGAACAGCAGGTTCACGCCCAGCTGCATCCACGCCGGCATGTCCTGCTTGGCCAGCTCCCACGCCGCGCGCCAGGAGTCGGACAGCAGGTCCACCGGAATGAACAGGAATACCGCGGCGATGCCGCCGGCCACCAGCACGATCTCGAACACCATGCACACCAGCGTGAGCAGCAGCGCATGGCCCATCGCGCCCCCGGCGATCGCACGGCGCCGCTGGCGCCGATGCGCCGGATCGGCACCTTCCAGCAGGTTGACCGGCAGCAGCACCGAGCGCAGCGGGCTCAGGCGTCGCCAGCCGAGATAGCCCCAGAAGCCCTGCCAGCCCCAGGAGCGCTGCGCGCGCAGGGTCTGCCGGGTCGTCGACGCATCGCCGAACACCCCGCGCGAGATCACGTACAGCGCGATGCGCTCGAACAGCGGCTTGAGCCACCACATCGCCAGCCAGGCCCAGCCGAAGCTGTCGGTCCACCACGCCACGGCGTTGAGCAGCACGAACACCGGCAGCGACACGGCCAGCCAGGGCGCCCAGACCGCGGCCGCATGGCGGCGCACCAGGGCCATGCCCAGCTCCATGGCTTCCCAGCCCGAGCGTGCGCGCAGCACGACGTTGAGCCGATCAATCTGCATCGGCCGCCCCGCGTCCACCGCGCCACAACCAGACGAATACCGTGGTCCACAGCACGGCGGCCACGCTGTATTTCCCCCAGGCCGGGATCGCCGCGATCGAGGACCAGAAGGCTTCGATGAAGGCGGCGACCAGCAGCATCGCGGCGACCCCCACGCACAGCTTGGCCCCGATCACGCCGCCCTCGACCAGCGCATCGATGCGCCGCCGCCGCCCGGGGGCGAGCAGTTTCATGCCCAGCTGCAGGCCGGCGCCGCCGGCGATCACGATCGCGGTCAGCTCGAACGCGCCATGGCCGGCCACGAAGCGCCAGAACGGATCGCCGTGGCCGATGTGCTGCAGATGGCCGGCGACCGAGCCGATGCCAACACCGTTGAACAGCATCACCAGCACCGTGCCGACGCCGGCGATCAACCCGAAGGCGAACGTGCGCAGGCCGATGCTGATGTTGTTCATGATGTAGTAGCCGAACATCGTCCAGTTGGTGCCGCTGTCGCGGCCCAGGTTCGGCGAGGCCGGATCGTACATGCGCTCGAATTCGGCGATGCGCGCGTTGTCCAGCAGCAGGTGGATCAGCTCCGGGCGCCACAGCACCAGCGCGAAACTGCCCACCAGCGGCACCACGAACAAGGCTGCGGCCACCCACATGCTGCGCGCCTGGCTGCGCACCAGCTGCGGGAAATCGGCGAACAGGAAGGCGAGCGCGCGCTGCCACTGCGGTCGCGGCGTGCGGTAGAGCAGGGTGTGGCCCTGCTGCATCAGCTGCTGCAACCGCGCGACCAGCTGCGGGCTGTAACCGCGTCGGCGCGCCAGCGCCAGCTGCTGGCACAGGCGGCGGTAGCGCTGCGGGAAATCACCGTCGTCCAGGCCGTCGTGGGCGGCTTGCCGGCGTGCCTGCCGTGGATGCTCGCCGCGCTGGCTCAGCCACTGTTCCAGCGCCTGCCATTCGGCCTGGTAGCGGGCGACGAACTGTTCCTGTCTCATCGGCGTCCCAACAGCCAGTTGGCCATCGCATACAGGCGCAGCACGCCGACTTGGCCGCGGCTTCCGGTAAGTGGCGCGGCGATATCGGCCAGCTCCTGCTGGCGCGGGCTCGACAGCCGCGGCGCACGCTCGGCGAAGGCGACCACCGCCGCCTGCTCGGCCGGCTGCAAAGGGTGTGGTGGCACCAGCACGCTGCCGACCGGCACGCTGCCGCCCAGCGGCGGCGCACCCTGGTGGATCACCACGGTGCCGGCGACCAGGTCGCCGAGGCGGCGGCCATGCGCATCGAACAGACTCGACAGCAGGCCGAGCGCGTAGCCGAACGGCAGCATGTCCACGGTGCGCAGCAGGTTGCGGGTGATCGCGCTCATCCAGCCGATCGGTCCGCCATCGCGGGCGACCACGCGCAGGCCCATGGCGCGTTTGCCCAGGGTGCGGCCCCAGCACGCTTCCTGCACGATGGTGTAGGCCCACAGCAACAGGAACATCAGGCCGAGGTAGAGGCCTTGGCCGAAGCCCCCGAGGAAGGCCAGCGGAATGCTGAGGATCATCAGCGCGCCGATGCGGATCACGAAGTCGATCGCCCAGGCCAGCGCGCGCGGCAACGGACCGGCCACGGGCAGGTGCAGGGGCACGCCTTCGGGGGTGATGACCTCCCGGTAGGTGTCCAGCATGGGCACGCTCATCGGCGGCACATCACGGTGGATCGTACGGAAGGCCACCGGGGACGCCGGAGTCCTCTCCGGTCTGCCAGCGGGGGCATGCGGTTCTCGACTGCTTCCTGGTCGGCTGAGGACTTTACCGCGCACGGATCCCGATGCCCAGCACGGTGGCGGCAATCAACCCCGGTATTGATCCTTCAGGCGCACATAGTGGTCGGCCGAGTAGTGCAGCGACTCGATCTCCTTGTCGCTGAGCCTGCGTGCCAGCCGTGCCGGGTTGCCCAGCCACAGCTCGCCTTCGCCGACCACCTTGCCGGGGCCGAGCACCGCGCCCGCGCCGAGGAAACCGTGCGTGCCCACCTTGGCGCCATCGAGGATGCAGGCACCCATGCCGATCAGGCAGTAATCGCCGATGGTGCAGGCATGGATGATGGTGCCGTGGCCGACCGTCACGCCTTCACCGATCAGGGTCGGGTAGCCGCCCTTGTTGAACGGGCTGTGGTGGCTGACGTGGATGATGGTGCCGTCCTGGATGTTGCTGCGCGCGCCGATCCGCACGTGGTTCACATCGCCGCGGATCACCGTGCCCGGCCACACCGAGACGTCATCGCCCAGCACCACGTCACCGATGATCGTGCAGGCCGGGTCGATGTAGACGCGTTCGCCGAGCGCGGGCAGTTTGTCGAGGAAGGGGCGGATCGGGGACATGCGGACTCCAGGCAATGACGCGCCCTGCTGGGCGCGCGGTCATGATACCGGGCGCTGTTGTTACGCGACGCTGCTGCGACGCGCGCGTTCCAGGTGCACCAGCAGCAGCGAGATCGCCGCCGGCGTCATGCCGGGGATGCGCTGGGCCTGGCCGATGGTCTGTGGCCGCACCCGTTCGAGTTTCTGCTGCACCTCGGCCGAGAGGCCGCGCACGCCGGCGTAATCGAACGCCGCGGCGATGGCGGTGTTCTCGTGGCGCTGCTGGCGCGCGATCTCATCGCGCTGGCGGTCCAGGTAACCGGCGTACTTCACCCCGATCTCGACCTGCTCGGCGACCTTGGCATCGGCCACCGCCGGCCCGAGCGAGGGCACCTGCATCAGCGTGGCGTAATCCAGTTCGGGACGCTTGATCAGGTCCAGCACGTTGGTTTCGCGGCTGACCGCCACGCCCAGGGTGGCCTCCACTTCGCGGCCGAGCGCATTGCCCGGCGTCGCCCACAGTGCACGCAGGCGCGCGGTTTCCCGTGCGACGGCATCCTGTTTGGTCTGGAACGCGCTCCAGCGACGGTCATCGACCAGGCCCAGTTCGCGGCCGAGGCCGGTCAGGCGCACGTCGGCATTGTCTTCGCGCAGCTGCAGCCGGTACTCGGCGCGGCTGGTGAACATGCGGTACGGCTCAGTGGTGCCGTGGGTGATCAGGTCGTCGACCAGCACGCCCAGGTACGCCTCGTCGCGGCGCGGGCACCAGCCGGCGTCGTCGCGGGTGAAGCGGGCGGCGTTGAGGCCGGCCAGCAGGCCCTGCGCGGCGGCCTCTTCATAGCCGGTGGTGCCGTTGATCTGGCCGGCGAAGAACAGGCCGCTGACGGTCTTGGTCTCCAGCGTGTTCTTCAGCCCGCGCGGATCGAAGAAGTCGTACTCGATCGCGTAGCCCGGCCGGGTGATATGCGCGTTCTCGAAGCCGCGCATGCTGCGCACCAGCTCCAGCTGCACATCGAAGGGCAGCGAGGTGGAGATGCCGTTCGGGTAGATCTCGACCACGTCCAGCCCTTCGGGCTCGACGAAGATCTGGTGGCTGGCCTTCTCGGCGAAGCGCACCACCTTGTCCTCGATGGACGGGCAGTAGCGCGGGCCGATGCCTTCGATCTGCCCGCTGTACAGCGGCGAACGGTGCAGCGCGTTGCGGATGATCTCGTGGGTGCGCTCGCTGGTGTGGGTGATCCAGCAGCTGACCTGCGCCGGATGCTCGGCCACGCTGCCCAGGAAGGACATCACCGGGCGCGGGTCGTCGCCGGGCTGTTCTTCCATGAGGCTGTAGTCCAGCGAGCGGCCATCGATACGCGGCGGCGTGCCGGTCTTGAGGCGGTCGATCGCGAACGGACGCTCGCGCAGGCGCGCGGCCAGCGTGGTCGCCGGCGGGTCGCCCATGCGGCCGGCGGCGTACTGGGTTTCACCGACGTGGATCTTGCCGGCCAGGAAGGTACCGGCGGTGAGCACCACGGCGGCCGCGCTGAAGCGCAGGCCGGTCTGGGTGATCGCACCGCGCACGGCGTCGCCGTCGATGATCAGGTCATCGACCGCCGCCTGGAACACGGTCAGGTTGGGCTGGGCCTCGACGATCTGGCGGATCGCCATGCGGTAGAGATTGCGGTCGGCCTGGCAGCGCGTGGCGCGCACGGCCGGGCCCTTGGAGGCATTGAGCGTGCGCCACTGGATGCCGGCGCGGTCGGCGGCATGCGCCATCGCGCCGCCCAGGGCATCGATCTCCTTGACCAGGTGGCCCTTGCCGATCCCGCCGATGGCCGGGTTGCAGCTCATCGCGCCGATCGTTTCCACGTTGTGGGTCAGCAGCAGGGTGCGCGCACCGCTGCGCGCGGCCGCCAGCGCGGCCTCGGTGCCGGCGTGGCCGCCGCCGATGACGATCACGTCGTAGCGGTAGAAGGAGTCAGTCATGGCGGAGGAGCTCGGGACGGGGCCGGGCGGCCCGGATCAGCCCTGGCGACAGGGCGCGGGTGGCGATTTTAGCGCCATTCGTCGGGGGCCATGAAATCCACCCTCAAGTTGGCACGTTTTC
>Ga0302347_1004335_pt1 | contig 11418 bp, 10 predicted proteins | sample PhyWR1_FD_202178 | JGI IMG/M metagenome (GOLD analysis project Ga0302347, IMG submission 202178) | Leaf surface microbial communities from wheat plants in UC Gill Tract Community Farm, Albany, California, United States - DLSL W.R1 (v2)... | ecosystem: Host-associated > Plants > Phyllosphere >...
TGCGAGCAACGCCAGGCCGCCCGTGGCCTGTACCGGCAACTGGCGCAACACCCGCTGTTTCGCCGCGCCAAACACATCGCCCTGTACCTGCCCACTGACGGTGAAATCGATCCGCGCCTGCTGCTGCGTGAAGCCCAGCGCCGGGGCAAGATCACCTACCTGCCGGTGCTCAGTGCGTGGCCGAAAACCAAAATGGTGTTCCAACGCATTGCCCCCGGCGAAAAGCTGCTCCCCAACCGTTTTCGCATTCTCGAACCCCACATCAACCGCGCACGCCAGCGCAAGGTCTGGGCACTGGACCTGGTGCTGCTGCCGCTGGTGGGGTTTGATGCTACGGGTGGGCGACTGGGCATGGGCGGCGGCTTTTATGACCGCAGCCTGGCGTATCAGGCCAGACGCCAATGCTGGCGCAAGCCGACGCTGGTAGGGCTGGCCCACGAATGTCAGAAGGTCGAGAGCCTGGCCCAGGCCAGTTGGGATGTCCCTTTACAGGGCACGGTCTCGGACAGGCAGTGGTACATCGCCCACTGACAGGCCATCCATCAAGGTTTAGCGTTTGAAAGGTTGTACTTGCTGTTGCGCCAACTCAATCGGCGCGTCGCTCGAATTCGACCACAAACTTTGCGCATAGCCCGTTGTAACCACACCCAAACCGAACAAAATAACCAGCATCCACAGTAAATCCGGTTTGCGTTTCATCGATTGCCCTCCTTAAGGCAAATCAACACGATGACAGCGACGGTTTTTGTTATAGGCCGTGCAGCAGCGTCAAGCTTAAAAGGCGGGCATTTTGCGGCAACACGAAGACACACGCAAACGCTGGCGTCAACCGACTGTCGGTTTAGTTAAATATAGTCGGGCAAATTAACCACAGCATGTTTCTGGAGTAAAAAATGGCCTATTGGTTGATGAAATCCGAGCCTGACGAGTTCTCGATCAAGGATTTGCAAAAGCTCGGTGAAGCGCGCTGGGATGGCGTGCGTAACTATCAGGCGCGCAATTTCATGCGCGCCATGGCGGTGGGTGACCTGTTCTTTTTTTACCATTCCAGCTGCCCCGAACCGGGTATTGCCGGAGTGGGCCGAATCGTTGAAGCCGCTTACCCCGACCCGACCGCCCTGGACCCAGAAAGCCATTACTTCGACCCCAAGGCCAGTGCGGAAAAAAACCCGTGGAGTGCGCTGCAGGTGGCCCATGAGCAGACGTTCCCCAGGGTGATCAAGCTCGACTACCTCAAGCAGCAAACTGCCCTGGCCGAAATGCCGCTGGTGCAAAAAGGCAGCCGCCTCTCGGTGATGCCCGTGACCGATGAGCAATGGGCCGTGGTGATGGGGTTGCTGTAGAGCGGATCGCTGTGGGAGCGGGCTTGGTGTGGGAGCGGACTTGCTCGCGATGGGATCGCTGTGGTTCACATGTCAGACATCACCGCCTGAATCGCGAGCAAGCCCGCTCCCACAACACTCCCGCTCTCACCTGACAAGCAGCATCCGCTTTTAGCGTCTACGCTCTGGACTTCCTTTGACTGGCATCAAGTCGCAACCGCCTTGAAACCGTCAAACTAGAGCGCTCTGTGACACAGGATGTCGGCATGTCTAGCAACCACCGTATTTCCCATTATTTCGTTATCCCTTTGGCTGTCTTGCTGATTGCAGCAGGCGGGTTCGGTTATTGGAAATCCCAGCACGACCGCCTCCCTGAAGGCATCAGCATGGGCAACGGTCGGCTCGAAGCCACGGAAGTACAAATCGCAGCCAAAATACCCGGGCGCCTGGCCGAAGTACTGGTCGATGAAGGTGACCGCGTCACCCAGGGCCAATTGCTGGCCCGCATGGACACCCGCACCCTGGAGGCCAGCCGCGCGCAAGCCGAAGCCGAAGTGCTGCGCGCCCGCCAGACCCTGGCCGCCAACGAAGCCAACGTGCAACTGCGCCAGAGCGAGAAGCTGCTGGCCAGCCAGGAACTCACGCGTTTTCGCCAACTGGCCAAGCGCGGTTTTGCCAGCGGCCAGCAACTGGACCAGCAACAAGCCCGATACGACACCAGTAACGCCGCAGTCGTCGCCGCCCAGGCCCAGGTCGCCGCCGCCAAGGCCGCGATCGGCTCATCCCAGGCCCAGGTCGCACAGCTGACCAGCGAAATTGACGACAGCAGCCTGCGCGCGCCCATCAACGGCGTGATCCAGTTGCGCCTGGCCGAGCCCGGTGAAGTCCTCGGTTCGGGTGGGCGGGTATTTATGATGATCGACCCGAGCGACCAGTACATGAACCTGTACATGCCCGCTTCGGTGGTCGGCAAATTGACCGTGGGCTCTGAAGCCCGCATCGTGCTCGACGCCCTGCCCGACCGGGCACTACCGGCCAAAGTCACCTTTGTCGCGGCCAAATCCCAGTTCACCCCCAAAGAAGTTGAAACCCGCGACGAGCGGCAAAAGCTGGTGTTCCGGGTAAAACTGCGCCTCACCGACCCGGGCTCCGTACCACAGGCCAAACCGGGCATGCCGGGCGCCGGTTATGTTCGAACCGCCGATGTACCGTGGCCGGCTAATCTGCAATGAGCGATCTGGCGCTAAACGCCAGTGGCATCAGCCACAGGTACGGTAACCAGCAGGCACTGCTGGACATCACGTTCAGCCTGCCCAAGGGCACGCGCTGCGGGCTTATCGGGCCTGATGGCGCCGGCAAGTCGAGCCTGCTGGGGCTGATTGCCGGGGTCAAGAAGCTCCAGGAAGGCACCCTTGAGGTGCTCGGCGGCCCGATTGATAACCGCCGGCATCGCAACACCCTGTACCCGCTGATTGCGTTTATGCCCCAGGGCCTGGGCGGCAACCTTTACCCGGAACTGTCGATCAGCGAAAACATCCGCTTTTTCGGCACCTTGTTTGGCCTGTCGAAAGACGACTGCGAACAACGCATGGCCGAACTGCTCAAGGCCACCGACCTTGAGCGGTTTGCCGAGCGCCCGGCGGGCAAGCTGTCAGGTGGCATGAAGCAAAAACTCGGGCTGTGCTGCGCGTTGATTCACGAGCCCGACCTGCTGATCCTCGACGAACCCACCACGGGTGTTGACCCGCTGTCACGTCGACGCTTCTGGGAACTGGTGGAGGATGTGCGCAGCCAGCGCCCGCAACTGACGCTGCTGGTGGCGACGGCCTATATGGAAGAGGCCGAGCAGTTCGAACACTGCCTGATGCTGGATCGCGGCAAATTGATTGCCACCGGCCTGAGCCAGGAACTGGCGGCGGTCACCACCACCGGCAAGCTCGACGAGGCCTTCACCCACTATCAGGGCGACAGCGGCCACAGCAGCGAGCCACTGGTGATTCCGCCGCGCACCAGCGACAACAGCGATATCGCCATTGAGGCCCACGACCTGACGCTCAGGTTCGGCGATTTTACCGCGGTGAACAAAGTCAGCTTTGCCATTGGCCGGGGCGAGATTTTCGGTTTTCTGGGCTCCAACGGCTGCGGCAAGACCACCACCATGAAGGTCCTCACCGGGCTGATGCCCGCCACCGAAGGCAGCGCCAAACTGCTCGGAAACCCGGTAAATGCCAAGGACCTGGCCACGCGCAAGCGCGTGGGTTTCATGTCGCAGAGCTTTTCGTTGTACGGCGAGTTGAGCGTGCGGCAAAACCTGGTGCTGCACGCGCAACTGTTCGATTTGCCCAAGGCCGAAAGCGAGCCGCGCATCGAAGAGTTGATCGAGCGCTTCGATCTTGGTGACGTGGCCACACAACAGTCCGGCGAGTTGCCCCTGGGCCTGCGCCAGCGCCTGTCGCTGGCGGTGGCCGTGCTGCATCGCCCCGAAGTGCTGATCCTCGACGAGCCCACTTCGGGCGTCGACCCGGCCGCCCGCGATGACTTCTGGCGCCTGCTGATCGAGCTGTCCCGCGAGCAGGGGGTGACCATCTTCCTGTCCACCCACTTCATGAACGAAGCCCAGCGCTGCGACCGTATTTCGTTGATGCACGCTGGCAAGGTGCTGGCCTGCGACACACCCGATGCGCTGCAGCAGCAATTCCACGGTGACACCCTGGAAGCAGCGTTTGTCACCTGCCTGGAGCAGGCCCAGAACGATCAGGACGCCAGCGCGGCCTCTGCGCCGGAGCCCGTCGCCACGCCTGCAGTCAATACGCCGCCACCGGTCAGCAAAAGGGGGTTCAGCCTGACCCGGCTGATTGCCGTGGCCAGCCGCGAATCCAAGGAGTTACTGCGCGACAAGGTTCGCATGGCCTTTGCCTTGCTGGGCGCGCTGTTCATGATGGTGATTTTTGGCTACGGCATTTCCCTGGACGTAGAAAACCTCGCCTTCGCGGTCTACGACCAGGACCAAAGCCCGCAAAGCCGCGCCTATCTCGAAGCATTCCGCGGTTCCCGCTATTTCGAAGAGCACACACCGATCCGCAGTGCCGAAGAATTGCACAAACGTCTGCAACGCTCGGAAATAAAAATCGCCCTGGAAATTCCCCCGGGGTTTGGCCGCGATTTGTATGCCGGGCGCCAGCCTACGGTTGCCGCATGGCTCGATGGCGGCATGCCGTTTCGCGCTGAAACCAGCCGCAGCTATGTGCAGGCCGTGCATCAGGCCAACTTGGAACAATTGGCCACTTTGAGCAGTCAGGCGCAAAACAGACAGGCCGCAGTCAAGCTGGAAACCCGTTTTCGCTACAACCAGGATGTCATCAGCGTCAATGCCATCGGTCCCGGCGTCATGGCGCTGATCCTGGCGTTTATCCCGGCCATGCTGACCGCGCTGGGCATCGTGCGTGAAAAAGAACTGGGCTCCATCACCAACTTTTACGCGACACCGCTGACACGTCTCGAATTTCTGCTGGGCAAACAGGCGCCATACCTGGCGGTAAGCCTGGTCAACCTGGCGTTGCTGGTGGCCATGAACCGCTGGCTGTTTGGCGTACCGTTCAAGGGCAGCGGCTTGACCCTGGCGCTGGGCGGGCTGCTGTATGTGCTGTCGACCACCAGCATGGGCCTGCTGATTTCCGCCTTCACCCGCACCCAGATCGCTGCGATCCTGGGCACCATGATCATCACTAGCCTGCCGACCATTCAGTTTTCCGGGCTGCTGGTACCGCGCTCCTCGCTGGAAGGTGCGTCGGCGGTGATGGGCATGCTGTTCCCGGCCGGGCACTTCCTCGATATTGCAGTGGGCACCTTCACCAAAGCGCTCGACCTGCGCCAGTTGTGGCCGCAATGCCTGGCGCTGTTCGGCTTTTTTGTTGCGTTTACCGGGCTGAGCCTGATCATGCTCAAGAAGCAGGAGGTTTGATGCACAAGCTCTCGCACATCCTGCGCCTTGGCCTTAAAGAACTCACCAGCCTGCGTCATGACAGCGTGCTGCTGTTGTTCTTGCTCTATGCCTTTACGGTGGCGATTTATATGCCGGCGTCGAGCTCGATCATCGGCGTGCACAACGCCAGCGTTGCCATCATTGATGAAGACCACAGCCCCCTGTCACGCAAACTCGGCGAATCGCTGCTGCCCCCGGAGTTCAAAGCGCCACAAGCCTTGCCTTATGACCAGCTCGATCAGGCGATGGATAACGGCCAATACACCTTTGTGATCAATGTGCCAGCCAACTTCCAGGCCGACTTGTTGGCAGGTCGCCAACCCGGCCTGCAGGTCAACGTCGATGCCACCGCCATGAGCCAGGCGTTTATGGGGGCAGGCTATATCGGGCAGATTTTCCAGCGCGAACTGCTCAACTATGCCGGCCAGGGTGACGCGGCGGCAAAAAGCCCGGCACTGATTTCCAGCCGCGCGTTGTTCAACGCCAACCTGGAAGGCGGTTGGTTTTTGGCCGTCATCCAGATCGTCAACAACATCACCATTCTGGCCATTGTGCTGACAGGCACCGCGTTGCTGCGCGAACGCGAGCACGGCACGCTCGACCATTTGCTGGTGCTGCCACTGACGGCGCTGGAAATCATGCTGGCAAAAATCTGGAGCAACATGCTGGTGGTCGTGCTGTGCACCTGGGTGTCGCTGGAAGTCATCGTCAAATGGGCGCTGGGCGTGCCACTGGCGGGGTCGTTGACCCTGTTTCTGCTGGTCACCGCGCTGTACCTGTTTGCCAGTACCGCGCTGGGGATCTTCCTTGCGACCCTGGCGCGTTCAACACCGCAGTTCGGTTTGCTGGCCATCCCGGTGATCATTCCGATGCTTTTGCTCTCGGGCGGCAGCACGCCGCTGGACAGCATGCCCGTGTGGCTGCAATGGGTGATGCAGTGCTCGCCGTCGACCCACTTTGTCAGCCTGAGCGCGGCGATCCTGTTCCGCGGTGCGGGGGTGAGCGTAGTGTGGCCGGACTTGCTGGCCCTGGCAGGTATTGGCCTGGTGTTCTTCGCCATTGCCCTGGCACGGTTTCGCAAGAGTCTGGCATCGTAAGCCCGGGCACGGGTTATGTGGGAGCGGGCTTGCTCGCGATGCAAGCGCCTAGATACGTCAGACAGGTCGAGGTGAAACTATCGCGAGCAAGCCCGCTCCCACACAAAAGCCAGGCCGGTTTCTGCGCCTTCACTGAACAATCAAGTTGTTGAACAGCAGGTCGTCCACCATCGGTTTGCCGGTTTCGGCAGTCATGACCTGCTGGATTTGCTTCAAGGCTTCCTGGCGCAGCTTCTCCTTGGCTTCAACACTGCCCAGGGTTTCGCTGGTCTGCTGGGTAAACAGCCCCACCAACTGATTACGGATCAAGGCGTCATTGGTTTTAACCGCCTTGGCCGCATCGGCGCCCGTCACGCGCAAGGAAATATCAGCCTTGTACACCTTGAGCCGGGCACTGCCGTCCAGGCCGTAGTTACCCACAAATGGCGGGCTCAGGCTGATGTAGCTGACCTTGTCGCCGCCTTCCTGCGCCTCTTCCCCGACCGCCGCCATCGGCAAGGTCAAGGCCAGCATCAACATGATCCACGCTTTCACAATTCGCTCCTTTTTTACAGTTTGGCGGGCAAGCATACCCGGGCCTCTCCACCTTTATCGGCCAATCCCGGCAAAGCCGTAGCCTGCTGACTCAACGCTCCCTGGGTGCCAATAGCGCCTGGACGCTCTCGGGCAACATCTCGACAAACTTGCGACTGGGCTTGCGCCGGCAGGCTTCAACCACCTTCACGGTGTCCCGCGCCAGGTCGTACAAGGCTGTTGCCAACAATTCGAGAGGATACTGCCCTGCCTCATATTCCTCGATCAGTCGATGGCGGGTTTGCCTGAACAACGTCAGTTCAACCAGGGGCAAGTCGACGCCACGACGTATATAACGGGTGATTTCCCGGTTCAACTTGAGACAGGTTGCGCTGCTGATATCGGGCGTAGGTGCCTGCGCCTGTGCAACGGACGCCATCAACATCACCACAAGCCAGACCAGATGATTCATCGTCTTCCCCCCGCGCCGACAAGGGCGCAAAGGGCAAATATTATGGGTATGCCCCGCGATATCTCAGTTCACAGGCTCCGATCCTGTCGTGGGATGGCTCTGATTCAACGGCCAGCGCACTCTTTAAGTCGTCGGTTTGAAGGGGCCGCAACGCTTGAGCCGCGCCTCCAGGTTACGATCCGGCATGGCGTGGCTGCGCAAAGCGCTCACGGTCTGTTCAACATAATCGCGAGTGGTGCCGTAGCGCCCGCTGGCGTTGGCCAGTACCTGGCTCAACACGCCATCTGGCAGGTTGCCCGCATAGCTGGGCAAATGCCGCTCCAGCACAAAACCCAGGGCTTGTACCTGGCTGCCATCTTCCAGTCGGCAGGTGAGCCAGTGCGGCCGATACGAGGGCACCGGCATCTCCCGCAGCCACAGGGCGTGCAGCGCAGCATCGAGGTTTTCTTCCGGCAAGCGGTAGGCAAAGCCACTGCACGAGCCGCCACGATCCAGGCCAAACACCAGCCCTGGCCATTGCGGCGTGCCACGATGCTCGTGGGACCACAGATACAGCCCGCGATGGTAGCCATGCACCCGTCCACGCACACGCTCAACCGCCGCGCATTCCGGGCGCCAGATCAATGAACCATAGGCAAATAGCCACACCGGCCCACCTTGATGGCGCGCCATAGTGCTGTGCAGGGAGGTGAGCAGTTGTTCCGGGGTCAACGGCGCCCCGAGATCGAGTCGCGGCGGATAATCCAGATTCAGGCAGACAGATTCACGCGTAGTCAGTGCAGGTGGCATTGGGTCCTACAGGCATTACATGTGGTAAACAAAATAACGACATGAATCTTATAGCACCCAATAGTCTATGGCCCGCACCGCAAGACGTATGGTTCGATGGCGAGATGATGCAATTGCGCTTAAACCCGCTTCGTTCAGGGAATGTTCAAGCGCCCCCTTTATAGTTGCCAGCCGCAGGCGCACACCCAACGAGGTTGTTGAATGAAATACATTGGGATTTGCTACCTGTTGATCCTGGCTTATACCAGTTCAGCATTGGCACAAGACGGCACGCAGCAAAAAGACGACGGGTTCTGGTATGTGCAAACCAGTGTCTATACCCGGCACTTCTCCCCCGACCCTGAGCACAACAACAATCAGGACCTGATCGGTATTGAGCGCCATGACGCTTCAAACTGGTTGTTCGGCGCGGCGACCTTTCGCAACTCGTTCCGCCAGCGGTCGTATTACGCCTACGCGGGCAAACGCTTTGATAGCGACACTTACCCGGTGTATCTGAAGCTGACAGGCGGCCTGCTGGAGGGCTACCACGGCGACTACCAGGACAAGATCCCGCTCAACCGCTTCGGCGTGGCCCCGGTGATCATCCCCTCGGTGGGCGCGTATTACGGCCCGGTCGCCGCCGAGCTGGTGTTGCTCGGCTTCAATGCGGCAATGATCACCACAGGCCTGCGGTTTTAAGGGCAGGGCTTAACTGGTAGCTGTGGGAGCGGGCTGCCCGCGATAGTTTCAACGCGGTGTAACAGTTACATCGCGTCGCTTGCATCGCGAGCAAGCCCGCTCCCACACATTCAACCCCGTGGGCAATAGGCAAACACATCGGCGCGCATCTGGTGCGCGTCCATGCCAGCAGCCACCAGCGCGTCCAGCGTGCCGTAGATCATCGCCGGCGAGCCACTGGCATACACATGCACACTGCCCAGATCGCTGATGTCTTCGCACACGGCTTCATGCAGCATGCCGCAGCGCCCTTCCCAGCCACACAAATCACTTACCACCTTGTGCAGGAACAGATTGGGGGTTTTCTCCCATTCGGCCCATTCGTCCAGGGTGTAGAAGTCTTCAGGCCGACGCACGCCCCAATACAGATGCACCGGGTGCTTGAAGCCCTTGGCCCGGCAATGCTCGATCAGGCTGTGCATTTGCGCCATACCGGTGCCCGCCGCGATCAACACCAGCGGTCCGTCCGGCAGCTCGGACAAGTGCGTATCACCGAAAGGCAGCTCAAGGCGAACCATCTTGTTGCGCTGCAACTGCTCGATCAAGTTGCGGGCGCTGTCTTCGCGCACCAGCACATGCAACTCAAGGTCGCGCCCTGAGTGAGGCGCGCTGGCCAGGGAAAACGCCGACTTGTCGCCGTTTTCACGCTCCAGCATCACATATTGCCCGGCGTGATAACGCGGCGGCTTGCCTGCAGGCGCACGCAAGCGCACGCGCCACACATCGCCACCCATATCGACGCATTCGGTCAACTGACAGGCCAGGCTACGCACCGGTAATTCTCCCAACGCAAGCACGCCATCCCACAACACCACGCAGTCTTCAAGGGGGGCCGCCAGGCAGGTATAGAACTCGCCATGATCACGCACGTCACCCGCCTGCTCCACCTGGCCTTCAACCAGCAAGGCCGCACACACGTGGCAATTACCATTGCGACAGCTCTGCGGGCATTCATAGCCCAGGCGCTGCGCCGCATCGAGAATCCGCTCGCCAGGCAAGGTTTCCAGCACCGCACCTGAAGGCTGCAAGGTTACACGCATCAATCTATTCCTAATTGATTCCAGATGTCATCGACCCGGCGAGTGACCGCCTCATCCTTGACGATAACCCGACCCCATTCGCGGGTGGTTTCACCCGGCCATTTGTTGGTCGCATCCAGGCCCATCTTCGACCCCAGGCCGGAAACCGGCGAGGCAAAGTCGAGGTAGTCGATGGGCGTGTTGTCGATCATTACCGTGTCGCGCTTGGGGTCCATGCGCGTGGTAATGGCCCAGATCACGTCGTTCCAGTCACGGGCATTGATGTCGTCGTCGGTCACGATAACGAACTTGGTGTACATGAACTGGCGCAAAAACGACCACACACCCAGCATTACGCGCTTGGCGTGCCCCGGGTACTGCTTTTTCATGGTCACGATGGCCATGCGGTACGAGCAGCCTTCGGGCGGCAGGTAAAAGTCGGTGATTTCCGGGAACTGCTTTTGCAGGATCGGTACAAACACTTCGTTGAGCGCCACACCCAGAATCGCTGGCTCATCCGGTGGACGGCCGGTGTAGGTGCTGTGATAGATCGGTTTGACCCGATGGGTGATGCGCTCGACGGTAAACACCGGGAAGCTGTCCACTTCGTTGTAATAACCGGTGTGGTCGCCATACGGGCCTTCAGGGGCCATCTCGCCGGGGTGGATCACGCCTTCGAGGATGATTTCGGCAGTGGCCGGCACTTGCAGGTCATTGCCGCGGCACTTCACCAGTTCGGTGCGGTTGCCCCGCAGCAAGCCGGCAAAGGCGTACTCGGACAGGCTGTCTGGCACCGGGGTAACGGCGCCAAGAATGGTCGCCGGGTCTGCACCCAGGGCCACAGACACCGGGAATGGCTGGCCGGGGTGTTTTTCGCACCAGTCACGGTAGTCCAGCGCACCGCCACGGTGGCTCAACCAGCGCATGATGACCTTGTTGCGGCCAATCACCTGCTGACGATAAATACCGAGGTTCTGACGGTCCTTGTTCGGCCCCTTGGTCACGGTCAGGCCCCAGGTAATCAGGGGCGCCACATCGCCCGGCCAGCAATGCTGCACCGGCAGCATGGCGAGGTCGACGTCATCACCCTCAATGACCACTTCCTGGCACACCGCGTCCTTGACGACTTTCGGCGCCATAGCAATGATCTTGCGAAAGATCGGCAGCTTGGACCACGCGTCTTTCAGACCTTTAGGCGGCTCGGGCTCCTTGAGGAACGCCAGCAGCTTGCCGATTTCGCGCAGCTCGCTGACAGACTCGGCGCCCATGCCCATCGCCACGCGCTCTGGCGTGCCGAACAAGTTGCCGAGCACCGGGATCGTGTGGCCAGTCGGGTTTTCGAACAGCAAGGCCGGGCCTTTGGCTCGCAGCGTGCGATCGCAGATTTCGGTCATCTCCAGGACTGGAGAAACGGGAATCTGGATGCGTTTCAATTCTCCGCGCTGCTCTAGCTGCTGCACGAAATCCCGAAGATCCTTGAATTTCATTGACGGTGGCACCCCTA
>Ga0302347_1004337_pt1 | contig 11406 bp, 12 predicted proteins | sample PhyWR1_FD_202178 | JGI IMG/M metagenome (GOLD analysis project Ga0302347, IMG submission 202178) | Leaf surface microbial communities from wheat plants in UC Gill Tract Community Farm, Albany, California, United States - DLSL W.R1 (v2)... | ecosystem: Host-associated > Plants > Phyllosphere >...
AGAGAAGAAACGACCTGGATGCTGACGTCAATATTCATCGGCCTGGAAATGATATCAAATTCATGTACTTACTTTATTTTATGTAATTGCTTTGAAAGTCTTATCAAAAAAACATCCCATCGGCAGGCGTAATATTACGCCATTAACAATACTTACTTTATCACTTTGAGATATACAATTTATGAATACGTTATTTAAATCACTTATTGCTGTCATTGCCTTCTCTTCAGTCGTTAATGTAGCCAGCGCTGAAAAATTAAATGAAAATATTCCCCAGGAGATGACCTGCAAAGAATTTGTGGATATGAATCCAAAAGCAATGACGCCAGTGGCTTTCTGGATCATCAATAAAGATACGCAGTTTAAAGGAGGAGATTATGTGGACTGGAATGAAGTGGATACAATCTCAGTGCCGCGTCTGATCAAGATCTGTAAATCCAACCCGGAAACTAAACTGGAACAGTGGATTAACGAGATAAAATAGTGGCCACAGGCCCGTTCAGGCAGGATAACAAACAGAATTTGCACCTTAAAATGGTCGCATGAACGGGCTCCTCTCTCCTGTAAAAGGTACCATTAATGAAGCACCTAACGTGATTAATATGACTCTATCAGAAATAGAGGTAATCTTTGCAAAATCCATCATCAGAAATAAAATGAAGAAAATAACCACCTTCGCAATTATATTTCTGCCTTTGTTGATTTTAAAATTTTGCATCGACGCATCTCTTATTGAACCATCAAGGTTCATCTATCATCTTATTAAAACCTTAACCGCCGTAATCATTGATTAGGACCCGTTTCATTAACATAAGATCAACTACAGGATAGTTTCTGCACATCGCGACGGATACCTGCCAGCGTGGCCCATTGCCGTTGCTGGATATCTGCCCATCAATGAACGGTAATGACGCGTAAACCAGGTTAAGACGGACGTGAACTGACGTCCCGGCATTTCACAGGGTGCAGTTTCCGCTTATTGACGACGGCAGCGCTCAGAGCATTTGCGCACTTCATCCCAGCACTTTTCCCACTTTTTACGCCACGTAAAGGGCCGGCCACACACCGTGCATATTTTAGTCGGGAGTTCGGATTTCTTCATGAGCGCTCTTCTGATATGGAGGTCAGCAAATTTTAGCATCAATGGCCCGGACAGGTCCCACGCAGGGAATAAGCGGCCAGCAGAGAATAAGTAAGTTACTGTTTTTAAATGGTACGCCCTACAGGGCTCGAACCTGTGACCTACGGCTTAGAAGGCCGTTGCTCTATCCAACTGAGCTAAGGGCGCACTGGGAAGTGATAAACTTCGCGGTGGGGTGAAACGCCTGGAATTATACGGTCAATCCCTGCTGAGTCAATGGCTTTGCATTCGGATGCTTGCTAAATGAGCACTCTGCCCCCGGCCACTCGGGTAAAAAGTGACGAATATCAAAAACGAAGACTGACAGCACGTCCCGCTTCTGACAAAATATAACCATCCCCCTTACGTATTGTGACAGATGGAATCTTCTCTCTGATGGCAGCAAAGATTATTGATGGTAAAACGATTGCGCAGCAGGTGCGCTCTGAGGTTGCGGAAAAAGTGAAAGCGCGCATTGCAGCGGGTTTTCGCGCACCGGGGCTGGCAGTAGTGCTGGTGGGTAGCAACCCGGCGTCACAAATTTACGTCGCCAGCAAACGCAAGGCCTGTGAGGAAGTGGGGTTTATCTCGCGCTCCTGGGACCTCCCCGCGACCACCAGCGAAGCAGAATTACTGACGCTTATCGACGAGCTTAATGCTGATACGACAATTGACGGTATTCTGGTGCAGTTACCGTTGCCTGCCGGTATCGACAACGTGAAGGTGCTTGAGCGCATTAACCCGGATAAGGACGTAGACGGTTTTCATCCTTATAACGTCGGCCGTCTGTGCCAGCGTGCGCCACGCCTGCGTCCCTGTACGCCGCGCGGTATTGTAACCCTGCTTGAGCGTTATAATATTGATACCTATGGGCTGAATGCCGTCGTTGTTGGCGCATCCAACATTGTGGGCCGCCCAATGAGTATGGAGCTGCTGCTGGCCGGCTGCACCACGACCGTTACGCATCGCTTTACCCGAAATCTGCGTCATCATGTCGAAAATGCCGACCTGCTGATTGTGGCCGTAGGCAAACCGGGCTTTATTCCCGGGGAGTGGATTAAAAAAGGCGCTATCGTGATTGATGTCGGGATTAACCGTCTGGAAAACGGCAAAGTCGTGGGCGACGTGGTATTTGCCGATGCCGCTGAACGCGCGTCATTCATTACCCCGGTTCCGGGCGGCGTTGGTCCGATGACCGTTGCTACACTTATTGAAAACACGCTCCAGGCGTGTGAACAGTATCACGACGTGGAGATCGCGTAAGATGACTACCTTTTCATTAGGAAAACACCCGCACGTTGAACTGTGCGATCTGCTGAAGCTGGAAGGCTGGAGCGAAAGCGGCGCGCAGGCGAAAATCCTGATCGCTGATGGTCAGGTCACGGTCGATGGCGCAGTCGAAACGCGTAAGCGCTGCAAAATAGTCGCCGGTCAGACCGTGACATTTGATGGTCAACAGGTGACCGTTACTGCCTGATCCCTACCATAAAGCCCTTTATCCATAAGGGCTAATTAGCGATCAACTTCAAACAATTTGTATTTCCTCTGGCTGGCGCTGAAATTTCAGTTGCCAGTTTTCGCGCAATCTCACACGATAAGTAGAACGTTCTACTAAAACGTTATACTTCATAATAAGAAATCAGGTGCGTAGTGTGCCAACACGGGGGAAGTCAGCATGAGTCTGATATCAGGGTTTGTTAAATCGCTTTCAAAGCTTTCAATGATTGGCCGCGCATTAATGCTGCCAATTTCACTCCTGCCGGCGGCAGGTTTACTTCTGGCGTTTGGTGACAAATTTCATCTGCCGCTGATGATGAACGCCGGGGGGGTTATTTTTGATAACCTGCCGATGCTGTTCGCTATCGGTTCCGCCGTCGGTCTGGCGTCTGAATCCGGTATTGCTGCGTTATCAGCCGCCGTCTCCGTTTTTGTCACTAATATCACTATCGGTACCATGCTGTCTATTACGCCAGAGATGGCGTCTCAGGGCGGAAAATATGCGATGGTGGTCGGCATTCCAACGTTGCAAATGGGCGTCTTTGGCGGCCTTATCTGCGGGATACTGGCGGCATGGTGCTATAACAAATTTCATACCATGCAGTTGCCCGAATTTCTCGGCTTCTTCTCCGGCAAACGTTTTGTGGCGATTGCCACGGCGTTTCTGTCATTCATCATGGGCCTGCTGCTTCCGTATGTCTGGCAGCATATTCAGGCGGGCATTGACGCGCTGTCGGTTATTGTTAACGGCGATAATCAGGCCGCATCCACCTTTATTTTTGGCCTGGTTGAACGGGCGCTGATCCCGCTGGGTCTGCACCATATCTGGTATCCCTCATTCTGGTACTCGTTCGGCGATTACACGACTCAGGCCGGCCAGGTTATTCATGGCGATCAGACTATCTGGTTTAAAATGCTGGAAGAGGGGGTCAAATCCTTTAGCAGCGATACGTATCAGAACGCCGGTAAATTTATGCAGGGCGAGTTCCCGCTGATGCTGTTTGCCCTGCCCGCCGCCTGTCTGGCGATGTATCAGGAAGCGCATACCCGGAATAAAAAAATCGCCGCCGGTATCCTGTTCTCAGCGGGCCTGACCTGCTTTTTAACCGGGATCACCGAGCCGGTAGAGTTTACCTTTATCTTTGTCGCCCCGGTGCTGTACGTATTTAACGCCATTATGGCCGGCCTTTCCTATATGTGTATGTATTTACTTCATGCGCACATCGCAAAATCGTTTTCAGCCGGGCTTATCGACTACATCTCATTTGGTATACTGCCGTCGTTTAATGGTTATCAGACCAACTTCCTCAATGCCATTATCGTTGGGGTGCCAATGGCGCTGATCTATTACTTTACCTTCCGCTTTGTGATCCGTCGCTTTGATGTTAAAACGCCGGGACGCGCGGAAGTGACTGCCGATGCCGGTGCAAAGTCAGATGAGGAGCTGGCCTCTGAGATTATCGATCTGATGGGTGGCGCGCAGAATATACATTCTGTCGGAGCCTGTATTACCCGCCTGCGTCTGGAAGCGGCTAAAGGCGATAAGGTTGATAAAGATGGCCTGAACGGTATCGGTGCGCGCGGCGTGGTCTTTGTCGGTGATAAGGGCGTACAGATTATTTTCGGTGCGCGGGCGCAGTTTATCGCACAAACAATGTCGTCGATGATGGGTAAATAGTGTTAGCCTCGCCTCCTGAACCCTCCCGGGAGGCGATTCGTGATATTTGATTTCAGGGAGCAGACTTGAAGAAGGTCAGTATTATTGATGTGGCACGAGAAGCGGGCGTCTCGGTTTCAACCGTTTCTCTGGTGCTACGTCAAAAAGGGAAGATTTCCAGCGCAACCATTGAAAAAGTGAATGTTGCCATTACTAAGCTGGGCTACGTGCATAACGTGGCGGCGGCTAACCTGCGTGCTAACCGCTCGAATCTGATCGGCCTTATCCTGCGCGATTTTAGCGATAGCTATTCGATTAAAGTGATGGCCAGCATCGTCCAGGAGCTTGAAAAAAACGGTTATATGGTCTTTCTCGGTCAGCCGCTGAACGAGGGCGAGCATCTGGAGCGCTGCCTGCTTTCGTTTAAACAGCAGGGGGTGGCGGGCGTTATCTATCTCTCCTCTGACTCCGCTTCAGCAAAACTCCCGACGCAAATTCAACATTGCCCGCTGCCGCTGGTGGTGGTCTCGCAGTCGCTGATTGAAGAGGAGTGCAATCTGGTGATGCGTGACAATCGTCAGGCCGCCCTGCTGGCGACGCGCTATCTGATTGAACGCGGGCATCGCAGCATCGCGTATGTCGGCGGTAAGGAAAACGATCGTATTCGCCAGCAGCGGCTGTCAGGTTTTCGCAGCGCGCTAACGCAAAGCGGAATGGTTTATCGCGATGAAGCCAGCGCCGCCTGTAGTGAAGATACTCGTGCGGTGAGTAATGCGACACGTCACCTGCTGGAAAATAATAATACGATCACCGCCCTGCTCTGCCACTCTCCCGATGCCATTATTGGCTGCATCAACGGCATTCATCAGGTTGGGCGTACCGTGGGGAAAGATGTGTTTCTCACCCAGCAGGTAGCACTGCTCGGTTTTGAGGACATGCTGCACATCAATCTGACTTCACCGTCGTTCACCTACGTGTCGTCGGCAAGCGAAGAGTCCGGGCGTCAGGCAGCAACGCTTATTATCCGCAAAATCAACGATCCGGAATTACTCAATCAGCGAGTGACGCTGTCGGGACAATTAGTGGTGCGCGAGTCGGCGTGACGGAAAAAAGTGTGTCTTTCGGCTGACAGCAGTGCCTTATTTATCCCCGATTAAACGGCAGGCCCGGTAAGCACAGCGCCACCGGGCAATACGACTGCGTAATTACTTGCGACGCCAGATGGTCCCTTGCGGACTGTCTTCCAGCACGATATTCATCTCATTAAGACGATCGCGTGCGGCATCGGCGGCGGCCCAGTCTTTGGCTTTGCGCGCATCAAGGCGTTGCTGGATCAGGGCTTCAATCTCCGCCACTTCGCCGTCGTTGGCCTGAGCACCGCCCTGCAGGAACACTTCCGGATCCTGCTCCAGCAGGCCCAGTACGGCAGAAAGCTTGCGTAAATGCGCGGCCAGGGCGCTGGCTGCCTGAGCATCTTCCGTTTTCAGGCGGTTAATGTCGCGCGCCATATCAAACAGGACGGAGTACGCTTCCGGAGTGTTGAAGTCGTCATTCATTGCCTCAATAAAGCGGGTTTCATACGCTTCACCGCCGGCCGGGGCAACAGAGAGGTCCGTTCCGCGCAGGGCAATATACAGACGTTCCAGCGCGGAGCGTGCCTGCTTGAGGTTGTCTTCGCTGTAGTTAAGCTGGCTGCGATAGTGGCCGGACATCAGGAAGTAACGGATAGTCTCGGCATCGTAATATTTCAGCACGTCGCGCACGGTAAAGAAGTTGCCCAGCGATTTAGACATTTTTTCCCGATCAACCATCACCATGCCGGAATGCATCCAGTAGTTAACGTATTCTCCGTCGTGGGCACAGGTAGACTGGGCAATTTCGTTTTCATGATGCGGGAACATTAAGTCAGAACCGCCACCGTGAATATCAAAATGCGAACCCAGCTGCTTGCAGTTCATTGCCGAACACTCAATGTGCCAGCCAGGGCGTCCTTCGCCCCACGGCGAGGTCCAGCTCGGTTCGCCCGGCTTGGACATTTTCCACAGCACGAAGTCCATCGGGTTACGTTTGACGTCCGCAACTTCAACGCGCGCGCCTGCCTGAAGCTGATCCAGATCCTGACGTGATAAAGCGCCGTAATCCGCATCGGTTTCTACAGAGAACATCACATCGCCGTTGGTGGCAACGTAAGCATGACCACGCTCGACCAGTCGCTCAACAATTTCAATGATTTCGTGGATATGCTGCGTCGCACGCGGTTCGCTGTCCGGGCGCAGGATATTTAACGCGTCAAAATCGGTATGCATTTCGTTGACCATCCGGTCAACCAGCGCTACAAAATTCTCGCCGTTTTCATTAGCACGTTTAATGATTTTGTCGTCGATATCGGTAATGTTACGCACGTACTTTAGCTTAAATCCTAAAAAACGCAGGTAGCGTGCGACGACATCAAAGGCGACAAATGTACGGCCATGGCCGATGTGACACAGATCGTAAACCGTAATACCACACACGTACATGCCGACTTCCCCGGCATGAATAGGTTTAAATTCCTCTTTTTGGCGCGTCAGAGTATTAAAAATTTTTAACATCGAAGATTCCATGTAGTAGACGTGTGTGGATCGTAAAAGCCGTATGATACCTATAATTTAGCAATGAAGCAGCACACTTTGCGGGATGATCGAACCTCTCGCTTATGCTATAACATGCCTCTATATGTGACCCGCTGACGGGTCGACGTACCACTATAACGGAACAGGATGCAAAAATGGTTACATTCCACACTAATCATGGCGATATCGTCGTCAAAACCTTTGATGATAAAGCGCCTGAAACAGTTAAAAACTTCCTGGACTATTGTCGCGAAGGTTTTTACAACAACACCATTTTCCACCGCGTCATCAATGGCTTTATGATTCAGGGCGGCGGTTTCGAACCTGGCATGCGTCAGAAAGAAACCAAAGACGCCATCAAAAACGAAGCCAATAACGGTCTGAAAAATACCCGTGGCACGCTGGCAATGGCGCGTACCCAGGCTCCACATTCCGCTACCGCACAGTTTTTCATTAACGTAGCAGACAACGACTTCCTGAACTTCTCCGGCGAGAATCTGCAGGGCTGGGGCTACTGCGTATTTGCCGAAGTCGTTGAAGGCATGGACGTCGTTGAAAAAATCAAAGGCGTTTCAACGGGCCGCAGCGGTATGCACCAGGACGTTCCGAAAGAAGACGTTATTATTGAAAGCGTCGACGTCAGCGAGTAATTAGTGGCGACACTTTTTATCGCAGACCTGCATTTGTCCAGCGAAGAACCGGCGATCACCGCCGGTTTTCTGCGTTTTTTAGCCGGTGAAGCGCGTAAAGCCGATGCCCTGTATATTCTGGGCGATCTGTTTGAAGCGTGGATCGGCGATGACGACCCGGTCGTGCTGCATCGGGAAATCGCGACGGCTATCAAATCACTGGTCGATTCAGGCGTCCCCTGCTATTTCATTCACGGGAATCGTGACTTCCTGCTGGGGAAACGCTTCGCGCGTGAAAGCGGCATGATATTACTGCCGGAAGAAAAAATTCTTCATCTGTACGGCCGCAAGGTACTGATCCTGCACGGTGATACGCTGTGTACCGATGACGCCGGCTATCAGGCGTTTCGGGCAAAGGTGCACCAGCCGTGGCTGCAAAAGCTGTTCCTTACCCTTCCGCTCTTTGTTCGTCAACGCATCGCCGCCAAAATGCGCGCGAACAGTAAGGCGGCTAACCGCACTAAATCGCTGGAAATTATGGACGTTAATCCAGAGGCGGTCCTCAGCGTGATGGAACGTCATCATGTGCCGTGGCTTATTCACGGACACACGCACCGCCCTGCGGTTCATCAGCTGACTGTCCAGGGTGAACCGGCTTTTCGCGTGGTCCTGGGCGCCTGGCACAGCGAAGGCTCAATGGTAAAAGTCACCCCCGACAACGTCGAACTGATCCACTTTCCGTTCGCCTCCCCGGCATAAATCGCCCGTTAACTCTGCTACGCAACCGTTTTCCTTGCCGTTTTTCCATGCTATTCTTGCTGGCCTTAGCTGTCGTGTGAAGCACACCCACAGGAGTTTTAAGACGTATGTCTTCCCGCAATAATTCGACCCGTATTGCCATCGTTATGGGTTCAAAAAGCGACTGGGCAACTATGCAGTTCGCCGCTGAAATCCTTGATATCCTGAATGTTCCCTACCATGTTGACGTCGTTTCTGCCCATCGCACCCCCGATAAGCTGTTCAGCTTTGCTGAAAGTGCCGAACAGAACGGCTATCAGGTGATTATTGCCGGTGCCGGCGGCGCGGCGCATCTGCCGGGAATGATCGCGGCGAAAACGCTGGTGCCAGTGCTGGGTGTGCCGGTACAAAGCGCGGCCCTGAGCGGCGTTGACAGCCTTTACTCCATCGTTCAAATGCCACGCGGCATTCCGGTCGGCACGCTGGCGATTGGCAAAGCGGGTGCGGCAAATGCGGCCCTGCTGGCCGCACAAATTCTGGCTCAGCACGATGCAGCACTGCATCAGCGTCTGGTTGAATGGCGCAAAGCACAGACTGACGACGTGCTGGATAATCCCGATCCGCGAGGTGGTGCATGAAGCAGGTATGCGTTCTGGGTAATGGCCAGCTCGGACGAATGCTGCGCCAGGCCGGTGAGCCGCTGGGCATCGCAGTATGGCCTGTTGGACTGGACGCTGAGCCGGAGTCTGTCCCTTTTGCACACAGCGTGATCACTGCGGAAATTGAACGCTGGCCCGAGACGGCCCTGACCCGCGAACTGGCGCGGCATCCGGCGTTTGTTAATCGCGACGTTTTTCCGGTTATTGCCGATCGTCTGACGCAAAAACAGCTTTTCGACACGCTGGGCCTGGCAACCGCCCCGTGGCAACTGCTGGAACATCGCGAACAGTGGCCGGACTTTTTTGCCCGTACTGGCGAACTGGCTATCGTTAAACGCCGGGTAGGCGGCTATGACGGCCGGGGGCAATGGCGTTTACGCCCGACACAGACGGTAGAACTGCCGGATGACTGTTACGGCGAGTGTATTGTTGAGAAGGGCATTAATTTCAGCGGTGAAGTCTCGCTGGTCGGCGCGCGCGGGCACGATGGCACTACGGTGTTCTATCCGCTGACGCACAATCTGCATCAGGACGGTATTTTGCGCACCAGCGTGGCATTTCCGCGTGCCAGTGTGGAGCTGCAAACGCAGGCTGAAACCATGCTGTCAGCTATTTTGCATAACCTGAATTATGTCGGTGTCATGGCCATGGAGTGTTTTATCACCCCGGGCGGATTACTGATCAATGAACTGGCACCGCGGGTGCATAACAGCGGCCACTGGACGCAAAACGGTGCTTCCATCAGCCAGTTTGAACTGCATTTGCGGGCCATCACCGGGCTGCCGCTACCCCGCCCGGTCATTGACAGCCCGTCGGTGATGGTGAATCTGATTGGCACGGATCTTAATTACGACTGGCTGAAGCTGCCGCTGGTTCATCTGCACTGGTACGATAAAGACGTGCGCCCGGGTCGCAAGGTAGGGCATCTTAATCTTAATGATGGTGATAAAGATCGGCTTAGCGCGACGCTGGAAGCGCTGATGCCGCTATTACCGGCCGACTATGCCAGCGGATTAACGTGGGCACAGGGTAAGCTGGCCTGATGACCGGCGAATAAGCTATCGTCCAAATCGGCAGGTGTCTGGCACCTCAGGCGCGTTTGATGGTTAAAAATCAAATTATTGTTGTCGCAGAAGCGTAGAATTAGGCGATAACCTGTTTGAGGTGCTTTTTCATGATGCAAGAATCCCAGCTTCGTGCCCTTCTCGCGGCTGATATCCCCTTAATTGACGTTCGCGCTCCGGTAGAATTTCAGCAGGGCGCGATGCCTGCCGCCCGCAATCTTCCCCTGATGCTGGATGACGAGCGCGCTGCCGTCGGCACCTGCTATAAACGCGAAGGCCCGGATGCGGCGCTGGCGCTGGGTCATCGGTTAGTGCAAGGCGAAACGCGTGCCGGGCGGATTGAAAACTGGATGGCTGCCGCGCGCCTGGCACCGCAGGGTTACCTGTGCTGCGCGCGTGGTGGTCAGCGTTCGCATATCGTTCAGCAGTGGCTACGTGAAAACGGCGTGGCGTATCCGCTCATCCCCGGCGGTTACAAAGCCCTGCGCCAGGCGGCGATCCAGGCTACCGAAGAACTGGTGCAGCATCCTGTTGTGTTGGTCGGGGGCTGTACCGGCAACGGTAAAACACAGCATGTGCGCCATCATCCTCGCGGCATCGATCTCGAAGGGCTGGCGCATCATCGCGGCTCCTCGTTTGGCCGAACGCTTAAGGCTCAGCATTCCCAGGCGACATTTGAAAATCATCTGGCGGTCGCGCTACTCAAAAAAGCGCAGCAGCCGGTACGCTGGGTACTGGAAGATGAGGGTCAGATGATTGGCGCGAATCATCTCCCGGAATGCCTGCGTTTGAGAATGCAGGCTGCACCGATTGTGGTGGTTGATGACCCGCTTGAGCTGCGCCTTGAGCGCCTGCGGGAAGAGTATTTTACGCGTATGCACCGCGATTTCATCGCCGCATATGGTGAAGAACAAGGCTGGCAGGCGTACAGCGACTATTTGCATCACGGACTGTTTGCGATTCGCCGTCGCCTCGGCCTGCAGCGCTTTACCGAATTAACTACCCGCCTGAAGACGGCGCTTGCCAGCCAGCATACCAGCGGTGGCACTGACGCCCATTTTAGCTGGCTGGTGCCGCTGCTTGAGGCCTATTACGATCCGATGTACCGCTATCAGCTGGAAAAGAAAGCCGACAAGATTGTTTTTCGCGGCACCGGTCCGGAAATCGCGGCGTGGCTGGCGGCGTGGCGCGGCTAATGCCGATCCCGCTTATCCGCCCGCTGTGCCAGCCAGTCGCCCAGCATCTGGACAATCTGCACCAGGATTATCAGTGCCACAACGGTCACGATCATCACGCCGGTTTCATAGCGGTAGTAGCCATAGCGGATCGCCAGATCGCCTACGCCCCCGCCGCCAACAATTCCGGCCATCGCCGAATAACCAATCAGGCTCACCAGGGTGATGGTCAGCCCGCGCAGCAGTCCGGCGCTG
>Ga0302347_1004341_pt1 | contig 11396 bp, 17 predicted proteins | sample PhyWR1_FD_202178 | JGI IMG/M metagenome (GOLD analysis project Ga0302347, IMG submission 202178) | Leaf surface microbial communities from wheat plants in UC Gill Tract Community Farm, Albany, California, United States - DLSL W.R1 (v2)... | ecosystem: Host-associated > Plants > Phyllosphere >...
CAGAGGCCGTTGCCTTCGTCATCGCCGGCAATGCCAACGATATGCCGACCTGGCTTGACCTTGAATTTCACAATTTCGCCGGTGTCGATGCGGGCGACCTTTTTTCCGTCGATGAGCACGGTGGCCATGCAGCCGCCAGACGCCCAAAAGCCGTTGTCTCGACTAACTGCCAGTGTCGCCCCGCCAGGAATGTCTGACTGATAGGCGTAGACCCTGTCGGAAGGCACCCGCTTTGCAGATCCAGGCGCTACTGGTGTGCTTGAACATCCAGCCAGTAGTGCGAAGGTGACGGTGGCGAGCAAAATCCTGTGCATATTTCTTCCTCCGGGGTTGATGGATCACTTTACACCAGCACCCCTACATCTGGTCTTCGGCGTAAATGGCAGCGCTGATGATCGCTCCGCCTACCCGCCGTTTGCCGTAACAGAGCGGCACCGGGTTGCCACTGGCCGTGGTGTTCTTGGCGCTGCCGAAGGCGTACCCGGGGGTGTTCTCTGGTGCGGCACTGGTCTTGAGGCCGCCGGCCTGGGGGCTGAGCATTTGGATAACACCACCAGCAGCAAGAGCAATGCCTGGGGCAAGTGTAGCGCCGTTGGTGAACGGACTGGCCACGATCAACACGATTCCGATGATGGTCTGAAGTATCCCGGCGCGCTTGCTCCCGGTGATCACTGGAACCACCCGTATTTCCTTGGCTCCGCCGAGAGTCAAGTCGGATTCGCCTACGTTCTTCCTGTTACGGAAAATTGCGAACTCCAGGCCGATAGAGCGCGCTCGGGCGATGTCGCCCAAGAACCCAGGGTGATTTACATCGATTGCTCTCAATGCCTCCCTCGTATCGCCATGAGCGGAAAGCGCATAGGTGTGTCTCCTTCCGTACTTTTTGGCCAAAGAGCCGCTGAGTAGGATGGTTGTTTTTGGGGTGTACTCGATGGCGGTCATACCTGGTCCTCTGCATAGATGGCGGCGCTGATGATCGCGCCACCCCAGCGGCGACGGCCGATGCAAAGAGGCACGGGCAAGCCCGACGCCACGGTATTTTTCGCACTACCAAAAGCATAGCCAGGAGTGTTCTCGGGCGCGGCGCTAGACTTCAAGCCCTGGGCTTGCGGGCTCAACATCTGAATTACGCCGCCGGCGGCCAAGGCGATACCCGGCGCAAGAGTTGCACCATTTGTGAAAGGGCTCATAACGATCAGTACAGCCCCTATGATCGTTTGCAAGATACCGGCCCGCTTACTGCCGATGATCACGGGTGCGATAATGATGTCGCCATCGCCTTGATAGTTAAGCTCACTCTCTCCGATGTTTTTCTTTCCTCGGAAAACGGCGAACACAAGTCCGCGCGACCTGGCGTTTGAGATGAATCGCTCAAGGCCGGGAATCTGCACGCACAGCGCTTTCAAGGCTTCCGCTGGCGTCCGCACAGCAAGGTCGTAGGACCTGCCGAACTGCCGGAGCTGCCCGTAAAGTTTGATGGTGGTCATAGGGGAGTTATCGAATGCTGTAGCGGCCATAGGGCCTCCTATACGGTGATCGACGGGGCAGATAGCCCAAGGCGAATGGCTAGCACTGCGCGCGACATATGCGCCTGGTCGATGGTCAGTTGTTCCTGGCGCGAGTCGTAGTTCCACACCCGGTTGTAGATCGTTTCGCTTGCCCTGGCGCCGCGGAATGTTCCCCGCATCAGGTCCGCCGAAATCCGGGCCTCTTCCTCGGTGAAGTAGGGGCCATCGATGGTCACTTGCTGGCCATTGCGGACGTGCTGGACCTCCCACACCAAGTAGCCTGCGTTTGGCCCCTGAATCAGTTCGTAGGGTTTGAATTTCTGCGTGTTGCATGCGTCGGTGAATCGCTCCTGATAGGTGGGCGTATGGCCCGCCGTGGTGGTGTCTTGATCTGTCATGGTTTCCTCTGTACGCCGCTGGCGCTGGTCATGGGCTGGCGCCCGTTGTTGTTGCTCTGTGTCGCGCCACGTTTTCGTGACTCGCAAAACGTGGCGCGCAAAAGGTTCATTTGCCGACGATGCTCAGGACGGGCGGCAGCTTTGGGCCGAACGGTGCGCCAGGGGCGAATGGGTCGGGTAGTTGGTCTTCTGGGCATTCCCTGATGAACCGGATCATGGCGGCGTGGCAGGCGCGATACAGCGGGCCACCGGCGCCCCATTCGTTGCTCTTGCGGTCGGCGCTGTCCTCTAGCTGGGATAGGTAGGCCACTCCGCGAAGACTGGTGTCACCGTCTGCGCCGGGCTGTTGGCGATGTACTGGGTTGACGCCCAGCAGGTCGCACACCTGGTCGAATCCCAGCGCCTGCGCCAGCCCCTCACGGTCGAACATCAGTGATTGGCCAAACCCCGCAAGTGCGCTCCACGCTCCGCTGCGGGTTGCCTCCTGGTGTTCGCGGGCCTGCTCCTCCAATTCCGCAATGGCCTGCCGGGTGAAAGGGAGAAACGCTTTCAGCTTTCCCGCTTGCCGGCGTAGGGCTCGCCGTTCACCGCGGATAACGTCGAGCTGGTCAGCAATGGCGCGACATATTCGCCGGGTGGTGATGAGCTGCGTGGCGGCGCTGATGCCGGGTTTCATACCGATGTTGCACAAGCGGGTGATAAGGCTGGGCGTCATTGGTGCGCCTCCATAGGTGTGGCGTCGTAGCTGGCACGCAGGCGGGCGCCAGCCGTGCAATGGCGGCCGTTGGGCGCGTAGCAGCTCCGACAAACCATGATGTGGTTGAGGTACTGGTCACGGGCGTGCCGCCATTCGGGCGTGGCGGTGGCGGCGCTTGCGTGTGGGTTTGTGATGACCCGGGGAGTGCGCTCGACAGAGCTGGCCAGCACTAGGCGCGGGCGAGGCTGGCTATCCACTTTTGGCGAGTCGACTCCGGCGATAGCTGGCGGCATGTGATCGAGGAGACCGGAAAGCAGGCTCATGCCGTCACCTCGACCCGATCACTGCTGATCCAATGTTCCTGTGATCTCAAAAACACCGGCAACAGCGGCAACAATGGCAACAGCCGCGTAAACCGTGGCCTCCAGACGTTGCCGATGCTGCCAAACTGTTGCCACCGGTTTTTTACCGGCAACAGTGATAACCAAATGAAGGGAAAGTGCGGGGCTCTTATGTTGAAAATGAGGTGTGCGTTGCCAGTTGTTGCCACTTTTTTTATAGGGTGGCAACGGCTGTAAGCCACGCCACACAAGGCCGTTGCCGGTGTTGCCACTGTTGCCAGTGATTCTAGGTTCCTGTGAACTTGGGCAACCTGGATTGCTGTTCTTTGAGTGACGTTCATACGCCACCGCCTTCACGATCCATGATGTCTGGATCGATCACATAGAGACGCGCCTGACCACCACCAGGGAGTCGGTAGTTTTTGGTTTTACGCTCGTTGTCACGGCGTGCGAGGACGTTCGCGCTCTCCAGAGCCTTGATGATGCGAGACAGACCATAGCCGTGCGCCGCCTCGATGAGCGCCGGCTTGTTAAACAGGTACAGGCGGTTGGTGCCCACCAGCTCCCAGTAACCGGCCCGGTTGAAAACCTTGGTGTCAGGCGTCTGATCGTCGACATCTGAAAAGCGGCTGCTACCGTGGCGGTCGATAAAGTCCAAGATGCCGGCCAGGATCTGCCGGTCTTCCGCGTTGCCGCTGCCCACCCTGCTGAGCCATTCGCCATAAAGCAAGCGGCAGTCCGCTAGGGCGGTACCCGGCACCCATGGCAGCAGGCCGTAGGCGATGGCCATCTCGCCGGCAAGCGCGATCACGGCGAACCGATCAGCCACCCGGCCTGCCTGGGCGTTGTCTTCCACAAAGCTGGCGCGAACCCCGGCGAAGTCTTCCAACAGGCCGGCCCGGTCGTCGCTCTCGAGCAGCTTCTCGACAAAGGCCGGCCCGAGGTGGCCGTGGTGGGCGCCGACCGCCACGGTGAGCTGCCGGTGAAAGTCCGCTCCCTCAAGCCCGTGCAATTCGTCGAAGGCCCGGTGTGTGCGTGTACCGGCGTTAACGTCGACCATACGCAACTCGGCGCCAGCGTGGGCGGCATTGCCGGATATGGCCGCGTGTTCAGAGAGTGAGCGCTCGCCGCTGGAGAGTGTCAGCAGGCGCCAGCTCAATTTGGCGCGGCCTTCGCGCTCGCGGGTCATGGTGCCTTTGCCCTGGCCGTTGGCGAGGGAGTAGGCCATTTCCTGTACGCGCTTGGGGTCGGCACGCTTGATCTCATCCAAGGGAAGGATGGTGTCATTGCGGCTCGACGCTTCGATCTCCAGGCCGCCCTTGGTCATGTCCCAACTGGCGGCGAACACGCCCGGGTCGCCCCATACCGACGATCCGATCAGTTGCGCCAGCGACTTACCGCTCGAGCTATCGCCCACCAGGTGAACGCCACCGCCCAGCACGCCCACCAAGCTCAGCAATGGGCCAGCCAGTGAGCAGCCGATCGCCAGTGTCAGCACCGGGTTGCCCGCGCACTTGGCGGCCACTTCCGATTGCCACAGCGCCAGCTCGCCGCGCCGGCTGAAAAGTACCTGAGCCTTGTTGCTGGCCTGGTACCGCACATTGGCGCTGCCGATGGTTCGCCCAGGCAGCACGAACGCGCCCGACTCATGCCAGCCAGGCCGGCTGGTGGTGGCAAACACTTCTGCAGGATGCTGGTCGAGCAGGTACTCCATAAATGTGCCGCGCTTCTTGAGGGCAATGATGACGCCCATCCCGAACAATGCGCGCCTTGCGTCCTCGCCGCTGCCGCCGAACACTTCCATGGCGATGATCCACTCCTTGATGCCGCCCTCTGTGACCAGGCGCAGCAACCGGCCCTCGCTGCCATCGTCGCTGTTGGTGGTGCGGGCCACGACCGTGACGGGGCTGGAGATCCACTCATCGGTGATAGGCCGGTCGCCGGTATCGCCCTCGGCGTCGTCCTGGTCAGCGGCGGCGCGCTTGAAGCTGTGCCAGTAAACGCCCGGGCGCAGCTTGCGGCCCTTCTCATTGATCACCCAATGCTCATACACCGCCCAGCAGGGGCGATCTGGCGCAATGGTCGCGGCGTCCGGCCGAAGGTTGATCACGTTGGTGTCAGGCTTGGACATGGGCGAGTTTCCAGTTGGCGAGGTCGTTGAAGTCGGTGAGGTCATCGGGGGCGCCTTCGGGCCACTCGGGGAAAGCCACTTGGCCACCCACGGCCGCCGCCGCTGCGTTTGCCGCTGCGCGCCCCGGGTTGCCATCGGTGAGCCGGTCGTCGTCGCCGGCGATGACGATTGGTTGGCCCGGGTATCGAGCGCGAAGGGCCATCGCCGCCGGGATCAAGTTGCCCGCGTTCATGGCAGCGGCAACGACGTAGCCGCCGTGCTGGTGGAGGCTGGCGGCCGTCGCCCACCCTTCGCAGATGCAAAGCACAGAACCTGGATCGATGATGCCCAGCGGGGAATAGGTGCCCTTGATCCGGCCGCCGAACAGGAAGCGCTTGTCGCCGTCCGGCCCGATCCTTTGCAGATTGACCAAGCGCCCATCCAGGTACAGAGGGATCAGCAGGTCAGCGCCACGCTGGCGCAAGCTGTAGGAGCGAACCGCCTTGGCGACCAAATACGGATGGTCGGGCGCGGCCCGGCGCGCATTGCGCCACCAGTGATTAGCCTTCTCCGCGGCCTGCTGCTGGCGCCGGTGTTGCTCGGCTTCGCGCTGACGACGGGCCTGGTCGACCCGATCGCGGATTTGGGTCGCTTCGCGGGCGTCCACTGGTTCGCGACTACACCAGGTGCTGGCGCCACCGACTTTCCAACTGCCGAACGCGCCGGATGCAATGCCGTCCAGGTACAGCACATACCAGCCGTTGAGCGAGCCACGCTTATCCTCCGGCACACGGAACCGGTGGATTGCGCCGTCGGGCTCTGGTAGCCAGTCGAGAGGGCCATAGACGGCCTGGAGCGCATCACGGAATAGGATCGTTGCCTCAGTCATGCGGCCCCCTTCGGCGGGGTAAACCGCCTGGCCAAGTTCTCCAGTTTCTGAGTCAGGCGTTCCAACTCATCGCAGTGGCGGCCTTGGTCGCCTTCCGAGATGCGCAGCTCCAGGAAGCCGACCAGGGTTTCCACCAGCAGGGCATAGCTGGTGCTGTCGATGTGGGCGCCCGCTGTGGGCGGCACGCTGCTGCCCTTGCGCTTGATTGGGGTCACGTTACCCATGGCCGATCTCCCGGTGATCCGCACGAGCAAAGGCTCGGCACACGCGGCCGTTGTTCACGCCGTGCCAGCGGGTAATGTCGTCGATTGAATCAACCAGGCAGGCCGTCACCTGAGCGTCAGCACTACGCATAACAACGCGCCCACACTCAGCGTCGGCCTCGCTCAAGAACGGCCCTAGCAACGCCTTGGGCACCTTCGGGTGGGTGACGTAAAACAGTTCGGTGGCTTTTTTCAGGCAAGCCGATCCCGTCGACGCAGATGCGCCGTTTTGAATTTTCATGCTTAACCTCTTAGGTCAGGGCGTCGGCGCTTCACGTGAGTACGCGGTGGCTTTGGACAAAATGTGGGGCTGATAAAAAGGATCGGATGTGAACGCGTGTGCTGGCTCATAGGGCGACCTCGCGGTATTGCTGAGCACCGCCCAGGTCGTCCGATCCGAATAGGGTTTGATTGACGGCCTTCCGGCTTTCCAGCATCAGATCGTGTTCATCGTGCGTGCCGACGCCCGCCGCCACCCAGTCAGGCAGTTCCTTGCGGCGCCGCATCTCGTTTAAGTGCGTCCACCACCGGGTAGCGTGTGAGCGCTCGGCAGAAATCGCCTCGGCCACCTCGCTACTGCGCTCGTCCAGCAGGTAGTGCGGCAACGGCGCCGCGTTCTGCGCCTCGACGTTCGCATCATCCAGCTCGTTTTCCATGCACTCACACCACTGGTAAACCTTGGTGTTCCAGTCGGTTATCTCGATAGAGCCCAACTGCGCGAAGGCGTGAGGCGTGCTGTCTTCAGGGAAGGTCTCAAGCATCAGCGTGAAGATTGCGCGCACGCTCTCGAGCGCACTGGTCACTTCGTACAGATCCTGTACGCCGGTCTCGGCTATTTCCTTGTAGGAGCGGCTCATAGATCGCCCCCGGCGTTCAGGCCAGCGCACCCGGACAGAGCGGCGGAAATTGCCTCGCGGTTGCAGTCGGCGGTGTTAGCGCCGTCAGCGGCTAGGTTCCACGCGACATCTACCAGATTGCGGACGTGCTGACTCGTGCCCTTGTCTGCCAATGCGGCATAGAGAACGGCCTCAACCTTGCGCAGGGCGATCTGGGCGCTTTCGAGATCCTCAAGCGTGTCGTGAGCGATTTCTTGGATGGTGCGGGCGGGAGTATTCATTGCGCACCCTCAGCAGACTCCAGCGTACGAGCGATGGCCATATGGGAGTTGTAACGGGCGAGGCGAACAGAAAGTGATGAGTTTGCGCGGAGGGCGCTCAGGGCCATGCGGCGGTGAGCAAATGCGCGAATCGCAGACGGATTTAGGGCGGGCATACGTGGAGCTCCTAACGTAAAGAGGGAGCTGCCACGTTCGTTACCAAGCGAATGGGTGGCAGCTGTGCGCAGGTTGGTAAACCGGGACGTTAGGAACCCGGCAGGCACGAATGCCTCCCACGCACAGCCGCCATAAAACGTAACTGCGGGCACAAAAAAAGCGCCTGCAATCGTAATGGGGGCGCTGTTGCGCCTAACGTTCAGCGGGTTACCAAGCCCGGTCGCTGAATTTGCAGCGACGGGCAAACCATACCGACGAGCGCGATTGCTTGCAACATAACTTATCGACCGTTTATCGCTGATCATGAGCATAGCTGTCATGAGCGGAAGTCCTCCGAATCGAGTGGCAGCCTCAGTTGGTCCCTCAGATGGGCGACGTGCGCGTACACGCCCGGCTTGTCATAGCGCCAGTGGGCCAGGCGCCGACCGCTGGTGCTGGCTTCCATCTTGCGGGCCTCCAATGTGTGGCAGGCGCGCCCATACCGTGCTTCGCGGAACGCCATGATCAGGCTCGCTTTCAGCTCCACAACGCGGCCGGTATTGCGGGACAACGACAGCAGGAAGAATGCTTGATCTTCGTTCAGCAGGGCGAAGCGCTCAGGCCTACCACCAGCAGTTCCGGCCAATGGTTTCTCCGTTTGAAACGGAACAACCCCGAACTCTTCAAACTTCGCCAGGTATCGATCAATCAGCGCCATTGGGTTTTTGTGCTTCGTTCCCAGTTGCTTCGCGAGCTGGCGGCTATCCACGCGCGGTTCGCTCCCGGTTTGGGTCAGCGTGATTGCATTCATGCTGTCACCTGCTCCGGCGGGTTAGTGCTGAGGTAGTAGAGCGCCATGCCCTGGTGAGTACGTCCTTGATCGTCGGTCAGGGTGAGGCGGTGGGTCAGGATCTTGTGGCCCAGGTCGCGCAGTTCATTAATGCGCGCACCAGGGCGGACGATATTTAGTTCGCGGATGGCGGTGAAGGTATCAATCGGACCAGCTTGTAGGCGCTCCAAAAGGCGAGCGCGTTGTGCGGTTCCGCTGGTATTCTCAACGCGAGTATTTTTGTGGCTGGCCTGTTGGTCGGCCTTTTTTTTGTTCATTAGGCGGCTACCTCGCGCAATGCGATGCGCTGACGCACCCATGTTTGAACTTCAGCAAGCACCCATGCCACAGGCGCGCCGCGCGCTTTGCTGTTGCTCAGCGGCACCGGTTTTGGAAAGGTCGGGTCATCCTTAAGGCGCTTATAAATCGTCGGTCGCTTATAGCCGGTAATGGCTTCCATTTCCGGAATGCGGATGAGGGTGGTAGCCGGATCACAGAATGGGCGTGCGCTTGTATCTGAGGCTGAGGTCGAAGTGATGTTGGTCATATTTGTTTCCCGTTGTTGATGAATACGGGAAACAGGTTGGCGGTACGCGACGGGTGTTAATCAAGCCTCTAGGGTGTACGGTACCGGGCACACGAGAGCGGGAGTAAGGGCTCCACTGGGGCGTTATACCGAGTGGGCACCTTGGCTGGAAGCCTTGGTTTTACTCGTCCGCTCGGGTGGGCACCTTACGGTTTTTGAGGTGAGCAGTTCGCATGTTTTTGGGTCTCAGGATTAAGTCGACCGCTTCCGATTCACGGCCTGATGCACCTCTTCCTTTCAGATACTCAATGATCTCGTCACGACGGGGTGCGGTGCTGGGATCTTCTTCGTCGTATGTCGACCAAAAGTGTTTTATGGCCTCTTCCACAAATTCCAGCCCTTCTGATTTGTGACTGTAGTTTGGTAGGGCCAATGTTGGAGGTGGCTGCACAATTGGCGCCGAAGCCTTTGGCATCCGTTCGACTAACTGCTTTTCTACAGGCCGTGGAGGACGAGTAACTTGGACATTAGCGGTGGTAATCCAAGCGAGTAGCGATGCTCGAGTGATGATGGTGTCTGCCATGCTAATTTCAGCCTCGCGCTGGGTAGGGCGGACTACTCTTAGATTGCGTTCAAGCGAAGGATTGCCGTTCCAATCGCTCACTTCCTCTTCCACATAGCCCATGCATACGACTGGTGAGATCAACCCTTGACGTATTGCTGAGACAATTCCCAACGCATGACCGTGTGCTTTTTTCCACCGAGCGTGGTTTTGTTTCTTTGCCAGGATGAGATTTTCACAGTCAAAAGGATCAATCATCGCCGACAGCAGAGCGGCTTGCTCTACGGAGAACTCCATAACGGCCTTCCAGTGGTCTAGGTTGGGGAGCCGTTCCGAAGGCGTGAAATCTTCAAGGTCATCAAAGTCGAGCATCTGCAGGCCCCTAACACTCCTACCACAGCTTAAAAGTGCTCAGAGGGCCTCTTCGATTGCTGGTTTAGGTATGTTTTCGCGTGAAAAGAAGAAACTGTTTATACAAACAGTAATGGCATTCAGTCTATATCTGTCTGTGTGCGCAATGGAAGGTCAGCGTCAGGCCCGCTTGATCGCCACGACATTACCCTTGGCCAAGGTGTCTAGATGGTCGGCGTACCATTGCATCATGGTGGCACGCTGGGCCAGATACTGGGCTTTGTTGTAAACACCCGCTATGCCTTGCTTGATATGCGATAGCTGCGCCTCGATGTGGTTTTCGTCAAAACCGTGCTCGTTCAGAATCGTCGAGGCGATATGACGGAAACCGTGCCCGGTCTGGCGGCCTTCATAGCCGAGACGACGTAGAGCCATCAGAAAGACCGTGTTGCTGCGGGGCTTGGTGGTGTCGCTCCGACCAGGGAACAACATCGGGTAGGCACCAGTGAGCACCTGCAGATTTCGCAGTAGCTCGACTGCCTGGATTGGCAGCGGCACTAGGTGTTCGCGTCGGCGTTTCATGCGCTCGGCCGGGATCGACCACAGAGCTTTATTTAGATCGAATTCCGACCATCGCGCTTCGCGCAGTTCAGACGGTCGACAGGCGAGCATGGAAAGCAGGTGCAATCCTATCCTCACGTCAGCGGTGCCGTATGCCCTGATCGCGCGCAAGAGAGCGGGAAGCTCATCAGAGGATACATGGGCATAGTTCTCGGCAGGCTTGGTCAGCAGGAATTTATGCAGCCCCTCCAGCGGGTTGTGCGTAGCTCGGCCTGTTACTCGGGCCAGGTCGTAAATCTCCCGGCACATGCCGCGTACTCGGCTGGTCTGTTCAATTATGCCCTTCTGTTCCATGGAACGCAGGAACTCCATCCACTCCATGGGCAGGACCTCACGATAGATACGCTTACCGAATACCGGGAAGACGTGGAGTTCGAGCGCGCCAATCATTCGCACGGCGGTACCGGCTGTCCAGCTCAAGCGCTTGGACGCGTACCATTCCCGCGCTAGCGCTTCGAAGGTCTGGCTAGAGGCTTCAGCCTCTGCGGTCTTTCTGGCTCGCTTGGTGGCAAGGGGGTCTCCGCCCTTGGCGGCGTCCTCTCTCAGCACAGCCGCTTTCTGGCGGGCCTGTGAGCCGGATAGCTGGTGGGCGCCAGTGCCATAGCCGCCCAAGCCAAGCCATGACCACTTGCCGTCTGGCTTCTTGTAGCGCAATTGCCAAGACTTGTTACCGTCTGGGCGCACTCGCAGATACAGAGCGTTGCCGTCCAGCTCCCGGTATTCCTTGGCTTCAGGCTCCAGGGTGGCTAGCACGGTGTCGGCTAAAGGGCGGCGTTTTATCTCGCTGCGCTTCATGTTTCTTGTACCCCTCAGTTTCAATTATTTTAAAAGGTACATGAAGGGGTACACGAAGGGAAGATATAGGGAGAGCCAAAGAGAGATAGCCAGAAACAAGAAAGCCCGCACTAGGCGGGCTTCTTGAGGTGATTCGTAGACTGTCTGAGACAGGTCTAAACAGCTATATGGTGCACCCGGCGGGATTCGAACCCACGACCCCTGCCTTCGGAGGGCAGTACTCTATCCAGCTGAGCTACGGATGCAATGCGGGC
>Ga0302347_1004344_pt1 | contig 11391 bp, 9 predicted proteins | sample PhyWR1_FD_202178 | JGI IMG/M metagenome (GOLD analysis project Ga0302347, IMG submission 202178) | Leaf surface microbial communities from wheat plants in UC Gill Tract Community Farm, Albany, California, United States - DLSL W.R1 (v2)... | ecosystem: Host-associated > Plants > Phyllosphere >...
CCGCCGCTCAGGTCTGGAACCACACTTTTTACTGGAACTGCATGACGCCAAACGGCGGCGGCGCACCTACTGGCGCGCTGGCTGATGCCATCAACGCAGCCTTCGGTTCGTTCGACAAGTTCAAGGAAGAGTTCAGCAAGACTTCCATCGGCACCTTCGGCTCCGGCTGGGGCTGGCTGGTGAAGAAAGCTGACGGTTCCCTGGCCCTGGCCAGCACCATTGGCGCCGGTAACCCGCTGACCAGCGGCGACACCCCGCTGCTGACCTGCGACGTTTGGGAACACGCTTACTACATCGACTACCGCAACGTGCGTCCGAAGTATGTTGAAGCGTTCTGGAACCTCGTTAACTGGAAGTTCGTTGCTGAGCAGTTCGAAGGCAAAACCTTTACTGCTTAAGCCTGACTCCAGGTAAAAAAACCCGGCATGCCGGGTTTTTTTTGTCTGCCTGAAAGTGTCTGCCCCGCCCCTGCCCGGTTTCGGGCCAGCCCTATCAAGACACCCGATATTTTTCATTCAGCCCCTCAAGTTAAAGAAGCCGCAGACCGACACATTAGCTGCCGTGGATATCTGCAGCGGTACTCAGGCACCTGGCCAAAAGCATTAGTGGCAGAAACAAGGAATAGCGCTTTGAAGCCGGAACTCAAAAACAGCTTGTCGTTCAAGTTGCTGCAGATCGTGTTGCTGTCGGCACTGGGCGTTGGAGCAGTGCTTGGTTGCGGGCAAATTGTGTTCTACGCCTACGAAACACGGCAGACCGTCAACAATGATGCGGGGCGTATCCTCGGCATGTTTCGCGACCCCTCGACTCAGGCGCTGTATAGCCTGGACCGCGATATGGCGATGCAGGTCATCGAAGGCCTGTTTCAGGATGATGCCGTGCGTCAGGCGTCCATTGGTCACCCCGATGAAGCCAGCCTTGCGCAAAAGTCACGGCCCTTGCACACGTCCTCAAGCCGTTGGCTGACCGACCTTATTTTGGGCCGGCAACACACCGACAGCATTGCGCTGACGGGCCGTGAACCGGACCGCGAGTATTACGGCGACCTGAACATAACCCTCGATACCGCCCCTTTTGGCAAAGATTTCTTAACCAACGCCGTGATCATTCTGATCTCCGGCGTGCTGCGCGCGCTGCTGTTGGGGCTGGTGCTGTACCTGGTGTATCACTGGCTACTGACCAAACCCTTGTCAAAAATCCTCCGCCACTTGACCAGTATCAACCCCGATCGCCCCGGCGAGCACTGGATGCCCCCACTCAAGGGGCCTGAGAACAATGAACTGGGGATGTGGGTCAACACCGCCAATCAGCTGCTGAGCTCAATTGAGCGCAATACCGATTTGCGCCGCGAAGCGGAAAACTCCTTGTTGCGCATGGCCCGGTATGACTTTTTGACCGGTTTACCAAATCGACAGCAACTGCAGGCCCAACTGGGCAAAACCCTGGTGGAGGCTGGCCGCTCGCAACGTCGTGTCGCGGTGCTGTGTGTGGGGCTGGACGATTTCAAAGGCATCAACGAACAGTTTGGCTATCAGACCGGTGACCGGCTGTTACAAGCCCTGACTGACCGGATTCGTGCCCACAGCGCATGCCAGGGCACTCTGGCACGCCTGGGCGGCGACCAGTTCGCGCTGGTCCAGGCCCATATCGAGCAGCCCTACGAGGCCGCCGAGCTGGCCCAGAAGATCATTGATGATCTCGAAACCCCTTTCAGTCTGGACCAGCACAACATCCGATTACGCGCCACCATTGGCATCACCTTGTTTCCCGAAGATGGCGACACATCTGAGCAGCTGCTGCAAAAAGCCGAGCAGACCATGACCCTGGCCAAAAGCCGGTCGCGCGGCCGTTATCAGTTTTATATCGCCAGCGTCGACCGCGAGATGCGGCGCCTGCGCCAGCTGGAAAAAGACTTGCGCGAAGCACTGCTCAATAACCAGTTGCACCTGGTCTACCAGCCGCAGATCCGTTACAGCGACCATCGGGTGGTCGGGGTCGAAGCGTTGCTGCGATGGCAGCACCCCGAGCACGGCCTGGTCCCTGCGGATCTGTTTATTCCGCTGGCCGAAAAAAACGGCAGCATCATTGCCATCGGTGAGTGGGTACTGCACCAGTCCTGCCGCCAACTGCGCGAATGGCATGATCAGGGCTTCAGCGAGCTGCGCATGGCAGTCAACCTTTCAACCGTGCAACTGCATCACGCCGAACTGCCACGGATGGTCAACGAGCTGTTTCACAACTACCACCTGGCACCCCGCAGCCTGGAGCTGGAGGTCACAGAAACCAGCCTCATGGAAGACATCGGCACTGCCGCCCAGCACCTGCTGAGCCTGCGTCGCTCCGGCGCCTTGATCGCGATTGATGACTTTGGCACCGGCTACTCATCCCTGAGCTACCTCAAGCGTCTGCCGCTGGACAAAATCAAGATCGATAAAAGTTTTGTGCAGGACCTGATTGACGATGACGACGATGCGACCATCGTGCGGGCCATTATTCAACTCGGCAAAAGCCTGGGCATGCAGGTAATAGCCGAAGGTGTCGAAACCGCCGAACAGGAAGCCTATGTGATCAAGGAAGGGTGTCACGAAGGCCAGGGCTATCTGTACAGCAAACCCCTGGGAGCACGGGCGTTGAGCGCTTACCTGGAGCAGGCCCGGCGTAATCGGCTACTGAAGCTGCAACCCGGCGTTTCGTGATTGCCCCTGAATCGGGGTTGCCTGAAGGTAAATAAGAAATATTTACAACGCTAACCCTTTACACAAAATGCATATCTTTCGCATCATGTCGCAGTTTTGCGTGCAGCCGCACGCTTGTCCCACCTCTCGAAGCAGGATTTTCGCCATGATTCGTATGCCCCTGGCTACCGCCAGTCTGCTGGCCATTGCTATCTCACTCGCCGGTTGTGGCGACAAGGACAAGGAAAAAACTGCGGCGGCCCCTACGCCGGCAGCAGCCACCAGCACCGCAACGCCAGCGACCGATGTCAGCGCGGTGAAAATTGATGAAGCTGCCGCCAAAGCCGTTGTCGCGCATTACGCCGACATGGTTCACGCAGTATTCAGCGACGCCGAGTCGGGTGCGAAAAAACTGCAAACGGCTATCGACGCCTTCCTCGCCAAGCCCAACGATGACACCCTCAAAGCCGCCCGCGCGGCCTGGGTTGAGGCGCGCGTACCTTACCTGCAAAGCGAAGTATTCCGTTTCGGCAACACCATCATTGATGACTGGGAAGGTCAGGTTAATGCCTGGCCACTGGACGAAGGCCTGATCGACTACGTTGACACCAGCTACGCCGGTGCACTGGGCAACCCGGGTGCCAACGCCAACATTATTGCCAACACCCAGATCCAGGTCGGCGAAGACAAGGTCGACGTCACCGAAATCACCCCCGAGACCCTCGCCAGCCTGAACGAACTGGGCGGCTCCGAAGCCAACGTGGCGACCGGCTACCATGCAATCGAATTCCTGCTCTGGGGCCAGGACCTCAACGGTACCGGCCCTGGCGCGGGCAACCGTCCGGCGTCCGACTACCTTGAAGGCGAAGGCGCCACCGGCGGCCACAATGACCGTCGTCGCGCGTACCTCAAAGCGGTTACCCAACTGCTGGTCAACGACCTGGACGAAATGGTCGGTAACTGGGCACCGGATGTAACCGACAACTACCGCGCCACACTGCAAGCTGATACCCCGCAGAACGGCCTGCGCAAAATGCTGTTCGGCATGGGCAGCCTGTCGTTGGGTGAACTGGCAGGCGAACGCATGAAAGTGTCGCTGGAAGCCAACTCCCCGGAAGACGAGCAAGACTGCTTCAGCGACAACACCCACAACTCGCACTTCTACGATGCCAAAGGCATTCGTAACGTGTACCTGGGTGAGTACCTGCGTACTGACGGCACTAAAATGACCGGCCCGAGCCTGTCGTCGCTGGTTGTGGCGGTTGACCCGGCCACAGACGCCACGCTGAAATCCGATCTGGCAGACACCGAAGCCAAGATCCAGGTCATGGTTGATCTTGCCAACAAGGGCGAGCACTACGACCAACTGATCGCCGCGGGTAATGAGGCGGGCAATCAGGTTGTGCGTGACGCCATCGCCGCCCTGGTCAAACAGACCGCGGCCATCGAGCAGGCAGCCGGCAAGCTGGGCATCAACGATCTGAACCCGGACACTGCCGACCACGAGTTTTGATCCGCAGGGTTTGAGTGAATGATGAGGCGGCCTTCGGGCCGCCTTTTTTATTCGACGCCACCTGGCTCTGCACAAGCGAACTTTTTGTCGAGCCCATGTTGATGGGCGAGTGAACGCGACATTCCCGGGAAGTTCGCTCTTGCAGTGCCGGGTCGGACCAGCTTGCAAGGTGAGCAATTCCCTCCGTGCACGGGAACGAAAACCTGCCCCTGATCAAACCAAATGCTAATCCCTCTTATTTCAATTCACCTTCCCTGATAAACTTTGCGCCCTCGATTTTGCTCGCTGATCTGGACGCTTGATGCCTTCGCTGCCTCTTCGCCTGTCTCTGCTGCTATTGGCCCTGGGCCTTGGCGGCTGTGATGATGCCCCGCGTTTTACCCAACCCGAGCCCGGTGAAGCCCGCTCCGGCGGGGATACGACAGTGGGTAAAGCCGATCGAAATGCGTTCTCCATGCCCTCCGCCAACCTTTCGCCAAGCCGGCGTCTGGATTTCAGTGTCGGCAACAGTTTCTTTCGCAGCCCCTGGGTCATAGCCCCCTCCACCACCACCGCCCGTGACGGCCTGGGCCCGCTGTTCAATACCAATGCCTGTCAGAACTGCCATATCAAGGACGGTCGCGGCCATCCTCCTGCGCCGGACGCCGTCAACTCGGTGTCCATGCTGGTACGCCTGTCGATTCCCGATCAACCCGCCTATGCCAGGTTGATCGAGCAGACCGGCGTAGTGCCGGAACCGGTTTATGGCGCTCAGTTGCAGGACATGGCCGTGCCCGGCGTTGCCCCCGAAGGCAAGGTGCGGGTCGAATACCAGCCGGTGCTGGTACATTTCAAGGACGGCACGGCAGTCGAGCTGCAAAAACCGACACTGCAAATCACCCAGCTCGGTTATGGCCCGATGCACCCGGACACCCGTTTCTCGGCACGCGTTGCACCGCCGATGATTGGCCTGGGTTTGCTTGAGGCCATCCCCGAAGAGGCGATTCTGGCCAATGCCAACACAGGTGACGGGGTTGCCGGACGTCCGAACCGGGTCTGGGATGATGCGCAACAAAAGACTGTTCTGGGGCGCTTTGGCTGGAAAGCCGGTCAACCGAACCTCAATCAACAAAACGTTCACGCCTTTTCTGGTGATATGGGGCTCACCACGTCCCTGAGACCCGTTGATGACTGCACCCCGGCCCAAACTGACTGTCTTCAAGCCCCCAACGGCAATGGCCCGGATGGCGAGCCAGAGGTCAGTGACAACATTCTGCGGCTCGTCGAGTTCTATACCCGCAACCTCGCCGTGCCTGCACGACGGGATGTCGGCTCGCCCCAGGTGCTGGCCGGCAAGAACCTGTTTTACCAGGCAGGCTGTGCGTCGTGCCATACGCCGACGTTCACCACCTCGGCCAACGCCGCTGAACCCGAACTGGCCAACCAGGTGATTCACCCTTACAGCGACCTGTTGCTCCACGATATGGGCGACGGTCTGGCCGACAACCGCACAGAGTTCGCCGCCTCCGGGCGCGACTGGCGCACCGCGCCACTGTGGGGTATAGGTCTGACCCGAACAGTCAGTGGACACACCCGGTTTTTGCACGATGGACGTGCACGCAACCTGCTCGAAGCCGTGCTCTGGCACGGTGGTGAGGCCGAACCGGCCAGACAGCAGGTGCTGCAATTCGATGCCGGGCAGCGCGCAGCGTTGCTGGCGTTCCTGAACTCTCTTTAACGCCTTACAAGATCGGGGACCCCGACATGTTTCGACCCAAGCTTTTGTTCACCAGCCTTGCCGCGATCGCTCTGGCCGCATGCTCGCCACAAGACCCGCAAGCCGTCACCTCGGCGGCGATTGCCAAACAGGTGATTTTGCCGACCTACAGCCGCTGGGTCGATGCCGACCGCCAACTGGCGGTCAGTGCCCTGGCCTTCTGCCAGGGCAAAGAAACACTGGAAACCGCCAGGGCTGACTTCTTGCACGCGCAAAAAGCCTGGGCCGAGCTGCAACCCTTGCTGATCGGTCCGCTGGCCGAAGGCAATCGCTCGTGGCAGGTCCAGTTCTGGCCGGACAAGAAAAACCTGGTCGGACGTCAGGTTGAGCAACTGGTGGTAGCCCAGCCCCAGATCGATGCCGATGCCCTGGCCAAGTCCAGCGTTGTGGTGCAAGGCCTGTCAGCCTACGAATACATTCTGTTCGACAGCAATATCGACCTGGCTGATGCTGCACAAAAAGCCCGTTACTGCCCGTTGTTGAGTGCCATTGGCGAACGCCAGAAACAACTGGCCGAAGAGATTCTGGCCAGCTGGAACAGCACCGACGGCATGCTCGCGCAAATGACCAAGTTCCCTAACCAGCGCTATGCCGACTCCCACGAGGCCATTGCTGATCTGTTGCGGGTACAGGTCACGGCACTCGATACCCTGAAGAAAAAGCTCGGCACCCCGATGGGCCGCCAGAGCAAGGGCATCGCCCAGCCATTCCAGGCCGACGCATGGCGTAGCCAGTCATCGCTGCAAAGCCTGGCTGCCAGCCTCGCTGCCGCCCAGACCGTCTGGGTCGGGGTCGACAACCAAGGCTTGCGTGGCTTGTTGCCTGCTGATCAGAAGCCGTTGGCTGACAAGATCGACGCTGCCTATGCCGCTTCGCTCAAGCTGTTCAATGACAACCAGCGTTCGCTCAATGAATTGCTGGCTGACGACGCAGGTCGCGCCCAGCTGGACGCCATCTACGACAGCCTGAACGTGGTTCACCGCCTGCACGAAGGCGAACTGGCCAAGGCCCTGGGCATTCAGCTGGGCTTTAACGCCAACGACGGCGACTGATGAAAGAGGGGTCGATGATGCGCAGGCAAGCTCTCAAGCTCGGCGGTTTACTACTGAGCGCCGTCACGTTGGGCGGCTGGTCACTGTTTAAACAAAAAGGCCAGAGCCCGCTGCTGTTGAGTGCCCGTGACGATGTGGACGGCAATCACTTTGCCGTCGGCTATCGGCTGGACGGCACCCAGGTGTTCAGCACCCGGGTCGGCCAGCGCTGCCATGACATCATCAATCACCCTTCGCTGCCCGTTGCGCTGTTTGTCGCGCGGCGCCCCGGCACCGAGAGCTACCTGATCAACCTTGCAGACGGGCAGTTGCTACAAACCCTGACATCGCTGCCCGATCGACATTTCTACGGCCATGCGGTGATCCATAAAGACGGTGAATGGCTCTACACCACTGAAAATGACACCACCGACCCGGGACGTGGCTTGCTGGGGGTTTATCGCTTTGCAGGCGGGCGCCTGGTTCACAGTGGCGAAATCCCGACCCACGGCGTTGGCCCGCATCAGGTGTCGTGGATGCCCGACGGCGAGACGCTGGTGGTGGCCAACGGCGGGATTCGTACCGAGGCCGAAAGCCGGATCGAGATGAATCTGAATGCGATGGAGCCCAGCCTGGTCCTGATGCAGCGCGACGGGACGTTGCTGAGCAAAGAGACCTTGAGCCAGCAGATGAACAGCGTGCGCCATCTTGCAATTGCAACTGACGGCACCATCGTTGCGTGTCAGCAATTCATGGGCGAGGCCCACACATTGTCCGAATTGCTGGCGATCAAGCGTCCTGGTCAGCCCTTCGAACCCTTTCCGGTGGCAGAGCAGCAACTGCGTGCCATGGGCCATTACACGGCCAGTGTGGCGGTACACAGCGGGTTGCGGCTGGTTGCATTGACCGCTCCGCGGGGCAACCGGTTCTTTGTCTGGGATCTGGACAGCGGTGACTTGCGCCTCGATGCGCCGTTACCCGATTGCGCCGGGGTGGCTGCGGTAGAGGATGGCTTTGTGGTTACATCCGGTCAGGGTCGTTGCCGTTTCTATGACTGCCGCCAGAGTGAGCTGACAGCCAAACCGCTGGATTTGCCATCGGGGCTGTGGGACAACCATTTGCATGTGATGTAAATCCAGAGCCCCATGACTCAAGGTCCCGGGGCCCCTGGCACAGCCTGCGGCTTCAGCCCTGGGATTTCATGCCCTGGGCCATGCCAAACATGAACAGCAACAGGTCGTGATCTGGCGTCGCTACGCTCGCCACTTTCGCAACTCGCGGTAGCGGGCAACTGGCCCCGCTGACTGCACCGCTGAATACCTGGGGCTTGGGCTGCTCCCAGGCGGCCAGCGCCACAGAAGCAATGGCCAGAGCGACCAGTAGAAACAAACCTCGTGCTATTTCTCTCTTCATCACCGTAAACCTTTGATGGCGCTGCCAAACACCTTCTCGTAAAAGTAGATCAATTTGTTCCAGTCGGCGGCATTCCACGACGAGTGGCGACGCAGTTGCTTGAGATCGTGGGAGGCAGCTTTGTGCGGAGTCAGGCGTTGCCGGCTTTTTTCAAGGTCCAGCAGGGCGATGTCGACCACGGCACTTTCACCGTCTGCGGTGACCCGTACGAAGACGTGCTTGGGGTACAGGCAACCATGCTGCCAACGTCCCAGATGCATGCGCGCCAGGGTATGGGCAATGGCTTCCAGCACCCGCTCATGGAGCGCTTCACCATGGCGTTCACGCCCACCGGCGGCGTACCAGTTGTCAATTTCGATAAAGCCGTCAAGGGCTGCGGTCACCAGCAGTGCGCGCCATTGACGGTCTGCACCCTGTTTTGCCCCGCAGTACACCAACTCGGGTACCCCCACCGCCAAACCCTGCATGGCCAGCAGTGCATCACGCTCACGCAATACCGTCGGCCGGCCCAGCGGGTAACGCCAGCTACGGTAGGTATGACCGACCTGGCGTTTGGCATAAAGCAATCGTCCACCGGCATCGCGAATTCGCTGCACACCACTCTCACCGCCGCGACGCTGATTCGGCTCCTCGACCCACTCGCCTTGCTGCTGCCAGTAGTACTCGAAGCGGTCTTCAGTTGCAGCTTGGGGTGGAGATACAAATTCAACGGCCATGGGTTACCTCTTGCGTAATATGTAAACCCGCCACATCGCATACAGCGGGATAAAATCCAAATGATTCTGAACAACGAACCCGGCTTTTTTAAACTCGGCTTCAACAGTCACCGCCGGTAACACAAAACGATTCTGATACCCGTCCGACCCGCCATCGGCTTCACGCTGACGTTGCAGGCGGTTGCGTTTCCAGGCTTTGAAATTGCCATCGACCCACAGCGAAATGATCACACTGTCCCGGCTGACACGGTGAAACTCCCGTAACAGAGCCATCCGGTGACTTGCATCACCAATGTGGTGCAGCAGGCGCATGCTGAAAATACTGTCGACCGCGTTATCTGGCAGATCGATATCAAATGCAGATGTCTGCAAACGCCGTACCCGTTTGACCACTTGCGCAGGCTGTGCCTTCGATGCCACTTCCAGCATGGATGCAGAGTAATCCGCACCAATGATTTCGCGGTTAGTCTTTTCGGCCAGCAACGGCCAGAAACGCCCTGCGCCACAAGGAAGATCCAGTACCAGGCCCGGCTCGCCGGCCAATGCCAGGGCCTTGCGCGCCAACTGTTCATCACGCTTGTGCGACAGGCGTCGGGCGAGCCCGTCCTGATGTTTTTCCAGGTACTGGGCGGCGTGCTGCTGATCGTACTTTTCAGAAAACTTGAGTTTGATTGTGGAGCTCATGACGGCTCTCCTGAAGCGTGTAAGCGCTACCTTAATCAGGAGAACGTATGCATCAGGTCATCACCGGGTGAAAATTTCGTGCCTTGGCCCGATCAGACGTTACAGGGTTTTACAGACCACCAATAATGGCTCTGGGCCACTTCAAAAACTAAACCCTGAAAGGGGAATGGCCAGCAGGACGCTGGCCATGGCAGGACATATCAGACATCAACCGGGTTCAATTCAACGTGAAAGCGGCACCCGTTGGGCTCCATGGTGGTCAGCGTTACCCGCCAGCCCTGGCTGTCACAGATCCGTTGCACCAGCGACAGCCCCAACCCCAGCCCTTCCCCACGTTTTTCGCTGCCCCTTACAAAAGGCTGGAACATGGCCTGGCGTTTTTCTTCGGGAATCCCCACACCGCTGTCTTCCACCACAAATCCGGTGGGCTCGAGGCTCAACCGGATGAAACCGGTGTCGGTGTAATGCAGGGCATTTCGTAGCAAGTTGCCCATGACGGCGTGCAGGAAGGTCGCGTTATAACGGGTATCCAGTGGCTGCCCCGGATCGTAGATCAGGGTCAGGCCCTTGGCTTCAATGGGGCCGCGCCACAAGCTGATCAGGCCTTCGGCCACGGTAGTGAGGGTCACTTTCGGCGACATGCTGGCATCTTCGTGCTGAGCCCTGGCCAGCATCAGGAAGGTCTGTACCAGCTCGCGCATTTCTTCACAGGCGCGCGAGATTCGCTCGACTTGCGAGCGGCTGCGTGGGTCCAGCGCCGGATTTTCCAGCAAAAGCTCGCACGAACTGGCCAGTACCATCAGCGGGGTACGCAACTCATGGCTGACATCGCTGGTGAACAGCCGCTCACGGGTCAGGGTGTCGCGCAGGCGCCCCAGGGTAGCGTCGAACGCCACCGCCAACTCGCCCACTTCATCGGCCGCGTAATCCGGCGCCAAAGGCGGAGCCAGGCCCAGCAACTGATCACGATGACGCACCTGGCGCGCCAGACGCACCACGGGGGCCATGACCCTGCGGGCCAGAATCCAGCCTAAAAAGACCGCCAGGGCCAATGCCAGTACAAAACCGACCACGACCACGGCAAACAACACGCGCTCACGTTCTTCGAAATCACTTTGGTCCTGCAGCAATACATAGCGCCGACCGTCAACCACTTCGACCATGGCGTGGTACGACAGCTGGTCGCGGAACACTTCATGAAAACCCGGATCAAGATGGCGCAGGTCTTTGGGCAAAGCGAAATCGCCGCGCCCGCCACTGTAATAAAACAGCTGGTCAGGCTCCGGTCGATGGTTCCAGTCGGCAATGTTGTCCATCAACAACAGGCGTTGCAGGTCGCCGCCCAGGCCCGCTGAAATGAGTTTTTCTTCGACCAGGTGAACGGTGGCAACAATGCCCAGGGCGAATGTACCTGCCACCAGCGCACTCATGAGTGCGAAGGCAATGATGATCCGCTGGGCAAGGCTTTGCTTAAACTCCATCACGACTCTCGGCGAGGCGGTAGCCGACACCATGTACGGTTTGCAATAACGGCTTGTCGAACGGCTTGTCGATCACCTGACGCAACTGATGCACGTGGCTGCGCAGGCTGTCGCTGTCAGGG
>Ga0302347_1004349_pt1 | contig 11381 bp, 8 predicted proteins | sample PhyWR1_FD_202178 | JGI IMG/M metagenome (GOLD analysis project Ga0302347, IMG submission 202178) | Leaf surface microbial communities from wheat plants in UC Gill Tract Community Farm, Albany, California, United States - DLSL W.R1 (v2)... | ecosystem: Host-associated > Plants > Phyllosphere >...
ACGCACTCATAATCCTTGCCCGCGACTTTCTTGGCCGCTGTCCATTCGCTCTTGGCCCAGTCGCCCATGATCTGCATGCCGGCCTTGCCGTTGATGACCTTGCCCGCTTCCAGGTTCCAGTCCTGACCTTTGCCGTCTGCGTCCATGTAGGTCGCGACTTTCTTCAGCTCGGTCAGCGCCTTGACCATTTGCGGGCCGGTGAGCGTGGCGTCATCCAGCTCTACCAACGCTTTTTTGTAGCCATCGACACCCATGACCGAGAGCACCACGGCTTCGAACACCGTGCTGTCCTGCCAAGGCTGGCCACCGTGGGCCAGCGGAATAAAACCGGCAGCCTTGAGCTTGTCGCCGGCGGCGTAGAATTCTTCGAGGGTGGTCGGGGCTTTTTCGATACCGGCTTTCTTGAAGACTGCCGGGTTGATCCACAGCCAGTTGACGCGGTGGATGTTCACCGGCACGGCCACGTAATTACCTTCGTACTTCACGGTATCGGAGACTTTCTTGTCGAGCAGGCTGTCCCACTTCTCGTCCTTGGCCACATTCTTCAGGACGTCAGTGTCGAGCAAGCCGGTAGATGCCCACTCCTGGATGTCCGGACCTTTGATCTGGGCCATGCCTGGCGGGTTGCCGGCAACGGCACGACTTTTCAGTACGGTCATGGCCGTGGCCCCGCCACCGCCGGCGACAGCGCCGTCTTTCCAGGTGAAGCCGTCTTTTTCTACCTGGGCCTTGAGGACATCCACGGCCGCTTTTTCACCGCCCGATGTCCACCAGTGCACCACTTCGACCGTGCCTTTGGAATCGGCAGGTGCGTCGGCGGCATAGGCGGTCAGGGGAAATGCACAGGCGAGAGAGATGGAAACGGCGAGGCGACTGAGTGAATTCATGACATGTCCTTTCTTGTTGTTATAGCTGGGCAAGTCTTTTGCTTGCGCTGCTAAAGAGTGTATCCATCACCGCCCGCCCCCACGTAACGAAGAGACGCGCAAATGTCACAGCCCGGTTACATAAGGCAGGAGATCAATCGGCATTTCGCGGCAAGGTCAAAGTCACCCGCAGACCACCCACACGCAGGTTCTGCAGACTGACTTCACCCCCATGGCTGTGGGCGATGCTGCGCGCGATACCGAGCCCCAGGCCATAGCCCTGCTGCTGTCCGGCCAGGCGAAAGTGCGGCTCGAAGATTTGCTCCATACGCTGCTCGGGTACGCCCGGGCCCTCATCGTCAACGGTCAGGACAAATTCATGAGCATTGTCATCAATGCGCAGGTGAGCGTTTTTACCGTACTTCAGAGCGTTGTCGATCAGGTTGCCCATGCAGCGGCGCAGCGCCAGCGACTTGCCCGAGTAGGGCTTGAGCGCCCGCCCGTGCAACGTCACGCGGCCATTGCCCTGTGGCAGCAAGTAAGGTTCGATCAAACAATCCAGTAACAGGTTGAGGTCCACCTGCTCGATATTTTCGTGAATATCGGTGTCCTTCACGCACTGCAGCGCACCTTTTACCAGCAGCTCGAGTTCATCCAGATCGCGGCCAAACTTGTGTTGCAATTGCTCATCATCAAGCAGCTCGACCCGCAGACGCAGGCGGGTGATGGGCGTACGCAAATCATGGGAGATCGCACTGAACAATTGGCTGCGCTCAGTCAAATAACGGCTGATACGCGCACGCATGGTGTTAAAGGCCCGACCGACTTCCACCACTTCGCTGCCGCCACCGATCTCCACCGGCTTGAGTCTGTCCTCGCCCAGCGACATATCCCGCGCCGCCCGTGCCAGCCGCTTGAGCGGGCGGCTTTGCCAGTGCACCAGCAGCCCGATAAACAACAGCAGGAAAATACTGCTCAGGCCAATGAACCACAGCTGCACGGCCGGCAAGCCTTCCTCCTCTAGACTGGTATAGGGCTCGGGCAACAAGGAGGCGATGTACAGCCACTCGCCGGGCGCCATCTGAATTTGCGTCACCAGCACCGGCGGGTTGACCGGTTCCAGGGTCAGGGCGAAATGCGCCCAGGAGCGCGGCAACTCTTCGAGTTTCATGCCGGCATTGAAGATGCGTAAGTCCTGGGGGCTGACAAACTGCACGGTCATGTCGACATCAGCCCCCAACGACTGGCGCAACACTTGATCGACCGCGCTGAGCACCGCTTTTTTACGCTGGGTCGGCTGCAGAACCGGCATCTGCAGTGGCTTGTCATTCAGGCTTACGAAGAACCGCGTACCGCCCATGCTGCGCATCTGGTCGAGCACCATGGGACGGTAGGCCAGGGGCAGTGAGCGCAAGTACGTCACCGTGGCGTTCATCGAATACGCCAGGCTGCGCGCACTGGTGACCAGACCTTCAAGCTGGGTGGTGCGCAATTGCGAGAGCCAGATCACACTCGAAAGCGTCTGCGCCAGCAAGATGGCAAGCAGGGTCAGTAACAACATGCGCCCGAGCAGTGAACGGGGGACCCGTACCTTGCCCAGGAATTTAAAGGCCATGGACAGGGAAAACCTGGGCCGCCAATTGATAGCCACTGCCACGGATGGTGCGGATCAACCGTGGCGGTTTCTCGGTGTCGCGCAGGCGCTGACGCAAGCGGCTGACGGCCATGTCAACGATCCGGTCCAGAGGCATCAGCTCCCGGCCCCGGGTCGCATTGCCGATGGTGTCGCGATCAAGGATCTGTTGCGGATGATCCAGAAACATCTTCAGCAGAGCGAAATCTGCGCCGGACAGAATGACCTCCTCACCATCGGTATGGAACAGGCGGTGGGTCACAATGTTGAGCCGCCACTCGTCAAAGGCCATGACCTCGTTGCCCGCAGCCGCACTTACGCTGGCAAATTGCGCACGGCGTAACAACGCCTTGATTCGCGCCTGGAGCTCGCGGGGGCTGAAGGGTTTGCCCAGGTAATCATCGGCGCCCAGTTCCAGGCCAATCACCCGATCGGCTTCGTCGGAACTGGCGGTGAGCATGATGATGGGGATCTGGGCAAAACGCGGATGCTGACGCACCCAGCGGCATAAACTGAAACCGTCTTCGTCGGGCAACATGACATCAAGAATCAACAGATCGCTTGAAGCGTCGTCCATGGCCAGCCGAAAACCGGCACCGTCGCCCACGGTGCGGACCTGGAAGCCCGCACGGGTGAGATAGATATCAAGCAGTTCGCGAATTTCCTGGTCATCGTCGACCAGCAAAATGGATTTGCCGAGTGCGCTCACAGCAATGTTCCTTATTGTTTTTTACCCGTCACAGCGGGCTTGCCGGCAACAGTAGCGCTGCGGGTATTCAGACTGCCGTCTGAATCGCCGGCAAGCCGGCTCCCACATGTTTGGCCATCAGAGAGTCAACCGAACGCCTGCTGCAGGGCTACCCCCGCGCCGATCAGTCCCGAGTAGGGAGCCGTCACCAGCCATACCGGGATACCTTTGAGGTAGTCGCTCATGCAGCCCTTGTCTGCGAAACTTTTGGCAAAACCGCTGGCCAGAAAGATATCGGCAAAGCGCGGGATCACCCCCCCGACGATGTATACCCCGCCGCGTCCGCCAACAGTCAGCACGTTGTTACCCGCCACTCGCCCCAGCCAGCAACTGAACTGCTCCAGCACTTGGCGCGCAACCGGGTCACCGTCCAGGGCCGCCGCCGTGATGGCACGGTCGCTGTCCAGCACCGGGGTATGACCATCTACCGCACAGATCGCGCGATATACACGGGGCAGCCCGCTACCGCTCAAAATGGTCTCAGCGCTGACATGCCCGATTTCGTTGTAGATGTGCTGCCACAGCTGCACTTCGCGCGGGTTGCTCATGGGCAGATCAACGTGACCGCCCTCCCCCGGCAACGCCATCCACTGCTCGTCACCCAGATTCAGCAGGGTGCCGACCCCAAGCCCGGTGCCCGGGCCGATCACCACCGCAGGTCGCGCCGGGTCAGCAGTGCCGGGGCACACCTCACGCACATCCTCCGGCTGCAAGCGGGTCATGCCCAGTGCCATGGCACTGAAATCATTGACCAGCAGCAGATTGTCGACCTGTAACGCCTGGCAGAACGCCGAACGGCTCAAGCGCCAGTGGTTGTTGGTGAAGCGAAATTCATCGCCACTCACCGGCCCTGCCACGGACAAACAGACCGAGCCTACTGCGCCCGGGGCCAGTTGCAGATCGTGCAGGTACAGCCTGATGGCGTCTTCCGGGCAGACGAAGTCCACCGTGGCCAGTACGCGGACCGAATGCAGCTGGTCGTTCTCCCACAACGCAAATCGTGCGTTGGTGCCACCGATATCACCGACCAGCGCCAGTTTCATTTCAAGTTTTCCAGAGACGAGGTAAAGGTACTCGCGCCCTGCTCAGCCGAACTGAAGGCCTCGCGCATGAACGCAAACAACTCGCGCCCGGTACCGACGGCATTACTCAAGGTGCCGATGGCCGGAGTGCGCGCCGCGAATTCTGCCTCATCCACCAGCAGTTGCAACGTCCCCTTGACCCCATCCACCCGAATCAGGTCGCCGTCCCTGACCCGTGCCAGGGCGCCGCCGCGCGCGGCCTCGGGGCTGACGTGAATCGCCGCCGGGATTTTGCCCGACGCACCGGACATGCGACCGTCAGTAATCAATGCCACTTTAAAGCCACGGTCCTGCAACACGCCCAGGAATGGCGTCATTTTGTGCAGCTCGGGCATGCCATTGGAGCGCGGCCCCTGGAAGCGCATTACGGCGACAAAGTCGTGTTCCAGGGTCCCGGCCGTGAACGCATCGGCCAGCTCTTGCTGATCCTGAAATACCCGGGCCGGGGCTTCAACGATTTGATGCTCGGGCGCAACGGCCGAGACCTTCATCACGCCGCGCCCTAGGTTGCCTTCCATGACCCGCAAGCCACCCTCTGCCGAGAAGGCACGGGCCACCGGGCGCAAGATCGCTTCATCAAGGCTTTCAATCGGGCCATCACGCCAGACCAGTTCGCCATCAACAAGGAATGGTTCGCGGGTGTAGCGACTCAGGCCAAAGCCGGCCACGGTATTGACGTTTTCGTGCAGCAAACCGGCTTCGAGCAGTTCACGGATCAGGAACGCCATACCGCCTGCGGCCTGGAAGTGGTTGATGTCGGCTTTGCCGTTTGGATACACGTGGGACAGGGTCGGTACCACCTCGGACAGGTCGGCCATGTCTTGCCAGGTCAATTGGATGCCCGCGGCCATGGCAATCGCCGGCATGTGCAGCGTGTGGTTGGTCGAGCCGCCCGTGGCATGCAGCGCCACAATGGAGTTGACCAGGGAACGCTCGTCGACGATCTCGCCCAACGGCGTGAAGTTGCCGTTTTGCTTGGTCAGACGGGTGATCTGGTGGGCGGCTTCGCGTGTCAGTGCATCACGCAATGGCGTGTAGGGATTAACGAAAGAGGCGCCCGGCAGGTGCAGGCCCATGACTTCCATCAGCAACTGGTTGGTGTTGGCGGTGCCATAGAACGTGCAGGTGCCAGGGCTGTGGTAGGACTTCATCTCCGATTCCAGCAGCTCTTCGCGGCTGGCCTTGCCTTCGGCGTAGCGCTGACGCACGTCGGCTTTTTCCTTGTTGGAGATCCCCGATGGCATCGGTCCGCCCGGAACAAAGATTGTTGGCAGATGACCAAAGCGCAGTGCGCCTATCAACAAGCCCGGAACGATCTTGTCGCAAATACCCAGCATCATCGCGGCATCGAACATGTTGTGCGACAGCGCCACAGCCGTCGACAACGCAATCACTTCGCGGCTCAGCAGGCTCAGCTCCATCCCTGCCTCGCCCTGGGTCACGCCATCGCACATGGCCGGGGTGCCGCCTGCAAACTGGCCGACCGAGCCCATTTCGCGCAGTGCTTTCTTGATTTGCTCGGGGAAATGCTCGTAAGGCTGATGCGCCGACAGCATGTCGTTATATGACGAAACAATTGCCACGTTGGCCGCGTTCATCATTTTCAGGCTGTTTTTGTCTTCCGTTCCGCACCCGGCCACGCCATGGGCAAAGTTGGCACATTGCAGCTTGCCGCGTTGCGGACCGTCACTGGCGGCCCCGCGAATAAGCGTCAGATACGCCTCGCGGGTAGCTCGACTGCGGGCAATAAGACGCTCGGTGACTTCAAGAACGCGGGGATGCATGTGTTGAACTCCAGGCTAACGGATGTGGCGACCTGTACGTGTCCTATGCTGATCGAAGGGCGCAGACACGCGACTTTGATCATTCGGACCCGTTGATTCAGGTCACTCGTTGTAGATAAAACAAAATATTGCCACTTAAATGGCTTGTTTTCTATTTTTATGAGAATAATCTTGTAATTCCAACAACAAATCGATGGCGGACGCTTTCCATGACTCTACGAATCGCAATCAATGGTTTTGGCCGAATCGGCCGTAACGTCCTACGTGCACTGTATACCCAAGGCTACCGCCAGGACTTGCAGATCGTCGCCATCAACGATCTGGGCGACAGCTCGATCAATGCTCACCTGCTCAAGTTCGACACGGTTCATGGCACTTTCGACGCAACTGTCGAGCATGATCAGGACAGCCTGACCGTGAATGGCGACCGCATTGCCGTCAGTGCCATCCGCAACCCGGCTGAATTGCCATGGGCTGCATTGAAGATCGACGTGGTGTTTGAATGCACCGGCCTGTTCACCGATCGCAGCAAAGCCGAGGCCCATATCAGTGCCGGCGCACGCAAGGTGATTATCTCCGCTCCCGGCAAAAATGCCGATGCGACTGTGGTCTACGGGGTTAACCACGACATCCTGCGCCAATCGCACCAGATCATTTCCAACGCGTCATGCACCACCAACTGCCTGGCGCCTGTGGCGCAAATTCTGCACCGCGAATTTGGTATTGAAAACGGCCTGATGACCACCATTCACGCCTATACCAACGACCAGAACCTGACCGACGTTTATCACAGCGACCCCTACCGCGCCCGTTCGGCTACCCATAACATGATCCCGAGCAAAACCGGCGCTGCCGAAGCCGTAGGCCTGGTATTGCCTGAACTGGCCGGCAAACTGACCGGCATGGCTGTTCGGGTTCCGGTGATCAACGTGTCACTGGTCGACCTGACCATTGAGCTCAAGCGTGAAGTCAGCGCAGCTGAAGTCAACGCGCTGTTCAAAGAAGCCAGCCAACATTCCAAAGTGCTGGGTTACAACACCCTGCCGCTGGTTTCGAGCGACTTCAACCACAACCCGCTGTCGTCGATCTTTGACGCCAATCACACCAAGGTCAGCGGCAAACTGCTGAAAGTCCTGGCCTGGTACGACAATGAGTGGGGCTTCTCCAACCGCATGCTCGATAACTGCCTGGCGCTGTGCAACGCGGAGTAACGCGATGATCGGTATCAGCTTCACCACGGCTCCCCTGGCGGCGCGCAAGCGTATCGCCCTGGTGGCCCACGATCACTGCAAAGGGTTTTTGCTGGACTGGGCCGAGCGGCACAAAACAGCGCTCAGCCAGCATGACCTGTGTGCCACCGGCACTACAGGTCTGTTGCTAAGCCAACGCCTGGGGTTACCGATCGAAAGCATGATCAGCGGCCCGTTGGGTGGCGACCAGCAGGTTGGCGCACGGATCGCCGAGCAACGGGTCGACATGCTGGTGTTTTTCTGGGACCCCTTCGAGCCGCAGCCCCACGACCCGGATATCAAGGCACTGCTGCGGGTCGCTGCGGTGTGGAATATTCCAGTGGCATGCAATGAATGCAGCGCCGATTACTTGATCAGCAGCCCATTGATGAGCCAGCCCCACGAGCATCGCATCCCGGATTACAGCGCCTATCTCAAGGGCCGTATTTAATCGTCCACACTGTGGGAGCTGGCTTGCCAGCGATGCAGGCACCACGGCTTTAGCCTCATACCGCGCTGCTGCAATCGCTGGCAAGCCAGTTCCCACAGATGGTCAGTTGCCTCGCAGATTCGCCCCCGACCAAAACAGCACTTGACCAATAGAGCAGATGATAAGCATTATCATCTGCTAAAATTCGGTCGGGTAGTACAGTGAGTCAGTCCCACTTCAATCAAGTCTTCCTTACCCAACGGGTAACCTTGCTGCGTACTCTGGAACGGATGGTCAACAACCACAGCACCGCCGAGGACCTGCTGCAAGAGACCTACTTGCGTGTGACCCGGGCCTTGAACGAGCGCGCGATCGAACACCTTGAGCCATTTGTGTTCCAGACGGCGCGCAATCTGGCCCTTGACCATCTAAGGGCACGACGCATTCAGTCCCGTACGGTGGTTGAAGACGTACCGATGGAAGTCATCGAAGGCGTCGCCTCCCCCCTCAGCGCCCCCGAAGAAGCCCATCAAGCCGCGCAATTACTGGAGCGTTTGAGTGTGAGCCTGAGCCAGTTAAGCGCACGTCAGCAGCGGATTTTCATCCTCAGCCGTCTGCATGGCTGCAGTTATCAAGAGATCGCCGGTGAACTTGACGTGTCATTGAGCACCGTCCAAAAGGAACTCAAATTGATCATGGCAATCTGCATCGGGGTAGCCGACAGGCTGAGTCGGCCTTAATCTTCACCGTCGATGCCTGCAAAATGCCCTGAGACTGCCAAGGAACATCCGTGACGGACACTCACAAATCTGCTCAAGACGTGCTGCAAGACAGCGCCATGGATCAGGCACTGGACTGGCTGATCACGCTTGAGTGCGCGAACGCCGAACAAAAGTGCGCCTTCAATGACTGGCTCAATGCCGACCCTGCCCATGCACTGGCTTTTGCCAAAGCCAACGCCATCTGGAACGGGCAACCGCTGCTGGACGCCGCCAAAACCCTGCAAACCCGCCGCACTCCCGGTTTGTTGCGGCGTGCAAGCCGGTACTGGAAGCACGTGGCAACCGCTGCAGTGCTGGTCATTACCGTGGGCGGTTACAGCAACGTGCCGTTACGCCTGCAGGCCGATCACCTGACAGTGGTGGGCGAACGCCAGCGCCTGCAACTCGAAGACGGCTCAAAAGTGCTGCTCAACACCAACTCTGCGTTTTCCAGCCAGGTGGTCAATGCCCAGGGCAACGCCCGCCTGTATCAAGGCGAGGCGTTTTTCGAGGTCCCGGCCAATCTGGAATTTCCGCTGCTGCTTGAAGCCGGCCCGGTGCGCGCCAGCGTCCGCGATTCTGCTTTTGCCGTGAGTTACCTCAATGGCGAAGCGCATGTCAGGGTGCAGCGTGGCGATGTTGAATTGCGGGTAAAAAGTGCCGGTACACAAATGCGTTTGTCTGCCGGCAACAGTGTGAGCATTGGCCCCAACGGCTTCGGGCAACCGGTCACGCTCAACCCCCAGATCGACCTCGCCTGGGTCCAGGGGCGCCTGGTGTTTGAAAACTGCCCCATGGGCAAAGTTCTGGATGAAGTGCGACGCTACTACCCCGGCTGGATCGTCAACAACAACGACAAGCTGGCCAACGTGGCAGTGACCGGCAATTACCGTCTCGACCAGCCGCTGGACATCGTTCGCTCACTCGCCCACATCACCTCGAGCAGCCTTGCGGAATTTCCGGCACTGGTGATCCTCAATTAAACAGCGCAATTAATTAAAAGTTTTTTTACTCGATAGCCCGGGGTCATACGTCTCGTTGTAGTCAATGCAACTGATTCGCATTTTGAATCAGCTTCGCAACTATAAGATTCGTTCACCACGGAGCGCTATCAATGCCCACTCGTTTCAACAGCCGGTCCTCATCCAACGCCCGTCCGGGCGGCCTGCAGCAGTGCACGTTGTCATTGTTGACCGTCGCCATGCTTCTGGCCGGTGTGCAAGCCGCTCCGGCCATGGCTGGCGGTGATGAGCAACCCGCTACCCGCTCCGTGGGCAATTACAAGTTCGCAATCTCCCAGCAACCCCTGGTGTCCGCGCTTAACGCCTTTACCGTGGTGACGGGCTGGCAGGTCGGCTTGCCAGCCGAACTGGGACAGAATGTTTCCTCGCCGGGAGTACGCGGTGCCCTGTCCCCGGAAAAAGCCCTGGATCGCCTGCTGATTGGCACAAACCTGGGCTATCGCAAGTTGGGCAACAACAACATCGTGCTCGAAAAACGCAGCAACAGCAGCGGTACTCTGGCCCTGCAACAGGTGACCATCAGTGCCACCCGCCAGGAACAGGACGTCAACTCGGTACCCAGCACCATCACCGTCCAGGATCGTCAGGCCCTCGACCGTCAGAACGTCAACACCATCAAGGATCTGGTGCGTTATGAACCGGGGGTTTCGGTGGGCGGCGCAGGCCAGCGTGGCGGGATCAGCGGCTATAACATTCGCGGCATCGACGGCGACCGGATCCTGACCCAGGTCGACGGAGTAGAAATCCCGGATTCGTTCTTCAACGGCCCCTACGCCAAAACCCAGCGCAACTACGTCGACCCCGAAATCGTCAAGCGTGTTGAAATCCTGCGTGGCCCGGCGTCGGTTCTTTACGGCAGCAACGCCATAGGCGGGGCAGTCAGTTACTTCACCCTCGACCCGGATGACATCATCAAACCGGGCGCGGATGTCGGCGCCCGCCTGAAAACCGGCTATAGCTCGGCCGATCGCAGCTGGCTCAAGTCCGGCACCGTGGCCGGGCGTGCAGGTGATTTTGACGGCTTGCTGCATCTGAGCCAGCGCGATGGCCACGAAACCGAATCCTATGGCGATCATGGCGGCACCGGTTTGAGCCGTACGGCAGCCAACCCGGAGGACGTCAAAACCACCAACGTGCTGGCCAAGGCAGGCTGGAACTACAACGATAACGATCGTCTGGTCTTCACCTACGAAAAATTCAAGAACCGGATCGATGCCAATGAAAAAAGCGCGGTCGGCGGCCCCTACAACAAAGGTCAGCCGATGGGCATGTACCGTTCCCGCTCCGGTACGGACACTGTCAGCCGCGAGCGTTTCGGGCTCGAAAACAGCATGGTTGTTGATAGTGCAGTGGCCGACAATCTCAAGCTGAGCCTCAATTACCAGATCGCTAAAACCGATCAGGACACTCTGGAAGACTACTTCCCCTTCTCCCGTAATGTGTTGCGTTCACGCAACACCACGTACCAAGAGAAACAATGGGTGCTGGACGCTCAGGCGGACAAAGCATTCCAGATCGCTGACACCGACCATTTGCTGACCTACGGCGCAACCGTAAAACACCAGAAAGTCACCGGCTCGCGCAGCGGCTCGGGGATCTGCCTGGCCGTCGGCAGAGGTTGCACTGCCACGGGCGCCAACAGCCCGAGCGACTACCTGGTTAAATCCAGCGACTTCCCGGACCCGACCATCAACACCTACAGCCTGTTCGCCCAGGATGAGATCAGCTGGAACGACTGGACCTTTATGCCGGGGCTGCGCTACGACTACACCAGACTCACGCCACACATCACTCAAGAGTTCATGAACACGGTGGCCGCCGATGAC
>Ga0302347_1004350_pt1 | contig 11380 bp, 8 predicted proteins | sample PhyWR1_FD_202178 | JGI IMG/M metagenome (GOLD analysis project Ga0302347, IMG submission 202178) | Leaf surface microbial communities from wheat plants in UC Gill Tract Community Farm, Albany, California, United States - DLSL W.R1 (v2)... | ecosystem: Host-associated > Plants > Phyllosphere >...
CGGATTCGGTGAAGTCGATCGCCAACGCGCGTCGCATCTCCATGACCTGGATGATCCTGTGCCTGGGCGGCACCGTGGCGGTGGGCTTCTTCGGTATCGCCTACTTCTCGGCGCACCCGGAAGTCGCCGGTCCGGTGAACGAGAACCACGAACGTGTGTTCATTGAACTGGCCAAGCTGTTGTTCAACCCATGGATCGCGGGCGTGCTGCTGTCGGCCATCCTGGCTGCGGTGATGAGCACCCTGAGCTGCCAGCTGCTGGTGTGCTCCAGCGCCCTGACCGAAGACTTCTACAAGACCTTCCTGCGCAAGAACGCCTCCCAGGTTGAGCTGGTATGGGTCGGCCGCCTGATGGTGCTGCTGGTTGCGCTGATCGCCATCGCCATGGCCGCCAACCCGGAAAACCGTGTGCTGGGCCTGGTGAGCTACGCCTGGGCCGGTTTCGGCGCCGCGTTTGGCCCGGTGGTGCTGATCTCGGTGATCTGGAAGGGCATGACCCGCAACGGCGCCCTGGCCGGTATCCTGGTGGGCGCGATCACTGTGATCGTGTGGAAACACTTCGAATTGCTGGGTCTGTACGAAATCATCCCAGGCTTCATCTTCGCCAGCCTGGCGATCTACTTCGTGAGCAAGATGGGCGCACCGACTGCCGGTATGGTCGAGCGTTTTGATGCAGCGGAAAAAGACTACAACCTCAACAAGTAATTCGCCGGGCGTTAGGCGCCCGATGAGTTGAAAAAGAGGCCCGCGTCCTACGGATGGCGGGCCTTTTTTTGTGTGCGATTTAAGGTGTCTCTAGGAAATTTCTGACGTCCGCGTGTAGGGTTTTACTGATTTGTTCGGGGCGTGCTCAGTAGCCGGGCGCGGTGGTGCAGAATCGGCGACCTATCCCTTTGCAGAGAAACACCGGATGTTCGCTCCTGCCAACCAAAGCGCCTTTACCTTGACCCTGGATGGCGTTGCAAGCGACCTCAAGGTCTACAGTTTCACCGGTGAGGAGGCGCTCAGTCAGCCTTACTGTTTCAACCTTGAACTGGTCTGCGAGCAACCCGACCTGGATTTGGAGAGCCTGCTGCATCGCCAGGCGTATCTTGCCTTTGATGACCAGGGCCATGGTGTTCACGGCCTGGTGCATCGGGTCGCGCAGGGCGATTCCGGGCGGCGCCTCACGCGCTATCGGCTTAGCCTGGTGCCGCAGCTGGCCTATCTGGCGCACAGCAGCCACCAGCGTATTTTCCAGCACAAGACGGTGCCGCAGATTGTAGCGTTGGTGCTGACGGGGCAGGGCATCCAGAGCGACCGATTCGAATTTCGCCTGAGTAGCACTTACCCCGAGCGCGAGTACTGCGTGCAGTTCGGTGAAACCGATCTGGCGTTCATCCAGCGCCTGTGTGCCGAGTTGGGCATTCACTATCATTTCCAGCATTCACCCGAAGGCCATCGGCTGGTGTTTGGCGATGACCAAACCGTGTTCGCCCAGCCGGAGCAGCCCACCCCTTACATGCCAGGCTCCGGAATGGTGGCGCAAACGCCGGCTATCAAGCGCTTTGCCGTGCAATTGGCGACCCGCACCACGACGGTGAACCTGCGCGATTACGATTTTCGCAAGCCGCGCCTGGCGTTGGAAAGCGCGGTCGCCGGTGAACAACTTCCCAAGCTAGAGCAGCAGGGCTATCCGGGCCAATTCAGCGACCGGCCCCATGGCAAATACCTTGCGCAGCGAGGGTTGGAGCGTCATCGCAGCGACTATCAACTCGCCCATGGCGAGGGCGATGAGCCGGCATTGGCCAGTGGTGGCTTCCTTAAACTGTCAGGTCACTCCCGTGAGGGCTGGAATGAGTTGTGGCTGGTGCGCCAAGTGACCCATGAAGGCAAACAGCCGCAGGTGCTTGAGGAGGCGGTGACTGAGGTATCCGGCGGTGAATTTCGCCAGGGTTATCGCAATGAGTTTGTCGCGGCACCTTGGGATGTAATCTTCCGCCCGCCGTTGCCCGAGCAGCCACGCCCGGCTATCTCGGGTTATCAGAACGCTGTGGTTACCGGGCCTGCCGACAGTGAAATCCACTGCGATGAGTACGGCCGGGTCAAGGTGCAACTGGCCTGGGATCGCGCCGGGGAACATAACGACCATTCCAGTTGCTGGTTGCGGGTCGCCAGCGGTTGGGCCCATGACCGTTATGGCTCGGTGCTGATCCCCAGGGTCGGCATGGAAGTGCTGGTGGGTTTCGTCAATGGCGACCTGGACATGCCGCTGGTGATGGGCTGCCTGCCCAACGCGGCGACTCCGGTGCCCCTCGACCTGCCGGCCGACAAGACCCGCAGCATCTTCCGCAGCCAGAGCAGCCCCGGGGGCGGTGGTTACAACGAACTGCGCATCGAGGACCGCAAGGGCGCCGAGGAAATCTACCTGCGTGCCCAGCGCGACTGGACCCAGCACGTGCTGCATGACCAGCAGGTGCAGGTCGACAATCAGCGCCGGGTGAGGGTCGGCGGTGAATCTCACCATGAGCTGCAGGGCGAAGAACAACGCATCACTCACGGCAACCGCCTGACCGAACTCAAGCAGGATGATCACCTGGTGGTCGGCGGCTCGCAGCAGGTAAAGGCTGGGCTGACCATTCAGATCGGTGCAGGGCAGAGCATCGTGATCGATGCAGGGGCCACCGTGACGATCCAGGCGGGAGGGCAGTCGATCACGCTGTCGGCGGGCGGCATATTCAGCAGCGTGCCGATCCAGATTGGCGGCGGGCCAGGGCCTGCGCCGGCGCCGTTAATGCCAGGCGTTAAGGAGAAGCTGTTGGCGTTGATTCCCGCGCCGCTGAGCCGTGTGCAGGTCGCCAGCCTCAAACGCAGTGCGCCGTTTTGTGAGGAGTGTGAGCGTTGCAAGAATGGGCAGTGCGATATCACGGAGCATGGCGGCGGTAGTAATAGAGGTCGCGGTGGCCTGATGGGAAAGCCTCGGCAGTAGAGCCGGGCTTTCATATTGTGCAACGCGCCATGCGCGTGATGAGTTGGAAAAAACGCTGTTCGAGTCTCCCAGTGCGATTGTGCTGGAGCGTTTTCGCAGCCTGAATCCACACCTCACGCAGTACGCCCGGCCGGGGCAGATGCTCGTCCTCAGCGACCCACTCAACAGCCAATGTACCCGCGAGGAAGCGTTGCTGATGGAGGCCGCGCAGGAGGTGAACAATGCGCTGACGCCGATGAGTGATGAGGAAGCGGCGTTTATGGTGGAGCACCATGAGGTGGTTCAGGGTTTTTTGGCGGAGGGTTCGATGGCGGTGGGTATGGGGGCCTCCATGGTGAGCAAGCATTTGAGCGACATTGAGAAGATCCTTACAGATATTGAGAAGTTACACGTAAAAACCTTTCAACAGCACGGCAAGCTGCAAGGCGCTAAGTTTTTCGCTGAGCGGAAATTACTGCTGAGCCAACTGGATAACGGTCTTGGGCCTTTGGTACGTAAAGGCGTTGGCATTCCTGATCATCCAAAGCTGAAAAGTGCGATGGGTATCTCTAGTCGCAGCCTTGTCCATCATTGGAAAAGTCGGGTGTTTCAGGGGGGATCCCCGGTTATGCGACTCACATACAGGGTGTTGCACGGGCGAGCCAATATATGAAAGTTGGTGGTTTTGTCGGTATTGGTTTAGGGGCATCGGCTTCAGCGTTAAAGGTGAAGGAAACTTGCCAAGTTGGAACTGCTGCGGAGTGTAAGAAAGTGAAGCTCACGGAGGGCGGGAGCTTTTTAGGCTCCGTAGGCGGTGGTGCCGGAGGCGCGTATTTTGGCACATTGGCGGCCACTCCGGTGTGTATTGCTATAGGTGTAGGAACCTTTGGCGTTGGTGGGTTAATTTGCGGTGTGGTGGTTGTGGGAGCTGGAGCCGTAATAGGGGGGAATGCCGGAGCTCGCATAGGGGACAAGTTGGGGGAAGTTGTTTATGAGGGGGTGAAGTAAATATGGAAGGCGCAAGGGTTTTATATATCTATTGTTTGGTGATCGCGGTGTTATGGGTCGTTCTTGTTTTGGTAGGGCAGCTATATTTTTCATATCGTAAAGTCGATGAGATATTGGAGTGCTTGGGTGCTTCAGGATTGGTCTCTTACCGTAAGCGTTTTATTGGCCCTGATTTTTTCAGCAAAACTTTTTTCGTGAATACTGTCGCTGGAATGTTTGTCTTCCAGAAATTGCATATTAAGGATGGGGCCATTACGCGTGAAGATCTGGACAAGGTTCCTCGCCGGCTAATGCGTGAGTTAAGACTGTGGGGGTTTTTCTTGATGGGTATGGGGGGGTACGCGGTTACTGTGTGGTGTGTGGGTGAATATATGGGCTGGCTTGGATGAAAACTTTCAGGGCATCGCAGTGGTTGAAGGTGGACTATTTATTTAACTTCTGTGTGCAAAGGATTATTTCGAATGCTTAAGCAGTTAGCGCCTCGGACTTGGCTAGCCCACCACCTACTCGAATCAGTCGAGCGCTTCTTCGTCATTCTCAGCCACGCCAGCGACGCAAAGCCAGTCGACGCCTGGCGAAAAATGGCAGCCGGCATGCCGCCCCAACCGATCTGGGCCGGCACAGCCTACGCCGAATGGAATGAGGTAATGCCCTACGTCGCCATCATCGAGCCCGACAGCCCCTTTCTCGACTGGATAGAAACCACCGAATTCACGGACTGGGGCTGGCTGGCAGTGTCCTCCAGCCCATTGGAAACCGTGATTGCGCACTTGCGAGGCTTGACCAAGGTTTATCTGCCCGACAAGCAGGAAGTGTTTCTGCGTTTCTGGGATGGCCGCCAATTTCTACCGATGTTGCAGGGCTTGGGCGACGCGGCGGCAACGGTGTTGCCGGTGTTCCAGCGTTACCTGATCAATGGCCAGCCGCTGACGGTTGCGCCGGGCCCTTTAACCCCGGCCAAGGCAAGCCCGTGGTGGCAAGTGCCTGCACCTTTGCTCAAGCATCTGGCTGAGCAGTCACCGCAAACCCTGATCGACAACCTGCTGCAATGGCTCGAAGAACAGCGCCCGGACCTGTACACCGCCTTCCCGCCGGCGACCTTGCGGCACAAGGTCGCCTACTTCGCGCGCGGTACCGATACCCGCTATGAGGCACTGGCCAACGCCCTGGCGTCAGACTCGGGTTGAGCCCAGTGCCTGTTGCAGGTCGTCGATCAGGTCTTCAATCGCCTCGATGCCCACCGACAGGCGGATCATCTCCGGCTTCACGCCGGCCTTGGCTTGCTCCTGTTCATTCATCTGCCGATGGGTGGTGGAGGCTGGGTGGCAGGCGAGGGATTTGGCGTCACCGATGTTGACCAGGCGTTTGAAGATTTGCAGTGCGTCGTAGAAGCGTACGCCGGCATCAAAGCCGCCCTTCAAGCCGAAGGACAGGATCGCCGAGGGTTTGCCTTGCATGTATTTTTGCGCCAGGGCGTGGTGCGGATGGTCCGGCAGGCCGGCGTAGCTGACCCATTCCACCTCGGCGTGACCTTGCAGGAACTGTGCGACTTTCAGCGCATTTTCGGTGTGGCGTTCCATGCGCAGCGCCAGGGTTTCCAGGCCTTGCAGCAGCAGGAAAGCGTTCATCGGCGCCAGCGCTGCGCCGGTGTTGCGCAATGGAACGGTGCGGGCCCGGGCGATAAACGCGGCGGGGCCGAATTTTTCGGTGTAGACCACGCCGTGATAGGCCGGCTCGGGCCTGTTGAGGCCGGGGAATTTGTCCGCGTGTTGCGCCCAGGGGAAGGTGCCGCTGTCGACGATCACCCCGCCCAGGGAGTTGCCGTGACCGCCGACGTATTTGGTCACCGAGTGCACCACGATGTCGGCGCCGAACTGGATCGGCTTGCACAGGATCGGCGTGGCCACGGTGTTGTCCACCACCAGCGGCACGCCACGGGCGTGGGCTACGTTGGCCAGGGCTTCGATGTCGATGATATTGCCCGCCGGGTTGCCGATGCTTTCGCAGTACACCAGCTTGGTGTTGTCATCGATCAGCTCGGCGATGGCCTCAGCGCAGTCGTCGCGGGCAAAGCGTACGTCGACGCCGAAGCTCGGCAGCAGGTGGGCGAACAGGGTGTAGGTGCCGCCGTAGAGCTGCGGAGTGGTGACGATATTGTCGCCGGCGCGGGTGAGGGTCTGGATTGCGTAGTGGATCGCGGCGCTGCCGGCCGACACGGCCAGGGCCGCGATACCGCCTTCGAGGGCGGCGAGGCGCTGCTCCAGCACGTCGTTGGTGGGGTTCATGATCCGCGTGTAGATGTTGCCGGGCACGTCGAGGTTGAACAGGTCGGCGCCGTGCTGGGCGTTATCGAATTCGAAGGCGACGTTCTGGTAGATCGGCACCGCGACGGCCTTGGTGGTCGGGTCGGACTTGAAGCCGTGGTGCAGTGCGATGGTGGCGTCTTTCATGATTATTGTTGTCCTCCTTGGATGGGCTGCCCGCCACAATAAATCCGCGCCCGCGCTGCCATTTAGATTTTTTTTGCCCCGCCCGCTGTGTTTGCGGCATAAGCACCGCCGGGCATGCGGCCCTGCACCTTTGCGCCGGTAAAAGGTAAACTTCGCACCCTGCGCAGGAGCAACCATGAATTATCGTCACGCCTTTCACGCCGGCAACCACGCCGATGTCTTCAAACACCTGACCTTGACCCGCCTCATCGCCTTGATGTCGCGCAAGGAGCAGCCGTTCGCCTACCTCGACACCCACGCGGGCATTGGGCTGTACGACCTGCAAGGCGACCAGGCCAACCGCACCGGTGAATACCTGGAAGGCATCGCCCGCCTGTGGGGCCAAAGCGACCTGCCGCCGCTGACCTCCGACTACATGCGCGTACTGCACGAGATGAACCCGGATGGCCAGTTGCGCTACTACCCAGGCTCGCCAGAGCTGGCACGACGCCTCACCCGCCCGCAGGACCGTGTGTTGCTGAATGAAAAACACCCGGAAGACGGCGTGCTGCTCAAGGACAACATGAAGGGTGATCGCCGCGTCAAGGTGCACCTGGGCGAAGGCTGGCATGTGCCCCGGGCGTTGCTGCCGGTGCCGGAAAAGCGCGCACTGATGCTGATCGATCCGCCGTTCGAGAAACTCGATGAAATGCAGCGCTGCGCCGCCTCCCTCAAGGAAGCCGTGAGCCGCATGCGCCAGACCGTCGCGGCCATCTGGTACCCGGTGAAGGACCAACGCATGTTGCGCCGCTTCTACCAGGACCTGGCCGGCACTGGCGCGCCGAAATTGCTGCGCGTGGAATTGCTGGTTCACCCGCTGGACACACCCAACACCCTGACCGGCTCGGGCCTGGCGATCGCCAACCCGCCATGGGGTTTGGAGGAGGAATTGCGTGAGTTGCTGCCGTGGTTGTCCAAGCAGCTTGGCCAGACCCAGGGTGGCTGGCAGATGGATTGGCTGATTGCTGAGTAATCAGCTCCCAAGCCAGATACATATCAAATGTGGGAGGGGGCTTGCCCCCTCCCACATTTTAATTTGCTTCGACCTCAGATCGGGCAGGTCACGCCAGTCCCGCCGATCCCGCAATAGCCCTGGGGATTTTTCGCCAGGTACTGCTGGTGATAGGTCTCGGCGAAGTACACCGTTGGCGCCTCGTCGATCTCGGTGGTAATCACACCCAGGCCCGCTTTGGTCAATTCAGCCTGATACGCCTCGGCGCTGGCCTGTGCCGCGGCCAATTGCTCAGGGGTGGTCGCGTAGATCACCGAACGGTACTGGCTGCCGATGTCGTTACCCTGGCGCATGCCCTGGGTCGGGTTGTGCAGTTCCCAGAACATTTTCAGCAGGTCTTCATACTTGAGCTTGGCCTGGTCGTACACCACCAGCACCACTTCGCTATGGCCAGTCAGGCCCGAGCAGACTTCTTCGTAGGTCGGGTTCGGCGTGTAGCCGCCGGCGTAGCCGACCACGGTGCTGACCACGCCATCGCGCTGCCAGAACTTGCGCTCGGCGCCCCAGAAGCAGCCCAGGCCGAAGATCGCAAAACCCACGTCATCCAGGAACGGGCCCAGCAAGGGGTTGCCGTTGACGAAGTGTGTTTCCGGCAGGTTCATCGGGGTTTCACGGCCAGGCAAAGCTTGTTCTTGAGTAGGCAACACGTTTTTGTTCACCAGAATTTCCGAGCGCAAGACCATGATCAGTCCTCTCAGTCAGATTGAGTTGGGTAAAAATTCAGACCGCCAGTGTGCCCGAGTGTTACGGCGCTGTCAGGCGATTGGCCCGCGCGGGTAGCGTTTGAGCTTCTCGAGCAGCTCGGCACCGGGAATTGGCCGGTCGAACAGGTAGCCCTGGCCCACGTCGCAACGATGGCGGCGCAGGAACGCCAGTTGCTCGGAGGTCTCGATGCCTTCGGCCACCACCTTGAGCTTGAGGTTGTGGGCCATGGCGATCACGGCCGAGGTGATTTCCATGTCGTCCTGGTTGTCCGGGATTTCGTGGATAAAGCTGCGATCGATCTTGATGATGTCGATGGGGAATTTTTTCAGGTAGCTCAGCGACGAGTAACCGGTGCCGAAGTCGTCCATGGCCAGGGTCAGGCCAAAGCTCTTCAACTGGTCCAGCTGCAGCCGCGTGTCTTCGGTGGCTTCCAGCAGCAGGCCTTCGGTCAGTTCAAGCTCCAGCAGGTTGGCCGGCAGCTGTTCTTCCTTGAGGATCGTGGCGATCGAGGCCACCAGGTCGGGGTCGGAGAACTGCTTGGGTGACAGGTTGATCGCCACCTGCAAGTTGCCCATGCCGGCGGCGCTCAGTTGCCTGCTCATGCGGCAGGCCTGGCGCGCGATCCACTTGCCGATCGGGATGATCAGCCCGGTCTCTTCGGCCACGCTGATGAACTGGTCGGGGCGGATCATGCCCTTTTCCGGGTGGTTCCAGCGCAGCAGCGCTTCCATGCCCAGCAGGCGGCCGCTGCGCAGGCAGAGCTTGGGCTGGTAGAACACGTCCAGCTCGTTCTGGGTCAGGGCGCGGCGCAGGTTGTTTTCCACGAACAGCTTGTAGCTGGCCTCGGCGTTCAGCGCTTCGGTAAACACCTGTACCTGGTGTTTGCCGTTGGCCTTGGCCTTGTGCAGGGCCAGCCCGGCGTTACGCATCAGGGTCTGCGGGTCGCGGCCATGCAGCGGCGCGCAGGCGAGGCCCACGGAGCCGGTGACGCTGATCAACTGGTTGTCGACGAACATCGGCTTGTCGAGGGTCGCCAACAACTGGCTGGCGACCTGCTGGCCGCTCTCCAGGTCTGCGTCATCGAGCAGCACGGCAAATTCGTTACTGGCAAACCGCGCCAGGCTGCCGCCGCTGCTCAGGCTGTTGCGCAGGCGCCGTGCCAGGCTGATCAGCAGCTTGTCGCCGGTCTGGTGGCCGAGGCTGTCGTTGATCCGCTTGAAGTTGTCGATGTCCACCAGCAACAGGCTGATCGGGCTGTCGCTGTCGCGCGCAAAGCGTTCGTCAAGGTTGCGGATGAACGCCGGGCGGTTGCCCAGGTTGGTCAGGTTGTCGGTGTAAGCCAGGCGTTCGATGCGCTGCTGCGCCAGCTTGGTCTGGGTGATGTCTTCGTAGATGCCGATGTAGTGGGTCAGCTCACGGTTGTCGCCATACACCTTGGAGATCGACAGCTGGCCCCAGTAGGGTTCGAGGTTTTTGCGCCGGCTCTTGAACTCGCCCTGCCAGCTGTTGCTCTTGGCCAGGCTGGACGGCGCGTCGAACAGCAATTCACTGAGGTTTTCCAGGGCCGGCAGTTGCGCCAGGCGGTGGCCGTGGACTTCTTCGGCGCTGTACTGGGTGATCGCGGTAAAGCTCGGGTTGACGTACTCGACCACTCCATCGCAGTTGACCAGCAAAAAGGCGTTGGCACTTTGCTCCACCGCACGCTGGAACAGGTGCAGGGCGCTGGTGGCGGTGCGGCGGTTGTGGTTGTTGATCACTTGCGCGAACTGGTCGGCTAGTTCGCCGGCGAAGGCAATCTCATCGGCCTGCCAGGCGCGCGAGCTGCCGCCCTGTTCCAGGCACAGCACGCCGACCACCTGGCCGTCGACACGGATGCTCGCGTCGAGCATGGCGTGGATGTCCTTGGCGCGCAGGTTCTCGGCCATTTCGCGGGTGCGCGGGTCGCGCATGGCATTGGTGGCGTCGATGGCGCGGCTGGTGTGCAGGGCTTCGAGATAATCCGGGAAGCAGCTGGCGTCGATCGGCTCGGGCAAGTGGTGCTGCTGGTCGGCGCGGTGGTACGCCGAGATCGGCACCAGGCGCTGGCCTTCGAGGTTCCAGATGCTCGCGCAGTCGATCTGGTAGATGTCGCAGGCGCTGCGGGTGATCAGCTCGGCGGCTTCCTGCAGCGAATTGTTGCCGGTGTAGCGCTGGCGGGCCAGCAGCAGGATCAGTTCCTGCTGGGCGCGCACCCGTTCCAGGTGCTGCAGTTGTTCCAGCTGGGCGCGCTGGTTGAGCTCCAGGGCGATCTGCAGGCGGCTGTTCTGGCTTTCCAGGTCTGCCGTGGGGGCGGCGCTGGGGATTTCGCTGAACAGGCCGTCGACCACCATCAGGTAGCCGCGCAACAGGTGGCGATTGTGTTGTTTGTAGGCTTCGCCCATTTCCAGGAGGCTCAGCGGGCCGTCGTTGGTGTGCAGGGTGTAGCGCACCAGGTAGTGAGGGCTCAGCGTCAGTTGTTGCTGGATGGTGTCGTGCAGTTGATAGCGCGCCTGGGGTTCCATCAGGCTGGCGTAGGGCGTGCCGAGCAGGGCGCACAGCTCGACCGCCGGCAGGCCGAATTGGCGCTCGCAGTTGGGGTCGAGGTAAAGGAGCGCCCAGCTAGCCTCATTCAGCCGCTCGAAACGCAGCATACCGAGGCGCGAGGGCACCGGTAACTGCGTCACTACCTCGGCCGCCATACGGGCGACATCGGGTTGGCTTTTCATGGGGGGAACTCACTTGAAATAACGCGCACGGCGCCGGGCTCACGCCCTCTTTTCTGTTGCCTGCGGCAAGGTTGCATCATGCGGCGCGGGCTGACAAGAGAGGATGAAGGCTAAGTGCTATAAGGGTGTTATCGGCCGCGCGGGGGATTTCTACAGTCGCGGTGATGGAAGGTGTACAAACCTGTTTTGTCTGTCCAATTTATTCGCGCAAAACAGGCAAAAAAAGCCCCGCCAGAGGGCGGGGTTGAGGTACGAGCGTGGCGCTCGGAAATCGTTGCAAGCGCGCCTTCCCGGTGAAGGGGAGGCGCGCTGCGGGTTACAGCAAGATGGTGCGGATGTCGTTGAGCAGTTGGCTCAGGCGCTGCGTGAAGCGTGCAGCAGCGGCGCCGTTGATCACACGGTGATCGTAGGACAGCGACAGCGGCAGCATCAGCTTCGGCTGGAACGCTTTACCGTCCCACACAGGCTGGATAGTG
>Ga0302347_1004351_pt1 | contig 11378 bp, 13 predicted proteins | sample PhyWR1_FD_202178 | JGI IMG/M metagenome (GOLD analysis project Ga0302347, IMG submission 202178) | Leaf surface microbial communities from wheat plants in UC Gill Tract Community Farm, Albany, California, United States - DLSL W.R1 (v2)... | ecosystem: Host-associated > Plants > Phyllosphere >...
CCTGGGCCGATATCAGGAGGTTCGACGGCTGGAGTGACGGTGAAGAACCAAGTTTCGGCACCAGTCAGGTGGAGCTCGAAATCTTCACCGGCAATCGTCGCGGTCAGTACATCACCAGCTCGACCAGTATGGCCACTGATTAGGTAGGAACCGTCAGGTGTGATCTCGATGCTATCGATAACACCTACGGACGTTGGGTCACCAGTCACGATCTCCAACTCAGTGGCGAGCGGACACGACGCTATGACGCCCGAGACAACCTGCCAAGCCCCACTTGCCGTTACGGTCGTGGAAGCCTTGGAGTCATCAGGGAAGGTCACAGTGAGGTTGGTACCAGGTACAGCGCCGCTACCACCCACGGTCGCGGTACCGTCATCGTGACATATAACCCAGATGCCCTTGGGTTCACCGATCACAAGCCGTACAACACGACGAAGATGATATACAGTCAGAGACAGGAGATTTCGGCCAAGAGAATTCATCAGCGAACCTCGTGGATCCAGATAGTTGCCGGTTCTTCACCAGCCAGCAGCCTTACGCTGATCACCTTGCCCCTGTTTGCATTCAAATACACCCCGCCCCTAGCATCAATTGGCGCGTCGATGTCTGTGACAGTTGCGCCCTCACCGACGTGAATCAGAGAGGTGCAGAAGAGGTAGATAGCCTCACCGTCTGGAGCTGCCGACGTGAATGTCTGATTGCCAGACAAGGCTGACATGCCCAATGACTTACCTGGCCGAACGATTGGCAGCACCTCACCAGTGCGATCTTTTGTAGCGGTTACTTCGCTCATTTGAGACTCCTGAAAGCAAAAGACCTCCGCTGCCGGTTAGCGAACGGAGGCCTGTGAACATGGGGCTTTGCTAGCTGCTAAACCCCGACGTTTTTAATGACCACCCATGCGCAAGGCGCGGGAGTGATCGAGCACTTTCAGCCCAAACAGAGTTTCCAGACGGAACTGGTGTTTGCGGCGCGAGGCGTCGTACCAGATCATCGACTGCAGGGTAAGACCCGAAACTTCGTCAGTGATGTACCCGGAGATAACACCTGGTTGACCAGCTGGGCTTTCGAGCTTTCGTGTGACCATCATTGCAAACGTTGGAGTGCAGGCCAGGTCGATGCGGTGGTCACCGACCACTGTTACTGCCGAGTTTGCCGAAATGGCTTCGACTACGGCTGTGGTGACTGGAATCGCGTTGGCACCGGCTACAGCGACAACGGTGGAGGCAACAGCAAAGGTCTGCTCAGTGCCAGCAATCACGATCACATCACCTTTGACGAACCGGTCGCCGACAGCTGCGGTGATGTTGAATACCAGTGTCCCGGCAGATGCATCAGAAGCCAGTTTCAGGCCGGCATTGGCAGACGCGGAGCCTGCTTTGTGCGTAATGGCCTGATTGTCGCTCATGATGTCGAAGTTGAATTTGTTGCCGAGAACGCCAGAAGCTTCAGCGTCTTTGTAGTTGTAGTTCGCGTACACGTTTAACAAGTCAGCATTCGAACGGCTTGTCAGATACAGCTTACGGTCGTCGTTAACGTTGGCCTGCTCGATGGCTTCTTGAAGGTTGATCAGGTCGGAACCATCACGCTTGTTTGTCGAGGCCAAGTTGCCGGAGAAGCCTGGGATTTCGAGGGCAAGGCTTGAGATCGAACGGTTCACACCACGGCCAATCACGTCGATCATTCCGCCCAAGGCGTTTTCAATCGATCCAGACATACTGCCGGTGAATTCCATGTCGCTGAATTCAACTTGCTTGTAGAAGTGCTTGTCGACTTTGACGTCTACTTTCTTGACTGAAATAGGAGTTGCAGTGGTGCCGTTGACTTCATCGAATTGATCAACGTCATCGAAGGTCACTGGCATCGGAACACGGACAGTATCACCGACTTCCTTAGATTCATCTTCGTTGTTTACAGTAACCATATTACGCGCAACAACTCGACCGCGAAGACGCTTCATGGCATCAGGCAGAATTACTTCATTAACATACGCTTCAATGTCGTTGCCAAAAGCCGGCAAAACGACGAGTGCATTACTCTGGGACATGGATATACCTATTTTATTGTTATTTTTATTTGGTACGCTTGAAGATATCTGTCGCTCACGGAGCAAAACAGTCGCCGGCCCTGCCAGCATTGGAACCGGGGACTCAGGCGAGCCCCAACGGGTACTTCGTTCAGACGATTACGATTTCGCCTTTATTACGCCTAGCAAGAAGTTCTTTGCCCTCTTTTTCGCTAGCGTTCATATACATTTTTTGCCAGTCGGCCTTGGTAACAGTTTTACCCGAACCGCCTGTGCCCTGTTTGCCTCCAGATCCAGGAAGATCTTTGGCCAGGTACTTCTTGCGGTTGAGCAATCCGTCGAGCCATTCTTTGCCCTGGAGAGGCTTACCGTCGCGACCAAGTTTCACATTGCCGTATTCATCTCGGAACACCAGATTGCCACTGGCATCAATCTCACCTTCGCGCAGGGCGAACTCAGAGATATCCTCCGCAGCCTCTTTGTGTACAAATTCGTTGGCTAATACGAGCTGACCGATAGTCTGGCTTACGTGCATGCGCTTGATACGCATATCAGATTCTTGAAGTTTCTTCTCGAGTTCCTGGATGCTGGAATCCTTCTCCCCCAGAACCTGCTTGTAGGAATCTACAGCGGCATTCACTCGCTTATCAGAGAATGCGGTGATATCGAGCTTTCCAGCCTTGTATGCTTCAAGATCTTCTTTATCTTGGATTTGAGACTCGAAAGCCTTTCGCTTATCTCTGTCCGACTTGAGCTCGCCAAGAATTTCAGTGTTCTTGTTTTTAAGCCCGATCATCTCTTGCGAGTGCCTATCACGCTCTGCTTTCAAGAGCGCCTGGATAGCAGGATTGGAAATGTCTACTTCGGGTTGAGCCCCTGGCTCTTGTGCCTCGTTACCTTCATCACCAAAAGCTTTTAATACAACCATGGTTTGTGCGTTATGTTGCATGGATCCCCCAAGGATCTTCTTCTTGTTATGCGTCAATTATATCAATAAAACGATCAAAGGGGGCTTGACGTGAATTATTTTTATATTCTTTGAGGCCTTTTACGGAAGACTTTGGTTAGTACCTGTAGCTTCTCTAGATCGCATAGTGCGTCGACATCATCTAGTAGTGCCGGGAGTACGCGTAACTTGCCGCGCAGAGTTGCGTTGAGCACTGTAACCAGCATCCCTGTTTCGTACATTCGCCTAAAAATCCAAGGATCAGTACTGCATTCGTAGATCTGATAAATGTCTTCGGCCAGATCACTGCCACCCAGGTTCTCAATCATCCAGTCGACGATTGTGTGTACGACTTCGGTTTGGCTGCAAACTGCGGCAGAGATTGCGAGGCTTTTGAGGTCTGTGATGTAAGGTTTAATAAACCCGCAGTTATCCAGAAAATATTCAACAATTTCCCGGTCGTTCGGCAAAGCAAAGTTGCTCACCCCCTTCAAAATTTGCACTGTACCGAACACTCTTGCAAGCTCGATCAAGGTTTTGCGATGTGCGTCAGTGTATGCGTATGCTAGTGCATCGCGCCCCAGCATCGTCTCAGCTGCGCGCAGGTCGCGTGAGAGCGACATATAAATGCAGGCCAGGACATCGCCCTCCTGAGTCTTGAGACTAGCCAGTGCGTTGTAGTCGGACTGGACAACGCAATCGACGATAAAGTCTTTGATAATCTTACTCATCTCTCTCACCCTTTATTATTGTTTTTATTGTGCGTTGACCTGGGCCATGACTTCCGTCATCAGATAGTCCATGGCGTCGAGATCGAAGGAGTTGATTTTGAAGGTGTACTCTTTGCCGTCAAACCTGAACCACTCTGCGCGCCGCAATTCAGTAGTAATTACCTTGCTCAGTGCTCTGATAGCATTTGAGTCACCGGCTTCTGCGCTCGCACACATCTTTACAAGCGGCCCTTGGTATTTAGTGCGAAAGATGTCGAGCGGATGGGTGTAACGTCTTGTGCCGACTTCCCTACGCCCGCTAAAACCGCCGACCAGGTAAGTTGCACAGATATCAGCGGTTCGAGCTGTAACAGCAGTGATTTCGGAGTTCATCATGATGCCTTATATGACATTCTTTTTATTATGCTTTCATTGTAGCTATCGCACTTTATCGAAGTCCACAAGTTTCGCACGCATACCTGAAACTATTTATCCGTCAACTCTCATTGAAATTAACTAATCTGGTTAAGTTAGTGTTTCTTAGCCAAATAGCATACGACAACAAGCCGGCATTAGCGCAACTCAGCCCCTGGTAGGGCAGATCCCCCTTTTTGGCTAAGAAAAGCGCTTTTGACTCACACCACGCTTAGTGCCCCAGACGCCCAAACTTTGGTATCAACTTACTATCATCTAAAAAATATTTCGCCCACGCGCTACCACTGCAAAATCAGAATTAACCTTTACTTGCAAGGGTTCCGGACGATCAAGGGACGTAACTTATATTAAAAGGCCATGTTTATCGGCAAAAATTCGCTTGCATTAGCACGAACGCAACTGCCAGACTTAAAACATGAAGCACGGAACAAACAAAAGGAACGCAACATGAGCAATCAAACGGGCGCTAGATTCAAAGAGATATACAGACCAGGGTGTTTTTATTACGGTGGCTCTATGTACCGAGCTACGAGCAATGGAACGATTGTAAACATACAACGCCAGAACAATAACTCGTACACATTCAAAACAATGAGAAAAGTAACTCAAGAACAATGGGATGAGTTTTTCGAAAAAAAACAACTGTGGGAACCCGGATTCAGAGATCGATCTGGGATTATCGCCGGCTTCGCACGCGGTGATTACTGACTTTGCTGCGTAGCCTGCCCCAGGCCCTCCGGGGCCTTTTGCGCACAAACCTTTTGACGACAAACAACCGCAAAGCTATAAACACCGTCACCCGTGGTCGCCTAACCGTGTGTACTTTGTATGCGATGACGATGGCCAGCGTCACGTGCAGTCTGCACCTCGGAATCCAGGCTGATTCACTGATAACGCAGCCAGTACTCTACTTTTTCTAAGCGGCCCAGCTCATGTAGCCGTGGCCAAGCTGTGGCCAGAAGATCGAGAAACCGCTGCCTATCTTCCTCAGCAGGGAACCAGTCATCGATCTCTACGTTGCAGTACTTCGAATCGCTCAAAGCCCACCTGGCGATCATGTCAGCTGCGGCCCTGTAGTGATCCGCCATCCAAACAGCTTGCCCATCCACATGCCACCCGAGACTGATGAGCGCATGGGTTGCATCGAAGATCCCGACATCACCAAAAAACGCCTTGGTGTCCGAATAATGTATACCCGCTAAAGAAACTTTGGACGTACCAGTGTCTCGATCCCAATACGCCATAGAGTGCCAGCCACCAGTCGTGCCGCCGAAAGATGGGAAATTGATCGCAGCTTTGCCCGTGATGTAGTGCTCACGAGTAACGCGTTTAAGGTCTAAGTCGAGCAGCGGCTGTCTCATCATCGCACGCTACCACCACCAGCCATCCACTCGCAACGCCGTTTGGCTGCGCAAACGTTTGACGGCAAACACCCCGCCAGCTATAAGAAGGCCAATCGCCATCAAGGCATAGGGAGTTGACATGAATAGCGGTACGAAAAAGATGGTGGCAGGTGCCGCTATGATGATTGTTGGTTTCGGTTTAATAGTCTTGGTTGAATTGGCTAAGCGCTCTGCATCGTAATCTCTAAATAGCCCTGGCAGGCCGGGGACTATTATGAATCGAAAATAACACTTACACGCGCCCTAGCTACCCATTATATCTTTAAGGGCATCAATATCGTCCTGTTCAAGACCAGGCAAGAAATAATTTAGGTCAAAATGCAGGACACCCGGTTGGTTGTCTAACCTAATGAAGCCAGTCATGTCGTTCCACAAATGCATGAGGTCTTTGTCGGCAGTAACAAAGTACACGTTATGATCGTGATTTCGTATTTCGCTGATGAACAGGAATAACGAGAATATATCGAGCGCACCATTAAAGGCGTGTCCTTTCTCAATAAAGTCAGGTTTATTAAACTTTAGAAGCTTCAGGGTTGGATTGATTCGCTCACCAGAGATCGCCTTGAATACAATAGCTGCGAATATAATATGCATATCCTGAACGTTAGAATTTTTAGCCAATGCCAAGACTTCCCTAAAACCTTCTAGCGTTTGCGGGGGTTTATTGCCTGAACTATAGTAGTTGTAGGCATCATCAATGAACTCTACTACAGAATCAAGGCCGGCAAAAAAAATGGCGCTTGCTTTATGCAGGGCATGGAGAGACTCCTCGGTTGCCCTAATGGTAAGGTTTGGGGCGCGTTTTTTCATCTTCTCTATGAAATACCCTAACTCACTCCTCATTTCTTCAAGGCTAGGCAGTTTTTTGTCGTGCCGATTATTCCCCTCTAGCAAAATAGGTTTTGGGTCGATGGTCATTTTTCTATTTTGAAACAGATCCACTACAACCTTTATAGAGTTACTAAGAGGGTTTCCGTTCTTGTCGATGTGATTCTTGACCGTTGCAAAGGCATTCTTGTCGAAGAGTACAGTAGATCCATTGGGGATAAAGGCAAGTGGACGCCACCCACCTGGTGAGAGTGCAACAGCGTCACCTTTAGAGTGAATCACTGTGAGGGAAGCTATTTCGGATTCCTCCTTGATTTGTTTTTTATCACCTTTTTGATACGTGACGTTTCTTGCCTTCAGCTTTATTTCCAAGCCCGCATCATATTTAACAAAATCTTCCCAATTGAAATCGATGAAGTCAGACTCGTCAAAGCTGGCAAATAGGTCTTCATCGAGCTTGAACCAGAACACATCATTGCTTGCCATAAAAATCCTTTTTCCTGGAAGGGGCACAGGGCCCATTTATTCTCAGGCTGACATCATACTGCCAGCACCGCGAGGTCAGCCAGCACGCAAGATCTCACCCACAAGCAGACCCAGGTTCCGAGCATCGTCAATGCCTCTGTGGTACTGCCCCGTCCACTCAATCCCAGCGCCCTCGACCGCTGGCCTCAAACTCATTGCTCGGCAATCTAGGACTTTCCAGTGCCATTTTTTCACATTGGTATGGCTCACGTCTGAGAGCATGGGGGAGCAGTCGTTTCGATCAGCGTCCATTGCCAACTGCTTGGCATCGTAGTCACCCCATGAGCACCACATCAGGCCCTCAGCTTTGAGTGGAGCCAAGTAATCATCCAGCTCCTGGCTAACCTCGCTGTACGTTCCTGCACTGTCGACGTCGATCTGGTTGATTGTCGTCAAACGCTTACAAAAGTCGGTCAGAACGGGATTGAGCACCGGTCTCACAAATGCGCAGAACTCGCTGACGATAGCTGCGCCTTGATGCAGATCTATAACTACAGCGCCGACTTCTATCGTCTCCATGTCGTTTTTCTGAACCAAAAGAGCGCGCCCAGCCGTCTCCTCATCAGTAAGGCCATCTGGGTACTCATCGCAAGTCGCTTCGAGATCCACGCACAAGAGATACCTCGTATTTCCCAAGAGATCCCGGAACGCCTGAAGGTGCTGAGGCTTTTTGATCTGCATACTCTCCCCCGACAGAAAAAAGGGCCCTGCGTGGGCCCTTTGTTTGTACTCAAACAGTCTTACTTAGCCAGCCAGGACTCAACTACATCGGATCCGTACTCAGCTTTCCACTCTTTCAGCATCTTGTGGTTGCCGCCCTTAGTCTCAACGACTTCGCCAGAGTGCGGGTTCTTGTAGATCTTTACCTGGCGTGGCTTGCGGGTGCCTGCCTTGGATTCACTTGCAGCAGGAGCGCGGCGAGTGGAGGCCTGCGGGTCAAGGATGGCAATGACGTTGTGCAGGCTGTAACCGTACTGAGCAAGCAGTTCACGAAGCTTTGTTTCAAACTCAACTTCCTTTTTCAGGCCTTCGTCACCCTTCATGGCTTCAAGCGCTGCGAGCTGTTCGGCAAGGTGTTTTTCGAGCTGACGGAATTCTGCGAGACGAGACATTTGACGCTCCTGTATGTTGATAGGCCATTATCCAGTGATGGCCACAGCCAAGTCTAGCAATCAGCAAACTCAAGGGAGCTCCAATGCATTTAGTAATGCTCGACACGTGCGTCTGGCTAGATATTTCGACCCAGAAAGCAGAGCTGCCAATGCTGACGGCCATTGAGCATCTGGTCGAAGAAGGTGTCATCAAGCTCCTGGTGCCCGAGCTTGTGCGTACAGAGTTTGAGCGAAACAAGGACAGGGTCATTGAGTCCACGCGCAAGCGGATTGCGAGTGAGATACGCGTTGTCAAAGGAATGATCCAGTCATTCGGCGGCGAAGGAAAAGACAGTGCCCTGGAGACCATTGACGATGTGAACCACCGGCTGCCGATCCTTTCCGAGGCGACCCAAGGCAGCGTCAACAGAGTGATCAAGCTATTCGACCTCGCCTTCCAGACGCCCATCTCAGATGCCGCCAAGATCAAGGCTGCCGAGCGAGCAATCGATAAAAGAGCTCCATTCCACAAGCAAAAGAATAGCGTTGCTGATGCGGTACTGGCCGAAGCCTTCCAGGAATTCCGAATCGAGCAAGCAGCCAACTTCGAAAGCTTCAGATTTGTGACTCACAACGTAACGGACTTCTCAGGCAAGGATCACAGGCAGCCCCACGAAGACTTCTCCGACATCTTTGATGGCAAAACTTCGCTGTATTTCAATACCACGAAACCGGCAATCGAAGATCTGCTAGACCTAGAGGAATTCCACTACGAAAACGAGTGGGCCTGGGAAGATCAGACGCGTGGCCTTCAGGAAATTCTGGGGGCCATGGACGAGCTGGTTGATAAGGTTTGGTACAACCGTCATATGAATCGCATGTACCGTCTAGAGCAAGGCGAGATCGAGATTGTGCCAGAGGGGACACAGCGGTATGGCAATGGCGTGATTCACGAACATATTTTGAAAGGAGCTCTCGCCTCCGCTGAGCGGGTTAGAGAAAAGTACGAAGATACAGGCCCCTGGGACGATTTCGAATGGGGCATGATCAATGGAAAGCTGTCAGCCCTTCGATGGATTCTCGGTGACGACTGGGACATGCTCGACACCTGAGGGACTGGAGGGGCTGCGGCCCCTCCGCGACAATCAGGCAAGCTCTGTCGACAGACGATCTTCGTTATCCGCCAAGCTGAACTCGTTGCGCAGGATGCCACGGCGTTTCATTTCCTGGAGATAGTCCTCACGTGATAGGTCTCCTAGGGTACGTGCGCCGGCCAGTGCGGTTAGCTCTTCTGGGTTGCTTGTGATTCCGTAGTCGGTGTTGATGTCTACCATGAAATCCGGCGCGATCACCTTCAAGAAGTAGGCATAGCAAGCGAGACAAGGCTCTAGGGCGGCAGCCATATTCATCGCAATGATCGCCACCTTGTTGTTGGTCTGGCCTGCTTGAAGCGCTCGCCCAGTAGCCGTTTCCGTGGGGCCATTGTTCTCCAAAAGCCCAGCACTGCGACTTCTCATCTTACGCTCAAGATCCTGGATAGCCTCTCGCCCAGACCCAGTCGCAGATCCATTGGACTCAACGTAAGCCATCGTGGCCCCGATCTGCCCTTTGATCGCGGATGAGGCTCCGATGATGATCTGCTCATCAGCCTCCAAACCTGTGATGAAAATGGACGGGCAGCTCGTGAGATGAAGGATGTTCGAATAGTCTGAAAGCTTCCGGTAGTGTTCCAGGTTTTCACAAGCCAGGTCTTTCACGAGTGAAGGTACGAACAACTCACCGCTGGGCACAACGGCAGATGAATGCACTGGAAACACAGGGATTATTTTGAGTGCAAAAGGCTCATCAGCTACGACTTGCTGGTATCCGCCAGAACCATTTTCCCAAAGCGACCATGTCACGACCTCACCGCTGCGCCGGAATACACGCACTCGCTCGACCTCCTTCTCATCCCAATCGCCATCTGGCACGACAGCGGTTTCAGAGATGCGAATTTCCGTCAGCCTGTCGTCCTCATCGAGCTTGAAGCCAAGGATCTTGTCGGCACTGAGGTGATAGATATACGGCATCCCTCCATTGACGGCGCAGTCAACCGCAAAGAAGGATGTTCCATTCCAGATTGCGTCTTCGAATACTGCCGAGCAAAGACCTGTCATGCTTGTTCCACGACCATCTACACGCTTAGCGACACCGTCAGCAATTTCTTGATGGCTCTCGCTCTTGATGACTACGGGCCGAACGAACGGCTTGGATGCCAGATCCTTAACCATTTCCTCCGTGAAGTTCATGAATAAGGAGCGTGCCAACCTTCTTTTGTAATCTTCAGGATGTTCTCGTGGTTCCAGGGGTAAGTATTTAGCACCGAGTTTACGAATGACATTTGCCCCACCACGAACATCTCTGATGGTTTCTCGCTCAGAATAAAATTTCTGACAACGCGCTGTTCTAACTTCTACTGACATTGCGGGCCTATTATTATTTTTATTGGCTAATTTATTATACAGCTAATTTATTACTGATATCCGCTAAGACCATATTGCACGGAAGAAACTGGTCTCTTCCAAGTTAGTCTATAAGCCAAAGCATCCCATGCATGGTCATCACCACACTTACTAACGCTATCCAGTTGATCCTCATCTCTCTGAAGTTCCGGAATCGACGAGTTCAGGAACTTACAGTTAGTGAAAAAGTAAATATGCGGCTTGCCAGGATCTTGCTCAATTGTTGCCTGCAAACGACCGAACATTAGTTGCGCGCTCGTCACGCGAGAACCCGGCGACTTGTCAGAATTTACGAAAGTCATGCCCTCAGCAGCTAGATCTTTCGCAACCGTAGGAGCGCTACCCTGATCAACCTTGCTGCCGTTATAAATTTGATTGTCAGCTGGGCCTGGAGTGACCTTCGGATGGTTCTTCAGAATGGTTTCCTGAAGCTTCAGCTCACGTTGCTTGAGACGTTTGCCAATATTGCCGGCACTCATGAACAGACCGAGGTCACGCTTCTGCTGAGTACCGTCTGGATTGAGGGGTGTGCCGTAATCCTCACCAACGACGATGATCGAGCCTTTTGGGGGGCAAAACGGACGACCGTTGACCATCACTGATTCGCCGTTGGCTTCAGCCGTCCAAAGGCAACAGAAAGGTGTCGACTGGCCATAGTCGAATGATCTCTCAACCTTCCAGTGAGCCGGGATGGTGAACGGCTGCATCAGCAAAACGTCCTTTTTCCAGAGCGCCGCGAACATCGCAGTGTCATCGACAGCTTCCCAGTCTCCGAGCAGCCAGCTAGCACGCTTCGCAGGATCGGAAATCGTCTTGAGCCATTGCTTGTATTCGTCATTCAGGTGCGGATTTTCGAAAACAGTGCCGAAGATTGCGCACTTATCCCGCTGGCCGTTTTTATACTCAATCTGGC
>Ga0302347_1004360_pt1 | contig 11369 bp, 9 predicted proteins | sample PhyWR1_FD_202178 | JGI IMG/M metagenome (GOLD analysis project Ga0302347, IMG submission 202178) | Leaf surface microbial communities from wheat plants in UC Gill Tract Community Farm, Albany, California, United States - DLSL W.R1 (v2)... | ecosystem: Host-associated > Plants > Phyllosphere >...
GACCCCATGCCGAACTCAGAAGTGAAACGCCGTAGCGCCGATGGTAGTGTGGGGTCTCCCCATGCGAGAGTAGGGAACTGCCAGGCATCAAATAAGCAAAAACCCCAGTCTAACGACTGGGGTTTTTTGCGTTCTGAATAGCAGGGAATACGTATCATTCGAAGGATTTTACGCTGAGACAAGGCGGCAAATCTGGGCGGGGAAGGAGCAGACTGTCGTCTGTGACTGAGCTGACCGGATGTAGCCAACGCGGTATCAGGGCAAAAGACACAGGACGAGCGGCTAATTACAGATTTGGCCTTGAATATATGTCGTCTGTGACTGAGCTGACCGGATGCAGCCAACGCGGGTATCAGGGTAAAAGACAAAGGAGAGGCGGCTAATTACAGATTTGGTCTTAAACACATTCATATATGACTGAGTGGAGACGTATTTATACGATTAAAGCCATGAATTCTTTTTGAACTTGGCGCATCAAATCACATAGCTGATATGTTCATTGATGCGTTTTCCTTTATAGTTGAGTCACACACGCCTATATATCGAGTGATATGAATGTGGCTTGTGAATGTCGTGATGTTTATTAAATATGGGTATTAGAAGTTATATTTAACTCCTACCGTTACACTGGTATTGTTATAGCCTTTATCAGCTACTTGGGTTCCGATATTTCCCCAAATATTTACCTTCGAGTTAATCTTACCAGCGATACCAATTCTGACTTCACCGATATTGCGTGTACCAGCCTGAGATACACTTTCCCCATCCAAGGTTGTGTTATATTTACGAGTATTATGAAGCCAATTTGCTTCAATAAAGGGTTCAAATTCACGGTTCTTATACTTATCCATAGCATGCTGACCTTTCAGATACGTTCTGATCCCTAAACGGGTCTGAATATTATCTTTTCCGCCACTGGTGACGCGAGTACCATTTGCTTCACTGTGTTCTTTAGCCTTCACTCCCATTTTGGTTATCTGAGCCTGTGGCTGAATAAACCACTGCTCAACCATCCCTTTATTTTTAGTAAACTCATCTACTTTGATGGTATAACCCGTTTCAACTGCTGCATTTATACCCTCTGACTTATAATTTTCTTTTGGAAGTCCCTGCCCCTGCACATGGTTATTCAGCCAGTTGTACTGTATCCAACCATCGACGTACAGACCTGATTTATCCATATTATTGGTGAACCAAGTAGCGTAAGCTCCGACACTGTAGCCTTTAACGGAGCCTTTTGAATGGTAATTTGTGATTGAAGATCTGCTATTACTGCTATTATTTCCATAGCCAGTCATCAGACCCAAACGCCCCCGTCTATGACCATTACTAGTCCATTTCATAACATCACCACCTAACATGGTAACGTAACTTTTACTCTGCGTTTTTAGCTGATTGTTATTATCATGCCAGTTGTCATGATTACCGACTTGGCGTAGCCACAAGCTAGTCATTTTCTTTTCACCAGTTCGTCTATCAGTAAACTGTGTTTCCCCTAGACGATCGCTTAATGTCGTAGTAAATAAGGTATTTGACGCACTCAAGTTTGCTATGTAGCTTGCAGCTTCTGGACGTTCAATACGTTTATTAGAGTCGCTTATGGGATGTTGTTGATTAGTCAGATACCAGTTCCCTCTATTATTGCCATATCCACGGACCAGGGAGTAATCATAAGCACCTGCTACAATACGTCCAGATTGATTAAAAACGCCTTCAGAAAGACCATCGACATGAATTAGTTCAAAGCCATTAAGAGAAGCACTATTTGTGCCACCAATATCATTTATCGACACATTTGTTAATCCGGAGCTATTACCTTTAATAATAAATTTATTTAATATCATATTATTTTTTACTGCAGTAGGGTTAAATTTGATAAAGCCACTATTGCCAGTATAATTTTTAACAACTATTAACTTATCTCTACTTTTACCTCCTTTTGAAAAAATGATATTTCCTGAGTTGTAAATATTCTTTATTCTATCGTTAGTGTGGTTGGTATCTATATTTAGTTCTTGATTGCTTGTCACGTAATATTCTGAATCTTCAGTATTTTCAACCGAATTACTCAATTCTTGGCCCTCTTCGTTTGAGCCTGGTTCAGTGCTCGGCACATATGGCGCCATAGGTGGCAGAGTTGGTATAGACTCAGATGACTCAGAAGGCAGAGGTGGCGGAGTTGGTATAGACCCAGATGACTGGACAGGCAGAGGTAGCCTGGTTGGTATAGACCAAGATGATCGAGGTGGCCGAGGTGGCAAAGGTGGTCTGGTTGGTATAGCCCCTGATGGCTGAGCGGGCATAGGTGGCGGAGTTAGTATAGCCCCAGATGACTGAGCTGGCATAGGTGGTGGAGTTGGTATAGCCCCAGATGACTGAGCGGGCATAGGTGGTGGAGTTGGTATAGCCCCAGATGACTGAGCAGGCATAGGTGGTGGAGTTGGTATAACCCCAGATGACTTAGCAGGTGTTGGTATTGACCCTGGAGATATAGCTATCTGTGCTCCGTTAAACCGCTTAGAGCTTGATGTTCCATTCTTTATGCTATCAACAAGACGTGCACTGGTCTCGGAAAAATTAAAACTGTCTTTCCAATTACTGATGCGTTGAGCTTCAGTTGCTCCATCATCATCATCATCATCATCATCACCCCAATCGCTATCACTGGAAGTAATATTAGTGAGATTACTCCTTGTGCTGGTATTTTGAGATTGAGACCCTGGCGGTTGAGCGTGTGTATTCGTGACTATCAAAACTAAGAATGATAGTAATGAAATAGATAACTTATTTTTTGAAAATATTCTAGAATTCATATAGTAGTTTCCACTACATTAATTGGATGGATTTTAATTGATATCAATTGTAATGAAAAAACAATGGGTTATACCCGCCATGATTCAAGTTGCTTGGGTATTGCCTACGTCCAGCCCACCGAATCACAGAGTTTATTTATGCTCATCGACGGACTACAAGCAATTCGAATTATTATGGATATATGGCTATTATGATTACTTAATTTGGCTATATAAGTAATCAAATTATCCACTGAATTCCCATCATTTAAGTACGTTATTATCCTGATTGCATAACGAGCACCTCCATTGTGCTTATAAATTGGGTTAAATATTATTAATATTAAAACCATGAAATAAACGTTTTTTAGTTGTAATTTTTTTTATTTAGAGTCACCTATAGTGGTAATATATTTTTTATTGAAAGTTAAATATATTATGTATAATATTCGTAAGCTGTTATTTAATGTCCTGAGGGAAATGTTTTCTAAAATTAATTATTTGATGACTATCTATATGTTCTCATACTTAACATAAGATTAAATAAATTATATTCATTTCTAATTATTTCATCCTTAGGATATATTTCATCAGTGGAATGTGGCTGACAAGTAAAATTAACATATAATTTATTGAATTCAATAAATAAAGAAGTCAACCATAATGGCTAATTTACACTTCGATGGAAATACTAAGGTTACTTTTAATTAATTTGTATTATTTTTATTGATATAGATACAACTAAATATAAATTAATACACTTGTTTTGTAGTGAAATCTATACAAATACTAAATCTATCACTCTAATTTAGGTGTTGTATTTGTGATGGTAGTAAGCACCTTGAGTTCACCAATCCGATGCTGACCTCAAACGACTGTAAAGATAGGGTCTGGAACGACCAGGAGAAAGGCGAGGCAAGGTCCACAAAGAGTACTCAGCGATGATCCACTGGATGCAGTCTATCCCATTGTGTATTTTGACTGTTGTATTATCCTGAATATCCGGCAGGACATCGTATGATCAAATCCGTATTCCTAACACCGGATACTTAAGGAACTCTTCTCTTTAACCTAAAAAATTTATGCCGTTTTACTCAACCACTGACAGATAAAATCGGCAATTACCTGTGGCTCATTCAGTGGCAGAATCGGGACGGGTACATTCAGGGGAGTATCGCTCGCCAGAGCAATCACATAGGGGTCGAGAACCAGTTCATGTAATGCATGTCCCGCCTCCTGACGATAAAGTAAGATTTTCGCGATCTCTTCATGCTTAAAGCCTTCAACTAACACCAGGTCCAGAGTTGAATGATCCATTCTTGAGACTAAGTAAGATAAGGACAGCGGTGGTAACTCAGGTGTTTCCGTCATCAGTGCCCAGCGTTGCTGGCTGGCCACTATAGTCTGTTCTGCTCCGGCTTTACGCAGCTCGTAGCTGTCTTTTCCTGGGGTATCAACATCCATATTATGATGAGTATGCTTGATCAGTCCCGGACGGATATTTCTGGCTCGCAATAGTGGGATCAATTGCTTCAGTAAGGTCGTTTTTCCGGTTCCGCTCCAGGCTGAAATGGCCAGTAAAGGGATCATTGCTCAGACTCCTGCAAGTCGGATAGCTCATCCAACGTATTGATATTCGCGAAGTCGGTCGGTGATTTATCAAAGACCACCGCCCGTCCGCCGATACTTCGTAAAAATTGCATCACGCGCCTTTCCCCTGCAGATAAATAGGCTCTTAGTGCCACTTTTACTGAGTGGTGAACTAAGGCTATTCCTGGGTGATCTCGCTCACCATCATTGGCCCATACCGCCAGAACCGTTGTATTGTCGAGTCCATCCCAGAGAGAAGAGACCAGGTCAGAAGGAATATTCGGTGTGTCACAAGGTGAAAACAGGAACCATTCACTCTCTACAGCTTCCATCACTGCCAGCATTCCAGCAAGAGGCCCCGGATAGTCTGGTAATGAATCAGCTATAACAAGGACACCTGACTGCTGATAGATATCGATATTCCGGTTAGCGCTGATAACCAGCTGATTGACCTGAGGGCGTAATGTTTCCAGCACATAACGGAAGAGTGCTATATCATTAAGTAATACCAAGCCTTTATCTTTTCCACCCATACGGCTTCCCTGACCGCCGGCCAGCACGACACCCGTTATTTTTGCCAGTCGTTGCACCAGTATCACCTCTTTTATTGTGGGATTAAGCCTGATACCTTGTGGTATCTCTCTTGGAACAGGAATACAAAATGAAATGTAAACGTCTTAATGAACTGCTCGAACTCCTGCAACCAGCATGGAGCAAAGAGCCTGATCTTAATCTGATACAATTCTTACAGAAACTGGCTCAGGAGTCAGGTTATAGTGGTGACCTTGCCTCACTGACTGATGACATATTGATTTATCATCTAAAAATGCGAGATTCCGCTAAAGATGCAGTAATACCAGGCATTCAAAAAGATTACGAAGACGACTTTAAAACAGCGCTACTACGTGCCCGGGGTGTTATTAAAGAGTAAAACCTTGTAAGCCGGTAATGTTAAGCCGATTTAGAGTGGTATTCTGAACTATTCGTATTGATAATCGGTTACCGGATGAAAGACAGCGCTTTTAATTTCCAGACCCTGCATCCCGATACTATTATGAATGCCCTCTTTGAACAGGGCATCCGTGTGGATTCGGGGCTGACGGCATTAAACAGTTTTGAGAATCGGGTTTATCAATTCCAGGACGAAGATCGTAAGCGCTATGTGGTGAAATTTTATCGCCCGTGTCGCTGGTCAGCACTACAGATAGAAGAAGAACATCGCTTTGCTCAGGCGCTATATGAAGAAGAAGTACCCTTAGCTGCGCCACTGAGCTTTGACGGTAAGACATTGCTCCATTATCAGGGATTTATGTTTGCGGTCTTCCCAAGCCTTGGTGGACGTCAGTATGAAACTGATAATATAGACCAAATGGAGTGGGTAGGGCGTTACCTGGGGCGTATCCATCAGGTAGGACGCCGGTCACTGTTTCAAGCCAGACCGACTATTGGGTTGGATGAGTATCTGTTGCAACCCCGGGCATTGTTTGAAGATAGCCGGATGATCCCTGCCTCGCTTAAAGCTGCTTTTCTGGCAGCAACAGACGCACTGATTAATGAAGTATCGCAACACTGGTCTGGTGATGCGGAATTATTACGTCTGCATGGTGACTGTCATCCGGGGAATATTCTCTGGCGGGACGGGCCACTGTTTGTTGACCTTGATGATGCGCGTAATGGCCCGGCAGTTCAGGATATCTGGATGCTTCTTAATGGTGATAAAGCGGAGCAGCGTATGCAGCTTGAAACCATTATTGAGGCCTATGAAGAATTTTCCACCTTTGATACTCGTGAAATCGCACTGATTGAACCTTTGCGTGGAATGCGTATTGTGCACTATCTGGCGTGGCTGATGCGGCGCTGGGACGATCCTGCTTTTCCAAGGAACTTCCCCTGGTTATTGGAGGAGGATTTTTGGTTAAGGCAAACGACAATATTTACCGAGCAAGTTCGGGTTCTTCGTGAACCCCCATTACAATTAGCACCTATGTATTAACTGTGAATACAAAATTCAGGAGAGATTTGATGATGAAGAAGATTTGGCTGGCGCTGGCAGGAATGGTCCTGGCATTTAGCGCATCTGCTGCTGATTTTACTGATGGTAAACAATACATCACTCTGGATAAACCGGTTGCAGGTGCACCTCAAGTACTGGAGTTTTTCTCCTTTTATTGCCCGCACTGCTACCAGTTTGAAGATGTACTGCACGTTTCTGATAACGTGAAGAAAAAACTGCCAGAAGGTACCAAATTAGTAAAATATCACGTTGAATTTCTTGGACCTTTAGGTAAGCAAGTGACTCAAGCATGGGCCATTGCTATGGCTTTGGGCGTTGAAGATAAAGTGACTGTCCCAATGTTTGAAGCGATACAAAAAACCCAGACAGTGAAGAACGAAGCGGATATCCGTAAAGTCTTCATTGATGCTGGCGTACCGGCTGAAGAGTATGACGCTGCCTTGAATAGCTTTGTGGTTAAATCTCTGGTTGCTCAGCAAGAGAAAGCTGCGGCAGACTTCCAGCTGCGTGGCGTGCCAGCAATGTACGTTGATGGTAAATACATGTTGAACTCACAAGGTATGGATACCAGCGATCTGGATGTGTTTGTTCAGGAATATGCTAATACTGTAAAACACCTGGTTGAAAAGAAATAACCTGGCAATATCTCTAATCAAGCCTGAGTACATATCATACTCAGGCTTTTTTGTTTTCTAAGGTTTTTTATCCTGCTGATATAATGTCTCAAGCTGATTGTCTTTTTCATCCCATAACGCATTTAGCCATAGCTGAAAACGACGTTTGAAATTTTTATCATTGAGATAATCTCCGTGCAGATCTTCTGTCACAGGCAGCAGAGAAATACGTACAGTAATACGGGTCATTCTTCCCGTTAACATATCGTAGAATGGAGACTGAATATTTTCTGGATAGCACAGTGTGACATTCAGTAATTTATTGAACTGTTTACCCAGAACGCCTAATGCCATTGCGATGCCTGCGGCTTTCGGAGCCAATAAATTTTTGAAGGGTGAGCGAGTCTGGCGACTTTTTTCAGGGGTAAAACGAGAGCCCTCAACAAAGTTCACGATAGTGGTCGGATGGTGACGGAATTTTAGACAAGAACGGCGGGTTGTGTCGATATCTTTGCCGCGTTGTTCGGGATGGCGCAATAAATAGCCACGCGAATAACGCTTCATAAAAGGCATACCTAATGCCCAACAGGCAAGCCCAAGAAAAGGGATCCAGGCTAGCTGTTGTTTAAGAAAATATTTATTCATCGGGATATGTTTGCGGAACAACACACACAAAATGACAATATCTGCCCAGCTTTGGTGATTGCAGATCAATAAATACCAGTTTTTTTTGCTTAGCCCCTCTAATCCTTGAATGTCCCAGACCAGATGAGGATTAAGCCGAATTAATAATGCTAATCCCTCACACCAGCAATACATCATGAGTTCTGCAAAGGCTGACGTTGCACGTGAAACTGAGCCTATGGGAAGGAGTAGTTTGATTATCCCGGCAATAATGATAGGTACAGAACAAGCGATCGTGACCAGAATGGTTAAAACAACACTTACTATCAGTACAACGGGTGAGAGCAGTCTCGGCATAAATGATTTTTTTCAAAAATAAGCAAGGTATGGGGCATAAGAGAGTAAATATCCCGGGTGCTGAATTTTAACAGAAAACGAATAGTACCGGTTTATTGATACAAAAATGATTTTACTTTATCGGCTATAAGGAAATATTTTTGCTGTGACAGACATAGCATAGCTTTTATATCCACATTGATTTATTAATTGATCTATCGCATGAATTGAATGCATTTAATTTTAACACAATGAAAACAAAGTGTTTTTTACGACATGTGATATAAAGCTAATTAATGTAATAAATTAGATATAAAACTGTACACAAAGTTATCCACAGAACGATCCCTTTAACAGACAGTTCTGTGAGGAATTCTTTTTTAGGATCTTTGCGCCAAAATTTCATCTTTTGGCTCAGGCTATGGCATCCTTTAGTCATAGATTAATCATCAGGCATGGAACGAAACATTATGGCTCAGATTGCGGATAACCCGCTAATTCTCGTTGATGGCTCCTCATATCTTTACCGGGCATATCACGCCTTTCCTCCGCTGACGAATAGTCGTGGTGAACCCACTGGCGCCATGTATGGTGTCTTGAATATGCTGCGCAGCCTTATTATGCAGTATCAGCCGACGCATGCTGCGGTGGTGTTTGATGCCAAGGGTAAAACGTTTCGTGATGAGCTTTTTGAGGATTATAAGTCCCATCGCCCACCGATGCCGGACGATCTACGCGCGCAAATTGAGCCGCTTCATGAAATGGTCAAGGCAATGGGACTGCCACTATTAGCCGTTTCCGGTGTAGAGGCTGACGATGTGATTGGTACTCTGGCGCAGGAAGCGGAACGTGCAGGTCGCTCTGTGCTGATCAGTACCGGTGATAAAGATATGGCTCAGCTAGTCACACCAGCGATTACCTTGATCAATACAATGACCAATACCGTATTAGGGCCGGAAGAGGTCCTGACAAAATACGGTGTTCCACCCGCACTGATTATCGACTTCCTGGCGCTGATGGGAGACTCATCCGATAATATCCCTGGTGTACCCGGGGTCGGTGAGAAAACCGCTCAGGCCTTGTTACAGGGGCTGGGAGGACTGGATACGCTCTATGCCAGTCCAGAAAAAATTGCTGAGCTCTCGTTCCGTGGTGCCAAGACGATGGCCGGGAAACTTGAGCAGAATAAAGAGATGGCTTACCTCTCTTATAAACTGGCGACGATCAAGACTGATGTTGCGCTGGATCTCTCTTGCGAACAACTCAACATACAGCCGCCAGCGGCGGATCGTCTCCATGAGCTATTTACACAATATGAATTTAAACGCTGGATAGCCGATGTTGAGGCCGGGAAGTGGTTACTGGCGAAAGGATCTAAACCGACGCCGGTAAGCGTTAATGCCGTTAAGCATGAAGAGCCTGAAGAAGAGTCGGCTACTGCACTGTCTTATGATAACTACGTGACCATCCTTGATGAAGCAGTCCTGCTGGAGTGGATAGAACGTCTGAATCAGGCACCGCTCTTCGCTTTTGATACCGAAACAGATAGCCTCGATAATATCAACGCTAATCTGGTCGGACTCTCATTTGCAACAGAGCCGGGTGTCGCTTGTTATATTCCGGTTGCTCATGACTATCTGGATGTTCCACCCCAGCTGGCACGGGAGCGCGTACTTGAGCTGCTAAAACCGCTGCTGGAAGATGAGCAGAAGTTAAAAGTCGGCCAGAATCTGAAATACGATCGTGGGGTCATGCTCAACTACGATATCGAATTACAGGGTATCGCTTTTGATACCATGCTGGAGTCTTATATCCTCGATAGCGTATCCGGGCGTCATGATATGGACAGTCTGGCTGCTCGCTGGCTAAAACACACCACTATTTCTTTTGAAGAGATCGCTGGTAAAGGTAAAAAGCAGCTGACTTTCAATCAAATCGATCTCGAAACCGCGGGTCGTTACGCTGCCGAAGATGCCGATGTCACACTACAGCTGCATTTAAAAATGTGGCCACGGCTTGAGAAAGAAGCCGGACCGCTGGCTATCTTTAAAGAGATTGAAATGCCGCTGGTGCCCGTTATCTCACGCATTGAACGGGGTGGCGTAAAGATTGACCCAGCCATTTTGCACGCGCATTCTGAGCAGCTGACGGTGCGTCTTGCTGAACTTGAACTCAAAGCGCACGAATTAGCGGGCGAAGCCTTTAATCTCTCTTCACCGAAACAGCTACAGACCATCCTGTTTGAAAAGCAGGGTATAAAACCGCTGAAAAAAACCCCGGGTGGCGCCCCTTCAACCTCAGAAGAGGTGCTGGAAGAACTGGCTCTGGACTATCCGTTACCGAAGGTGATTCTCGAATATCGTGGGCTGGCAAAGCTGAAGTCGACCTATACCGATAAGCTGCCGCTGATGATTAACCCAAAAACCGGGCGTGTTCATACCTCTTACCATCAGGCGGTTACTGCAACCGGCCGGTTGTCATCGACTGAGCCGAACTTGCAAAATATTCCGGTGCGTAACGAAGAAGGCCGTCGTATCAGGCAGGCATTTATTGCTCCTGAGGATTATCTGATTGTCTCTGCGGACTACTCACAGATTGAGTTGCGTATTATGGCGCATCTCTCGCGTGATAAAGGCCTGTTGAGCGCTTTTGCTGCAGGCCAGGATATTCACCGGGCGACTGCGGCCGAAGTGTTTGGTATCCCACTGGAAAATGTGACTTCTGAACAGCGACGCAGCGCGAAGGCGATTAACTTTGGTCTGATTTATGGCATGAGTGCCTTTGGTCTGTCTCGTCAGTTAAATATCCCTCGTCATGAGTCCCAGAAGTACATGGATCTCTACTTTGAGCGCTACCCAGGTGTGCTTGAGTATATGGAACGTACCCGCGCACAAGCCAAAGAGCAGGGTTATGTCGAAACGCTGGATGGACGTCGTTTATATTTACCTGAGATCAATGCCAGTAATGGCCTCAGACGTGCTGGTGCTGAACGGGCGGCAATCAATGCGCCAATGCAAGGTACCGCTGCGGATATTATCAAACGCGCCATGATAGCCGTGGATGCCTGGCTTACGCATGACAAGCCACGCGTTAAAATGATTATGCAGGTTCACGATGAACTGGTATTCGAAGTGCACCAGGATGATATTGCCAGTGCTTCTCAGAAAATCCATGAACTGATGGAAAACAGTATGAAACTTGATGTGCCGTTACTGGTAGAAGTGGGTAGCGGTAAAAACTGGGACGAAGCACATTAAGTCGCAATTACCATTCTCTTTTTTTGTAACTAAGCAACATCGGTAATCATATTTTGTGATGACAGTTGAAGAACGAAATGCAAAAAGTGAAAAAAAACTACAGAAAATGCTTTTCAAGTGAAAAAAAAAGAGTAGAGTTATC
>Ga0302347_1004362_pt1 | contig 11363 bp, 8 predicted proteins | sample PhyWR1_FD_202178 | JGI IMG/M metagenome (GOLD analysis project Ga0302347, IMG submission 202178) | Leaf surface microbial communities from wheat plants in UC Gill Tract Community Farm, Albany, California, United States - DLSL W.R1 (v2)... | ecosystem: Host-associated > Plants > Phyllosphere >...
AAAAAACGCCCCAGTCATTTCTGACTGGGGCGGCTAAACTATTCAGCCAAATCCGATTACGTGAAGTAAAAGGTCTGAAAGATAGAACATCTTACCTCTGTACCCTACAAAGATAACTCTACTCTTTTTTTTTCACTTGAAAAGCATTTTCTGTAGTTTTTTTTCACTTTTTGCATTTCGTTCTTCAACTTCCATCACAAAATGCGATGACTAATGTTGCTTAGTTACAAAAAAAGAGAACGGTAATTTGTACTTAATGGGCTTCATCCCAGTTTTTACCGCTACCGACTTCAACTAACAGGGGAACATCGAGTTTCATACTGTTTTCCATCAGTTCATGGATTTTCAGCGACGCACTCGCAAGGTCATCCTGATGAACTTCGAATACCAGTTCATCGTGAACCTGCATAATCATTTTAACCCGTGGCTTGTCCTGTTCCAGCCAGGCATCCACGGCTATCATGGCGCGTTTGATGATATCTGCCGCCGTACCTTGCATTGGCGCATTGATTGCCGCCCGTTCAGCACCAGCACGTCTCATACCATTACTGGCGTTGATCTCTGGTAAATAGAGTCGACGGCCATCCAGCGTTTCCACATAACCCTGCTCCTTGGCTTGGGCACGGGTACGTTCCATATACTCAAGCACACCAGGATAGCGCTCAAAGTAGAGATCCATATACTTCTGGGACTCATGACGTGGAATATTTAACTGCCGGGAGAGACCAAAGGCACTCATACCATAAATCAGACCAAAGTTAATCGCCTTCGCGCTGCGTCGTTGCTCAGAAGTCACACTGTCCAGTGGGATACCAAACACTTCAGCTGCGGTCGCCCGGTGAATATCTTTACCGGCCGCAAAAGCGCTCAACAGACCTTTATCACGCGAGAGATGAGCCATGATGCGCAGTTCAATCTGTGAGTAGTCGGCAGAGACAATCAGATAATCCTCAGGGGCAATAAATGCCTGTCTGATACGACGGCCTTCTTCGTTACGCACCGGGATATTTTGCAAGTTCGGCTCAGTCGATGATAACCGTCCGGTTGCAGTAACAGCTTGATGGTAAGAGGTATGCACACGCCCGGTTTTTGGGTTAATCATCAGCGGCAGTTTGTCGGTATAAGTCGACTTCAGCTTTGCCAGCCCGCGATATTCGAGAATCACCTTCGGTAACGGATAGTCCAGAGCCAGTTCTTCCAGTACCTCTTCAGAAGTTGAAGGTGCACCGCCCGGCGTTTTTTTCAGCGGTTTTATACCCTGTTTTTCAAACAAGATGGTCTGTAACTGTTTCGGTGAGGAAAGATTAAATGCTTCGCCCGCTAATTCGTGCGCTTTGATTTCAAGCTCGGCAAGACGCACCGTCAGCTGTTCAGAATGCGCGTGTAAAATGGCGGGATCAATCTTCACGCCACCACGTTCAATGCGTGAGATAACCGGCACCAGCGGCATTTCAATCTCTTTAAAGATAGCCAGCGGTCCGGCTTCTTTCTGAAGTCGCGGCCACATTTTTAAATGCAGCTGTAAGGTGACATCAGCATCTTCCGCAGCATAACGACCCGCGGTCTCAAGATCGATTTGATTGAAGGTCAGCTGCTTTTTGCCTTTACCGGCAATTTCTTCAAAAGAAATAGTGGTATGTTTTAACCAGCGAGCGGCCAGACTGTCCATATCATGGCGTCCGGATACGCTATCGAGAATATAAGACTCCAGCATGGTATCAAAAGCGATACCCTGTAGTTCAATTCCGTAGTTGAGCATGACACCACGATCGTATTTCAGATTCTGGCCTACTTTTAACTTCTGCTCATCTTCCAGCAGAGGTTTTAGCAGCTCAAGTACGCGCTCGCGTGCCAGCTGTGGTGGAACATCCAGATAGTCATGAGCGACCGGAATATAACAAGCCACGCCCGGCTCTGTAGCAAATGAGAGTCCCACCAGATTCGCGTTGAGGTTATCGAGGCTATCGGTTTCGGTATCAAAAGCGAACAGCGCTGACTGATTCAGACGCTCTATCCACTCAAGCAGGACAGTCTCATCAAGAATGGTAACGTAGTTATCATAAGACAGTGCCGCAGCCGTCTCTTCTTCCGGTTCTTCATGCTTAGCGGTACTGACTGCCACAGGCGTTGGTTTGGATCCTTTCGCCAGTAGCCACTTTCCAGCTTCAACATCGGCTATCCAGCGTTTAAATTCATACTGTGTGAATAACTCATGGAGACGATCTGCGGCTGGCGGCTGTATATTGAGTTGTTCGCAAGAGAGATCCAGCGCAACATCGGTCTTGATCGTTGCCAGTTTATAAGAGAGATAAGCCATCTCTTTATCCTGCTCAAGCTTCCCGGCCATCGTCTTAGCGCCACGGAACGAGAGTTCGGCAATTTTTTCTGGACTGGCATAGAGCGTATCCAGCCCTCCCAGCCCCTGTAGTAAGGCCTGAGCGGTTTTCTCACCGACCCCGGGTACACCAGGGATATTATCTGATGAGTCGCCCATCAGTGCCAGGAAGTCGATAATCAGCTCTGGCGGAACACCATATTTTGTCAGAACCTCGTCCGGCCCTAATACGGTATTGGTCATGGTATTGATCAGGGTAATCGCTGGCGTGACGAGCTGGGCCATATCTTTATCACCGGTGCTGATCAGCACTGAGCGACCTGCACGTTCGGCTTCCTGCGCCAGGGTACCAATCACATCATCAGCCTCGACACCGGAAACGGCTAACAGAGGCAGTCCCATGGCTTTGACCATCTCATGAAGCGGCTCAATTTGCGCGCGCAGATCGTCCGGCATCGGTGGGCGATGGGACTTATAATCCTCAAATAGCTCATCACGAAACGTTTTACCCTTGGCATCAAAGACCACCGCAGCATGCGTCGGCTGATACTGCATAATAAGGCTGCGCAGCATATTCAAGACACCATACATGGCGCCAGTGGGTTCACCTCGACTATTCGTCAGCGGAGGAAAGGCGTGATATGCCCGATAAAGATATGAAGAGCCATCAACGAGAATTAGCGGGTTATCCGCAATCTGAGCCATAATGTTTCGTTCCATGCCTGATGATTAATCTATGACTAAAGGATGCCATAGCCTGGGTCAAAAGATGAAATTTTGGCGCAAAGATCCTAAAAAAGAATTCCTCACAGAACGATCGGTTAGAGGGATCGTTCTGTGGATAACTTTGTGTACAGTTTTATATCTAATTTATTACATTAATTAGCTTTATATAAAATGAGACAAAAAACTCTTTATTTTCATTTAGTTACAACAAAATGCGTTCAATTCATGAGATAGATCAATTAATAACTCAATGTGGATATAAAAGTTATGATGTCCCTGTCACAGCAGGAATATTTCCTTATCACCCGATAAAGTAAAAATCATTTTTGTCTCAATAAACCCATACTATTCGCAAAATAATGCCCGTGACTTGTAGAGGCTAATCGATGAGCATAGATAAACGATGTGATTCGCCAGTATCAGCGACGGCAACCCCCAGGCAGCTTGAAGTATGACGGGTATTTTCGTTTTCTGTTAAAATCTAATAACCGGGATATTGACTCGCTATACCCCATACCTTGCTTATTTTTTGAAAAAAATAATTTATGCCGAGACTGCTCTCACCCGTTGTACTGATATTAAGTGTTGTTCTAACCATTCTGGTCACAATCGCTTGCTCTGTACCTATAATTATTGCTGGAGTAATCAAGTTACTCCTGCCCATAGCCCCTGTTTCGCGTGCGGCATCAGCCTTTGCAGAGCTGATGATGTATTGCTGGTGTGAGGGATTAGCATTATTAATTCGATTCAATCCTCATCTGGTATGGGATATTCAAGGACTCGAGGGGCTGAGCAAAAAAAACTGGTACTTGTTGATCTGTAATCATCAAAGCTGGGCAGATATTGTCATTTTATGCGTGTTGTTCCGCAAACATATTCCGATGAATAAATATTTTCTTAAACAACAGTTAGCCTGGATCCCTTTTCTTGGGTTGGCTTGTTGGGCATTAGGTATGCCTTTTATGAAACGTTATTCGCGTGGCTATTTATTGCGCCATCCCGAACGACGCGGCAGAGATATCGACACGACTCGTCGCTCTTGTCTGAAATTCCGTCACCATCCAACCACTATCGTTAACTTTGTTGAAGGTTCTCGTTTTACCCCTGAAAAAGGCCGTCAGACTCGCTCAAACTTCAAGAATTTATTAGCTCCGAAAGCCGCAGGTATCGCAATGGCATTCGGCGTTCTGGGGAAACAGTTCAATAAATTACTGAATGTCACATTATGCTATCCAGAAAATATTCAGTCTCCGTTCTACGATATGTTAACGGGAAGAATGACCCGTATCACGGTACGCATTTCTTTGCTGCCTGTGACAGAGGATTTGCACGGTAATTATCTTAACGATAAAAATTTCAAACGTCGTTTTCAGCTTTGGCTAAATGCGTTATGGGACGAAAAAGATAATCAGCTTGAGACGTTATATCAGCAGAATAAAAAAACGGCAGAAAACAAAAAAGCCTGAGTATAGATAACACTCAGGCCTGATTAGAGAGACTTTATTTCTTTTCAACCAGATGTTTTACAGTATTGGCATATTCCTGGACAAAAACATCCAAATCACTGGTATCCATACCTTGTGAGTTCAGCATATATTTACCGCCAACGTACATTGCTGGCACGCCACGTAACTGGAAGTCTGCCGCAGCTTTCTCTTGCTGAGCAACCAGAGATTTAACCACGAAGCTATTCAAGGCAGCGTCATACTCTTCAGCAGGAACGCCGGCATCAATAAAGACTTTACGAATATCAGCTTCATTTTGCACAGTCTGGGTTTTTTGTATTGCTTCAAACATTGGAACAGTAACTTTATCTTCTACACCCAGAGCCATAGCAATAGCCCATGCTTGAGTCACTTGTTTGCCTAGAGGGCCAAGGAATTCAACGTGATATTTTACTAATTTAGTACCTTCTGGCAGTTTCTTCTTCACGTTGTCGGAAACGTGCAGAACATCTTCAAACTGATAGCAGTGCGGGCAGTAGAAGGAGAAGAACTCCAGTACTTGTGGCGCACCGGCAACCGGCTTATCCAGCGTGATATATTGTTTACCATCAGTAAAATCAGCAGCAGATGCACTAAATGCCAGGACCATTCCTGCCAGAGCCAGCCAAATCTTCTTCATCATCAAATCTCTCCTGAATTTTATATTCAAAGTTAATACATAGGTGCTAATTGTAATGGGGGTTCACGAAGAACCCGAACTTGCTCGGTAAATATTGCCGTTTGCCTTAACCAGAAATCCTCCTCTAATAACCAGGGGAAATTTCTTGGAAAAGCAGGATCGTCCCAGCGCCGCATTAGCCACGCCAGATAATATACAATGCGCATTCCACGCAAAGGTTCAATCAGTGCGATTTCACGAGTATCAAAGGTGGAAAATTCTTCATAGGCCTCAATAATGGTTTCAAGCTGCATACGCTGCTCCGCTTTATCGCCATTAAGTAACATCCAGATATCCTGAACCGCCGGACCATTACGAGCATCATCAAGATCAACAAACAGCGGTCCGTCGCGCCAGAGAATATTTCCCGGATGACAGTCACCATGCAGACGTAATAATTCTGCATCACCAGACCAGTGCTGCTCGACTTCATTAATCAGTGCATCAGTCGCTGCCAGAAAAGCAGGTTTAAGAGACTTAGGGATCATAACACTATCTTCAAATAGTGCTCGTGGTTGCCACAGATACTCATCCAGCCCAATCGTGGGTCTGGCTTGAAACAGCGACCGACGACCTATCTGATGAATACGTCCCAGATAACGTCCTACCCACTCCATTTGGTCTATATTATCAGTTTCATACTGACGCCCACCAAGGCTTGGGAAGACAGCAAACATAAATCCCTGATAATGGAGCAGTGTTTTGCCATTAAAGCTCAGTGGCGCCGCCAGGGGCACTTCTTCTTCATATAGCGCCTGAGCAAAATGATGTTCTTCTTCTATCTGTAGCGCTGACCAGCGACACGGGCGATAAAATTTCACCACATAACGCTTTCTGTCTTCGTCCTGGAATTGGTAAACCCGATTCTCAAAACTATTTAATGGCGTCAGCCCCGAATCCACACGGATGCCCTGTTCAAAGAGGGCATTCATAATGGTATCAGGATGCAGAGTCTGGAAATTAAAAGCGCTGTCTTTCATCCGGTAACCGATTATCAATACGAATAGCTCAGAATAACACTCTAAATCGGCTTAACATTCCCGGCTTACAAGGTTTTACTCTTTAATAACACCCCGGGCACGTAATAATGCTGTTTTAAAGTCGTCTTCGTAGTCTTTTTGAATGCCTGGTATTACTGCATCTTTGTCTGAATCACGCATTTTTAGGTGATAAATCAATATGTCATCAGTCAAGGAAGCAAGTTCACCACTATAACCTGACTCCTGAGCCAGTTTCTGTAAGAATTGTATCAGATTAAGATCAGGCTCTTTGCTCCATGCGGGTTGTAAAAGCTCGAGCAGTTCATTAAGGCGTTTACATTTCATTTTGTATTCCTGTTACAAGAGAGATACCACAAGGTATCAGGCTTAATTCCACATTAAAAGAGGTGATACTAGTGCAACCACTGGCAAAAATAACGGGTGTCGTGCTGGCCGGCGGCCAGGGAAACCGTATGGGTGGAAAAGATAAGGGCTTGGTATTACTTAATGATATAGAACTCTTCCGCTATGTGCTGGAAACATTACGCCCTCAGGTCGATAGGCTGGCCATCAGCGCCAATCGGCATATTGATCGCTACCAACAAGCAGGTGTCCCTGTTATCACGGATTCATTACCCGACTATCCCGGTCCTCTTGCCGGTATGCTGGCGGTAATGGAAGCGGTAGAAAGTGAATGGTTCCTGTTTTCTCCTTGTGATACGCCAAATATTCCCTCAGACCTCGCAGCCTGTCTGTGGGATAGTCTCAAAGACTCAAGGGTCTCTGCGGTATGGGTTAATGATGGTGAGCGTGACCATCCCGGGATCGCGCTAATTCATCACTCCGTAAAAGTGGCACTAAGGGCCTATCTATCTGCCGGAGAACGCCGAGTAATGCAGTTTTTACTGAGTATCGGTGGGCGGGCCGTTGTCTTTGATAAGGCACTGACTCACTTTGCGAATATCAATACCCTGGATGAGCTTTCCCATTGGCAGGAGTCTGAGCAATGATACCTTTACTGGCGATTTCGGCCTGGAGTGGAACCGGAAAAACAACCTTACTGAAGCAATTGATCCCGTTGTTACGGGCGCGAAATATCCGTCCTGGTCTGATTAAACATACCCATCATGATATGGATATTGATACCCCTGGAAAAGACAGCTATGAGCTGCGTAAAGCCGGAGCAGAACAAACCATTGTCGCCAGTCAGCAGCGCTGGGCACTGATGACGGAAACACCTGAATTGCCCCCACTATCCTTATCCTATTTAGTCTCAAGGATGGATCATTCGACTCTGGACCTGGTTTTAGTTGAAGGCTTCAAGCATGAAGAGGTCGCGAAAATTTTACTTTATCGTCAGGATGCGGGACATGCGTATCATGAACTCGTTCTTGATCCCTATGTTATCGCCCTGGCTAGCGACGTTCCGCTTGATGTGCCAGTCCCCGTTCTGCCGCTTAACGATCCACAGCAAATTGCAGATTTTATCTGTCAGTGGTTAATAAGAACTCTATAGCCAAAATAATTCGCGTTGCTTGTCGGCACAACGGCAGCCCTGCGCAATTTGAAGCATGAAGGGTATAAATGTTTCATTCAAAGAGAGTATTACGTTCACCATATCCTATATTTATGTATCCCAGCCATTGTCGTTTGGGATCAGCACCTGATGGGTGAATCCGAAGAGCGCGGCGGAAAGAATACTGAATAAGAGTGAGCGCTTGAGTATTTTTACAGATTTCGCTGAAAATAAAATGTATTACACTAGCCTGCCCTTACTTACACTAAATAATATCAAATAAGCACAATAATTGTGTTTTTATCGAACTTTAAATTAGGCCTGTATTAATTTATTTTATTGAGTTATTTAAATTAACCTCGTGGCTATTTAATATATTACAAATAGCTCTCAAAAAAAACATCGTTAACTTAATTTCGTGCTAAAGGTATAGATATGTGGATAATAATAGAATCATTAAAGTGAGAAGCTATTGTACCCATGGCGTTTAATGAAAACTAATGCATGCTGATACTCGCAGTAAATATGTATTATATATCTTAAAGCAATAACACACTGTAATTTCATAATAAATATATTCTTATCATAGAGAAATTTAAGCAAAAAGCAATCAGAAATAAAAACTAATTTCCTCTCAGCCTCATTATCATGAGTTTCAAGCCAACTTATAAGCACAATGGAGGTGCTCATTATGCGATCAGGATAATAAAATATTTCAATGATGAAATGTCAGTGGGCGCTTGCTCCTTTATCACTAAATTAAGTAATCATTGTAGTCATATATCATTGCAAATCATATTGAATAAAATCTATCCAAATAAAATAGCGGAAGCTACTCTATGAAACCTAAAAGACTTTCAAAAAAAATCAAGTTATCTATTTCATTACTGTCCTGCTTAGTTTTAACTGGCATGAATACACATTCTCTACCGAGAAATTTCCATTCTGAAAACACTACCTCAAGAAGTCATATCTTGCCAGACAGTAATGCTACTGTCAGTGATGGCCATATTTCAGATGATGAGTGGGGAGATAATGGTACATTCCGACCCTATACCAAATCGAGCAATCAGTTGCCTTCATTTAATGATTTTGAAAATAACCAAACACTTCTGATTGAGTTACTGAAAGGCAATAAATCAAACACTACTCCTAAACATTCTGGCCATCTTGATGAAAAATCTGATTTGAATAGTACTCTGATCAATAATCATAATCTGTCCGCTTCGTTTAAGCATGCACAAGAGGTTTTGTCTAGGAAGTTAGTTTTTACACCAAAACCACTCACACCGAGCACTGAGCCTGCCTCAAAGAAGGCGGAGCACAAGTTAAGCAGTAGTGCTAAACCATCTATAAAATCCGATTTAAATAATACTCCGGCCAGTAATCAGAGCTTATCTGCCTCATTTAAGGATGTACATGATACCGTGCCTGAGAAGACAAATTTTGCACCGCCGCCGCCGCCGCTGCCCATTCCAGGGCAGGTATCAAGCACTGAGATTTTCTCAGAGGCTCCGAGCTTCGAGTTAAGCTATTCTGCTAAAAAACCTGTCGATGTTGATGAACAATCGGCTTCCCTCCACGAGGGAGATTCATATCACGTTACAAGCCATCAAGAAATGAATACAAATTCCCATCACGCTAACCAAAAGCCAAATATGACTCAGGAGACAAATAAATATATTGTAGAGCAGACTAAAAATATAAATGATTTTTATTTAGAGAAAAACAAAAACAAGACAATCACTGATAACCATAAAATAAAAAACCTTTATAACTCAGGTCATATCATTCTTTCAACAGGAGGTAAACCGGGTACAGGTTTAACTATTAGTGAAAATTACATTGGCAATAATGGTATTATTAGCTTCAGTCCCATGGAAATAAAAAACAATACAACTTCAAATAAATTAATTATTAAAGGTCATAGTTCTGGGTTTACAAATGTGTCACTGAGTAATATTGGTGGCATAAATAGTGCCTCTCTTAATGGCCTTGAACTTATTCATGTCGATGGCCTTCCTGAAGGTGTTTTTAATCAATCAGGGCGTATTGTAGCAGGTGCTTATGATTATTCTTTGGTCCGTGGAGATGGCCATAATATAGGGAACTGGTATCTGACTAATGAACAGCCTCCCATAAGCAACTCGAATAACCGTATTGAACGTCCAGAATCAGCTAGCTACATTGCAAATTTGAGTGCGTCAAATAGCTTATTTACTACGACCTTAAGCGATCGTCTAGGTGAAACACAATTTACTGATAGAAAAACAGGTGAAAAGAAAGTCACCAGCTTGTGGCTACGCCAAGTCGGTAATCATAACAGCTGGTCTGATAGTAATAATCAGCTAAAAACGCAGAGTAAAAGCTATGTTGCCATGTTAGGCGGTGATGTTATGGAATGGAGTAGTAATGGCCATAGGCGGGGGCGTTTAGGTCTGATGGCTGGTTATGGAAATAATAGCAGTAATAGCAGATCCTCAATCACAAATTACCATTCTAAGGGATCGGTTAAAGGTTACAGTATCGGATCTTACGCTACTTTTTTCGCCAATAATACGGATAAATCAGGTCTATATATCGATGGTTGGATACAGTACAGCTGGCTGAATAACTATGTAAAGGGGCAGGAACTTCCAAAAGAAAATTATCAGTCAAAGGGTATAAACACAGCAGTAGAAACGGGTTATACCATCAAGGCAGGTGAGTTTATCAAAAATAAAGGGATGGTTGAGCAGTGGTTTATTCAGCCACAGGCTCAGATAACCAAAATGGGCGTGAAGGCTAAAAAGCACAGAGAAGCAAATGGTACTAACGTCATCAATAGTGGAGAAGGCAATATTCAGACCCGCTTGGGGGTCAGAACGTATCTGAAAGGTCAGCATGCTATGGATAAGGATAAGAACCGTGAGTTTGAGCCCTTTATTGAAGCAAACTGGCTACATAATACCCGTACGTTTAGCGCTAACCTGGATGGAGACCGTGTTTCTCAGGCTGGTACACGCAATATTGTGGAAGTTAAAATCGGGGTTGCCGGTAAGATTAACTCGAAAGTGAATATTTGGGGAAATATAGGAAATCAGATAGCTGATAAAGGCTATAGCAGTACCAGTGTAATAGTAGGCATTAAATATAATTTTTAATCATCTATTCACAGGTAACATTCCGACCACTCTAAATATAGTGGTGTGTTACTAAAGTCATTCACGTAAAACGAGGCGCATCAATGAACATACAGACAGTATGCGTTGATGCGCTAAGCCTCACGCGCCGCAATGTCTCATGCCCTTTGTCTTTTACCCTGATACGGCGTTGGCTGCTCTCGTTCAGCTCAGTCACATACGGGAGTATGCTCCTTCGCTGCTCTCCTTTGCCGCCTTGTCTCAGGGCAAAATCCTGCGGACGTGAGTAATATTTGTCTAAAAATACGACTGAAACAGGCTGTTTTTTGAGGAAGAAGGAAACAAATGAGGTTTTTACAGACGCAGAATGCAAAAAACCCTGACCGTAAGGTCAGGGTTATTGCAATTTGATGCCTGGCAGTTCCCTACTCTCGCATGGGGAGACCCCACACTACCATCGGCGCTACGGCGTTTCACTTCTGAGTTCGGCATGGGGTCAGGTGGGACCACCGCGCTAAAGC
>Ga0302347_1004363_pt1 | contig 11360 bp, 6 predicted proteins | sample PhyWR1_FD_202178 | JGI IMG/M metagenome (GOLD analysis project Ga0302347, IMG submission 202178) | Leaf surface microbial communities from wheat plants in UC Gill Tract Community Farm, Albany, California, United States - DLSL W.R1 (v2)... | ecosystem: Host-associated > Plants > Phyllosphere >...
TAGATCTTGATAGTCTTTCCAATCCGAGGATTATTGATATCAAATCTTTGAAAAGAGATGAGGTGCAAATCAATAATAGCGTTGTGATTGTTCCTAACAATGATGCAAGTCCGCTAACACCGTCGTCTATTTTGACTTTGCCTACATTGAAACGTTGGTTTATATTCGGTCAAAATACTTTGGTTTTCAACCAATCATCATTTGCCAATTGGTATGCTGGAGGGAATAACAATATTGGTGTCATCGGAAAGGTGAATTACAATATTGTCTATAAAAAAGATAAACATTATCTCGATAATAATATCCAGTTAGGTTACGGTTTTGTTTCTTCTACAGGTCAATCTACCAGAAAAACAGATGATTACATCAACATTATGACCAATTACGGCTATGAGTTGGCGCAGCATTATTATTTGTCAACCGGTTTTCAGTTTCTATCACAGTTCACGCCGGGATTCAATTATTCTGCAACACCAGATCCGGTTTATGATAACAGAATTTCTAAATTTATGGCGCCAGGTTACCTTAATTTAGGTATTGGTCTTTCATATAACCCCAATGAAAATTTCCAGTTGATTGTTCGTCCTTTGAATGGGAAATTCACCTTTGTATTGGATAAAAAACTTCAAACCAAAGGCAACTATGGTTTGGAAAGAGATGGGCAAAGTATGAGAGCTGAGGTTGGTACAATGGTGAATGTTCTTTATAAAATTAAACTTTTCAAAGATGCAACCTACGTAAATCAAATCAATTTCTTTAGTAATTATCTGGAACATTCGGAAAGAGTTGATATCAATTACAGCGGCGCTCTTAATCTAAAATTCAACAAGTACATTACGACTTCTGTAACGATAGATGTAATGTATGATCACGACCAGATTCAGAAAGTTCAAAGAAAGCAGACTTTGGGTGTTGGGGTTACTTATAATCTAGGATATAAGGTTGACAGAGATAGCAATACAGGTGTTATAAAGCCATTCATTAACTAATCATTCTTCTATTTATTATATTTGTTTAATCAAAAACAAATAAATATGAAGAAAGTTCTATTATCAGTAAGCCTTTTATTCGCCTTAAGTTCCTATGCACAAGAACAGCCTGTGCAAGATTCTACCAAAGCTTGGTCTATTATCGGACAAAATACATTAATGCTCAATCAATCGGCATTTTCCAATTGGGTTGCCGGTGGTGCTAATAATATTGGCTGGCAGGCTGGAGTCAATTACAATATGACTTATGAGAAAGACAAAGATCTTTGGGAAAATCTCATTATTCTTGGTTATGGGATGAATAATACCCAAGGCGTAGGAAACCGGAAAACGCAGGATGTGATTAATCTTTCTACCAATTATGGGCGCAAAATTTCTGGAAATTGGTATGCTTCAGTTGGGGCTGGGTTGATTTCTCAATTTGCTCCAGGTTACGAGGATGGTAATAATCCCGAAGCTTCCAAAATATCCAATTTTATGTCTCCTGGCTATGTTAATGTGGGAGCAGGTTTTACTTATAAACCCAACGATAATTTCACAATGACATTGCGTCCTGCCAACGCAAGATTTACTTTTGTTTTGGACAAAGATTTGCAATGGGCAGGGAATTATGGACTGAAGAATGACGGCGATTCTATGCTGTTCCAATTTGGTTTCTTGGGGACGGCACAGTACAAAGTAAAGTTGATGGAAAATATTACATTGCAAAACAATGCTTCGGTTTTTTCTAATTATCTGGATCATCCGGAAAGGCTTGTTTTGTCCTATTCCGGAATTCTGAATATGAAAGTCAACAAGTACATATCGACCAACGTCACTTTGGATCTATTGTATGATCATAATCAAATCAAGAAAACACAGTTGAAGCAAACCTTAGGAATTGGTTTGGCTTATAATATTGATAATGGGCAAAAGCGTTCGGAAAACAAACGTAATCAGGAATGGAAAACGAAATAAAAATTTGAATAAAAAAAGCGGAGATTAATTCCCCGCTTTTTCGTTTAGCCAACCCATTTCTCCAAAATGTTTTTTGAATTTTTGAATTTTTGGTCCCACGACAGCACTACAATATGGCTGAGTTGGATTAGCATTATAATAGCCCTGGTGGTAAGCTTCCGCAGGCCAGAATTTTTTGAAAGGGACAATCTCTGTTACATATTTTCCGTTCCATTCCTGCTTTGCTTCAGATTCTTTCATCGATTCTTTCGCTTCTTGTTTTTGCTTTTCAGAATGATAGAAAATTGATGATCTGTATTGCGTTCCAATATCATTTCCTTGTCTGTTAAGCGTCGTAGGATTATGAAGGAACCAGAATACTTCCAATAATTGTTTGAAAGAAATAATCTTTGGGTCAAAGGCAATTTCTACCACTTCTGCGTGTCCGGTAGTTCCGGTACAAACTTCTTCATAAGTCGGATTGTCTTTGTGTCCGCCCGAATAGCCTGAGGTTACAGATTCTACGCCTTTCAGCATATGAAAACAACTTTCTACACACCAAAAACATCCGCCTGCCAAAGTGGCATATTCCAAATTGTTCTTATCCATTTTTTGATTTGTTAAGGGTTTTGATTTTTTCTCCTGTCCATTACAATTGACGAGGAAAAAACATAAGATGATTAATAAATAACGAGTCATTCTTCGAAAAGAAAAATCCTTTGATTTTCCTATATCTTAATAGCAAAAATTATTCCTATTAATAAATATGAAAGACCAAAGGATTCTTAATATCAATTATTTATTATTTTCCCATACCAGAGCACTGGCTCCAAGTATAGCTGCATCTGCCTCGTCCAATTCGCTGAAAACTAATTTTACTTTTCCGCGGAAGATGGGAAGCAGGTTTCTCTCCATATGTAATTTGGCTGGTTTCAAAAGGTATTCACCAGCTTTGATTACACCTCCAAATAACAATATTGCTTCAGGAGAAGAAAACATCACGAAATTGGCTAATGCCTCTCCCAGTTTCTGTCCTGTATATCTAAAAACTTCTATAGCTGTTGGATCTTCTTTTTCTGCACACTCGAAAACGGTTTTAGAATTGATAGCATCTTCTGGGTATTGATTCAACATTGAGTCAGGAAACTCAGCGCGGAATTTCTTTGCCGTAATAGCAATTCCTGTTGCAGAGGCGTAAGCTTCAAGACTTCCTTCAGAACCAGTACTCCAGTGCTTTCTTCCACCAGGTTTTACAATCGTATGTCCTAGTTCTCCGGCAAAACCATCGTGACCATAAATCAGATTTCCTCCACTGATGATTCCACTTCCAACACCTGTTCCCAAGGTAATCATTATGAAATCTTTCATTCCTCTTGCTGCACCAAACATCATTTCTCCAAGAGCAGCTGCATTGGCATCATTTGTCATTTTACAAGGAACTCCAAATTTGGCTTTCATCAATTCTGCAAAAGGAACTACACCTTTCCAAGGAAGGTTGGGAGCCAGTTCTATTGTACCTTTGAAGTAATTGGCATTAGGTGCTCCAACGCCAATACCATCCAAAGTAGCATTGCCGGAAACCTCATCTATAAGAGGTTTGATATTGGTGTATAAAGCATCTATAAAATCCTCTACATGTTTATAATCTTCAGTTTTTATACTTCCCTTAGCAAGAATTTCTCCACGGTGATTGACCAAACCGAATTTGGTATTGGTTCCGCCAATATCAATTCCGATTGCTATTTGTTTGGATAGATCAATTAATGACATCGATTTTTAATTTTTTAAGACCCTAAATTTAGGAAAAATCAATGTAATATGTGATAAATATTAATTTAATTTTAAAATTAGAAGCTGACTTTTATCGTTAATCCAAAAGTTCTCGGATCTCCCAAAACGCCAGCATAATGTCCGGCGTTTCCTGCTCCTGGAAGCAATTGCTCAAAATAATCTCTGTCAAAGATATTTCTGACCCAGACATAAGTCGTAACACCTTGTCTCACTCGGAAACCGAATCTTGTATTGAATAAAGCATATCCTGGAATATTCAAAAATTTGGATGGTGTCGGACTTGATGAGAAGGTTGAACGATAATAACTGTCCAAAGCGAAGAAATAATCGCCTTCATATTTCAAGAATTTTCCAGCAAAATTAAATTCTCCTCCTGTTGAACCTGCCCATTTTGAAACACCAGGCAAAACACCGCCTGAAATATCAACATAATTCGCACCACCTGTGTCTTCCAAAGCTGGTGGTGCATTGGTGAATTTTTTATAAATCGCTTCTGTGTAAGCTAGATTCGTGAAGAAATAAAAGTTGTTGAATGTATAAGAAATATCAGTTTCAATGCCTCGAACTTGTACTTTTTGTGCATTGGCAAGATAACCTCTGTTAAGTTGCAAACTTTCTGCCTGAACTTGTATCTGATAATCCTTGATATCAGAATTATAAACCGTTAAATTGAAAATCAAATTTTTAAGTGGTTGAGATTTAAGCCCGATTTCATAGTGTAGAATTCTTTCCGGTTTTACAACTGCAAGTTCTGTCATTACTCTTCCGTTGTCCGTGGGAAGACCTCCTAGATTAAGTCCAACGGGTTTAAAGCCAGTTGAGAAAGTTCCAAAAAGATTATAATTTTTAGTTGGTTTATAAGCTAAAGTCAATTGTCCAGAAAAATTGGTGTCATCAATCGAAGCGTTGAATTCCTGATTGCTGTAAACTGAAGTTTTAATTGCTTGCAGAGCATCTTTGTCAGGGTTATAATCAGAAATTTCCAATCCTCCATAAGTGATTCTTTTGAAATCAATTTCTTTTTTATCATAATTAATTCTAATTCCAGGTAATAAACTAAATTTTTCGGTAAAAGCCCAATCCAGTTGTCCAAACACTGCTCCACTGAAGGAATTGAGACTTGGATAAGACTTGATTCCATAGCCATCCAAAAGTCCTGCAGTCTGCCAAAGAGAACTTGTTGTATTCTGTGAAAATCGCCATTGGTCTTTTCCTGCTTCCTCGATTTGTCCATCTTTATCGGCTCTTAATCTTTGCCAAATTCCAAACACTCCAAAAACACCACTCAATTTTTCACTGATGTTTCCGGACCAACGGATTTCCTGACTCCATTGCTGATGCTTACTTGGTGCTTGTGATTTTGCCAAAGCTGCAAGTCCTGTGAAATCTCTATCATTTGAAGGATTCCAATTCCAGAATCTCCAGGCTGAGGTGGAAGTAATTTTTCCTTTTCCGAGATTATATTCAACATTCAAAGAAAGTCCGCCCATATCTTGCTCAGCTTTCCAAGGTGTGTCTGTATCAACAGTTCTGTTAAATGGGTCGATTTTTGGCAAAGTATAGCCAAGGTCAGAAATTATATTATTGAATTGTCTGTAAGCCGCTCTTTTGGTCGCTACAACTCCGGCAATGACCTGCGCATATCCGTTGGCTCTTAATCTATTGTAATCTCCGGTTAGAATGAATTTCAGATTTTCATTCGGTTTGTATAATAATTGGTCTCTGATGGCGATTGAATTAATATCATTAAGCTCCTGATTGGTTCTTGAATTATAAATTGTTCCGTCTCTGTGAGTTCCTGATGCAGAAAACCTGTTCGCAAATTTATCCGTAATTGCTCCAGTTAAAGAAGTTTTTGCCTGAATGAAACCATAATTTCCATAACTGATTTCAGATGTTCCTCCAGTTGTAAAACTTGGCTGTTTTGTCGTAACATTGAAAGTTCCTGCAGTTGTATTTTTTCCAAACAAAGTTCCCTGCGGGCCTCGCAAAACTTCGATTCTTTCTATATCGACAAAATCTAAAGTTGTAGCTGCAGGTCTTGCATAATAAACACCGTCAACGTAAAACCCTACACCTGGGTCAAGTCCGTCATTCGTCAAACCATAAGTTGAGCCCAAACCTCGGATGCTGAGACTTGTGTTTCTAGGCGTTGAGCTGTAAAATTGAACAGATGGAACAAATTCTTTCAATCGATTGACATTGAAAGCGCCTGTTTCTTCTGCCTTTTTTCCTGAAATGACATTGATGGGAATTGGAACCTGTTGAGCCGTTTCTTCTCTTCTTCTGGCAGTTACAACAACTTCTGTGATTACAACATCATTTGGAAGAAGTTTTATGAATAAAGTATCTGTAGGTATTTCTTTTATTGATACGAATCTTGTTTCGAAATTTTTTTTCTGGATTTTTAATTCAAAAGGAAATGAATCGATATTGTTCAAGACAAAATTTCCATTTTGGTCTGTTTGTATTGATAAATTCCTATCCGATTTCGATGATATTTTTACACCGCTGATAGATTTATTATTAATGCTGTCAAGAATTTTTCCGTAGATAGAATTTTGTGCAAAAGAAAATGTGAATGACAAAATGAAAAAGACAAAGATTGCCTTTCCCCAAAAAGTCGAAGGTCTGCTCATAGTTTAAAATTAATGAGCAAATGTAGAAAATAAATAATCTATACTAAAATAGTATGAATTAAAATTAATATAAAACCCGAATGATTTAATTCAGGTTTTAATATCAATTATTTTGTTTGTGTTTTCTTTCTTCTTCCCAACCAAATCATAAACCCAGTGATTGGCATTGAAGCAATAATTAAACTGACAATGAATGCAATAATTTTCGTTGGCAATCCTAATATAGCACCAACGTGAATGTCGTAATTAGCACCGACAACTTTTTCTCCAAAGTTCTTATCTTTTGGGTCGTGCGTATGCAATAGTTCTCCAGAATTTTCATCAAAAATCAAACTACTGCTTTTGTGATAAGAATAAGACAAATGCTTTACATAAACTTCAAAATGTGGATGCTCGTGGTCATCAATATGCGGATGTCCTAAGTCCAAAGAAAAAGCATAAGCATCAGGATAAAGTTCAATGACTTTATTTGAGATTTTGTCAAGGGTTTTGTCGGTTCTCATTTCGATTGGTGCTTTTGTCGTGATTTTTGAAAAATCTGGATAAGCCGTCTCTCCTCCAGAGAATATCACATAAATCATTGCCTGAACCACAAAGAAAGCGTAGAACAATCCTGTAATCGTAAGAATCAAAGCAAAAATAGAAGAGTAAAAACCTAGAATATTATGAAAATCATAATTCTTCCTTTTCCACTGCGTTGTGTCTTTCCATTGGAATTTGAAGCGTTGTTTTCTTGCGGCTTTATTTTTTGGCCACCAAAGTATAATTCCAGTAATTAACATTATCAAAAAGATAACGACCGGAATCCCGACCACATAAGTTCCCCAGTCTTGTTTCAAAAGAAAACTCCAGTGGATGGATTTTACAATCGCAAAAAATCCGTTTTTCTCATCATAAGTCTGCAGGACTTTTCCTGTATAAGGATTGACATAAGCCAATTTGTAAATCGGAAATTCATCGAAATAATTCCATTGATCCGGCTGATGCTCATACCAATAAAATTGATAAGACATTTTTTTGTCAATCGGAACATTGACCCAGTGGATTGGATATTTTTCTTTGGTTTGTTGATCTACCAGTTTCTCCAATTCGCGAATCGGAATGACTTTTTTGGACTCTATATTTTGTTCGTTGTGGTAGATGTATTCTTTACGGGTAAAGTTTTCTATCTCGTCCTTGAAAACATAAAGAGCTCCTGTAATCGAAATAATAAATATCAGGATACCAATGGATAAGCCAAACCACAAATGTAGTTTGGCTGACCATTTTTTAAAGAACCCTGGTTTCTTCTTATGATGATGTTTTTTCTTCATAAATATCTAAAAAGCCAAGTTGCAAACTTAGCCTTTTATTGTTTTAGAATTTGTATGTAATACTTCCTAAAGCATTAATTAAACTTTGTGGATTTGCTGTAGAATATCCGATCCAATAATGTTGATTTGTAAAATTATCTACTTTAACACCAAATCTAATTTTCTTCAAATCATAGTATGCATTAGCATTTAGTATAAAATAGCTATTAAGCGTGAAACTTTCTGTAGTATTATGCAGTATTTTGTTATCGCTAGCATAATTTCCTCCAATTCCAAATCCTAAACCTTTTAAAATTCCGTCCAAAAATTGATAACTAGCATTGAAGTTTCCTAACCAGTAAGAACCTGCGGTATCTGGTCTTAATCCAGTTTCTACATCGGTAGTATCATTATAAGCAAGACCACCAATTAAAGAAAAGCCTTTAACTAAATAAGCATTAACTTCTAGTTCAACACCTTTGCTATGGACTGCGCCAGTTTCTTTTCTAACCGGTTTGTTGTAATCAGGTGTTCCTGTGCTATTAGGGACATAGTCATTAGTATAAACTAGATAATTTTTTGCTTTGATATCGTAATAACTTACAGTAGCATTTATTTTATCTTTTATTAGACTAGCTTTGAAACCTCCTTCAAATTGGTTTGCTCTTTCTGGATTAGATAATTGGAATGTTCCATTAACATCGGAAAAATAATAACCATTACTTTTGAAGCTATTCTGGTAATTACCAAAAACTGAAAATTTATCTTTTACAATTTCATAAACCAATCCTGCCTTTGGAGACCAAGCTGATTGATTATAAGGAGCAGCATCTGTTCCTACAACACCTCCAGTAGAGTCATTGCTTTCATAACGGATTCCTAATACTACATTAAGTCCAGAAAGAGGCGTGAAAACATTAGAAATATAACCACTATAAGTATTAAGATCGGAGGTAATGTCATAATTACTTAAATTATTAGGGTCATTATAAAGGTTTCCTATAACATCTCCATTAAATCCAGAATAATCTCCTCCGTTAGCCAGTACTGTATCAAAAGCTCCCGATGCCAAATAGATATATCTTGATCTGTCTTTAGTTTTTAAATAATCAAATCCAGCAACGGTTCTATTTCTCATCCCATTACCAAATGTGTAGTCGAAATTAAAATTCTGCTGAACCTGAAACCAAGATTTCTTACTATCTCTTGTTCCTTGATCATAACGTTGAACCATCAATTGATTATTTAACATCCCAGCTGCGAAATAAGGTCCAAAACCATCCGAATAGCTATTTGAGGTATTAATATTCGTTGAAGACTTAATATTATCATTAATTTTATAATTGATCTGTCCGAATAGATTATTTACCCTTGCATTAGAATATAAACTTTTTCCGGAGTATGATTGTTTATAATCCAGACCTGCGTTTTCTAAGTCTTTCATATTATCAATTCCATTTAATCCAGAAGGAGAAAGATAAAAGAAAAGTTGTTCGCCAATTGCTCTTGTATCAAATCTTTCGTATTCTACATTAATTTGCAATTTATCCGTCACATTGTAAGTTAAAGATGGAGTGAATGCAAAGAATGAGTTTTTAGCATCTGTTTTTTGAAAAGTACCTGTATTTGTATACGCTGTATTGACTCTGAAAAGTAGTTTGTCAGTCAGAGGTACATTTACATCAGCTTCAGCTCTATATGTATTATAACCTCCTGCAGTAAAGCTTACATCACCACCAAAAGATTTATATGGTTTTTTTGTTACTCTATTAACTAATCCTCCATAAGAAGCTACATTGCTTCCGTATAGCGTTCCTGCTGGACCTTTAAGAACTTCCAGTTTTTCTAAGTTGATCGCATCCACGGTTGTTGTTACCGGTGCCACTAATCCATTTCTCATAGATGCACTGGAAACAAAACCTCTCAGTACGACAAAAGATCCGCCATCACCAGCTCTACTTGTTGCATTCCACATTTTTTGAAGTCCAGTTATGTTTCTATATGCCTCGTCAACTGTATAAACTAATTGATTTTCCAAAGCAACTTTATTAATGGATGATAAAACTTGCGGATCTTCTATAGCTTTGAGAGGCATCTTGTTAGAATAGTCACTATCTTTTTTTATAAAAGCATCTATTATAACTTCCTCAATATTTTTTGAATTAACAGTATCTTTTTTTTCCTGAGCATAAGCGAAAGTGGAAGTTAAAACCACAGCACTCACAATTAGTTTCTTCATTAAGGGAATAATTTTTTGCAAAGGTATTATTTTTAATTGTTCTAAATTAACAATAATTGTGATTTTTATCAGATTATTAAGAATTAGTCCAAATAAAAATCCTGCTGATTTCTCAACAGGATATTTTATTTATGATTTAAATCTTATCTTAAGCAGGAATTTCACCTTTATACAAGAACGATACAATTTCTTTATTGACTTTGTCAACCATTTCGCTGAACAAATAGAAAGATTCTTGTTTGTAAATTACCAATGGATCTTTTTGCTCATAAACCGCACCTTGAGAAGAACGTCTTAAATCATCCATTTCTCTTAAGTGTGTTTTCCAGTTTTCATCGATGATTGCTAAAGAAATGTTTTTCTCGAAATCTGTGATCAATGATTCACATTTGGTTTCGTAAGCTTCTTTCAAATCCGTAACGATAGTCATTGTTTTGATGCCATCTGTGAAAGGAACCTGGATCATCTTGAACATAGAACCTTGGTTAAGGTAAACATTCTCGATAATTGGATAGGCGTTTTCTTTAAGAAGATTCAATCTTAAGTCATAATCTTCTTTAGCAGCTTTGAATACTTTATCTGTAAGCGCAGGGATTTGTAAACTTCCAAATTCTGATTCACTCACCGGCGACTCCATTGTGAAGTGCTTGATGATCTCGAATTCAAAATCTTTATAATTTCCAGTTGCTTTGGCTTGAGAAACAATCGCAGCAGCAGTATCATAAATCATATTGACGATATCATACTTCAAGTGATCTCCGAACAATGCGTTCTTTCTACGTTTATAGATAACGTCACGCTGTTTGTTCATCACGTCATCGTATTCCAGCAATCTCTTTCTAACACCGAAGTTGTTCTCTTCAACTTTTTTCTGAGCTCTTTCGATAGATTTGGAAATCATAGAATGCTGAATCACTTCACCTTCTTTATGACCCATTCTGTCCATCATTTTCGCGATTCTTTCAGAACCGAAAAGACGCATCAGGTTATCTTCCAAAGAAACATAGAACTGAGAACTTCCCGGATCTCCCTGACGACCAGCTCTACCTCTTAACTGTCTGTCAACACGACGGGAATCGTGTCTTTCTGTTCCGATGATTGCTAAACCTCCGGCATCTTTAACTTCAGCTTTCAGTTTGATATCGGTACCTCTACCAGCCATATTCGTAGCGATAGTTACAACGCCTGGCCCACCAGCACCGGCTACAATTTCTGCTTCTTTTTTGTGAAGCTTCGCATTCAGTACTTGGTGTTGGATTTTTCTTAAACTTAATGCTTTTGACAATAATTGAGAAATCTCAACCGAAGTTGTACCAACCAAAACAGGTCTTCCTGCCGAGGTCAATCTCTCGATTTCTTCGATTACTGCATTGTATTTTTCACGATTGGTTTTGAAAACCAAATCTTGTCTGTCATCTCTTTGGATTGGTCTGTTGGTAGGAATTACCACCACATCCAATTTGTAAATCTGCCA
>Ga0302347_1004365_pt1 | contig 11359 bp, 12 predicted proteins | sample PhyWR1_FD_202178 | JGI IMG/M metagenome (GOLD analysis project Ga0302347, IMG submission 202178) | Leaf surface microbial communities from wheat plants in UC Gill Tract Community Farm, Albany, California, United States - DLSL W.R1 (v2)... | ecosystem: Host-associated > Plants > Phyllosphere >...
ACGCCTTGAATGTCCAGCACTTCACTGTGGTTGGCCGGGGTTGTGAACATGGGTTGCGGCTATTGAACGCAGCACGCACAGCGCTGTGTACGGCCTTGTTGCTGTCCAGAAACTTGCGGGAGCGGGATTCTTTGAGCAGGTCGCGCAACGTGGCCACATCGGCCAACTTCTGTTTGTGTTCGGCGGCACGCTCGCAGAATTCGTTGAGGTTGATCGCGATCACGGTGGGGTCGCTGCTGTGGTCAACTACTGGGTCTTCGCTGAGGGATTCGAGGTAGTCGTAGACCTCCCAAAACTCGGCCACGGCTGCATGGTCGGAGCTGATCGACGCCTGGCGCTCAATGGCCATCCGCACGATCTGGCGCTGGGTGGCAGCGACCTGCGGGTCACTCAATTTCAGTACCAGGCGAATGCTGTCCAACAGCGAGAGCATTTGCGCGTGATTTTTGCTGATGCGCTCCACGCGGATGTATCCGCGCAGGTCATAGCCGCAACTGGTGCAATTGCCCTGGTCGCTGGAATAGGCCGTGCTGCAGGCGAAGCAATGGGTGTGCAAACGGCGCAGCTTCGATTCGTGTTCGGGCATACGCCGGGCGAACAGCTCAAGCACTGCGGATTCTTTGCCCACTGCGCGTAATAGGAAGTGGCTGAGGGTGTCGCCGTCCAATGCGTTGAGTTGATCCGCTGCAGCACGGCTTTCAGGCGTGACGGTCGGGCGCACAAAATGCAGCTTCACAATCCGCGTCATGATTGCTTCGTGAGCGACCACGGCCGCGTTCTGGCTGATAGCGATCGTTCCACGGAATGGCGGTTCGTAGGTTTCGTTGCCTGCCGTCTTGACGCCTTTCGTGGCGAGGGTGCCGCCGCCATAAAAGTCTTTCAGCTCGTCCCATTCAAAAGTTCTAGCGTGCGCACGATCGTCGCCGTGGCGATCGGCTTCCAGGAATACAACCGGCATACCGGAAACTTGGCCCATCAAGCGAGAGCGCCCGGCCTTGGTAGATTTCATAGGGTCGAATCCTTCATAGCCTTCCCGGCCGAGCAGTTTCCAAAGTAGGTTCAGCAGAGTGGTTTTGCCGGCGCCGGCTTCACCCGTGGCTTCTAGGAATGGGAAGGACTGGTAGCGGGCGCGGATCTGCTCGCAGAACAGCGAGCCGAAGAAGAACACCAATGCGACAAAGCCCTGGGCGCCGAAGCAGGTCCACAGCAACTGCACCCACTTTTCATCAAAACCCTTTGCTTCGCGCTGCAGCTTGATGGGGACGCCTTTCTGCAAGGTTTTCAGGCGCAGCTTGCCGAATTCGAAATAGTCTTCGCTGTTGACCTTGTAAGTGGTTCCGTCTTTGATCGCTATATCGCCGTAGACGTAGCAGGCGTATTCCTTGCTGTAACCCACGTAGTCGATCGTCGAAACGGTTTTGATGCCGAATAGCTGATCTTTCATGAGCTTGTCGAGCTGCTGGCCACTACCGGTGAACATCGCTCCAGCAGCCATACCGAGCAGCCGCTTTTTGAATTCGCTTGCGGCCGACAGCTGGCCGCTGGTGAAGGTGTTCTTCACGCTTTCGGAGTCGTGGGGGAAGTCTACGCGCATGTAATACCAGGACTCGTCTGTTACCTCGTTGCGTTGGAAATACAGTGCCTGGGGATAGCAGTTGGCGATCTCCACGACACTGCCGGACTGCTGCAGCGCTTTTTCGCGCTGTTGGGCCTGGTTCAGCAGCTGGTCGTCGTGGTTATCGCTGTCCTCAATGTCGGACATGGCTCGGTTGAATTTCTCCATGTCCAACTTGAACCAGTACAGGCGGTTGCCGAAGCCCAGGTGAAATTCCCCGCGCTTGTTCCAGTCGTACATGAGCAATGCCTTTTCCGCTGCGCTCTCGGCCAGCAGTAAGGCGCCCTGGTGGCGTGCTTGTTTGAGGTCAGTTGCTATCTGGTCGGCGCGTTTGGTGTCGTCCTGGATGAAGCTCCAGCGCTGATGAAGGTCGTTCCAATCAGACTTGCGGCCGTCGCGTTGTGGGATCAGCGCAGACTCGCACACGAAGCCCAGGGCGCGGGCTTCGCGCACCCAACGCCGCGTATATACGTTGGCGCCGGGCTCGTTATCCAGGGCCCAAACCAACTTGGGCAATTTCCCGCCTTCGCGGACTTTGATCAATGCCTTGAGCGAATCCCCTGGGAATGCGTTCGAAGACATGGCTGACACTGCCGCGATGTTGTGGTGCACCAGGGCGATGGCATCGAAGATCCCTTCGACAATCCAGATTTCTTTGGCTTCAAGCAGGTCGACACATGGCGGGCACCACCACACGCCGCGATAGCTATCCTTGGATTTGAAGCGGGCCTTCATCTTGCCGAAGCGGTGCGGCTGATCAATCAGACGCTCCCACCAACCGCCTTTTTCCAAAGCGAAGCGCACCGTTGCGCTGCCAGCGTTGTGTTCAGGGGAGTAAAACGTTTCCTGGGTGAACCAGCCCTGGATCAGCTCAAACCGAAAGCCCCGGGCGAACTCAAGGTAGGCACGTGCTGTTGCGTTGGGATGCTGATCTGTCGCCGGCGCTCGTTTGCTCCAGTCTTCAAACAGATCGTCGTACAGCTCTTTACGTGCAGGGTGTGGCCGCACTTCTCGGGGCGACCACAAACCACTATCCATGGCGAGTCAAAGCGTGAATACAGCTCTTTCTTTTTGCACTTGGGGCAGGTGCCACCGCGCATGTAGTCGGTGCCCGTGCGGTGCTTGAGCCCGAAGTCGGACTGGAGGCGTTGGAGCACATCGTGACGTAAGTCTTCTTTCATGGGGTTACTTCACTGCTTTGAGGCTGTGGGACAGGGCTGCCATGAGGCGTTTTTGCGCAGCCATGACCGGCATATGAGCGAGAATCGCGCCGTGGCGAAGACCGGCCGCAACAAGGCGGAATTGGTCGGCGTACCAGTGTTCGTTGAGGCTCAAGCGATACTGTTCACGCAGGTTGGCCAGCAACGCTTCGGCCTCGGCCGGGGGCAGTTGTGTGGTGACAATTACGGCGTTTGCCATCGTTAAACCTCAATTTCGGGCGCAGCTCACCCAAACCCACGGGATGTGGGGCCGGCGATTGGTTGGGGTGAGTGTTAAGAGTTCGCGGAACGTTAGCGGCGCGCCAGGTCCAACAGCTCGATGTGAGCAAGGTCAGTCAGTTTGGTTGCAACCGGTTCGGCCACGTCGAGGTTCTCTACCAGATGAATGACTGCTCGGTTGCGTAGCGCTGACAGATCGCCCAGGTGTTCGGCTTGGTGGCGCTTAAGGAACGCCAGTGCAGCGTTCTGCACACACTGTTGGTAGTCCAACGCATTGATTTTATTGTTCATTTGCCTTTCCCTGACTTGGCGCGGTAGAGATCAATGGCTGCATGAATTTCGGCAGTACGTGCAGCTATGTGCAAGACGTGCGCGTTCAGGATCAATTCGGCCTCGTCTTCAGTGATTACCCCGTCGTCGATTGCCTGAGCGATAACCTGGTCGACCGTGCCCTGTTGGTGGGCTTATGACACTGCTACTCGACGGCCAAGAGGTTCGCGGAAAGAACCTGAAAGTCACCGGCAATCTGCGCATAGAGAGCGACGATCTGTCAGGACAGACCAGCAACACCGACAAGGGGCACAAGGGCTTCAAGCCCAAAACCCTGACGGTCAGCCTGATGATTCCTTTTGTTGACCAGGTGCAGCTGCGCGACCTGATGCGCCTGGTGGAAGCCACCGAGGGCGGTGGTCAGCTCAAGACTTACCGCATCGTCAACGATACCGCCGCCGCTTTCGGCATGCGCCAGGTGACGTTCACCGAGGGCGTCAGCGCCCGTGAGGACGACAACCTGCGTGGCTGGCTGATCCAGTTCACCCTGACAGAGAAATTGTCCAATCCTGAAAAGGTCGAGGGCAGGCGATCAGGCAACGCGGTGACGGCGCAGTCTGGCCCGGGCGCAGCGGTTGGCGGTGCCGGCGGTGCCGGTGGCGACTCACCTGGTGGCCCGGAGGAACTGACGGGATTTGAGGCGACCCTGAAAAAGGTCGACACCTGGTTGGGCGGGAGCCCGCAGGCATGAAACTGCACAAGGAATTGGCCATCAACGGCCAGCCGTACGTTCTTGTCAAAAACGAAGTGCGGCTGGATGCCAAGAGCCCCGGGCGGGCGACATTCACTATTCAAGCCTCGGCGCCGGTCAAGGGCCTGGTAACGCTCGATATCGGCTACAACGGCAACACGCTGCAGCGCCACTTCATCGGCTACGTCGAACGCTCCACCACAGCCAGCAGCGGCCAGCAGGTGCTGTTCTGCCGCGAGCTGGCCGCGATTCTTGCCAACCCGCTGCCGCTGAACCTTCGCCACGTCGACCTGCGCGCCGTGCTGGTTGAGATCGGTCAGCACACTGGGTTGCGCTTCCGCGTCCCGGATCAGCCCTACGCCAGCGTGAAAGCGCCGTTCTTTTACAGCCTGGCTGCCGGCTATCAAGCCATGGACAGCCTGGCCCGGGTTTTCAACATCCCCGACTTTATCTGGCAGCAGCAGGGTGACGGGGAGGTGTTCGTGGGCAGTTGGGCCGACAGCTTCTTTGGCGTTCGTGCGCCGCTGCAGCTGCCGGTGGAGCTATTCGACGACTACCAAGGCAACCAAAGCGCAATGATTGCAGCCCTTCCCGGGTTGCGACCAGGTGCAACAATCAATCACGGCGAGCGCATCACCAGTGTGGCGCTCATCGACAACCAGATGGCCATCCGATGGACGACGCAATCCGCCGCAGCGTAGAGCGACAATTTCCCGAACTCACCGGCGGTTACCACCTGCCGCGCTTTGCCCGTGTTGTTGCCGTGGCCGACGCCCCCGCCGGCGCCGGCATCTGTGACGACTTCCGGCCGCGCTATGCGGTGGACATTGAGGTCATGGGGCCGGACGGCGAGCCAGATCCCAAGTTGCCGATCCTGGCCGGCGTACCGCTGCCCCTACCCACCGGCGGCGAGGAAATGGGCATCTATGCCTTCCCGGAGGAGGGCACCCAAGTTGTGGTGTGCTTCGCCTATGGACTGCCGCACAAGCCGTATATCCAAACTATCCTGCCCCACGGCTTGAGCATGCCGAGCGTGCCGAAGGGTGACCAAGTGTGGCAGCACAGCGAGGCCTGTCAGCAACGTGTCGACGCGGACGGCAACTGGCTGCGCCAAACAGACGGCAAGATCCGCGACAAGGCGATCGAGCGGGAAGTGGAGGCGATGGGCAACACGGAGACGTTCCAGAGCCACACCAGGACCGTGGACAATCATTCAACCGAGTCGGTAGGGGGCATCAAGATGCTTGAAGCCCTGGGCGCGCTCAAGCTGCTGTCGGGCGGATCTGCGAGCCTGGCGGCGGTGGATGACTTGCACCAGGCGACCGGGCGGGATTTAAACCTGGTGGTGGGGCAGAAGCACAACGCCACTGTGGGTGGCGACATGGAGGAACGGATTCAGGGGCTGCGCCAGAGCGTGGTGGCTGTCAGCCAGCGTCTCGTGGCACCGAAGACCTGGTTGGGGTCAGAGTCAGTGAACGTTCTACAGATCCTGTATGACCTGCTAGAAATAGTGGGAAAAATGAACAATGATGTTGCCATTCACACGCATCCCCCTGGTCAGACTCCTAGTAACTCCCTAGATTTTGTTGTCGCGGCTAAAACGTCAAATAAGTTATTGGGAGATATTGGTTTGATATTGCTCTGAGTTTTGTAACTGGGATGGAGGGGCAAGGTTATAGTTTTGTCGGTATGTACGATTTAAATAATGGAATAAATTATAATTTACGGGTGGGATATGAAGCCGTTCAAGGCTAGATATACAGAGTTTGTTCTGGAGGCAGCGGGAAAATTCCCATTCTTTTTTTCAAGAAGACTAAGATCTCAAGGTGCCTATCATCGAGAGCTAGAAGCGACCGACGCGAACAGGTCTGGTTTTATGTACGACTGTGCAGATACAGGCGGTTTATTTTCAGGGGATATGACTTGGAAAGGCGTTAGCCTTGTGTCTGCGATCGATCGAAAAGATCTTACAAAAATACATCGATGGATGAAGCGACAGGGTGGTGGGATGTATCACCGGAATCATGAGGAGCTTATAAAAAGTTCCGATCTACTTGATTCACGATGGAGTAATTTGGGGATTGTTTCTTTTGAAAAGTCAAATGCAATGGCGGTGGCTTCTATCGGTCTTATTTCTTCATTGCCTCAGTTATGTTATGTGTCAGTATTGCGGCTTTCGAAGGGTGTAACTTACCTTTTGCTTTATGTGCAGCTTAATGATTCTGCAGGGGAGCGGGTATTTAACGTTGACTTAAGTCTTTTGGGGCCGTACAAATTTTTCCAATCATTGAATCCTTTCTCTCCTCTTTTTCCGATAATTGAAAATTATACTAAGAGAGGGGCCAGTGAAAACTTAATTTTAAGAAATGCTGCTGAGGTGGTTTCAGACTCCCGCAGCGCAGCAGAGGCAGTGTTACAAGTTTGCGGCGTAAAAAAGGATATCAAGGATTTTGCCGTTGCTGCTGATTTCTGTAGAGAGGATACAGAACCTTACTTTAATGGTTCGCCTCGGCGAATCGCGGAAGAACAGGAAAGTAACTATTTTGTCTGTGAAAGGGCAAGTACAGCTAATATACTCTCAACGATTTGCGATGATCCAAAAGAAGAATTTCTCGAGATGTATATTTGCAAAAAAATCGATGTTAATGCAATTTTCATTAAGACTGCCCAGCACGAGTCTGAAAGATTGGGGGAACAAAGTTTTTGTAATGCACTTATTTCGGCAGGTGAGAGCTTTACTTACTTTCTGATGATTTCAGAGGTGCGCATTCAGTTGAAAAAATGCATGAACATGGTTGAGCCAATATTTTTCAGTTACAAGAAAAATCCTAAAAAAGATCTCCGTATTTTGATTTCTGCTAGCTTGAAACTAAATTTAATTGATGAGCGCATCGGAGCACTTCAGGAGGGAGTTTGGCGTGCCGAAGAAAAATACATTGAGTCAATTAAGGCTAGGATTAATAAGTTGAAGGTGGACGTTGATGGGTTAAGGAAGGATATTGATAGGCGTAGAGAGTTGAATAATAGCGACGTTCAATTGTCCAGTTTGACTTGGACCAAGTCATATTCATATGTGGTTGGAGTGCTTGTGATTGTTCAGATTGCTTTGTCAATGCTTGGCGTAGATTGGAGTGTCGAAGGAATAGAAAGAAATCCGTTTTATATAAATCTATTTAAATGGTGGCTTTCTTAGGCTGGAGAAATGCGGCATTGACTAAACGGGCTATAAGTATCAATTCGCATGGTTTTATCCGAACCTACACTAACGGGGTTGCGCGTAAGCGCAACCTTCTACATGTTCAGGGGTTTGGGAGGTAATCAGTTTTCTCTCGTGCCAAGTTGATTTCAAAGCGATCGATCATCGTTCCGTACTTTAGTTGGTACTCCAGCATCGAGAATCTTTCTATTTTATTGGTCTCATAATTGACTGTGAAGTAAATAGGGTGTTCCAGTTCGCTGAATGTTGAACTTCTTGCTATTAGAACTTTGTGCGCTCCGGTGCCGTACAGTTTAGCGTTAAAATAGATATCTCTAGTGTAAGGGCCAGAAGGGACCGCCATCAGCATTACGCAATGGCATTTTTCTGGAGGTATGCCAAAAAGGTCTAAAACTACTTCTTTGGAATTCTCACCAAACGAGGAAAACGGCAGCTCTGGAATTCCGGTTAGTATAGAACTTTTAATGCCGTTGCATTCTGGTTTGGTCGCCGCATTTTCTCCGAATGTATGAGCAAAGAAATTGAAGCCAATTTTTGCGATCGCTCGCTCGGCTTCTTGTATGTCCACAACCATTTCTACTTGTACTGCTGGGTTGTTTATGGAATTGGGTTGGGCGTCAGCGTGCCTGTCTTGAATAGATGGAAGAGTTCGTCGCATGCTTCTTAAAAGGGCCGTGTGGCTTTCGCCATGCTCGGTTTTTAGCACAAGTTGCCCCTTGAGTTTTTGGAAAAAACGGGGCTTAAAGTTCGGGTTTTTTTCTGATGGGGAATCTATCCATATTCCTGTGGTAGGAGGCTTGTTCACCATTTCTTGTTTTAGGAGTTTGTACTTGTTATCTGTCCATTCATACACGGTGACTTCAAAAGACTTCGAATTTATTTTATTGATTATATTAACTGTTGTCTTGTTAAGCACGTTTTCGAGGGCGACATACATTTTTTGAAGATGTGGTGAGTCCTTGGCTGTGTAGTATATTTTTTCGCCTTCAAAATAACACTGCGCTAATATGGTTTCTACTCCGTTCTTATCTTCTTCTGATTCGAGCAGTCTGCCTGATTCGTCTATAATATAACGATTTCTAGCCTCGATTGTTGGCTTAGTGGTGTGCTCCCCTCGTTCCCTTGATCTTGACTGCATAAAACTTCTACCAAGGCCAGTGGGTGACCTTCGCATGAGTGATAGTTCAAGTTTTGAAAAGGTCACCGTATTGCACTCGGCGCAAACTAAATCAATGAGAATGTAGTTTTTGTCGTCGCCGCCCATACCAGCAGGAAATACATGCTCCTCAGAGAAGGGGCCGAGGCTATGGCAGTAAATACATGTTTTTTGTTTGTCCATTTCAATGCTCCATTTAAATGTGATTTACACGGCCGCTTCTCTGTATATATCACACCTTTCGTGGAAGCCTTATTTATACCAAGTGAGACCACCAGGATTGCGCGTACGCACAACCGTCAACGTACTCAATCCCGCTCAGCACAAAACCTGTCGGAGCCATTCCGGATAATGTCGCGTCCAGTAGTTGGGGTAATGGTTCTGGCTCAAGCGGCATCCCCGCCCATACCCTCGCTACATTTGAGCTACGTCCGAGTTCGTTGCACACCTCGGGACAAACGCGCACATCTCCTTTGATCGCGCTGTAACGCCTTCGCTCTAGTGGCGATAGAGCCACTCCTTTGCGGCGCATAGGAGTAATCAGCGTATGCATGAGAATCCCTACCTATTCGCCGTGAGGATCGTCCAAGAGAGCTTCCACAGCGTAAGCCAGGGCACCATTCGCTTGTTCGAGTAAATCGCTGAGATTGTCGCGATCAATCAATCGAGCCCTGTGTAGTAAATGGGCTTCCTCGACCAGCTTTTTATGATGGGCGCCCGGATGCCTAAGTAATGCCGCTTCATTCTGCAGGAGCGCTAACCATGTGGCGGTTGCCATCGTCTCGGGAAATTCGGTTGCATTCATCGCCGCGTGGCCTTTCTGAAATGTACTGTACATGCAGACAGTTTGTGGTGGTCAGGTTTGGTGTGGCTGCACATCCGACGAAGTGCGGAGAGCAATGGCTTCAAAAATCTGAACGAGAAGAAAAAACTGGATGAGAAAGCACTTATCCCCCTCCCGCCGACGGGCTCTACGTCCGTTTTTTGTGCAAAGGTTGAGGGTGGTGCATTCAGCGCTGCAGGCCAGGCGTACCGCGGGCTCGCTTTGGGAAAAGACAATTTCACAAAATGCTAAGTTTTGTTAAGAAGTGCAGCGTGGTTACAAAACGACGTGAGGTCCTGGAGAACCAAAGGAAAGGGCTGCCGTCCCGGTATCACTGGGCGGGACGAGTGAAAATCCAGAAAAGTAGCGACTTTCCAGAACGAGACATATCCATTTTTTCAGTGCATGGAACTGCTTTCCATTGCATCGAGATCCGGCCGTAGGCCGCGAGCTATAAGGGGCTCGGCGGTGTGGGAGCATTTCACAAACTGGCACGAGCCTAATTGGCTCCTCGCTTCTTGAGGCGGGCCAGACCTTGCTTGATATGCCCTGCATTCTTGCCAATCGTTTCCAAGGCGCCGCGTACGTTTTCACCGGTATCTATTGAGCCTTGTGTTTCGAGCCGCAATGTCAGCTCCATTACAGCTGCTTCAAGGGCCAGCTGATTTTCGTACATCCTCTCAAGTACATCTGAGAGCGAATACTCATGTGCCATATCAAGTCTCCTATGGTGAATTCACGGGCTGGTCGCCGCACCAGGACACGCCCAATTGGGGGTTATTTTGGAACCAGGGCTGGGAAAAAGGTAATTTTGGTTAGGCAGGGCGTAAATCTTGCTGCAGCCCCCGTAATCCGTAGGTTTGGCGCATTACCTGGAGAGGTAATATTTGGTAATGGCAAAGGTAATATTCGCCGAAGTGCCCGGTTTTGCTTGGGATTATAGGGGGAGAGGAATTACCAAGTGAAAAGGTAATGACCTAACCTATAAGTTACCAAATTATTACCTTCTAAAATATCTGTCAACTCATTGAATATAAAGGCTTTTATCCAATATTTTCATCGGCATTACCAATATTACCTTTTTCCCAGGCCTCAACATAAATCGGCTCGGATGCGGTTTTTGTCCACTCTACGGCTGTTCTGCACTAACTTGGTGCAAAACCCATGGGACTACCATGGGACTAAAAATATCTTTTTTTCGACGACGCAACACCGCTACAGGCCCCGTAAACCGGGCACTTTAGAAATTGAGGGAGCGTTGCGGGTAGTTTCGAATCTCTCCTTCACCGCCAAATTCGATGTAAACAAAACCCCTGGTTTCGAGAGAAACCAGGGGCTTTGTAGTTTCTGGCCCTTGCAAAGGCGCGTTCAGGCAACTCGCAACATCATGGGCCATCCGCTGAGGTCTGGCCCATGATACGTCGCGTGCCAGAGTGCTGACTCTGACAGTCCCTGCTTACTGCGCAGCCTTCAATTTGACCACATCACCCGAAATTTTCGTGGTATAGCCGCTCAACACCCACGCCCAGAACCACTTCTCCTGAATTTGTGTATTGATCAGCGCATCACCGCCTTTGGCTTGGATGGCGGCGGTCTGTGCGCGTACGAAGCGGCTGTTCTGGCCGATCGGGATGATGCCGAACAGCATGACGCCGGTGGCGCTGGCTTCGCTGTGGCCCAGAACGGTGTACTGGCTGCTGTCGTATTGCGGGGATTTGATGGCGGTGCCGGTGCAGCCGGCGAGGGTGAAGCCGAGAACGGCTGCTGCAACTGCTTGACGGGCGTACTTCATTGGTAACTCCATGGGCTGAATATCGAGATTCAATTCTCGAAGGCGCGACACTCTAATGGCGTGAAGGTCGGATTGAAATCCATCGTAGGAAATTTCCTGGATTTCTGTGGCGAGCGGGCAAACCCTAATGCCGTTCATTTAAGGAACATGTGTCGGCTTATTGTGGCGAGCGGGCTTGCCCCGCGTTGGGGTGCGAAGCGCCCCCAATCCAGCAAAACGCGGTGTACCTGATACGGCTCAGCGCCTGGTTTTGGGGCTGCTGCGCAGCCCAGCGCAGGACAAGCCTGCTCGCCACA
>Ga0302347_1004369_pt1 | contig 11343 bp, 12 predicted proteins | sample PhyWR1_FD_202178 | JGI IMG/M metagenome (GOLD analysis project Ga0302347, IMG submission 202178) | Leaf surface microbial communities from wheat plants in UC Gill Tract Community Farm, Albany, California, United States - DLSL W.R1 (v2)... | ecosystem: Host-associated > Plants > Phyllosphere >...
CAAGCCAGCTCCCACAGGAATTGCGCAGGGCTCGGGCCTTGCGCCGCACCTGTCGGAGCTGGCTTGCCGGCGATAGGGCCGGTACAGGTATGACCTTGCTACACCTGCAGCGGCCTGCTAAACCTTAATGGAGTTGCATTCGCCATCATCGAAGGAATCGCTAGCATGGCAGTCGATACGGATATTTCGCCGGACGGGAAAAAACTGACGATCAAGATCAAAGGGCGCTTCGACTTCGGCAAACACCAGGAATTTCGCAAGGCTTACGAACGCATCAGCAAGCCAGATTCGGTGGTCGTCGACCTCAGCGACGCCACCTACATCGACAGTTCCGCACTCGGCATGCTGCTGATGCTGCGCGACCATGTGGGCGGCGATGACTCGGATGTGCGTGTGGTGCATACCAACTCCGACGTGCGCAAGATCCTCGCCATTTCCAATTTCGAAAAACTCTTCGATATCAGTTGAGCGCCGACATGCCGGCCGAACAGGCGTTGACCGTGCTGGTTGCCGAAGACGGTGCCGCCGACCGCCTGCTGCTGGCGCAGATCGTTCGCCGTCAGGGCCATCAGGTACTTACCGCAGAAAACGGCGAGCAGGCAGTGGCGCTGTTCGTCGAACGGCGCCCGCAGCTGGTGCTGCTTGATGCGCTGATGCCGGTGATGGACGGCTTCGAGGCAGCGCGGCAGATCAAGGCCCTGGCTGGCGAGGCGCTGGTGCCGATCATTTTCCTGACCTCGCTCAATGAAGAGGAGGGCCTGGTGCGCTGCCTGGAGGCGGGCGGTGATGACTTCATGGCCAAGCCCTACAGTGCGGTGATCCTCGGCGCCAAGATCCGCGCCATGGACCGCCTGCGCCGGTTGCAGGCCACCGTGCTGCAGCAGCGCGACCAGATTACCCGGCACCATCACCACCTGCTCAACGAGCAGCGTGTGGCGAAGGCGGTGTTTGACAAGGTGGCCCACTCCGGCTGCCTGTCTGCGCCGAACATCCGCTACCTGCAATCACCTTTTGCGCTGTTCAACGGTGACCTCATGCTGGCGGCTTTCACCCCGGCCGGCGAAATGCGTGTGCTGCTCGGGGATTTCACCGGCCACGGCCTGCCTGCGGCGGTGGGCGCCATGCCGCTGGCCGAGGTGTTCTACGGCATGACCGCCAAGGGCTACGGCATGGCGCAGATGCTCCGCGAGATGAACGCCAAGCTCAAGCGCATCCTGCCGGTCGACATGTTTTGTTGTGCAGTGCTCCTCAACCTCAGCATGCAGCGCGGTACGGTAGAGGTGTGGAACGGCGGCATGCCCGATGGCTATCGCCTGTCGGCGAGCGGCGAGGTGTTGTCGGCGTTGAGTTCGCGGCATCTGCCACTGGGCATTCTGGCGGCCGAGCGCTTCGATGACAGCACCGAGGTACTGCCGCTGGCGCCCGGTGAGCGCCTGCTGTTGCTATCGGACGGCGTGCTCGATACCGCCGACAACGATGACCGCCTGTTCGGCGTGCAGCGGCTGCGTGCGGTGCTTGCCGACAACCGTGACCCGGCGCAGCTGTTCGACCAACTGATGCAGGCCCTGGGGGACTTTGGCGGGCATCCGCGCGACGACATCAGCTTGTGCGACATCCGCATGTTCAGCGCCGATGAGCGGGTGCCGGCGCCGACGATTTACGCTGACAGTGGTCGCTCCAGCCCGCTTGACTGGTCACTGGGCTTCGAAGTGCGTGGCGAGAGCCTGAAGCGCTTCAACCCGGTGCCGTACCTGGTGCAGTTGCTGCAGGAAATCCACGGGTTGCGCGCCCGTACCGGTAGCTTGCACAGCGTGCTCAGCGAGCTGTACGCCAACGCCCTCGAGCATGGCGTGCTGGGCCTGGACTCGCAACTCAAGCGCGATGTGCAGGGTTTTACCGACTACTATCAGGAGCGCGCCCGGCGGCTGGGGTCGCTGACCGATGGTTTTGTACGCATTGATTTCAAGGTTGAACCGCATGCCGATGGCGGGCGTCTGATGATTCAGGTTCGCGACAGTGGAGCGGGGTTCGATGTGCAGCGGGTGCTTTCCCGGCCTTCGCAGGAGCACGGTCTGAGCGGTCGTGGCCTGCACCTGGTACGGCGGCTGGCCAGCCACGCGCGCTGGAGTGAGGGCGGGCGCTGTGCGCACGTCGAGTTCGTATGGTGAGCCACAGGCAGGCTCAGGCATAATCTGGCTTGATCAAGGAGTGAACAAGTGACTGACATGCATATCGACCAAAAGGTGCTCAGCGACCTGCGTGATGTCATGGAAGAGGGCTACCTGCAGCTGGTGCAGACGTTCCTCGAAGATTCCGAGCGGCGCCTTGCGCAGCTGCACGCTGCCAAGAGTGCCGAGGAGCTTGGCATCGCCGCGCACAGTTTCAAGGGCAGCAGCAGCAACATGGGTGCGGTGGCGCTGGCCGCGCTGTGCCAGCTGCTGGAAGACCGTGCCCGGCAGCCGCCGCTGTATGGCATCGAGGACCTTGTCAATCGCATCGACCAGGAATTTCTGGAGGTGCAGCGCTTCTACCAGGACGAGCACCAGCGCATTTCTGCGGGCTGAGACTCGACTTGGCGCGAGTCTTGCCTGTCTCTGGCCGGATGATCTTTTTGTTTCTGGCGCGGAGACCGCTCGATGCCTGTCGCACCCAACCCTTTGTTGCAAGCCAACGCCATCGCCAATTCCTCGCGTGCTGCCTCCGCGCAGATGGACAAACCGCTGCAGGCGCTGGGCGACAAGGGCGACGGCTTCGGCCAGGTGATGGCCAGGCAGGGGCGCGACAAGGTCGGCGGCCAGGACGACAAGGTCGCCCAGGCCAAGCCCAAGGACAAGCCCGAGGTTGCACAGGGCGGCAAGAAAGACCCCGCCGACAAAACCGCGGTTGCCGATGACGGCAACAAGTTGCCAGCAGACGACCAGGCCGATACCGGGCTGCGCGATGCCAGCCTGGTGGCCGGCCAGGTAACCGACGCACAGCCAGGCAGCCACCTGATCCAGGCCCAGGCCGAGGCGGTGGCGCCTGTGTTGCAGGCCGCTACGGCGCAGGCCTCTGCCGCGCAACCCGAGGAGGCGGCTGCCGAGGAAGCATTCGACCCGGACGCCGATCCCCTGGCCAATTTGCCTACACTGCGCTTGGCTCTGGAGCACAGTGCCCAGGCCAAGGGGGGCACTTCGGCGCATGCTCTGGACCCGTCACAGGCTCAGGGTGAAGAAGGGCGGGCAGCCGTCAATACCTTGGCGAATCTGGTCGAAGGCGGCGAAGGCGAATCCACTGAATCGGGTGACAAGGCCTTCGGTGCCTTGCTCGAAGATGGCCTGAAGGACACCAAGAGCGCCAGCAGCGATACCCGTGTCGACGATTTCGCCAACCGCCTGGCCAGCCTGACCCAGGCTGCCACGGCCAAGACCGCCAATGCCGTGCCGGCCAGCGCCAGCCCGTTGCACCAGCCATTGCCGATGAACCAGAACGCGTGGGCCGAAGGCTTGGTCAACCGGGTCATGTACCTGTCCAGCCAGAACCTCAAGTCGGCGGATATCCAGCTGGAGCCGGCAGAGCTGGGCCGCCTGGACATTCGCGTCAATGTAGCGGCGGACCAGGCCACCCAGGTCACCTTCATCAGCGGCCACGCTGGCGTGCGTGACGCTCTCGACAGCCAGGTGCACCGCTTGCGCGAGCTGTTTGCCCAGCAGGGGCTGGCGCAGCCGGATGTGAATGTGGCTGACCAGTCGCGCGGGCAGCAACAGCAGCAGGGGCAGGCGCAGGGTAGCAACCTGTCGGGGGGGGCGGCGCGGCAGGCGGAGCAGGGTCGTGAGGTTGTCGACAGCGCCCGGCCTGTGGAACAGCAGGTGGTTGTGGGTGACAGTGCGGTCGATTATTACGCCTGATGTTTAAATGGGCGGGCCCTGTCGCCGGCAAGCCAGCTCCCACAGGTACTGCACAAGGCTCAAGACCTGCGGGGAGCCTGTGGGAGCTGGCTTGCAACGATAGGGCCGAGCCTGCTTCCCCAGGTACTGCACAAGGTTCATGGCCTACGGAGATCCTGTAGGAGCTGGCTTGCCGGCGATAGGGCCGAGCCTGCTCAAGCGCAATTGGTCCACCTCTGCAAAATCTGGCATAACACTTGCTCAAGCCAAGCCATTCTCCCTTGAACTCCCAATGGACGACGGATTATTGGCATGGCGAAAAGCGAAGCAGTCAAAGACCCCGCCACTAAAGGCAAACTCAAGCTGATCCTGCTGGCCGTCGTGGGCCTTTTGCTGGCGATCGGGCTTTCGGTGGGCGCTACCTGGTTCTTCATGCACAAGAGCGAGCCGGCCCCGGCCGCCGAAACTGGAGCCAGCAACGTCAAGCCTGTGGCCATCTACGAAGCCCTGACCCCGGCCTTCGTGGTCAATTTCAACCAGAACGGCCGGCAGCGCTACATGCAGCTCAGCGTCACCCTGCAGGCGCGTAACCAGGCCGACATGGACGCCCTCAAGGTGCACATGCCGGTGATCCGCAACAACCTGGTGATGATGTTCTCCGGCCAAGGCTTCGACACCCTTGCCGCCAGCCCGGTCGGGCAGGAGATGCTGCGCCAGAAGGCCACGGCCGTGGTTCAGGAAGTGGCGCAGAAGGAAGTCGGCAAACCGGTCATCGACCAGTTGCTGTTCACCAATTTCGTATTGCAGTAGGAGTCCGCAATGGCCGTACAGGACCTGCTGTCCCAGGATGAAATCGATGCCCTGTTGCACGGCGTCGACGACGGGCTGGTGCAGACCGAAAGTGCATCGGAACCCGGCAGTATCAAAAGCTACGACCTGACCAGCCAGGACCGTATCGTGCGGGGTCGCATGCCGACCCTGGAAATGATCAACGAGCGCTTTGCCCGCTACACCCGCATCAGCATGTTCAACCTGCTGCGCCGCTCGGCCGACGTGGCAGTCGGCGGCGTGCAGGTGATGAAGTTCGGCGAGTACGTGCATTCGCTGTACGTGCCCACCAGCCTCAACCTGGTCAAGATCAAGCCGTTGCGTGGCACCTCGCTGTTCATCCTCGATGCCAAGCTGGTGTTCAAGCTGGTAGACAACTTCTTCGGTGGCGATGGCCGTCACGCCAAGATCGAAGGCCGTGAATTCACTCCGACCGAACTGCGGGTAGTGCGCATGGTGCTGGACCAGTGCTTCGTCGACCTCAAGGAAGCCTGGCAGGCGATCATGCCGGTCACCTTCGAGTACATGAACTCCGAGGTCAACCCGGCCATGGCCAACATCGTCGGCCCCAGCGAGGCGGTGGTGGTATCGACCTTCCACATCGAGCTGGACGGCGGTGGCGGCGACCTGCACGTGACCATGCCGTACTCGATGATCGAGCCGGTGCGGGAAATGCTCGATGCCGGCTTCCAGTCCGACCTCGACGACCAGGACGAGCGCTGGGTCAAGGCCCTGCGCGAGGACGTGCTGGACGTGGCCGTGCCTGTGACCGCCACGGTCGCCCGGCGCCAGCTGAAGTTGCGCGACATCCTGCACATGCAGCCTGGCGATGTGATCCCGGTGGAGCTGCCCGAGCATCTTGTGCTGCGCGCCAACGGCGTGCCGTCGTTCAAGGCCCGGCTGGGTTCGCACAAGGGCAACCTGGCCCTGCAGATCATCGACCCGATCGTGCGCCGCTGACGGCGCAGCGCTCGCTCATAACGAATTGAATGCCTGTCGAGGAAACCATGGCTAACGAAAACGAAATCACCTCCGCAGAGGACCAGGCACTGGCCGATGAGTGGGCCGCAGCGCTGGAAGAAACCGGTGCGGCCGGCCAGGCCGATATCGATGCGCTGCTGGGGGGTGACACCGGCGGTATGGGTGGCCCGGGCCGCCTGCCGATGGAAGAGTTCGCCAGTTCGCCCAAGCCGAACGAGAACGTCAGCCTGGAAGGCCCGAACCTGGACGTGATCCTGGATATCCCGGTGAACATTTCCATGGAAGTGGGCAGCACCGAGATCAATATCCGCAACCTGCTGCAGCTCAACCAGGGCTCGGTTATCGAGCTTGACCGGCTGGCGGGCGAGCCACTCGACGTGCTGGTCAACGGCACGCTGATCGCCCATGGCGAAGTGGTCGTGGTCAACGAAAAGTTCGGCATCCGCCTGACCGACGTGATCAGCCCCAGCGAACGCATCAAGAAGCTGCGCTGAGTGAAGGGCACGATGCGCGCCATCGCGGCGTCCGCGGTGCTGCTTGCCAGCCAGGCAGGTCTGGCCGCAGCCACCCCTGCGGCGACCCCGGCGTCTGCGCCCGGCAGCCTGGGCGGGCAGCTGGCGCAGATGGTCTTCGGCCTGCTGTTGGTGGTGGGCCTGATCTTCTTCCTGGCCTGGCTGCTGCGGCGCCTGCAAAGCACGGCGGTAAAGGGCGGGCAGGTGATCGAGATCGTCGGCAGCCGCGCCATCGGCCCGCGTGACCGGCTGTTGCTGGTGCAGGTGGGCAACGAGCAGATCCTGATTGGCCATACCCCCGGCAGTATCGAGGCCCTGCATGTCATGGCCGAGCCCGTGCAAGTGCCGGTTGGCAGCCGCCAGGCGGCGCCCGAGTTTGCCCAGCGACTGATGGAGCTGATGGGCAAGGACCCTAAGGACAAGAAGTGATGAGTGGCGCGCTGCGTACGTTGTTGACCCTGGCGCTGCTGCTGGCGGCGCCGCTGGCCCTGGCCGCCGACCCGCTGTCGATCCCGGCCATTACCCTGTCCAATGGTGCGGACGGGCAGCAGGAGTATTCGGTCAGCCTGCAGATCCTGCTGATCATGACGGCGCTCAGCTTCATCCCGGCGTTCGTCATCCTGATGACCAGCTTCACCCGCATCATCATCGTGTTCTCGATTTTGCGCCAGGCGCTGGGCCTGCAGCAGACGCCGTCCAACCAGATCCTCACCGGCATGGCACTGTTCCTGACCCTGTTCATCATGGCGCCAGTGTTCGACCGGGTGAACCAGAACGCCCTGCAGCCCTACCTGAACGAACAGCTTACCGCGCAGCAGGCCATCGACAAGGCCCAGGGGCCGCTCAAGGACTTCATGCTGGCACAAACCCGGCAAAGCGACCTGGACCTGTTCATGCGCCTGTCCAAGCGCACCGACATCGCCGGCCCTGACCAGGTGCCGCTGACGATCCTGGTGCCGGCGTTCGTCACCTCGGAGCTGAAGACCGCATTTCAGATCGGCTTCATGATCTTCATCCCGTTCCTGATCATCGACATGGTGGTCGCCAGTGTGCTGATGGCCATGGGCATGATGATGCTGTCACCGCTGATCATCTCGCTGCCGTTCAAGATCATGCTGTTTGTTCTGGTTGATGGCTGGGCGCTGATCATGGGCACCCTGGCCAGCAGTTTCGGCGGCGTCTGACGCCGTCAAGGAGAGCGCATGACCCCGGAAATTGCCGTTGACCTGTTCCGTGATGCCTTGTGGCTGACCACCCTGATGGTGGCCGTGCTGGTGGTGCCAAGCCTGCTGGTGGGTCTGGTTGTGGCGATGTTCCAGGCGGCCACGCAGATCAACGAACAGACCCTGAGCTTTCTGCCGCGGCTGCTGGTAATGCTGGTCACGTTGATCGTCGCCGGGCCCTGGCTGGTGCAGAAGTTCATGGAGTACATCACCAACCTGTACACCAACATCCCGCAGCTGATCGGTTGACGCGGCGATGCTGGAGCTGACAGACGCGCAGATCGGCACCTGGGTCGCCACGTTCATCCTGCCGTTATTCCGGGTGACGGCGGTGCTGATGACCATGCCGATCTTTGGCACCCGCATGTTGCCGGCGCGGGTGCGCCTGTACGTGGCGGTGGCCATCACCGTGGTGATCGTGCCGGCGCTGCCGCCACTGCCTGAATTCGACCCGCTGAGCCTGCGCGGGATGTTGCTGTGCGCTGAGCAGGTGATTGTTGGTGCGCTGCTCGGTTTTTCGCTGCAGCTGCTGTTTCAGGCGTTCGTGATCGCGGGTCAGGTCGTTGCCATCCAGATGGGCATGGCCTTCGCCTCGATGGTCGACCCTGCCAACGGCGTCAACGTGGCGGTCATCAGCCAGTTCATGACCATGCTGGTGAGCGTGCTGTTCCTGTTGATGAACGGCCACCTGGTCGTGTTCGAGGTACTGACCGAAAGCTTCACTACTTTGCCGGTGGGCAATGCGCTGGTGGTCAACCACTTCTGGGAGCTGGCCGGGCGCCTGGGCTGGGTGTTCGCCGCCGGCCTGCTGCTGATCCTGCCGGTGATCGCCGCCTTGCTGGTGGTGAACATCGCATTTGGCGTGATGACCCGCGCGGCGCCGCAGCTGAACATCTTCTCCATCGGTTTTCCGCTGACCCTGGTCATGGGCATGTTCATCTTCTGGGTCGGCCTGGCCGATGTGTTGTCCCACTACCAGGCATTGGCCAGCGAAGCGCTGCAATGGCTGCGTGAACTGGCGAGGGCGCGCTGAGCATGGCAGAAAGCGAAAGTGGCCAGGACAAGACAGAGGACCCCACCGAGAAGCGCAAGCGCGATGCCCGCGAGAAAGGCGAGATCGCCCGCTCCAAGGAGCTCAACACGGTGGCAGTGACCTTGGCCGGTGCCGGTGGCCTGCTGGCGTTCGGCGGCCACCTGGCCGAGACGCTGCTGGCGATGATGCGCATGAATTTCAGCCTGACCCGCGACATCATCGTCGACGAGCGGGCCATGGGGGCGTTTCTTCTGGCATCGGGCAAGATGGCGATATGGGCGGTACAGCCAATCCTGATCCTGTTGTTTGTGATCTCCTTCGTGGCGCCTATCGCGTTGGGCGGTTTTCTGTTTTCTGGCAGCCTGCTGCAACCTAAATTCAGTCGCATGAACCCGCTGTCGGGGATCAAGCGCATGTTCTCGATGAACAGCCTGACCGAGCTGCTCAAGGCGCTGGCCAAGTTCTTCGTGATCCTGATAGTGGCGGTGGTGGTGCTGACCAACGACCGCCAGGCCTTGCTGTCGATTGCCAACGAGCCGCTGGAGCAGGCGATCATTCACAGCTTGCAGGTGGTGGGCTGGAGTGCGTTGTGGATGGCGACCGGGCTGTTGCTGATTGCGGCGGCGGACGTGCCGTTCCAGCTGTACCAGACGCACAAGAAAATGAAGATGACCAAGCAGGAAGTGCGCGACGAGTACAAGGACAGCGAGGGCAAGCCCGAGGTCAAGCAGCGCATTCGCCAGCTGCAGCGCGAGATGTCGCAGCGGCGCATGATGGCCGCGGTGCCGCAAGCCGATGTGATCATCACCAACCCGACGCATTATGCGGTGGCGTTGCAGTATGACCCGGAGAAGGGTGGGGCGGCGCCGTTGCTGCTGGCCAAGGGGGCTGATTTCACGGCCTTGAAGATTCGCGAAATTGCTGTCGAGCACAAGATCCAGATTCTTGAGTCGCCGGCGCTGGCGCGGGCGATCTACTACTCCACCGAGCTCGAGCAGGAAATCCCCGCCGGGTTGTACCTGGCGGTGGCGCAGGTGCTGGCCTATGTGTTCCAGATCCGCCAGTACCGGGCGGGTAGAGGGAAGCGACCGGAGCCGTTGAAAGACGACCTGCCGATCCCGCCGGATTTGCGGCGTGACAGTTGATCTTGTGTCAGGGCCGGGACAGGCAATATAAATCCCCCACCGAGCAAAGTTGGACAGCTTCTTGCAAAGCCAGCCGCAGACGCCCCTCGGGCGTCAAAGTTTTGCATCAAGAGGACTCGCGGTGGATCGCACTCAGTTAATCAGCAACGCCCGTAACAACCTGGCCGGTCTTGGCCGGGGCAACCTGGGTGTGCCGCTGTTGCTGCTGGTGATGTTGGCAATGATGATGTTGCCGATACCGCCGTTCCTGCTCGACGTGTTCTTCACCTTCAACATCGCCCTGTCGATCGTTGTCCTGCTGGTCTGCGTGTACGCCCTGCGGCCGCTCGATTTCGCCGCATTCCCCACCATCTTGCTGGTGGCCACGCTGCTGCGCCTGGCCCTGAACGTGGCCTCCACCCGAGTGGTGATGCTGCACGGCCAGGAAGGCCATGGCGCCGCCGGCAAGGTGATCCAGGCCTTTGGCGAGGTGGTGATCGGCGGTAATTATGTCGTTGGTGCGGTGGTGTTCGCCATCCTCATGATCATCAACTTCGTGGTGGTCACCAAGGGCGCCGGGCGTATCTCGGAGGTGAGCGCGCGTTTCACCCTCGACGCCATGCCCGGCAAGCAGATGGCTATCGACGCCGACCTCAACGCCGGCCTGATCGACCAGGCCCAGGCCAAGCACCGCCGTGCCGAGGTGGCCCAGGAGGCCGAGTTCTACGGTTCGATGGACGGTGCCAGCAAGTTCGTCCGCGGGGACGCCATCGCCGGCCTGTTGATCCTGTTCATCAACCTGATCGGCGGCATATTGATCGGCATGATGCAGCACGGCATGAGTTTCACGGAGGCTGGCAAGGTGTACGCCCTGCTGACCATTGGTGACGGTTTGGTGGCGCAATTGCCTTCACTGCTGCTGTCCACCGCTGCCGCGATCATGGTTACCCGTGCCTCCGGCTCCGAGGACATGGGCAAGCTGATCAACCGGCAGATGTTCGATTCGCCCAAGGCACTGGCGGTTTCCGCCGGGCTGATGATCGTCATGGGCCTGGTGCCGGGCATGCCGCACGTCGCCTTCATCAGCCTTGGCCTGCTGGCGGGCGGTGGCGCCTACCTGGTGTGGAAGAAGCAGCAGAAGACCAGGCTGCAGGCACTCAAGGAGGCGCAGCAGCAGCAGGACTTGCTGCCTTCGCCGCAACGTGCACTGGAAACCAAGGAGCTTGGCTGGGACGATGTCACGCCGATCGACATGATCGGCCTGGAGGTCGGTTACCGGCTGATCCCGCTGGTCGACCGCAACCAGGGTGGTCAGCTGCTGGCGCGGATCAAGGGGGTGCGCAAGAAACTGTCCCAGGACCTGGGCTTCCTGATGCCCACGGTGCACATCCGCGACAACCTCGACCTGCAGCCCAGTGCCTACCGCCTGACCCTGATGGGGGTGATCCTTGCCGAGGCCGAGATCTACCCGGACCGCGAACTGGCCATCAACCCGGGCCAGGTATTCGGCACGCTCAACGGTATTGCCGCGCGGGACCCGGCATTCGGCCTGGAAGCGGTGTGGATCGACGTTGGCCAGCGCTCGCAGGCGCAGTCGCTGGGCTACACCGTGGTTGACGCCAGTACCGTGGTGGCTACCCACCTCAACCAGATCCTGCAGAAGCACTGCCACGAGCTGATCGGCCACGAAGAGGTGCAGCAATTGCTGCAGGTGCTGGCCAAGGCATCGCCTAAACTTGCAGAAGAGCTGGTGCCCGGTGTCATTTCCTTGTCGGG
>Ga0302347_1004371_pt1 | contig 11341 bp, 10 predicted proteins | sample PhyWR1_FD_202178 | JGI IMG/M metagenome (GOLD analysis project Ga0302347, IMG submission 202178) | Leaf surface microbial communities from wheat plants in UC Gill Tract Community Farm, Albany, California, United States - DLSL W.R1 (v2)... | ecosystem: Host-associated > Plants > Phyllosphere >...
TACAGACAGAAATAAATAGTGATACGCCCTCGCTTTGCGTGGGCTATCCTATTAGTCTGTATGGGTATACCAGTACCTCGGTAGTTAATATGGTTTAGTTCCACGCTTTTTCTATGTTTAAACTAAAGCCGTTTGGAACTGGCGGTGGTCTTACAACTATGAAAAAAATACTCTTTGCATCCGCAATATTCTTTTGCGCAAATGCTTATTCTCAAATTAAAGATTTGGAAGGTCTATTTGGACTATGCTGACATCCCTATCAATGCCGGGTAATCTTCAATATTGTTTCAATTATCAGTAATGAGCAGTTTCGTCCGGAAGATCGACCGAAGCAGCTCTCTTTGTTTGATGAAGAATTTGAGACCGAAAATAATATTTTTGCTTCAATGAAAATAAGGAACAGTAAAATTTCCCCAAGCGGTTCTACAAAACAGGTTGTGGATGCCTACGAGTTTTTAGCTAAATTTAAAATGGGCTGGTATAAGTCCGTGAATTCTAAAGGGAGAGATATTAAAACTTTTGGCGGACTGATTTCAATACCAAGTTATGAACAGAGAGGTTATACAACGTTTTTAATTAGTAGTTATTGGTTGAACAAACTGATGGTTATTCCGGAATACAATTATGTCTTGTACAACCTGGTGTATAATATTAAGAATAACAAGCATATTATTTTTGCCATCTGGCTTTCAAAACTTCCTGAGAATGGAGCATCATTAAAGCTTTCAACCCTGAATAAGAAGTTTGGTTTAAATTACAAAAGCGCCAATGATTTTTGTTTCAAATTTTTGAAGCTTGCAAGGACAAGTCTAAATAGATTCAACAGTTTGTCTTTCAATTATAAATACGAAGCCGATATCATATTTATTCTTCCCTATTATACTAAGGCAATTCAGGATTCCACTTTGTCCCTCAATACAAAAGAATATTTGGAAATAACCTATCGTATAGGCTATTTTAAGAAGAAATATCGATTATCGGAAAAGGAAATGCTCAGGTTCTCTTTTCAGTACAGGAATATTGTCCAAACGAGAGAACTGATCGAAATGTCTTATAAAGAATTTATCCGGAAAAACAGATCGAACAAAGTAAAATCTACAGAATTCCAGGGAAGTGCTTTTCTGAATGAAATTCAGGAAGTAATAATTGAATTTTATAGAAATACGAAGATGGGAAAATTGTTGCCTAATGGTTATCCGGTTATTATCTGAATTCGGAAAAGCGCTCATTCCATTTCGGAAAAGCACTCATCTCTAATTCGGAAAAGCACTCTTTGAAGTTAAAGAAAGGTTAAAATTAAAATTTCCACAAATGAGTTTTCGGAAAAGCACTCATTCTGAAATAAAAATAATACCAAAAAAGTGGATAAGTATCAATAATTGTGGATAACAGTGAAAAATGGTCATTAAAAAATAATTCGTTTCGGAAAAGCACTCATTTCAAAATAGGTTAGTTTTCGGAAAAGCACTCATTCCAATTTCGGAAAGGCACTCATCTTTAATTCGGAAAAGCACTCCTTCCAAATTACCGTCAAATGACCTTCCATAGGGCAATACACCGAATCATTAAAAGTATATTAAAAAGTAATTAAAAAGTTTTTTTTTATTTAAAAGGAAATTGTGGATAAAAAAATTGCTTAAAAAAAGAAAAAAATGAATTGCGAAAAAATAAAAAATAGAGTTTCGATCAAAATCGTTTTAGAATCATTCAACCTTTTTCCTGTTAAAGCAAATAGGAAAAATATTCAGATAATGATATCCAGAAGTTTAAGCGTAGAAAAACTTTAGATTTGATAAGAAATATAAAAAAAAGAGGACATTGCAACTAGCAGTGCCGTCTTTATGATGTTAACAGCTTCTACCGTCAATTCTATAATCAGGCTTCAAAATCACGAGGAAAATGTTCTACCAATACTATTTGACGCAAATCACGAATTATTTCTAACAACCTCCAACATCTGATCGATATCAAAGGGTTTTTCGATGTAGTCATCTGCATTGCATTCTTTAGATACTTCAGCCAGATTATTTGACGTGGAGGTCAGAATAGCGGATAGATCTTCAGTATTAGGGTCTGATTTCAATTCTGCAATAATTTCTGATTCTTTCTTCGATTCTCTCAGATGGTCATCGACAATAAGAAGGTCAGGCTCAATAGCGTCAATATTTCGTATTGGATCTAACGTTAATGATGCCGTCACTTCAAACCCTTCGAAAGTTAAAACGTCATCCATAATGTCTGGAATCTCTTTGTTATCTTGGATCAGGACAACCTTTTTTTTCATCGTTTGGCTATATTTTCATTAAATGTACGAAACAATACGGCTATAGAAATTTTTTATTTTTTAAAGTGAAATGTTTCTTAATGTTCAATGCTTATTCTTAAATAATTAATAATGTTTATCGAAATTATTGTATGGTATTAATTTTTTTAGGGATCTTTTTTAGCCATTATACTGTATATCTTTTCATCACATTATTGCAGTTGAAAAGTAGAGCGCGCCACGAAGCTTGCACAACCGTTTTTTTGATATGTCTACATTATTTCTGTAATAAGCTGAAGAATGAAGATGACTTCTTGATAATCTCTGGCTGGATATTTGATAAATGACAGAAGCCTGTAGAGAATATATTCCATTTCAGAATCCATAACCATTTTACAGCTTAATCTTCCAATACTTTTATGGATCAATATATACTCATTCTAGTCATTTTCGGTTTTGCCATTTTCAGCGTTGCCTGGATGCCTAAAATTTCAAAAAGAACAGGAATTTCTTACTCTATTTTTTACGTTGTATTGGGATTCATTCTCTACGCTGCGGCACCTCAGTTTTTACCAGATCCCATGCCTCAACATAGTAAAAGCATCACTTTGCATCTCTCAGAATTGATTGTTATTATTTCACTGATGGGTACAGGGATTAAGATAGACCGTAAGTTTTCGTTCAAAAGCTGGTCTTCACCGCTCAAGCTGATATCTTTTACAATGCTGTTCTGCATCGCTGGAGCAGCGTTTATGGGTTACTATATGCTGAGTCTAGGACTGGCGTCCGCCGTTTTATTGGGTGCCGTATTAGCTCCTACTGATCCCGTTTTGGCTTCGGATGTGCAGGTTGGTCCTCCAAATGAACACATCAAATCTGAGGTCAAGTTTGCCCTTACATCCGAGGCTGGACTGAATGACGGTGTCGCATTTCCTTTTACGTGGCTTGCTATCACAATCGGCATGATTATGACCGGAAAAGATACAAGCCTTGTCCACTGGTTTGCCTTTGATGTAATATACCGCATTAGTGCCGGCGTTCTTCTGGGATTCCTGTCGGGGAAACTTATGGGAATTCTGCTATTTACAGTTTCTGAAAAGTATGAAACTTTGAAGACAAGAGATGGTTTGGTAGCGGTTGCGGCGACATTACTGGTCTATGGTATTACAGAGCTTGTGCATGGTTACGGTTTCATCGCCGTTTTTATCTGTGCCATTACTTTCAGGCATTTTGAAAAAGAACACACGTATCACGACAAACTTCATTCTTTTACAGACCAGATAGAAAGACTGCTTTTATGTCTGCTTTTACTCATCTTTGGCGGGACACTGGCAATGGGTATTCTGAAGCCATTAAGCTGGGAGATGGTCTTGTTTACGGTGGTATTTCTATTCATTATCAGACCTTTATTCGGATGGATGGCGTTATACAAAACCACAATAAAAAACAGGGAGAGGCTGGCTATTGGCTTTTTTGGGATTCGCGGTATGGGCTCGGTTTTCTATTTAGCATTTGCTTTTACAAAATTTGACTTCAATTACCAGGATGAGCTTTGGGCTGTCTTATCGTTTACCATTCTACTATCCATCTTGACGCATGGCCTCACGGCAACCTCCGTAATGGAATATCTAAAGCAAAAAGATAAATAGTGAAGTTTGTGAGTACTTTTTATTGAGCTGTATCTCATAAAATATCAGAAATAATTATATTTTGAACCTTTTCTGCTTCTTCGGTCAATACAGAATGGCCTGTATTTTCAAATGTGTAAATATTATTTTTTTTTGGTGCTTTTAAAGTTTTGTAATATTCTGTAGCAATTCCATAATTGGTCTGCAGATCTTTTTCTCCCAGAAAGAAATAGACAGGACATTTTATCTTTGGCAATTCCAGGAATAGGTTCTGCTTCATCACTTGATTCCAGGTCTGCATCCAAGTTTTTGACCAGTCTTCCATATATTGCCTTAGAAGCGGGAGGTCTTTTTCTGCAAATGGGTGTCCGTCGTAGCTGAACATCCATTTTCTGGAGTAATACATGTCTTCATAATTGTTAAATGGAATTTTAACCTTGTTCAGTTCCTCCTCAGCTCCTGCATTGGATTTCGCTTTAGCATCTAATTTCAGTTTTTCCAGAAGTATCTGTTCACTTTTTGTCTGGTCTATAACGGGGCTGAAAGCGATATAAGCATTCAAAAGTTCCGGATGTTTTTCGGCCATTTTAAAGCCAAGAACCGTTCCCCAGGATTCTCCTACAAGATATAATTTCTTCTGGTTGAATTTTTTCAAAAGCATTCTGATCAGTTCATAAGTGTCATTTTCCATTAATTCCAGGGTCATCGGTACAGGTGATCTATTCAAAGCCTCTGTTCTGCCTGCGCCGCGCTGATCCCACTGAACGACCATAAAATGTTTCTGAAGAATGTTGGAAAAAGCGTCAGCCTGTTTCATCCTGGAGCTTCCGGGGCCGCCGTGTAAAAAAAGGATGAGTGGTGAATCCCGGTTTCCGCTGTAGGAAACAATCTGATTTATTTTACCGATGGAAACCGTATCGTATTTTGGCTGTGACTGTGCCAATAGATGATTTCCCAATGATACCATCATTATCATCAGGCTGAGGATTTTAATTTTCGTGGTCATAATTTTTTTGTTTCAAGGATTACTTAATTTATAAACGAATTTTACCTTTCTTTTTTCTAAGATTTCTTCAAAGTCTATCTTATCTCCAAGAGGCTTGGCTCCATCATCAAATGAAGAGTAACTCAACAGAAACTCGCCATTTCTTTCATACATTTCATTCGGAATCCTAAATCTGAAATATAACGAATACCTCTGTTTTGTTCTCCAATTAAAATATATTCAGATATGATCTCATCAGGCAACTCATGATCGTGCCAGACATCAAAATGTTTCATGAAGAAATTTTCGTGGTTCTTAAAATTACTGTAATAACTGATCATTTGCATCCTGTGCCTTCTGGAGATAGAAAATATGACTTTGTCTGTCTTTAATTGAGCGCATACAGTATTCACAAAATTGATATCAAATATTTTCTCGTTTGAATAATCTCCAGGTTCATTAAAATATACAATCTCATGTCAGTCTTCAGTGGTGAAAATATCAAACTCAATTTGTGAAATATTCTGTTCCCATTCGTCAATCAAGTGTTTTAGCTGGTCTGCTTCTGAGCTTAAAACGTAGGTCATTGCGTCGTTTATATCCTGGACAAATGTAAGGACGAGATTACCACCAAGTGGCCTGTGGTATACTGTGCCAAGATTCTGGCTGTGTATATTCTTAATTCGTGGAAAAACTTTGAATTGAAGTTTTTCCTCAATCGAATATGTAGCTTGATTTTTTGTTTTGCTCACAATATTTCTGTTTTTATTTCCGAAAAGATTTTTAAATAGTTTCATTTTTATGTGCTCAAATATAATTGTAAGGTTAAGGAAGAATGTTGTAATCATCAAAAAATGAATTCCGAGCATCTTGACCTTCCATGTTTATTTCTCTAAAATGCCGCTCAGTCCTAAAATTGCTGACACAGAAAGCCCCAAAACCACCTCTTTCACCAGAAAAAAGATCAATATTTTTTGCCGTTCTTTTTCGAATTGCGGGTTTAATGGTATGTGTTTATATACGATTTCCTGGTAAGTATTTTTTTGACATTTATCACAATGAAATAGGTGTTGGTTTCTCACCTTTGAAAACGTTTTGAGTTGATTAGTGGGTCTCTTCACAATTTCCATATATTGGCTGTAGGTATAATTTTTTATGTGTTGGCATTCCGGACACTGAAAAGGATAAGAAACACGGTGCTTTTCTGCCAATAATTTTACCTTTTTACGGGTTTCAATCAGTATAAATACTGCAATAAAAACCCAGATTGCCATTCCGGTTCCCAAGACTATTTTTTCTTCCATTAAGGGTGAGTTTAAAATGTTTCTTTGCTGTTTATAACCGACTGTTATTTTGCTAAAGTTAATCATCATTTTTAGACTTACAGTATGCAGTTTAGTCTATTTATTAGATCTTTCATTTTATCAGTTAATAAATCCCTGAATAGGTAAAAATCCCTTTACGAAGATAAAATAGGGATGTAGCAAACCAAAAACAGTTGAGGGCTGGTTGCCTGGAAAAAAGTATATTTGATTTATTAAGATGTTGAGATAAGAACGCACTTACCAGACGATAATGAAACCTCAAATACTAAGCATTTTGCTCACCATTGTTTTGGCTGTAACAACAGGCTGTTCAACCGAGCAGGAGAAAACCAAAATGTTTAACGACCAGCTTAAGAAATCCAAGCTTACGCAGTCGTACAAAGAAGTCCTGTCGTCAGCCCGTCATAACCTTCAACAATGGATTGCAGATGGTGTCGAAGAAGTGCAGATTCTCAAGGAATGTAAATGGAAGGTTGATGATGCGATATTCTTCAACTCCAAGCAAGACAGATGCTATTTATTACTTCTTATGCAGGATAACGCGCCGGATGCGGAAGTAGATTACGTGTACCTGATTTATGGTGCTGTGGAAAATCACGAATGGAAAATCTACTTCTCGTCTTTACCGAATTACGTTTATATGCGAGAACGCTTAAAACTGACTAAAAATTTACCGGTACCGATGGACATCCTTTCAAAACTCTCACGTGAAGAATTGTTGAAAGGTTACTACAAGAATGGAAAAATAGACGATTCGTTTGTCAATAAAGCTTATACCGATGATCTCAAAAAAAGGCATCTAAAATTTTTAAATGAAAAATAATAAGATTTTTTCTCCGGCAGAAAGTTTACGGTACAGATAATAATTGTCAAGCACAATGACCTTGAAATATAGCATCATATTTTTAAAAACCCTTTTCGCTGTAATACTCATCTTTTTTTCCAAAAATGCCACCATGAAAAAAATCAAATTTAACGCGTCATTTTATCGGACTATACTAAAAGCGATACTAATATTTAATGCGCAGACAAAAACAGGATCAGCAAAGCGTTAATCAGTGATTTTCAGCTTCAGCAATCATTTTAAGAGTGTTTATTATCAGGAAAATCAGATAAGACAGAATGCTTTTAAAAAATTATGGTAGAATCTAAAAACCATATTTTAAGAGATTGTCTTGTCTTTTTGTAATAATTGATCTAAAAGGTCATCAAACTCATTTCTTTCATCGTTTAAAAAATACGTGTCATCATTGGGGAAATCTTCTGTCCAGATTATCTTTTCAGAATGCATTGATGGATTATTGGGTTCAGACATGAGTTCTACGACATAGCTAACTTTATTTTCGCTGTCATAATCATCATCATCGTGGTCAAAAAGCTGTTTAACAGTTACTTTGTAGAAACCATTTGGAATTTTTATTTTAAGATCTTCATTTATTTTATCCGGTAGTTTTGTATTTTCAAATTGAAGCGAGGAAGTGAGATCGGTCCAATTGACCAGATAAAGATTTTCATCTGACACTTCAATACTTTGCTCAAATTGTCGAAAAGCAGTTTCATTTGTTTTTTGGTTTATTAAAAATTCGAATATCCATTCGTCCTCCCGCGCAGTTTGGAAAACAATTAGATGATCTCTGTTTGTCTTCAGAAAAAAATCATTAAGCTGCTTCCAGGTCCACTTTGTCTGGTTGTTCAATGTTTCGTTGTATTTCTTTGCATCCGCAATTGCTACGACAGAACCGTCTGCAATTATTTTTAATTTCTCTGTTTTCATAGTAATATATTCAACACATTTAACTAAATCCGCTCTTACTAAATGTATCTCCAGTACTTTTATAAACATATAAGTATTTAAAAGTAAGGACATTTGCATTGCAAACCCACTGAAATATAGTAGTGTGAGCGTAAAGCCTGATAATTGCCTAGAGATTAAGCCAAATATTTTCTTTATCTATCTCCACTTTTTTGAAAAAAGCACTTGGCGTGCTGTTGGTCAGTTCTTTAAAATCTTTGTTGAAATGAGACTGGTCAAAATACAGGTTGTTGTTGGATAGGTTGATGAGTTTAGAATTAATTCTTTGACTGGTAAGCACATTTCTGAAACGTTGAATTTTCCTGTATTCGGATGGTGTTTTGCCTACTGCTTTTGAGAAAATCTTGTTGATATACTGTCGAGTGAAATTATATTTATCAGAGATATCGTCAAGTTTCAAACCTTCATCAAGATCTGAAAGGATTTGCTCAATCAGGCTAAAATCTTTCTTGATAAATTTTGACAATAAGTAATCTTCGAATAGTACAATTTGTTTTTCTCTGCAGGATTGTTGGAAAATAATTACCATTTTCTCTCTAAAGTCTGGGAACGGCGTATAATTAGAAATTTGTCCATTTTGAAAAATTATTGAATCATCTATAAAATGATTGATCTTAATAGGCTTAAAATAGATGGTTATTTCATTGACGAAATTTTCATAAATAACTTTAATCGGTTTCGAATATCTGGAAAACAGGCTGGCAACGATGCTTTGATGTTTTGACGATTTTACCAGATACTGATTTTTGGAGAACAGTTCTTCTGCATTTTGATAAAATGAAAGAATACAAAAGTTATTGGGGAAAGTAAAATAGCTGATGGGCTTAGAATGTCTGTCCTCCACAACAAAATAATATCCTTCAATATATTCCTGGAGAAAATTATTTTTAGGCTTGTAGAAATCAACTTTCATAAGTTTACATTATATAATGGTGATATTTTACGAGATTATTATGTATCTGACACCAATATCAATTTATGATTACGAATATACAATTTTTTAATGTTAAGATTAATAAAAAAACTATTCCGCTTTATCTCTATTTTTATAATGATGATGAACCATTGTTAAATGTTTATAATTTTAAATTTCTTAGGAAATATGTTGGTTTTTAAAGGATAAATACAGTTTAATTTTGTTGTAATTGAAAATGATATTTATTGAATTATTCATATTAATTTTGGTTTATCTTAATTAATACTATTAAATTTTATCTTATTTTTTGAACTGTTTCCATTTTTACAATTTTTATGTGGTCATATTAGATATATTTACCGCGATAATCATAATCCATTATAAATAATTGGATTTTTATATCTGAACAAACTGATGCAAGGCACTACAAAATATAATTATGTACTGTGAGCAAGTTTGAAATAATAATACTAAAGCAAATGATCAGCATTTTTTATTAAACTAATATCATAAAACAATAATATCATGAGAAAATTTTACTTATTAATTTGTTTGTTGATTGTTCAGTTGACCTTATATGGGCAGACAAGAACACTCGATTTTGCTAATTTATCAGGTGATCCTGCTAATGGAACGAAATTGGGAACAACATCTTTTACGCAGACTACTGCGGCTCAGGAAAGCTGGACATTTACAATGGCGGCTAATAGCCCAGGTTTTTGGACGTATAACGATCAGACGCTTTGGTTCCAATCGGGAGACCCAACTCCTACGGAAACTGGTAAAGCCAAAACATCCATAAAGCGAGCTGATGGTCAGAATTTTAATTTTAAGACGATCAATTTTGTCACTTTTAGCCAGGATCAGTTTATCAGGATCGAAGGTAAAAAATCAGGAACAGTAAAGTATACTCAAAACGTTTATCTGGAAAATGCAAATGCCCCGTATTCATATAATTTTACAGGGTGGAGCGATGTTGATGAAGTACTATTGACGATTACCACAAATGCTCAATTTCCAAATAATACTAATGCTGCCGATTTCTATATTGGCTTAACCAGTTTTACATACGATCCTTCTCCACGAATAACTACTAATGCTGCAAGTTCGGTAGCAGCTACTTCTGCCGTATTTAATGGTAATCTGGTAAGCGCTGGTTTTGCCACGGTAACAGAAAAAGGCTTTGTTTATGCGACGACCCTTAATCCTACCACTGCCGATACCAAAAGAATAGTTACTGGAACAACGACAGGCACATATTCATATAATGAAACAACACTGTCAAGTTCTACAACCTATCATGTACGTGCTTATGCTATAAATAATGTTGGTACTAGTTATGGTACCGATCAAACGTTTACAACTGGTTCTTTAGCTGCGCCTGTTGTAACAGGAAATCCGCCGAACAGAACAATTTGCCTTGGCGGCAGCACAACTTTCCCAGCAACCGTTACAAATGCGACAAGCTACCAATGGCAGGAAAACTCTGGCTCAGGGTTTGTCAATATTACCAATGGTGGTGTTTATTCTAACGCAACTACTGCAACATTAACTATTACAGGAGCAACAGCTGGAATGAGCGGTTATACTTATCGTCTTGTAGCTACGGGCCCAGGCGCTTCTGCAACTTCAAATGCTGCAACGCTAACCGTTATTAACATTACAGCAACTACCTCTCAGACAAATGTAAGCTGCAACGGATCGTCTACCGGAACGGCAACAGTTGTACCTGCAGGAGGAATAGCTCCATATACTTATTCTTGGTCTCCATCAGGCGGAACGGGAGCGACTGCTTCAGGACTTGCTGCCGGAAACTATACGGTAACAATAACAGATAACATTTCTTGCCAAACTACAAAAACCGTTACGATCACGCAGCCGACTGCAATTACAGCGACGACATCACAGACAAACGTAAGCTGTAACGGAGGAACCAACGGAGCAATCAATCTTACACCAGCGGGCGGAACTGCACCATACACTTTCAATTGGGGTGGAGGCATCACAACAGAAGACCGGACAGGACTTCCAGCAGGAACATATACCGTCATCATCACCGATGCCAACGGATGTACTGCCACTGTGAATGCTACAGTAGGCCAACCTGCGTCAGCCGTTTCAGGAACATCTGTAATATTTAATACGTCCTGTTTTGGTGGTTCTAACGGAGCAATTAATTTGACACCTGCAGGCGGAACAGCACCATACACTTTCAATTGGGGTGGCGGCATCACAACGGAAGACCGAACAGGACTTCCAGCAGGAACATATACTGTCATCATTACCGATGCCAACGGATGTACTGCCACTGTGAATGCTACAGTAGGTCAGCCTGCAACAGCAGTTTCAGGGACATCTGTAATATTTAATACATCCTGTTTTGGCGGTTCTAACGGAGCAATCAACCTTAC
>Ga0302347_1004380_pt1 | contig 11323 bp, 9 predicted proteins | sample PhyWR1_FD_202178 | JGI IMG/M metagenome (GOLD analysis project Ga0302347, IMG submission 202178) | Leaf surface microbial communities from wheat plants in UC Gill Tract Community Farm, Albany, California, United States - DLSL W.R1 (v2)... | ecosystem: Host-associated > Plants > Phyllosphere >...
TGCAAACGCACCCAGCGCGCCAGCTTGATGCGCGCCTTCTTACTGTCCACCTCGTCGTCTTCGCCATCCGGGTGGGCGATCTTCCAGGCGGTGCTGTAGGTGGTGTAGTTGCGCAGCACATCGAGGATAAAACCCTCCTCGATGGCCTGGCGCATGGAGTACAGGTGAAACGGCTCCGGATTGTTGTCGGCACTGCGCGGTAACGTCGGATCAGGCTCACGGCCGAACAGCTCCAGGGTCTTGGCCTTGGGGGTGGCGGTAAAGGCGTAGTAGCTGATGCGCTCATTCGGTTGGCGCGCCTGCACGGCGGCGTCCAACAGCTCTTCGGCACTGACTTCTTCAGCATCCAACGCGTCACTGCCAAGAATCTGTTTCAGCTTGCTGGCGGATGAGCCGGTTTGCGAGGAGTGCGCCTCGTCAGCGATCACCGCATAGCGCCCGCTGGCCAGCTTGGGGTACTTGTCCAGAGCATCGAACAGCGCCGGAAAGGTCTGGATGGTGACGATGATGATGCGCGTCTGCTCGGCTAACGCCTCGGCCAGTTGCTCGGACTTGCTCTGGTTGCCAACATCACGGCTGATCGGCTTGACCACACCTTGGGCGTGCTCGAATTGGTAGATGGTGTTCTGCAACTGGCTGTCCAGCACCGTACGGTCGGTGACCACGATCACCGAGTTGAACAACCGCTGACCGGCTTCGTCGTACAGCGAGGCCAGTTGATGGGCGGTCCAGGCGATGGAGTTGGACTTGCCTGAGCCTGCGCTGTGCTGGATCAAATAACGCTTACCCGGCCCTTCGGCGCGGGTGGTGTTGATCAGCGTGTTGACCACTTCCCACTGGTGGTAACGCGGGAAGATCATGGTTTCCTTGGTCACGGGCGTGCCGTCGAAGCCTTCACTGGTTTTCTTCTCCAGGTGCAGAAAGCGCCCCAGCACCTTGAGCCAGGCGTCCGGCGGCAGCAGGCGTTGCCATAGGTAGCTGGTGGCGTATTGGCTGTCATCCGCAGGCATCGGGTTGCCCGCGCCGCCTTCGGCGCTGCCGAGGTTGAACGGCAAAAAGAACGTGTCTTTACCCGCCAGCTTGGTGGTCATCGCCACCTCGGTCTGGCCCACGGCAAAGTGCACCAGCGCGCCGCGTTTGAAGGTCAGCAGCGGCTCGGGTTTGCGGGTGAGCGGGTCTTTTACCGGGCGGTCTTGGCGGTATTGGCGCTTCGCGTTTTCCACCGATTGCTTGAACTCGCTTTTCAGCTCCAGCGTGGCGGTGGGGATGCCGTTGACGAACAGCACCAGATCCAGCCGTGGGTTGTAGCTCTGCTCGCCGCTAGCGGCATCACGCGCATGCGGCGAGTAGGACACCTCCGGCACCACGCGCAGGCGGTTGCACTGGTAGCGTTTGAGGGTGTCCGGGTTCATCCCGTGGTCGGGCTGGAAGCTGCACAGCTCGACCTTTACCGCCGGCAGCTTAAAGCCGTGGCGCAGCACATCCAGGGTGCCGCTCTGCTCCAACTCGCGCACCAGCTTCTGCACCAGCACGCCATCCGGATCATTCGGGTTGGCCTTGGCGAACTTGTCCCAACGCTCCGGCCAGGCGTCCTTGAAGTAGCCCAGCACATCCTCGGTATACAGCGCCGTGCGGCGGTCGTAGCCACTGGCGGTGCCGACCAGCCAGCCTTGGGCGGCCAGGGCGTCGATAATGTCCTGCTGAAATTGCGCTTCCTTGCTGTCCGCCATTACACGGCCTCTTGTACTAATTTGGGAGTTGGCACGCTGGCGGGTGGCTGCCAGGCGCGCACGTCGATTTTACCTGTGACGGCGGCGGAGATCAGGGCGGAGCGGCGTTCTTTTAATAGCTCCATTGTGCGCCATGCTTCGCTAGACAATTGGCGTGCAGCTACGCACTGCAACTGAAGAAAATCAGAAATAAGTGCTTGCTCTTCAAGTGGAGGGAAAACGCCAACAACCTTTGTAAGATTTTGAATTGACAAGCGAGGCAATCCCGCGCCTTTCACAAAACCGTCTACCTGCTGGGAAACTACCCAAGACTGGCACATGAAGTCGAGATATATTGGGAGTAATTCCGCTCTGTTGGGCCTGATAATAATCAGTGAAGACGCAACGACAAAATCTGGCGAATTTTCACCGACTACAATAGTCCGGCCTATAGTCCCATCCTTGCTAAATAGAACATCACCGGCCGCTGGCTGGCAGCCTGTTTTTACTAGGTACTCATAACTGGCAGCAGAAGTTCGAAGACAACCATCAAAGTCTATGCCTTCGTCTGATACATCTCTGGTAGAGACAAAGCAGTAAACCCCGCTTTCCGTCTCAGGAGAGATATGTGCACCATCAGTAATCAGATTACATCGACGTTTAATTTGAGTGATTTCCCAATGTGCCGGTACCTCTCCCAGCCACTTCACACCGGAGTCTTTCATCTGCACCGTGGGGTCGAGGCCTTTGGTGACGGCGTGGGAGATCACGGCCTGGCGCTTTTCCTTGAGCAGCTCGATCAGGCGTTGCTGCTCTTCGATCAGCGCGTCGATGCGGGCGGTTTCGTGGTCGAGGAAGCGGGCGATTTGGGTTTGTTCAAACCGTGATGGTCGGGGAAAGAAAAAGTCTTTGAATTCCTCTGCTGGCAGCCGCCAGCGTCCAAGGTGTGCAGATCCCTGCCCGAATGGAAAGAACAGTTTTTGGTGGTAAGCGTTCTGAAGCAATCGCAACATGAATCGTGGATTATCCAGTTCTGGGTGTACCGAACTAAAAACACGATAATCAGGACTTGTTACGCCATCAAATTCTGAGATATCCACATAGCCTGTAACCAAGTCCATATGATTCATTGCGAACTCGCCCTTCATGACTAGCTGATACTTACTGTAGTCACTAGACAACTGGCCGTCACCGCTTTCGACATCCTTAATCTTTACGCCTTTATTAGTAATGGAAAGAACATCAAAGCCAAGTTTCCCGGCAATTCTCTTTTGAATGAAGAAGATATTTCTAAGGCGAGAAGCACACCAATGCTCTGGGATACTTCCTATCCACTGAACCCCAGAATTCTTGTAAGCCGGATACGCTGGAAACGTCATGCCGACAGCCCCTCTATCATCTGCTTGATGCGGTCGGTGCAGGCTTTCAGGTCGCGGTCGATCTCGACCAGCGGACGCGGTGGCTGGAACACGTAGAAGTGGCGGTTAAAGGGAATCTCGAAGCCGACAATGCCAACCTCGCCATCCAGCGCGTCGGTTTTGCTTTCGTCGATCCAGGCATCCGCTACATGGGGGATGACTTCGCGCGCAAAGTACTCGTATACCGATTCGCCCAGCGGCACGTTCTCGTTATCGCGCAGGCCGGCGTCGGCTTCCGGCTTGCCCTTGGTGGTGCAGATATCCGCCTTAGGGTCGCGCTCGCTTAGGGCGCTCATCAGGGCTTTGAGTTCCGTCGCACTCAGGCTGACGCTGTGAGCGGTGAGGGCTTTTTTCAGCTGCTTGCTGAACTGATCGCGGTTGCGGTGCATCTGGCTGGCGTCCATCGTTTGCAGAGCGGTCAGCAGCTGTTGCTGAGCGGCGCTGTCGAGTTTCTGCAGGGCTTTTTCTTCCTGCACCTTAGCGATGCGCTCGGCGCTGGTCTGGAAGTTCAGGCGCAGCGGGCGCTCGACGGTGATGCGACGGTAGCCGAAGGCGTCGATGGGAAAGATTTTGCTCTGAGCGGTTTGCTCGAAGCTGCCATACAGGCGCACCAGCTCGCTGATTTGATCCTCAGTGATGTACTGACGCTTGCTGCCCAGCGATTTGCGCATTTTGGCGGAGTGCTGGCTGCCGTCGATCAACTGCACTTTGCCTTGGCGCGCAACAGCCTTGTGGTTACTGAGTATCCACACATAGGTGGCGATGCCGGTGTTGTAGAACATGTCCGTCGGCAACGCGACGATGGCTTCAACCAGATCGTTCTGCAGCAGGTAGCGGCGAATCTCCGACTCACCCGAACCGGCGCCGCCGGTAAACAGCGGCGAGCCGTTGAGGATGATGCCGATGCGCGAGCCACCGTCGCGCGGGTCACGCATCTTGCTGACCAGGTGCAGGAGGAACAGCAGCGAACCGTCAGACACCCGTGGCAGGCCGGGGCCGAAGCGGCCGTCGAACCCCTTCACCGTGTGCTCGTCGGTGATCTGCTTCTGCACCTTCTTCCATTCCACGCCAAACGGCGGGTTGCTGAGCATAAAGTCGAAGCGTTTGTCGGCCAGTTGGTCGTTGGACAGGGTGTTACCGAGCTTGATGCTGGCCACGTCCTGTCCCTTGATCAGCATGTCCGCCTTACAGATGGCGTAGGACTCTGGGTTGAGCTCCTGTCCGTGCAGCGACACGCTGACTTTTTCGCTGATGGACTGGATGTACTCATCACCCTCAGACAGAAAGCCGCCGGTGCCCGCAGTGGGGTCATAGATGGTGACGATGCTGTTGGGCGCGAGCTTGTGTTCCTGATCGGTGATCACCAGCGAGGTGGTGAGGTGCACGATATCGCGCGGGGTGAAGTGCTCCCCGGCCGTTTCGTTGGAACTTTCCGCAAACTTGCGGATCAGCTCTTCAAAGATGATGCCCATGCCGAAGTTGCTGATGAATTCGGGGCTCAGATCCGTGGCGGCGAAACGCTGCACCACCTGATACAGCAGGTTGGCGGTTTCCAACTGCTGCACGAAGTCTTCAAAGTGGAAGTGCTCGAAGATCTCGCGGGCGTCCTTGCTGAAGGCCTGCATGTAGCTCATCAGGTCGGCGGCGGTCTGGGTGTCGGACAGCGTGCCAAGGGTCAGCGGCGAGGCGTTGAAGAACTGCTGGCCGGCAGTGCGCAACAGAATCATCTCGCGCACGGTGTCCGGACGGCCTTCCTGAGCGAAGGTTTGTTTGATCACCTCATCCTTGGTCGGTGCGAGCACGCACTCCATGCGCCGTAACAGGGTGAATGGCAGGATGATGCGACCGTATTGCGATTGTTTGAAGTCACCGCGCAGCAGATCGGCAATGGACCATAGAAACGCGGCCGTCTGGGAATGATTTTCCGTGTTCACGCAATAACTCCTTGGAGTACGGGCAAAAACGCAAGTTTACCCCGTCGAACTGGCGGCATGTCTCAGGCCCGACGACTTATTTTCACTCTGCTCCCAATACTCAAAGATGCTCAGGCCGCACTCGAACGTGTCGCCAGCAACGACATGTCTGCTGCAACGTGTTCTCGAAATCGGGTTTTAGCGACCTATGCAGTGGTTATCCGGCAGGAAATGGATGAGCCAGCTTTACCGTTTGAGTAGCGGAGCCTCTCAAGCAACTCATCGTCGTCATCTGTTGCGCATTCATTGCACGCGCCCTTTCGCCCAGCCCGTAGCATCGTCATTTATCGACCATTTGTCGTCACAGTGCGCGCCTGACGAATGTCTTCTGATGCTCAGTCGTCATCCGTCGTTGATCTGCCGCTGCCACCATGGCACATAGCGAACAGCGGAAACCCTGTAGCCATGGAACTGCAGCGACGACACCTCTTCACGACACCCCTTACCCAGACAACAACACCCCTTCACGACACCCCTGCCTCGACGACACCCCCCCTTTACAACACCCCTTAACCTGTACGAGACGTCCTAAAAAATCTGAAACCCAGCAACCATGCGGGCCGCAGCGACAACCCCCCTTAACGACACCCCTTCGGCCAAAATCGGCAGATTTACTCTATGTGAGGTGAACCGTCAGACTCCCATAAGCAATAGAGGTGGTGTGAGCATGTTTTTTTGAACACGTTTCGCGCAGCGGATATGAGCGGTGCGCCGGTCACCCTAGAGTTCAATCAGCCAAGTACCGGAGGAAAGGGATTTCAGGAGGAAGAAATCCTTGGGATTAGTACAGCAGGTGAGAAGCTGGATTCTGTGCAAATTTTCAGCCCAGAAGGAGCAAGACATGGACGCGATTGAGCTACTGGTTTACGCGGTCATTGGCGTAATCGTCACGTTGGGATTGGCGGCGGTGATTGGCTACAAGGTCGCGGATCATCTCGATAAAAAACATCACACCGACTGACCTTGCAGTCACCTGCAGGCCCGCATGGCGGTGGCTTGGGATTCAGCAGCGCTCGGGTTATGTTCGGGCATGTGCCAAGTCCAGCAGGTTCACGCCATGAGCAAAGTTGAGTGCCAGTGTTGCAAGAAGATGATGGTTCCAAAGGTGATCACCAGCGCGCCGTTCTACATCAGCGGAGTACCCGTGGGCGGCCGTGACCCGGAGTCGTCCGTATGCCCCTTCTGCCTGTCGCCGAAGTGGATGCTCACCGAACATCAGGCTCTGGCTGCCGGCAAGGCCAATGCCGAGTTCTATGGCCTTATGGTTCTCGCCCTGGTGAACATCGTTGCGTTCGTCCGTTTCGGCGAACTGGCGGGCGGTATAGCGCTTGCGGTGTCAGTCGCAACCGTTCTCATGCGTGCCAGGATGATTCGAGCGCTGCGCCGTCGCCTGGGCCGTAAGACGAACTAATCTATTCCAAGCGAGCGGAATGCTGCCCAGGCTGCGGATGCAGTCTGCTACCTGGGCAAAATTCATGCGAATCTCACTGCGGTTCGACAACAAGACAAATCGCGTCGTCACTCGGCCATTTGATCGCGGATTTTAAGCACTGTGGTGGTACTGCACCCTGCATGGCGAGCGGTCGCCCGAATCCCCAGGCCAGCGCCGAGCAGCTCACCAACGCGCTGATGCAGGCCCTTGTCAGCCGGCCGACCTTTGTAAGCGCCGGAAGCCTTTGCCCTCTGGATACCCTGCGACTGGCGCTCCCGGCGCTGCTCGTAGTCCTTGCGCGCAATAGCCGCCATCATCTCGATCATCATGCCGTTGATAGCTGCCAGCATTCGGTCAGTGAACTCATCACCTACCGTTTCTCTCATGCCTTGGTGGCTGGTCGGCAGATCCAGGGCGACGATGCGCAGTCCCTTGGAGTCAATCGCAGCCTTAAGCGCCTGCCAATCAGCCACCGGCAGTCGTGAGAGCCGGTCAATACTCTCAAGCAGTAACACGTCACTGCTATGGGCATCAGCTACCAGCCTCAGCAGCTCCGGCCGGTCGGCCCTGGCCCCGCTGGCGTTCTCGATATACTGCGCGGCAATGGCCTTGCCATGGTTAGCAGCGAACTGCTGCAGAGCGTCACGGGCACGACTGGCATCCTGCTCCGCAGTGGAAGCTCGAAGGTAAGCGCGGACGAACATGGGGTTTCCTTGCACGTATCAGTTTGGGTGGTTATTTTTAAACGTATCATTTAGACCGTTACTTATAAAATCAAACTCCAGAAAATGCATTGCCCCTGAACGTATCACCTAAGGCATACCTAAAAAATCGCCGCAGATTTGCGAAAACCCACGGCGATAAAGAGCAGCAGAATTACTTCCCTACGAAGTAGAGCCCCCTGCCCTGATTGAAGATTACCGCAGGGATCGAGTTTTTCCTCAGCCGCTGGCCAGGGTGGTAGATGTAGATCCACTCAGGCAGGTGTTGCGATGCAAGCTGCATGGCTTCCGAAGTCGTCATGTCGTTCTTGTAGGCATCAAGCGTGAACTGGTTGTCACGGATGAAGATCGGCCCGTAGCTGAGCGGCGATCTCAGAAAGCTCGGCGATTTAGAAACCTCATCACTGTATGGAATCGGCCGCTCCGCGTAGCTATCTGCCAAGGATGCATAGCCGCGGGCATGACCATCAGGATATTTACCTGTCTGCATTGGCAGCTTCGATAGGCCATTGGCAAAAACCTTCTTACGAGCGTCTTCGACCTTACGCAATGCAAGAGCAGATGCCGCGTCCGGCGAGCTTGCCTGGTCAGCGGGCACCCACGCGACAACCTGAGTTGTGCGCGCCGGATCGCTCGACCCACCCAATAGCATCAAACCCAAGCCAATTCCCGCTGCTGCGCCGCCACTCAGACCTGTAGGTGGAGATGCAGAGCCAACCGCGCTTAATCCAGCATCCCCAAGCACTGCCCCAGAGCCGCCAACAGGGCTAGCTCCATCAACTCCCCCCGACAGCTCGATCGGAACGTCCCGCTGCCCGGAAATCCCCATGGCGGTCAGAACATGCATAGCATCCGACCATTTTTCTCTCGGCACATCCTTTGGCTCAGGAAGCTGCACAGTCCTAGCTCCCTGAGTGCCAGAACACCCAACCAGAAGAGCTACTGTCGCTGCCAGCAAACCGATTCGGACCGTAGTTGATTTGTTACCCATGGCGCCACTCCCTGTTTTGATTGCCACAGCTTACGAAGGCTTTCAGGAAACCCAATGGCATAAGGCGGTGAGCTCTGCAGGCTTGGGATTTCCAGTCCTTGGCATAGCGTGTCATGCAACCTCATGCATGCGGAGTAGCACCATGGAATTTCGCCACTTAGGGAATGGACAGACTTTCCCACCTGTAGCACCGAACGGCCGGATTTACGCCGTACCTGTCACCCAGGAAAACCAAGTAGAAATTTTCTGCCTGACATCTGAAGGCATTGTTGGAAGCGGCGTTACGGCCAAGTGGGCTGAGATCACGGGCTTCTATTACGATGACGAGTCTTGGGAAATCATCCTGCGCAATTACATCGGGAGGGGAATGCGTTTCCGCCGGGGTGTGCCCTGTGGAATTGTCGAAGACGGTTGCGAAACACTCAAAACAAATATCCAAGGGTTCGCAATTCCAGTTTGCGTAATGAACCGCATCTCATTCGAACAGAAAAAGCTGCATCAGCCCTGAGATTGCCCTTGGGTTTTACAAAGCAATCAGCAATCTGATTCGCGTCACACCGCGCAGCCTCATCCCCCCTTGGTAGGGAATTACCAGGCTTTCAATTTCCGTCGCTTTTGTTGCGTGAAAGCGGAACACACGCGTGGCGGCTGCCCGTAGGGTGTACCCACACAGTCAATGGGACTCGGAAATGATCCACAACAAATTTAGCCAGGGCACGCACAAGCGGTACACCTCCAAGAAGTCGGACTACAGAGCTTTCCCGCTAAGTCGGCCCCGACGCCTAGATTCAGCGATCTGCGTACAGTCACAAAGCTTGGTCAGCCAGGAATAACGACACATGCGCTACGTGACCGTCAGGAAATTCGCAAGTGAATCTGGTTACTCCGAAGACGCTATCCGCTCGAAGCTTCGCGACGGGATTTGGCGGCTGGGAGAAATATGGATCAAGGCCCCAGATGGCCGAGTTTTAATTGATGTTGAGGGATATGAATCATGGGTAGAGATGGGAGGGGAGTCCGGGCAATCTCCGACTCGAGCATTGAAATCACGTTCATGTACCGCGGGGTTAGGTGCCGCGAGCGGTTCCCGCTCAAGCCTAGCGCGACTAATTTAAAGCGCGCAGAGCGCTACAAGCACGCTATTGAGCATGATATCGCTACAGGTATCTTTGATTATTCAGCAACTTTTCCGAATTCTCGACGTGCAACCAAGTTCGCGCCTGAGTCTAGCCAAGAGACGCTGGCTGGGTTCCTGACCAAATGGCTGTCCAGGAAGAAGCAGCATGTGTCTAGCAGCACATTCGAGGGATACCGGAAGATCGTAGAGCTGCGGATTGTGCCTGCACTAGGTCCTACTCTATTAGTCGATCTGAAGCGCAAGGCGGTCAGAGACTGGCTCAACACGCTGGAGGTATCTAACAAGACACTGAGCAACATTCAGAGCTGTCTGCGCTCGGCATTGAATGATGCCGTGGACGATGTGGAGCTGATCGATACCAACCCACTGGCCGGGTGGACTTTCTCGCGCAAGGATCAGGTGAAGGAAGACGATGTCGACCCCTTCAGCCCAGAGGAACAACGCGCCATCATGGCCGCGCTCGATGGCCAGGCGAAGAACCTAGTGCAATTCGCATTTTGGACAGGTATGCGCACCAGCGAAATGGTCGGTTTGAACTGGGAGGATATTGATTGGGTACGTGGCGAGGCTTACGTCACCAGGGCGATGACTCAGGCCGCAAAAGGTAAAGCCGAAGTGACTAAGTCAAGATCTGGCAAGCGCCCCATCAAGCTATTGGCGCCAGCCATGGAAGCATTGATTGCGCAGAAGGCCTATACCTTCCTGGCAGACAACGAGGTGTTCCAGAATCCTCGCACGCAGGAGCGATGGAAAGGTGATCAGCCGATCCGGAAAACCATGTGGGCTCATGCAGTGAAGAAGGCAGGCGTTCGGTACCGTCGCCCCTACCAGACACGACACACCTATGCATCGATGATGCTATCCGCCGGTGAGCATCCGATGTGGGTGGCAAAACAGATGGGACATACCGACTGGACGATGATTGCCCGTGTGTACGGCAGATGGATGCCCTCAACTACAGACTCAGCGGGTGATCAGGCAGTTCAAAAATTCTCGGGACGAGGTACGCTTGAGACGGGAATCTTCCCAACGGCTAGAGGCGAAATGCCATAGCTAAGGTATAGTGCGCGGTCTGACGTATGGAAGGGACGCCCATGAGCCATCGCGTAGTAGAGCTACATTGCATTATGCCGATCGAGAATCTTCCGTCTGTTTTGCAGCATGGAATTCTGTGTCATGACCGGGCAGAAAAAATTCCTCACAAATCGGTTGCTCTGCAGGAAATACAAGACCGTAGGGTAGATAAAACTGTCCCTAACGGTCTGCGCTTGCACCAGTACGCCAACCTATACTTTAACGCGCGAAACCCGATGATGTACCGAAGGAAGGACGTTCATCAGGACTTGTGTGTGATTCGTATCAGTCTGGATGTGCTGACGCGTCCGAACGCTGTCGTCAGTGATCAGAATGCGGCCTCCGACTGGGTACGCTTTCACTCTTACCCAGTCGGAATGGGCAAAATCCATTTCGATTATGTTTTTGCCGACTGGTGGCACGATGAAGACCTGGCTACCGGTTACCGAAAAAAAGCAGTCAAATGCGCTGAGGCCCTTATCCCTGACGCAGTGGCACCGGGCTACATAACTGGCTTTTACGCATGCGACACCCAAACGAAGCAGAAGGTTGAGCGTGTGTTAGCAGGATTGAACTGGCAGGTACCCGTGACGTCGAACCCTCATCTTTTCTTCAGGTGAACAGCGTGATTAAAGTTCTTATAGGTGACATGTTTCAGAGTGAAGCGCAAACGCTGGTGAACACTGTGAACTGTGTCGGCGTGATGGGTAAAGGTGTTGCGCTAGAGTTCAAAAAGCGCTGGCCTGGCCTCATGCTAGACTATGAGAAAAGATGCGCCCAAAAGCTAGTTGAGCCCGGTGTTCCATATATATATACCGACATTCTCGGAACATCGATTGTCAACTTCCCTACAAAGGGGCATTGGA
>Ga0302347_1004381_pt1 | contig 11320 bp, 8 predicted proteins | sample PhyWR1_FD_202178 | JGI IMG/M metagenome (GOLD analysis project Ga0302347, IMG submission 202178) | Leaf surface microbial communities from wheat plants in UC Gill Tract Community Farm, Albany, California, United States - DLSL W.R1 (v2)... | ecosystem: Host-associated > Plants > Phyllosphere >...
TTTTTTCTGCCAAAACCGTATTGGAGGAAATCTTTACCACCGGTGCAATAGGATTTCCCATCGGAGTTCCCAGACCTGTTGTAAAAAGAACGACTGTTGCGCCTGAACCGACTAAAGCCGTTGTACATTCGGCATCATTTCCGGGAGTACAAAGCAAATTCAGTCCGGGTTTTGTGGCATATTCTGTAAAATCAAGCACCTCTACAATTGGTGCAGAACCTCCTTTTTTAGAAGCTCCTGCGGATTTCATGGCATCGGTAATTAAACCGTCTTTGATGTTTCCGGGAGATGGATTCATATCGAAACCTGATCCTGCCGCAACAACAGAGGCTTCAAAATCTTTCATCAGTTTCAGGAATTTTACACCATCTTCATCATTGATGCAACGGTTGACTAGCTCCTGCTCTACTCCACACAATTCCGGAAATTCGGCAAGCATGGTGGTTCCGCCCACTGCCGCCATAATATCTGAAACCTCACCCAAAACAGGGTTTGCAGAAATCCCTGAGAAACCATCTGAACCGCCACATTCCAAACCAATATTCAGTTTTGTGATGGAAGCTGGTTTCCTTTCTATATTATTTGCCTGTTTAATTCCTTCAAAAGAATCTTTAATAACCCCCGTCAGCATCGCATCGATGGTTCCTGATTTTTGCTGTTCGTAAACAACAATCGGTTTTTTATTATTTGGAGCCAAAGAATGAAGGGCATCCATAAAGATCTGCACCTGAAGGTTCTGACAACCTAAGCTGAGAACCGTAGCTCCTGCAACATTCGGGTTGTTGACATATCCCGCGAACAGTCTTCCCAATGCTTCGGCATCCTGACGAATTCCTCCACAACCGCCCTGATGGGTGATGAATCTTACCTCAATATTTTTGAATATTCTTGTATCTTCATGATCCTCTTCTGCATGAACATCAGACTCCTGTCCGCCATTTAATAATGACCTTAACAGCAATTGATGTTTGCTGGCTTTATCGTGCAGTAATTCTTTCTCGAAAATATCTTTCAACGTTTCGATATTCTTATTTTCACAGAATACTAAAGGGAAAAACAGCCAGATGTTTTCCGTTCCCACCTGTCCGTCTTCACGGTGATAACCCATGAAAGTACGGTCTTTCCACTTGTCTACATTGGGTGGAGTCCAGCCTAAAGTAGCTGTTTTACCTACAACTTTTGCGCTTTGATGCTTTACGTTTTCGGTGGTAATCACTTCGCCTCTTTTGATGGATTGATTGGCTTTTCCAACGATTACGCCATACATTAGAATGTGATCGCCATCTTCAAAATCTGTGGCGGCGAATTTATGTTTTGCTTTAATATCTTTAAGAATCGTATAATTTGTACCGTCTAAATGCACCGATTCTCCGGCTGACAAATCCATCAACGCTACAATAACGTTGTCTTTGGGATTTACTTTCAGTACTTTCTTTTGCATGATTTTTTAAGAATAAAATTGAATAAAATTTTTGTAGGCAGTTTCCATATCATTGTGGTCGATTTCGTACAATGCTTTTGCTACTGCCGCTTTCAAGCCTTCAACCTGTGTAAGGTCGGTATCCCAAAACGTTTTTTCGCTCAACGCCTGTTCTGAAACTACTTCGAAATCGTCGTTTTTCCAGATTTCTTTGAATCTGCTGACAATAGCTTCTTCGTCATTCAAAGGAAGAGATTTTTCACCAAAACTTCCCTGATAGAATCTGATTAAACTTGCCAGAGAGAACGTTAAATTCAACGGCAATTTGTTATTTTTTTCAACATAAGTCAACAAACTCGGAAGCACTCTTACTTTAAATTTAGAAACAAAATATAAAGCGATGCTTGCCAGATGATGCTTGATGAAAGGATTTCTGAATCTGTCGAAAACTTCTTCTGCGAAATCTTTCAATTCGTTTTCATTTAAACCTAAAGTCTGATTAACTTCATTAAATATAGAATCGCTTAAAAAAGTTCCGATAAAATGGTCATCAATCGCTTCTTTTACCAGTTCTTTTCCTGATAAAATTGCCGGAGCCAACATCAAAGTATGACCACCGTTCAGAATTCTTACTTTTCTCAAACGGTATGGCTGAATATCATCAACCACTAAAATCTGTTCATTGATTTTATTGAAAGGGATTCTTTCATTTAAATTTCCGGCTTCCTGAATCACAAAAAGTAAGAAACATTCTGAAACCACCATCATCTGATCTTCATAGTCCAGCTGGTCTTCATAAGCGTCTGCATCATCTTTCGGATAGCCAGGAACAATCCTGTCCACCAAGGTATTGTGGAAGTAATTGTGTTGGATAATCCACTCCGCAAAAGAGTTTTCTAAATTCCAAAGCTGAGCATATTTCAGAATAATATCTCTTAACACAAAAGCATTATCTTCAATTAATTCACAGGGAATCATCCTTAATCCTTTATCTGCTGCTCCATTGAAATGTCTGAATCTTTCGTACAGCAAAACCGCTACTTTAGCAGGGAAATTCTTGTGTGGACCTTCGTAAGAAGTTTCCGTTTCGTCATAAGCAATTCCGGTTTCAGTAGTATTTGAAAATACGAATTCTAGTTCTTCTTCTTTCGCCAAAGCCAAGAATTCATCGTAATTTGTATAAGGATTAATTGACTTCTGAATCGCCGAGATCACCTGCTTCTCATCGATAATTTCGTCTTTTTTGATTCCTCTGGTGAAAAGCGTGTACAGATTGTCCTGCTCTTCCAGTTTATAAACAGAACCGTTCGGAGTGGGCTGAATATTGACAATTCCTGCATTAAATCCTGCTTCTTTATTTAATTTGTCGATGACATAATCTGTAAATCCGCGCATGAAATTTCCGCCCCCGAATTGTACAATTTTGATGGGTAATTTTGTATTGAGTCCGCTGTTCTGGCGGTTTATTTTTTGTTTTGTCTGATTTTCCATTTTTCTGATTTGAATTAAATTGTGTTTTTAATTCTTCTAAATCTTGGTGTAGGACGTTTTTTAAACGCAAAGTCCGCAAAGATTTTTTTTAATGCTTGATGTATATTTTTTAAGTTCGCAAAGGCGTTTCACTTAGCTAAGAACTCAAAGTTTTTATTTGGACTTAGAGTTTGTTTGAATACTACTTTTGCCAAACCTATAAGGTTTTTGAAACCTTATAGGTTTTAGTTTTACTTACTGATTACTTTATATTTAGGAACCAGTGTTTTCATTACTGTCCAGGCGATAAGATAAGCCACGGCGCAGATTGAGAAAATAATCATATAACCTTTATCAATTCCGTCTGAAACTACTGCTCCGGATTTTTTTAACTGCTCAAAAAATCCATCCGGCAAACGATCATTGATGTATTGAGGATATTTTTCCAGCAAAGGGATTCCATCTACTGTTGACCAGGCTTTGTGGGCGTGATCGAATAATAATCCGGAAGATTTATTAATTAAAAAAGAACCGATTCCACCTGCCATTCCGCCAATTCCGGTAGTGGTTGCAATGGCTTTTTTAGGAAACATATCGCCAACAGTCGAGAAAATATTGGCAGACCATGCCTGATGCGCTGCTCCCGCCACTCCGATGATTAAAACAGGAATCCAATAGGTAGCTTTTCCTAAAGGTTGTGCTAAAAGTGCCAGTAGAGGGAAAAATGCAAAAATCAACATTGCTTTCATTCTTCCGTTGTACGCATTCATTCCTTTTTTTTCCACAAAATATTTGGGAAGCCAGCCTCCGATAATTGAAAGTAAAGTAATCATATACAATACAAATAACGGCAATGCACTTTGGGTAGAATCCATCCCGTAAACCGAACTCAAATAGGCCGGAGTCCAGAATAAAAAGAACCACCAAACACCGTCTGTCATGAATTTTCCGAAAGCAAATGCCCAGGTCTGTCTGTAACTGAAACATTCTCTGAACGTAAATACCTTCTCCGGAACTGAAGTGTCTTCATTCGGAAGATCGTCCTGATCCTGATTGATATACGTTAATTCGTGGTTGTTTACTCTCTTATGAAGATGAGGTTTTTTGTATACGAATACCCAAAGTCCCATCCATACAAATCCCAGTGCACCTATGATAATAAATGCCCATTCCCAACCCATAGATTTAGCAATAAAAGGAATGGTAATAGGTGCTGCCAAAGCTCCCACCGTTGCTCCTGCATTCCAGATACTGGTAGAAAAGGCTCTGTCTTTTTTCGGGAAATATTCTGCCGTGGTTTTAATTGCTGCCGGAAAATTCCCAGCTTCACCAATTGCCAAAACAAAACGTGCAAAAATGAACAGCGTAACACTTGTACTGATGATGGCAGAAGTATTGGAAACCGTAGAAATCAGTTCCTTTGATCCGTGAAAACCTGCCAGCCAGTTTCCGGTAAGAATTCCGGAAGTGGCAATTCCGCAAAACGCATGCAGAACAGCACCGATAGACCAAACTCCGATTGCCCAAAGGAAACCTTTTTTGGTATCCATCCAATCAACGAACTTTCCTGCGAAAAGCATTCCTATTGCATAGAAAATGGAGAACAGCGCAGTGATATTTCCGTAATCATTATTATTCCAATGAAATTCTGGTGCTATAAAGTCTTTCCAGGTTAGAGATAAAACCTGCCTGTCTAGATAATTGATGGTTGTCGCCAAAAACAGCAGCAGACATATCGTCCATCTGTAGGTTGTTGGTTTAACAGTATTAACTGAACTCATAATTAGTTATTTTTTTTAAATCCTTTTTGTTGAGGATGGTATTTTAACGCAAAGTCCGCAAAGATTTTTTTTAATAAACTTCTGCATATTTCTCGGTCACAAAGGCGTTTCACTCAGCAAAGGCGATGAAACCATCTAATACGTTATTTTTTCATTATCATTTTAAAGTCTGAATAATTTCCAGCACTTTTTTAGTTTCATTTTCTATTGTCGCATACTCTTTAGCAAGCATCAGTTCTTTGCTTACCAGTTTGCTTCCCATACCTACCGCAGAAACTCCGGCTTTGAACCAGCTTTCAATACTTTCTCTTGTAGTATCTACTCCTCCTGTCGGCATAAATCTCAGATTTGGGAACACCTCTTTTATGGCACTCATAAATCCAGCTCCCAAAGCATTACCCGGAAATAATTTAATGAAACTAACCCCTGCATTTTCAGCAGCAATAATTTCTGTAGGAGTCATACATCCCGGACTGTACAATACGTCTTTCGGAATCAGATATTCTGCAACTTCCGCCACGAAACCCGGACTGATAAAGAAATCGGCACCCACTCTGTAATATTCTTCAGCTTGTTGTAGATTTTTAATAGTTCCGATGCCCAAAAGCATTTCAGGCATTTCCGCATTACGGATTTCTACCATTTTTGTGAAATTGCTCAACGCAGCTTCTCCACGGCTTGTATATTCTACCGCACGAATTCCCGCTTTGTAAAGCGATCCTAATATTTCTATAGTTACTGTTTCATCAGCGTTGTAATACAGCGGTAAAATCCCCTGATGGATGATGGCGTTGGTAACTGTCTGAATTTTTGTCATTTTGTTTTAATTATTTTGTTAAAATAATCTTTGATGGGTTGAAGTCTATCCTTTGGTGTGCTGTAACTTTAATACTTTCTTTTTTTAACGCAAAGTCCGCAAAGTTTTTTTGACTACTAACTGTATTTTAAGTTCGCAACGGCGTTTGACTTCGTCGAATCTTCGATTTCACTTAGTCAAGAACACAAACGTCTTTAGTTTAAGTTATTAAAAGCCATTAGCAAGAAGCCAACTACCTTTTTATTCTTCCGCCGGAATTTCCTGCCATTACTTCCAGAATATCTTCTGCGCTGCAGTAGTTGATGTCGCCTAAAATGGTGTGTTTAATCGCACATGCTGCATTGGCAAAATTCAAAGCTTTTTTGTCATCGAAATTTTTTAACCCAAAAATTAAACCCGCTGCAAATGCATCTCCTGTTCCGATTCTGTCGACTACAGGATTTACTTCCAGAAGTCCAGTTTCAAAATAATTTCCATCTACTAAGGCTCTCCCCTGCGTTTGCTGTGAACTTGCCGTAACACCGATTCTTATTTTGTCGAAAATTTTATGAATGGAAGGACATTGTTTTTTTAGCTCTTCACAAGCCTGTAAAAATCCTTCTTTATCTGATGAAAACTGAGTTCTTAAGATTTCATTGATCTCATTTACGCCACCGATGAAAATTGTGGATAAGGAAACCAATTCTTTTAGAACGTCATTCCCATTTTTACCATATTTCCAAAGGTTGGAGCGGTAAGCAGGATCTGCTGTAATCTCGATTCCCATATCACGGGCAGTTTGCAAACCTTCTTTTAAACTTTCATAAGCTGATTTTGAAATTCCCGGGCTGATTCCTGTCCAGTGAAAATAATTACACTCTTTCAAAGCTTTTTTCCAGTCGATTTTTTCTGCTACAATGTTGGCAAATGAACCATTCAAACGGTTATAGGCAATTCTGCTTGCCCGCACCGAAGAACCTACTTCTAAAAAGTATAAACCTAAAGGATGTTCATTTTTAGAAATGAAAGTCGTATCAATTCCGAAGCTTTTCACAAAAGAAAGTGCCGATTCTCCTACAAAATCATCCGAAACAGCACTTACATGTTTTACCTCACAACCCATGGTTGCCAGTGAAGAAGCAACATTTAGTTCGGTTCCTCCGAAGAAAAATTCCATATCGTGGCTTTGCTTCATCGTTCTGTTCCCGGGAGGGGAAAGCCGCATGATGATTTCACCGAAAGTAAGTATTTTACCCATACGTTTTTTTACTAACCTTAATTTTTGAATATCTGTTCTTTTTTTAACACGAAGACCACAAAGACTTTTTATTAATAGAAATTACAGATAGTTTTATCTAAACCATTAAGATTTTATTAAGGAGTTTAGAAAAATAAGTTGAGCCTCGCTTTAAGCGTTTTGCTGAATAAAAATCTTTGATTTTATCTTATTCAAAATTAACTTCTTAATTTTCCTTAATGGTTTAAATTTTTTTCACGTCTCCCACAGATTTAGCTGATGACGCAGATCATTTTAAGTCAGCAAAATTTGCGAAATCTGAGAGAGTTTTTTCAATTAAAAATCAAATAATTTTTAGCATTATGATAACAATCTTTGATTTTATCTTATTAAAAATTAACTTCTTAATTCTTCTTAATGGTTTAAAATTTTTTTATGTCTCTCGCAGATTTAGCTGATGACGCAGATCATTTTAAATCAGCAAAATTTGCTAAATCTGAAAGAGTTTTTTCAATTAAAAAGCAAAATAATTTTTAGCATTATGATAACAAATCTTTGATTTTATCTTATTAAAAATTAACTTCTTAATTCTTCTTAATGGTTTATTTTTTTTATGTCTCCCACAGATTTAGCTGATGACGCAGAGCATTTTAAATCAGCAAAATTTGCGAAATCTGCGAGAGTTTTTTCAATTAAAAATCAAATAATTTTTAGTATTATGATAATATCTTTGATTTTATCTTATTCAAACTTAACTTCTTAATTTTCCTTAATGGTTTAAATTTTTTTTATGTCTCCCGCAGATTTAGCTGATGACGCAGATCATTTTACATCAGCAAAATTTGCGAAATCTATAAGAGTTTTTTCAATTAAAAATCAAAATAATTTTTAGCATTATGATAACAGATATCGGAGATGGTTTTGCCGATCAGTTCCATATCATCCGGCAATTCGCCGTTTTTCATTTCTTCACCAAAAAGATTACACAATACTCTTCTGAAATACTCGTGTCTCGGGAAAGAGAGGAAACTTCTGGAATCTGTTAACATCCCAACAAAACAGCTGATCAATCCCATGTTTGAAAGGGCGTTCATCTGCTTGATCATTCCGTCTTTCTGGTCCAGAAACCACCATCCTGATCCGAACTGTACTTTTCCTTTGATGCTTCCATCGTTGAAATTCCCGATCATGGTTGCGAAAATCTCGTTATCGGCAGGATTTAAATTATATAGAATGGTTTTCGTTAATTGATCTTTTCCGTCCAGTGTGTTCAACAATTTAGAGAGCGTTTCAGCCTGTACAAAGTCACCGATAGAATCCCAACCCGTATCCGGACCTAGAATTCTGTGCATTCTTTCGTTATTGTTTCTTAAGGCTCCTAAATGGAACTGCTGAACCCAGCCCATTTTGTGGTAAGCTTCTCCCAAGAACAGTAAAATGGCAGTTTTAAACTGATTCACCTGCTTTTCAGCAATTACTTTTCCTGAAATTTTATCATTAAAAATGGCATTTACTTCTGCTTCGGTCGCTTCCTCGAAAGAAATATTGTTCAGTCCGTGGTCACACAATCTGCATCCGTTTTCATGGAAATATTCAATTCTTTTGATTAAAGCATCGCACAAAGTCTGGTAAGAATTGATTTCGATTCCAGCAGATTCGCCTAATTTTGAGATATAATCTGCGAAGTTGTGATTTTCAATTAAAATCGCTTTATCGGGACGGAAGGCAGTACTTACTTTTACTTTCCAGCCGCTTTTAGCCAGATCCTGATGATAATTCAGAACATCAGTAGGATCTTCCGTTGTACACAGAGATTCTACATTCATCATTTCCAGCAAACCTCTTGTCGATTTTTCCGGAGTCTGAAGCTGAGCGCTGATGTTATCGTAAATTTCTGAAGCGTTGTTTTCATTCAGCAATTCATCAATTCCGAAATATCTTTTCAGTTCTAAATGCGTCCAGTGATAGAGAGGATTTCTTAAAGTATAAGGAACGGTTTTAGCCCAAACTTCAAATTTTTCTTTATCTGAGGAATCTCCGGTGATGAATTTTTCTTGCACACCCATTGTACGCATTGCACGCCATTTGTAATGATCACCCGCGATCCAGACTTTAGAAATATTATCGAAAACAGTATTCTCTGCAATATCTTTGGGAATCAAATGATTATGATAATCAATGATCGGCTGTTTTTCTGCGAAATTGAAATATAATTCTTCCGCGTATTTATTTTGTAATAAAAAATTGTCTGTAATAAAAGATTTCATTCCTGTAAAATTCTTGTGTTATTCATGAGCAGGTTTTCCGATGGTTGCCAAAATACCTCCGTCTACATAAATGATCTGTCCGTTGATAAATCTGCTTGCATCTGAAGCTAAAAAAATCGCTGTACCGGCAAGGTCCTCGGGATTCCCCCATCTTCCTTCCGGAGTTCTGCTGATGATAAAATCGTTGAAAGGATTTCCGTCTACGCGGATCGGTTCTGTCTGGGAAGTGGCAAAATAACCGGGACCGATTCCGTTCACCTGAATATTATGCTTTGCCCATTCTGTTGCTAGATTTTTGGTCAGCATTTTCAGTCCGCCTTTTGCTGAAGCGTAGGCTACAACATTATCCCGACCCAGCTCACTCATCATTGAGCAAATATTGATAATTTTCCCGGATTTTCTTTTGATCATGTGTTTTCCAATTAATTTGGACATGATGAAAGGTCCGGTAAGATCTACATCGATAACTTTTCTGAAGTCATCCACCTCCATTTCAACTGCCGGAATTCGTTTAATGATTCCTGCATTATTGACCAGAATATCTATTTTTCCGTGCGTAGCTTCCATTAATGCTACTTTCTGAGCGGCTTCCAGTTCATCGGTCACATCAAAAATATATCCGGTTGCTTTGTATCCTTTAGAATGGTAATATTCTAGTGCGTCGTCTAATTTTGAAGGGGTTGTACTGGTGATTGCCAGCTCCGCACCTGCAGCGGCAAGACCTTCCGCCATTGCCATTCCTAATCCGTGAGTTCCGCCTGTAACAACGGCAACTTTACCGGATAAATCGAATAAATTCATGTAGAAAAATTACTTTAGTTCGTTAGTTTTAACAGCATCCATATCGCCATAATCCATATTTTCTCCTGCCATTCCCCAGATAAAAGTATAGTTGGAAGTTCCAACTCCTGAGTGAATAGACCATTCCGGAGACAACACCGCTTCATTGTTTTTCATAAAAATATGACGGGTTTCGTTCGGCTGGCCCAGAAAGTGGCTTACAGCCTGACCTTCTTCCAGATCAAAATAGAAATAAGCTTCCATTCTTCTGGCGTGTGTATGAGAGGGGATCGTATTCCAAACGCTTCCTTCGTGCAACTCGGTCATTCCCATTTGTAATTGACAGGTTTCTAAAACGCTGTTGACGATCAGTTTATTAATAGTCCGTTTGTTGGCATATCTTGTTTCGCCCAATTCTACAATTTCAGCTTCGTTTTTAGTGATTTTCTTGGTAGGGTAAGAATGATGAGCAGGTGCACAATTGAAATAAAATAAAGTCTGACCTTCATTTCCATTTTCAAAAAAAACATCTTTCGATCCTTTTCCGATATATAAAGCTTCTTTATTTTTCAGTTCGAAAACTTCACCATCAACGGTTATTTTTCCGGCAGCACCTACATTAATGATTCCTAATTCTCTCCTATCTAAGAAGTTTTCAGCTTTAAGATCATCAGTTGGTTCCAATTGCAATGCACTTTTTACAGGCATTGCTCCTCCAACGATCATTCTATCATACATTGTATATACTACATTGATCTGATCTTCATTAAATAAATCATTCATTAAAAACTCCCTTCTCAAGTCTTCCGTTGTATATTTTTTTACATCTTCGGGATGATGGGCGTATCGAAATTCTGATTTTGTCATACTTTTTATTTTAAACTTAAATTATGGTTTTTGAAAACCTGTTCGCTATTGCGTAATCGATTGCATTAAATTACACTAAATTCTACAGAAATACTTGTGATAAATATATAGATAATATGTATTCAATCCATAAAAATCAGATAAAATTTTTTAATTCACTCAAATTCAACTTTATACAATTTGCTGTGAGTGAAATTTAATGAGAATTTAATCAAAAATTAATAGAAAATTTTAACGGAAAATGTAACAGTTATTCAGAATTTAAAGTATTTACTCATAAAATTATGCCGCGTGGTCCAGATATTACATTTGTATGAATATAGCAGTTTGTGTTATTATAAATCGTTAAAAATTTTAAATTATTTATCATTACAAAAATTGCTTTATGATACGATCGAAAAAGCATGACAAAAATCACAAAAAATTATAAAAGTTGCTCTTCAGTGATAGAATTTGGGAATTTTTTAACAGGTAAAAGTGATGAAATCCGCTTATTTTAGGATTATTTTTTCCTGTAAATTTTCTATAAAACATTTTTTCTGCAATAGAAATGATTATAATGATTTTTTAATTAATAATTGATTATCAATCATTTAAATTGATTAAAAAACGAATATTGTGTAAGTTTAAACAGAAGTTACTGCCAAATTAATAAAAAAATAACATTTTTTTCTTTGTGTATTAGAAAATAATATTAGTTTA
>Ga0302347_1004382_pt1 | contig 11316 bp, 15 predicted proteins | sample PhyWR1_FD_202178 | JGI IMG/M metagenome (GOLD analysis project Ga0302347, IMG submission 202178) | Leaf surface microbial communities from wheat plants in UC Gill Tract Community Farm, Albany, California, United States - DLSL W.R1 (v2)... | ecosystem: Host-associated > Plants > Phyllosphere >...
AAACTAGTGTTCACTCTTCAAGACTTGATATTTTTTTGCATCCGAAGATGCTGCACCCTAAGGTGCTTTAGATATCAATCTTGCGAGTGCCCACACAGATTGTCTGATAAATTGTTAAAGAGCAGTGAGTTAGACGCTTTCGCTTGCTAACTCGAGGTGGCGTATACTACGCTTTCCTCTGTAAGAGTCAACCCTTAATTTCAGAATTTTTTCTCTTATCGTTTTCGGTAACTTGTGAAGTGATTCACTGTTCCGTCTCGATGGAGGCGCATTATAGGGATCCCGACTTTTAGCACAAGTACTTTTTCGATCTTTTTTTCTGAATGTCTGTTTTTCATCCTTTTCGCTGCTAACATGTTCGATCTGTGCCCTTTTCTATACTTTCCTCCCTTGCCATCATTCAAGAAAGCCGCCAAAGTCTTGCTCTACAATGAATATGCCGAGGTATTTATGTCTGCAGTATTACGTGCCTACCAGAAAACTTATCCAGAACTTGGCCAACGAGTGATGATTGATCCCAGCAGTGTCGTGATAGGTGATGTTCAGCTAGCGGATGATGTTAGCGTCTGGCCACTGGTTGCTATCCGTGGTGACGTCAACAAGATAACAATAGGAGCACGGACTAATATTCAGGATGGCAGTATGCTGCATGTCACCCATAAGTCCTCCTACAAACCGGAAGGTAATCCACTTATTATTGGCAAGGATGTGACTATTGGCCATAAAGCTATGCTTCACGGTTGTACTATCGGTGATCGTGTTTTAGTAGGGATGGGATCGATTTTACTCGATGGTGCTGTCATCGAGGATGATGTAATAATTGGTGCCGGGACTACGGTGCCACAGAATAAGCATCTGCAAAGTGGGTTTCTCTATTTGGGTAACCCAGTAAGACAAATCAGACCCTTAACGGAAAGTGAACTGCAGGGGCTGACGTATTCTTCTAACAACTATGTAAACTGGAAAAATGAGTATCTGGCTCAAGATAGCCAGTACCAGCCTTGAGGGTCCTCTTCTTCGTTACGAATTAATGCCTCAAACTCATCTTCCAGATCCCAGCGATGCAACCGGAACTGTGTCAGCCACTGTTCCGGCGTATTACCACCAAACTGGCTGGCAATCCATACACCACTCACCGCACAGTTAACCTGAAACCCAGTAACCAAAGCAGTAAAACAGATGGCCTGTTTACTCTCATCCCATACTTCACTGTCTGGAAACTGAATAGCCTGGTTCACGTGGTCATTTCCTGTTGTAAAGTCGCAATCACTGAAGCGATTTCCGGTAACACGCCGTGCCATAACAAAACAGCATGCGCAGCTTGTCCCACCAGCATACCCAACCCGTCGGCATATTCTGTCACACCGTGCTCAACCGCCCACGCCAGAAAAGGTGTTAAACCTTGCTGGTAAAACATGTCATAGCAGCGAACTGAAGGCGAAAGCAGCGAAAGCGGCAATTCAGGGATATCACCATGAATACCGCTCGATGTCGCATTGATCAGTAAGTCAAAGTGCTCGCCGTCCAGTTGGCTCATTTCCGCAGCCTGCACACGACCTGTTTGGCTGAATACCGCTGCCAGAGTTTGTGCTTTCACAAATGTACGATTGGTAATGGTGATTTGCGTGTTGAGCGCAAGCAATGGTGCGATAACACCACGTGCCGCGCCACCAGCACCAATCAATAAAATACGATAACCAGGACGAATCAGCGCTAAACGTTCAAGATCGCTGACTAAACCGACCCCATCGGTGTTATCTCCCAGCAACCGACCATCGTCCAGCCGTTTCAGTGTATTCACAGCTCCCGCCAGAGCAGCACGTTCCGTCAGCTCATCTGCTCGGGCAAAGGCTTGCTCTTTAAAAGGAACGGTGACATTGGCTCCGCGTCCCCCAGCAGCCATAAACGCTTCCAGGGTTTCAGTAAAAGCATCAACCGGAGCAAGTACTCGCCCATACGGATGCTCTATCTTTAACTGTTCAGCAAAGCGCTGATGAATATAGGGTGACTTACTGTGTTGAACTGGATTACCAAAAACAGCAAAAGCTTCCATATTTACCCCTGACGAAATAATTCGCCGCTCAGTGCATCACGAATTTCTGAAGGATTAGTGCGTCCACCAGTTTCACCCTGCAATACCGGAAAGTCTTTCCCGAATTGCTGATAAACCTCATCGGCTGTACGGCAAGGAGGGAGTCCGGTCAAATTAGCACTGGTAGAAACCAGCGGTTTACCGTAAACCTGACACAGCTCCTTCACTAAAGGATGGTCTGTTACGCGAACCGCCAATGAATTAAAACGCCCCGTCAGCCATTTTGGTGTATCAGGTCTTGCCGGAAACACAAAGGTGACCGGGCCTGGCCAGTGTGCAAAGACGGTTTGTCGCTGCTCATCGTTTAACGCACTATCATCGATATAAGGTATTAGCTGCTCAAAATTGTCGGCAATCAGGATCAAGCCCTTTTCTACCGGCCGTTGTTTTAAAGCGAGCAGCCGCATTACAGCAAGTTCACTGTCAGGTGAACAGCCGACACCGAATACGGCTTCGGTAGGATAAGCGATAACATGCTGTTGTTTCAGAGCATCGACTATTTTTAGCAACTGGTCTTCAGGAGGAAGATTATTCACAGAGTTGTTCCGAAGGTATGGGCTTTCCGCATTGTTTACTGGCACAAAAGTATTTTATGCCCTGCGCCGTTTTCTTTTCAATAATCAGGGGATACTGGCAGTGCAGACAGACACCAGCGTGTGGCTGGAAGTTAATCACGAACTGACATTCAGGATAACCTGAACAAGACCAAAATGTTTTACCATAGCGAGAACGGCGCTGAATCAGATGGTCTTTCAGACATTGAGGACAAGAAATTGCTGTTTTATCCGGTTTATCAATAACTTCGGTATGGTCACATTCAGGATAGTTGCTACAGCCAATAAACATGCCGAAGCGCCCCTGACGGAGCACCAGCGAACCCTTGCAATCAGGACAATGCTGCCCATCGAGCACCTTAACGATATGCCCATCTGCCTGATTTTTTAGCGGGCGCACATAATCGCATTCGGGATAGGCAGAACACCCCTGAAAAGGGCCGTGCTTACCGGAACGAATGACTAGAGCTGCCCCACAAAGGGGGCAGGATGAATGTGTTGGCACCGTGAAAAGTGCAGACTTAGCCATGGTATCTCATGCAGAAACGAAAAGTTAATGCAGCATACCCTCATTTGATTCGAAGAGTAATTCTTCCATCTTCTGATAGGCGTTTTCACATCCAGGAATGTTGAATAGCACCATCAGTATCACCCACTTCAGATCTTCAAGTTCAAACTCGGCGGTATCCAGCGCCAGAACGCGCTCAATAACCATTTCACGGGTTTCGAGGTTTAGCACTTGTATTTGCTCAAGAAACAACAAAAATCCACGACAATCTGCGTCCAGACGCTGACTTTCTTCAACAGTAAAGATACGCATTGATAGTGGGTCTGACACTAACTGCATGGGTTCAGTCAGCCCCTCCTGATAATCGGCAAGCTTCTCAAGCCATACCAACGCATTATAAACATCTTCACGCTCAAAACCGGCCTCGGTCAGATCGCGAGTGAGTTTATCCTGATCGACATGTAGATCCGCATCGTTATCAATGTAGGTTTCAAATAAGTACATTAGTACGTCGAACATGGCATGCCCTCCTCAATCGGACATAGCCGCCGGGTACGGCTGCTACCCATCCTGCTAACTCCAGTTCGAGCAATTGGGCTACCGTCTCTGGCACAGGTTGGCCGGCACGTTCAGCGACGACATCAACAGGTGTAACCTCATCTCCTACGTTAGCCAACAGTTCAGGAATTGGCAATGGACTGTCAGGCTGATTTGATGAATATATTGATATCGTCGGCAAAATACGCAGCCAACACAGCTCAGATTCCAGATAATCGAGGATATCTTCAGGGTGGCGTACTAAATTCGCACCTTGCTGAATCAACCTGTGAGGCCCACAGCTACCAGGACTGTCCACCAGCCCGGGTAGTGCAAAAACTTCACGACCTTGCTCTACGGCATAGCGTGCAGTGACTAAAGAACCACTCCTTTCATGTGCTTCTACTACAAAGGTCGCTCGACTCAAACCGCTAATGATCCGATTTCGCCACGGAAAATGACTCGGCCAGGGAGGGCTGGCAAGAGGAAACTCTGAAACAACTGCACCATCTTGTTCAATAATTTGTGCCGCCAGCTGGCTATGACGTCGCGGATAGATGCTGTACAGACCATTACCTAATACCGCCACTGTCCGTCCCTGAACATGTAAAGCCGCACGATGAGCCACACCATCAATACCCAAAGCCAGTCCACTGGTAATCGTCAGCCCCGCTTTTGCCAGAGGTTCACAAAACTGGCGGCAACTACGTTCGCCATAATTAGAAAGATTACGACTACCTACGACAGCCAGTTGATGCTGATTGAGTGCTGCCGGATTTCCGGCAATAAACAGAGCGCCAGGAAAATGTGTAATAGTGCGTAACTGTTCTGGGTAATCGGGACTGTCGGCGGTCATAAGATGATGAGAAGGATGTTCAAGCCAGTTCAAGTTTGCTTCTAGTTGTTGTGGATTCAAGCTATTAAAAAGATTACGATTTTTAGTATTCAAGCCACAGGCAGTAAGACTTTCATCATTGATTATCGAACAGGTTTTCAAAAAATTAACTATTTTCAGGCACTTCTCCCCATTCAAGCCCGGAATAAGCATCAGACGTAACCAAATCTCCGTCAGTAACATCATTTTCTCCCTATCAGAGATGATGAAAGCAATCCTTGCCATTGGTCACTGATGCTGTCAATCAGCCTGGGAAATGTCTAGAATAGAAGGTATCTACCTTTTAACTCCTGAACATAGCTCTGGATATTTATGGCAGTTTTGCAAGTGTTACATATTCCTGACGAGCGCCTTCGTATAGTCGCTGCGCCAGTTAAAGAAGTGAATGCAGATATTCAACGTATCGTTGATGATATGTTTGAAACCATGTACGCGGAAGAAGGTATTGGCCTCGCAGCAACACAGGTCAACATCCACCAGCGCATTATCGTAATTGATGTCTCTGAGAATCACGAAGAGCAGTTAGTCCTCATAAATCCTGTACTGCTTGAAAAGAGTGGCGAAACTGGGATTGAAGAAGGTTGCCTGTCTATTCCTGAACAACGTGCTCTGGTGCCTCGTGCCGAAACAGTAAAAATCCAGGCGCTAGATCGTAACGGTCAGTCTTATGAGCTGGAAGCCGATGGTTTATTGGCTATCTGTATTCAGCATGAGATGGATCACCTGGTGGGTAAACTGTTTATTGATTATCTTTCGCCATTGAAACAACAACGTATTCGCCAGAAAGTTGAAAAACTTGATCGTTTGAAAGCGAAAGATTAAGGACCAAACCTAACGTGTCAGACTCACTGCGCATTATTTTTGCCGGAACCCCGGACTTTGCTGCGCGTCACCTTGACGCGCTGCTCTCTTGTGAACACCAGATTGTCGGTGTATTTACTCAGCCAGACCGCCCAGCGGGACGCGGTAAGAAATTAATGTCCAGTCCGGTAAAGGTCCTGGCTGAAACCCACAACATTCCGGTCTTTCAACCAGCGAGCTTGCGTCAGGCAGAAAATCAACAACTGGTTGCCGACCTTAATGCTGATGTCATGGTAGTCGTCGCTTATGGCTTGATTCTGCCAAAAGCAGTCCTCGCAATGCCTCGTCTGGGCTGCATCAATGTGCACGGTTCCTTGCTACCACGTTGGCGAGGTGCTGCGCCAATCCAGCGTTCACTGTGGGCCGGTGATGCTGAAACGGGTGTCACTATTATGCAGATGGATGTCGGTCTTGATACCGGAGCTATGCTGTACAAACTCGCCTGTGCGATTAAAGCCGAAGATACCAGCGCAACCTTGTATGACAAACTTGCAGGACTCGGGCCTCAGGGGCTACTGGAAACCTTGCAGCAGCTTGCAGATGGTAGCGCACAACCTGAAATTCAGGATGACTCGCTCGCCACCTATGCTGAAAAGCTCAGTAAAGAAGAAGCGCGTATCGACTGGTCACTCTCTGCTGAGCAATTAGAGCGCTGTATCCGTGCTTTTAATCCATGGCCAATGAGCTGGTTGGAAATTGATAGCCAACCAATAAAAATATGGTCTGCTTCAGTCATAGCGACACTGACTAATGCACAACCAGGCACCATTTTATCAGTCAGTAAGCAGGGTATTCAGGTCGCTACAGGGGAAGGTATTTTGAACCTGGAATCACTCCAGCCCGCAGGCAAGAAAGCAATGACAGCTCAGGATCTGCTAAATTCCCGTCGGGAATGGTTCGAGCCAGGAACGGTTCTCGCCTGATTACGCCCCCTTATACGCCCAGGTTTATCCTGGGCATTTTTGTTTATTGCGCTGGAAAACCAGAGCTCAGTTATGAAAAAAACCTTGAATATTCGCAGCCTTGCTGCCCAAACAATTGAACAGGTTGTCGAGCAAGGACAATCATTAAGCCAAGTCTTACCCGCAGTACAACTGAAGGTCCCAGAAAAAGACCGCGCGCTGTTACAAGCATTATGCTTTGGTGTACTACGTACACTGCCACAACTGGAATGGTTTGTTCAGCAGTTGATGTCACGTCCAATGACCGGTAAGCAACGAACTGTTCATTACTTAATTTTGGTTGGCTTATACCAGTTACTCTATACCCGTATCCCGGCTCATGCCGCCTTGGCTGAAACCGTTGAAGGGGCTGTGGTAATTAAACGGCCTGCCTTTAAAGGTCTAATCAATGGCGTATTACGTCAATTTCAGCGTCAGCAGGAAACTCTGCAGGCTGCTGCTGCCAAGGATGAGAGCCAGTATCTTCATCCTCAGTGGCTGCTAGTACGCCTGAAAAAAGCGTATCCAAGCCAGTGGCAGGCTATTGTTGATGCTAATAACCAGCTTCCTCCCATGTGGTTGCGGGTCAATAGCCAGCATAACACTCGCGAAGAGTGGCTTTCATTACTGAAAGAAACGGGCCTGAATGGTCATCCCCACCCTAAATATCGTGATGCGGTGTTACTCGATACGCCAGTTCCGGTACAGATATTACCTGGTTTTGATAATGGCTGGGTAACCGTTCAGGATGCGTCTGCTCAGGGATGTGTTGATCTTCTTGACCCACAAAATGGCGAGTTTATTCTCGATCTTTGTGCGGCTCCTGGCGGGAAAACAACCCATATTCTTGAGCGTGCTCCGACAGCCAGAGTGATGGCCGTTGATATTGATGCCCAACGTATCAAACGTGTCCATGAAAACCTCGAACGACTGGGTATGCAAGCTGAAGTGAAACAAGGCGACGGGCGTTTTCCACAGCAATGGTGTGAAGGGGCTAAATTCGATCGTATTTTGTTGGATGCACCTTGTTCTGCTACTGGGGTTATTCGTCGTCATCCAGATATTAAATGGCTCCGCCGTGACAGAGATATCGCTGAATTAGCTTCACTACAAAAAGAGATCCTCGAGGCCGTCTGGCCTTATCTGAAATCTGGCGGCACACTGCTTTATGCAACCTGCTCAGTGTTACCAGAAGAGAATAAAGATCAAGTGAATCTGTTCTTAAGTCAGCATGATGATGCTACTTTGGCTGAGACGGGTGATACGAAGAATCCGGGTCTCCAGAGTCTACCCACTATAGATGGCGGCGATGGTTTCTTTTACGCTAAGCTAATTAAGCGCTGATTTACACTAAGGTAAGTCATAGGCTACTCACTCATTAAGCGATAAATGATGAAAATAATCATTTTAGGTGCAGGACAAGTCGGCGGCACGCTGGCAGAGAATTTAGTGGGTGAGAACAATGACATCACCGTTGTTGATACTAATCAGGACCGCCTACGCAGCTTGCAGGATAAGTTCGATTTACGGGTAGTTCTGGGACATGGTTCCCATCCACGAACCTTGAACGAAGCCGGAGCTGCCGACGCCGACATGCTAGTTGCCGTCACCAGTTCAGATGAAACCAACATGATAGCCTGCCAGGTGGCCTACTCGCTGTTCAATACCCCTAATCGTATTGCCCGTATACGAGCACCTAGCTATATACGTGATGCTGAGAAGCTATTCAGCGCTGATGCGATTCCTATCGATCATCTGATCGCTCCAGAACAGCTTGTTATCGATAATATCTATCGTCTGATTGAATATCCTGGTGCACTCCAGGTCGTCAATTTTGCTGAGGGTGCGGTCAGTCTGGCGGTAGTCAAAGCCTATTATGGTGGTCCGCTGGTAGGAAATGCCCTGTCTGCCATGCGCGAGCATATGCCGCATATCGAAACCCGCGTTACTGCTATCTTCCGTCACGACAGGCCTATTCGGCCACAAGGTTCAACCATCATTGAAGCTGGAGATGAGATCTTCTTTATTGCTGCTTCACAACATATTCGCGCAGTGATGAGTGAATTACAGCGACTGGAGAAACCCTATAAACGCATTATGCTGGTCGGCGGTGGCAATATAGGTGCCGGGCTGGCACAAAAACTAGAAAAAGATCACAGCGTGAAGCTGATTGAGCGTGATCAGCAACGGGCGACTGAGTTAGCAGAGAAACTACAAAATACTATTGTTTTTTATGGTGATGCTTCTGACCAGGAGTTACTTGATGAAGAACATATTGATCAAGTGGACTTATTTATTGCCGTCACCAACGATGATGAAGCAAATATCATGTCTGCCATGCTAGCCAAACGTATGGGAGCAAAGAAGGTGATGGTACTCATTCAGCGTAAAGCCTATGTCGACTTAGTTCAGGGCAGCGTGATTGATATTGCTATTTCACCTCAGCAAGCGACAATTTCTGCATTGTTGGGACATGTGCGTAAAGCTGATATTGTCAGTGTCTCTTCGCTGCGCCGTGGTGTTGCAGAAGCCATCGAAGCTGTAGCACATGGCGATGAAAGTACGTCAAAAGTAGTGGGTCGAGTTATCGATGATATTAAACTACCGCCAGGCACGATTATTGGTGCAGTAGTACGAGGTCAGGATGTCATGATTGCTAATGATAACCTACGCATCGAGCAAGGCGATCACGTAATCATGTTTCTGACAGATAAGAAATTTGTCAGCGATGTCGAACGTCTGTTCCAGCCAAGTCCGTTCTTTTTATAAATAGCCAGGATTGCTTGAATTGTTAAAAACTTGTCAAGTAACCTCGCTATTTTTCTAATAAACTTAATAATTACCAGATAAAAATAATCTTTGTTAGGATTGTATGTATTCGTAGACCTGAGGAGAGTCAAATGAGTATGTTAAAAGAGTTCCGTGATTTTGCGATGCGCGGCAATGTTGTTGATTTAGCTGTCGGTGTCATTATTGGTACTGCTTTTGGTAAGATTGTTTCATCTCTGGTTGCGGATATTATTATGCCGCCATTAGGTTTACTGATCGGAGGGATCGATTTTAAGCAGTTCACGATCACCTTACGTGATGCCAGTGGAGATGTACCAGCCGTCGTCATGCAGTACGGATCGTTCGTACAAAGTGTTTTCGATTTTGTGATCGTTGCCTTTGCAATCTTTATGGCCATTAAACTGATCAATAAACTGCATCAGAAAAAAGCAGAGCCTGCTCCAGAACCAGCCGGTCCGTCACAAGAAGAAGTCCTGCTAAGTGAAATCCGTGATTTGTTAAAACAACAGAATGACCGTCGCTAATAAGTTTACTACTACTTTGAATCATTCAATGCTCTTTCAGCTATAGAGCGATAATCGCCGATGAGCAGAGCCAGGCTTTGTGATGCAGATGATTAGACGAGAATGACAGCTAAGTGATTTGAAGTGTGACAGATATTAAGAAGGCCAGTGGTAAAGAAGCAATTCGCTTGTTTACCACTGGCCTCCCAATTTTTTCCTTTACCGTATTTTTCTTGACGCTGATAACTTCCCTTTCCTTTCTTGTTCTTCTCAACACGTACTTTAAATAATGGATCATGGAGTAGAGCCTGAAGAGCATTATCATTTATCTGCCCTTTCTGATGTCGATAACTATTTTTCATGAAACTTCCTTAGTCTTGGTTAACGAATAACGATTAATTATTATCCTGCGGTTGCTCATTATGACGGCTTGCTCCCTGTTCCAGGGCTTCAAGAATTGAACAATACATACTGCTATGCCCGGTTCCACAACATGCGTCATTCAGATGCTGTAGTGACTGTCGCATATGTTGTAATTCATTAATGCGTGATTCTACCTCTCTGAGTCTGTTTTGCACAATGCTTTTAGATTCCTGGCAAGTATGCTGTTCAGGTTCGATACGAATAGAAAGTAGCTCACGAATCGCATTCAGTGTGAAACCGAGTTGTTTAGCGTAGCGAATAAATTTAAGACGCTGTAAATCATTATCACTGTACAGCCTGAATCCACCTTCAGTGCGCTCTTTATGATCCATCATATTTTGCTTTTCATAATAACGAATAGTGTCAGGCGTAACCTCGGCCAGTTTGGCTAACTCTCCAATACGAAACATTACCGTCCTCCTCGCTAAAATCATTCCCTGATAACCTTAGACTAAATCCTCCCAATTTTGGATATAAAAAAACCGGGCAAGCCCGGTTTTTTTATTTCACTCCTGCAAATTACTCTGCAGCAGTTTCTTCTGTTTTAGACTCGGCGCGATCAACTAGCTCGATGTAAGCCATCGGAGCATTGTCACCAGCACGGAAGCCACACTTCAGAATGCGAGTGTAACCACCAGTACGGCTTGAAAAGCGCGGACCCAGTTCATTAAACAGTTTTGCCACGATCTCGTTATCACGAGTACGGGCGAATGCCAGACGACGATTAGCAACGCTGTCAATCTTGGCAAGAGTAATCAGCGGCTCAACTACGCGACGCAGCTCTTTCGCTTTAGGCAGAGTTGTCTTGATTATCTCATGACGAACCAATGAACCTGCCATATTGCGGAACATAGCCTGGCGATGGCTGCTGTTGCGGTTCAGTTGACGACCACTCTTACGATGGCGCATGACCTTATCCTTCTCAGTAAAACCTTAACCTGCGATCTGGTTACTCGTCAGCGATACTTGCCGGAGGCCAATTCTCGAGACGCATGCCCAGAGAAAGTCCACGGGAAGCGAGCACATCTTTAATCTCTGTAAGAGATTTTTTACCAAGGTTAGGCGTTTTAAGTAGCTCAACCTCGGTACGCTGTACCAGATCACCGATATAGTGGATAGCTTCTGCTTTCAGGCAGTTAGCAGAGCGGACAGTCAATTCCAGATCGTCAACAGGGCGCAACAAGATAGGATCGAATTCTGGTTTCTCTTCTT
>Ga0302347_1004384_pt1 | contig 11313 bp, 7 predicted proteins | sample PhyWR1_FD_202178 | JGI IMG/M metagenome (GOLD analysis project Ga0302347, IMG submission 202178) | Leaf surface microbial communities from wheat plants in UC Gill Tract Community Farm, Albany, California, United States - DLSL W.R1 (v2)... | ecosystem: Host-associated > Plants > Phyllosphere >...
ACCTGATTCCGCTGCACGATGGCAACCGAATGGTTGGCAGCAGTAAAGTTGCCGATTATAAGCCTCGCGCTCAGAAGCTGTTTGATCAGTTGGATACGTTCCTTACCCAGCTAGAGAAATCAAACCGCAAAATCATGGTTGTTGTGGTGCCTGAGCACGGCGCGGCGCTGGTTGGGGATAAAATGCAGATGTCTGGGCTGCGTGATATACCAAGCCCAAGCATCACCGACGTTCCGGTTGGTATCAAGTTTATCGGCATGAAAGCACCGCGACCGGCTGAAATCGTCATCGATCAGCCAAGCAGCTATCTGGCACTTTCAGAACTGGTCGCTCGCTCCGTGGACGGTAAAATCTTCACCGAAGCAAGCGTGAATTGGCAGGATCTATTGAAAGGGCTGCCACAAACCGCACCGGTTTCAGAGAACGATAACGCCATCGTTATTCAGTATCAGGGCAAGCCTTATATTCGCCTTAACGGTGGTGATTGGGTTCCTTATCCGCAATAACACGCTATCGTCAAACGTTTAAAAAGGCTCCCAAATGGGAGCCTTTTTCTTACTTAGATCACTATAAAAACATATTTTCACATTACGCTAATATATGTTTACATATACAGGAAATATATCTTCCACGAGTAGACGTTATTTTAATATGGATATTTTAATGCACCATTAACCCAACAATATATATCTGCAAATACACGTATCCTTAGAATAACGGCAACCGACAATTAAGATTGATACTATTAACATCCGTTAGGATTTTTCTAACAAAGAAAAAGCCTGTCATAGCGCCAGCAGTCTAATACATCTGATTTCTCTTTTTTTTGCATGCTAATAGTCACTTCGTGTGCAGATTTACGCATAAAAAGTAAGCCTATCTCGTACACATAAAAAAAGAGCCTCTATAAGGCTCTTCAAATAAATATTTATATGGATAATCCGCTTTAAGCGCTCTGTGCGGCCTCATCCTGATCGACGGCAAAACAGGCAATAAGCTGATCGCCATACTGCCTGAGCTGTGGTTGCAGCTGTTTGCAGGTGCCAAACGCACGACTACAGCGAGCGTTAAACGCACATCCTGGAGGCGGATTCAACGGACTCGGTAACTCACCGGTCAATTTTATACGTTCACGGCGCATATCAGGGTTGAGCCGAGGTGTTGCCGACAGCAACGCTTGGGTATACGGGTGACGCGGATTATTGAACACCGCTTCCTTCGGCCCTTTCTCCACGCAGCGCCCCAGATACATCACGATGACCTCATCCGCAATATGCTCAACCACGGAGAGATCGTGAGAGATGAATACATAAGACAGCCCCATCTCCTGCTGCAAATCCATCATCAGGTTCAGAACCTGTGCCCGCACCGACACATCCAGCGCAGATACCGGCTCATCCGCAATCACAACGTCTGGGTTCAGCATCAACCCACGCGCAATGGCAATACGTTGGCGCTGACCACCGGAAAACATATGCGGGTAGCGATCGTAATGCTCGGTTTTCAACCCCACTTTCGCCATCATCGCCAACGCTTTTTCACGCCGTTCAGCGGCGCTAAGCTTGGTATTGATGGTAAGCGGCTCCTCAAGAATTGCGCCAACTTTCTTGCGCGGATTCAGCGAAGCATACGGGTTCTGAAATACGATCTGGATCTTCTGGCGACGTAGCTTTTCCGCCGTGGCGTCTGGTTTTAATAAGTCCTGCCCTTGGTAATATAGCTCGCCGCCGGTAGGAATCTCAATCATGGTAAGCAAACGCCCCAGCGTGGATTTCCCACAGCCCGACTCGCCCACTACCGCCAGCGTTTTACCTCTTTCCAGCGTGAAAGAAACGCCGTCTAACGCTTTTACCAAGCGTTCAGCGCCAAACATCCCCTTCTTCACCGGATAGTGTTTTTTCAGATCAATGGCCTGAAGCAGCGGTGCCTGTTTATTCAATATTGCCTGACTCATAGCGTTGGCCTCCCCGCATCATCGAGCGGCGTATGGCATTTCGCCTTACGTCCGTTGAGTTCCTTAAGTTCCGGTTCTACCTCACGGCACAAAGCCGTCGCATACGGGCAGCGCGGATTAAGCAAGCAGCCGTTAGGGCGATCGTATTTACCTGGAACAACGCCCGGCAGCGATGCTAAGCGCGCTTTATCGGCGGCAAACTCGGGCAACGCCCGCAGTAGAGCCTGCGTATACGGATGGCGTGGCGTGCGGAATATTTCCTGCGCCGTTCCGGCTTCAACCACCTGACCGGCATACATCACGATGATTTTATGCGCGGCTTCGGCTACCAGCGCTAAGTCGTGCGTGATCAGCACCAGCGCCATATTCTCTTTCTGCTGAAGATCCAGCAGCAACTCAATAATTTGCGCCTGAATGGTGACGTCTAGCGCCGTGGTCGGTTCATCGGCAATCAACAGCTTTGGCCGACAGGCAATCGCCATCGCAATCATCACACGCTGGCTCATCCCGCCGGACAATTGGTGCGGATACACATCCAAACGCGAGCCCGGATCGGGGATCCCCACCAGCGTTAACAGATCGATGGCGCGCTGACGGCGTGTGCTTTTATTCCCGCCCTGATGCACCTTGAGCGCTTCCATAATTTGGAAGCCCACGGTGTAACATGGATTCAGACTGGTCATTGGATCCTGAAAAATCATGGCGACTTCCGCCCCCACGATTTGACGCCGCTCTTTCTCTGAGATTTTCTGTAAATCGATATTGTTAAAGCTCAGCCCGTTTGCCATCACGCGGCCGGGAAAATCAATAAGCCCCATAATCGCCAATGAACTCACCGACTTACCAGAGCCAGATTCTCCAACAATACCAATTACTTCACCCTGATTGACGCTATAGCTAATACGATCTACGGCGCGAAACGGCGCATCTTTTTCACCGAAGTGAACTGATAGCTCGTTAACTTCTAATAAAGCCATAATATTCTGCTCCCAAAAATCTACCTATGTTCCGTTGCCCAACTCTCACAGGCGGTGTCAGTAGACTTTTACTGTTTCAAGCGCGGGTCTAGCGCATCGCGCAACCCATCGCCCATCAGGTTAAATGCCAATACCGTCAGCAGGATCGCAAGGCCGGGGAAGGTCACAACCCACCACGCACTTTGCGCAAACTGCAACACGTCCGACAGCATAGTTCCCCACTCAGGCGTTGGCGGCTGTGCGCCCATACCGAGGAAACCCAGCGCCGCCATGTCGAGGATGGCATTCGAAAAACCTAACGACGCCTGCACGATCAAAGGCGCTAAACAGTTAGGCAGAATATTGATAAACATTTGGCGCATGGCACCGGCCCCCGCCACGCGAGACGCGGTGACGTAGTCGCGGTTAACTTCCACCAGCACCGCCGCACGCGTCAAACGGACATAATGCGGCAAGGCAACAAACGTCAACGCCAGCGAAGCGTTAACGATTGAAGGACCGAAGATAGCCACCAGCACCAAAGCCAACAGCAGGCTTGGCAGCGCCAGCATAATATCGACGATACGCATAATGACGGCATCAACCACGCCGCCGAAGTAACCCGCCAGCAGGCCAAATACCACGCCGAGGATCAGCGACAAGACCACCACTAAACAGCCAACCAGCAGCGACAGGCGCGCACCATAAATCAGGCGCGATAGCACGTCACGACCGACATCATCGGTACCGAGAATAAACTTCCAACTGCCGCCGTCTTGCCAAACGGGAGGTTTAAGCAGCGCATCACGAAACTGCTCTGCGGGAAGATGCGGAGCCAATACGTTGGCGCCGATCGCGAGAACTAACACGATAATGATATAAACCAGCCCCACTACCGCGCCTTTGTTGCGCTTGAAGTAGTGCCAAAACTCCTGAAACGGCGTCATGGGTTTAGGCGCGCTCATTGCTGGGGACGTTGTTGTAACGTTAGACATCGTTGCGCCTCCTATTTCTTATGCCGAATGCGTGGATTGACGACGCCATACAGCACATCGACCAGCAGGTTGACCAAGATGATCATAATGGCCACCAACAGCACTCCGCCTTGCACCACAGGATAATCACGACGCTGCAATGCATCGATTAACCAACGGCCTAAGCCCGGCCAAGAGAAGATGGTTTCTGTCAGAATGGCTCCCGCCAGTAACGTCCCCACCTGTAGACCAATCACCGTCACCACCGGCAGCAACGCATTACGCAGCGCATGCACAATAATCACTCGCATACGCCCTAATCCTTTGGCGCGCGCGGTGCGGATATAGTCTTCACTTAGCACTTCCAGCATGGAGGAACGCGTCATACGCACAATCACCGCCAGCGGGATAGTACCCAGCACAATGGCAGGCAGGATCATATGCATGACCGCGTCTTTGAAATCGCCTGGCTCACCCCAAATAAGGGTATCAATCAGCATAAAGCCGGTGAGCGGTAAGCTTTCATCAAGGAATACGCTGTCATCGATGCGCCCCGATACGGGCGTTAGATTGAGCTGCACCGACACCAGCATGATGAGCATGATCCCCCACCAAAAAATAGGCATGGAATAGCCCGTCAGCGAGATGCCGACAGCGGTATGGTCGAAAACGGAACCGCGCTTAACCGCCGCTAATACGCCAACCGGTATACCGACGAGGATGGCAAACAGCATCGCGCAGATGCCCAGTTCTAGCGTGGCTTTGAAGCGGGGCACAAACTCATCCCAAACCGGCGTGCGGCTTTTGAGCGAGGTACCTAAATCACCGTGCAATACGTCTTTGACGTAGTGAAAATATTGTTGATACAGCGGTTTATCCAAGCCCATTTCCGTCATCATCTGAGCATGACGTTCGGCTGAGATCCCGCGCTCCCCTGCCATGATCGTGACCGGATCGCCGGGGATCATGTGAACAAAAGCAAACGTTAACAACGTAATGCCAATAAACGTTGGGATAACTAACCCCAAACGCCGGAGTATGAACTGCAACATATCCCGTACTCTCTATTTTTATGATGAAGCATTGCTCACAGTACAGCTACGACTAACAGAGACCCCACCCCAGCCCTCCCCTTCACAGAGGAGGGCGCAGATCGATAAAAATCACAATCGGCTCCTCCCCCTGACGAGGGGGAGGCTGGGAGGGTTAGCGGTAATTAGTCGAGAGACACCTGATCGAAGTGATGTTTACCCAATGGATCAACCACATAGCCTTTCACTTCTTTACGCACTGGCTCGTACACGGTGGAGTGGGCAATGATCAGCGCAGGCGCTTGGTCATGCATCACTACCTGAGCCTGCTTGTAAAGCTCGGTGCGTTTTTCGTGGTCGGATTCAGCACGTGCTGGCTGGATCAGATCTTCAAACGGCTTGTAGCACCATCTTGAGTAGTTAGAACCGTCTTTCGCCGACTGGCAGCTAAACAGCGTTGCGAAGAAGTTGTCTGGATCCCCATTGTCCCCAGTCCAGCCCATCATCACGGTCTGGTGTTCGCCGTCTTTCGCACGTTTCAGGTACTCGCCCCACTCATAGGTCACGATCTTGGCTTTCACACCCACTTTCGCCCAGTCAGCCTGAATCATCTCAGCCATACGGCGAGCGTTCGGGTTGTATGGACGCTGCACCGGCATTGCCCAAAGGTCGATAGCAAAACCGTCTGCCAGACCCGCTTCTTTCAGCAGTTCTTTAGCTTTAGCAGGGTCGTAAGCGTAATCGGTGATCTTGTCGTTGTAGCTCCACATGGTTGGTGGGATCAGGTTTTTCGCAGGCTGGCCCGCTTTCTGATATACCGCGTCGATAATCGCTTCTTTGTTCACCGCCATGGTCAGTGCCTGACGCACTTTCACGTTATCCAGCGGTTTTTTCTCGACGTTAAACGACAAATAGCCGACGTTCAGCCCCGGTTGCTCCATCAGAGTAATGGATTTGTCTTGTTTCATACGGTCAATGTCAGCCGGATTTGGATACGGCATTACCTGACACTCATTCTTTTGCAGTTTGGCATAACGCACGGATGCATCCGGCGTAATGGAGAAGACTAAGCGATCGATTTTTGGCTTAGGTCCCCAGTAATCTTTGAACGGTTTGTAGAGGATTTTGGAGTCTTTCTGGTATTGCACCAGCTGGAATGGCCCAGTGCCCAGTGGCTCAAGGTCAATCTTCTCAGGCGTACCGGCTTTCATCATCGCATCGGCGTATTCCGCAGACAGAATAGAAGCGAAGTCCATCGCCAAGTCAGCCAGGAACGGCGATTCAGGACGCGTCAGCTCAAAGCGAACGGTGTTATCGTCCACTTTTTCCACTTTGCTAATCAGCTCGCCCAGTCCCATCCCTTGGAAATACTCATAGGTACCGCCAGAGACTTTGTAGTACGGGTTTTTATCATCTTTCTGACGCATGAAGGAGAACACGATGTCGTCAGCGTTCAGATCGCGCGTTGGTGTAAACAGCTTGCTGCCCTGCCACTTCACGCCTTTGCGCAGGTGGAAAGTATAGGTTTTGCCATCTGGGCTAATATCCCATTTTTCAGCTAAGCCGGGCTCAATCTCGGTAGTACCGGTTTTGAACTCAACCAAACGGTTGTAGATCGGCACCGAGCTGGCGTCGTAGGTGGTGCCCGAAGTGAACAGCTGCGGGTTAAAGCCCTCAGGTGAACCTTCTGAACAATAAACCAGAGTTTTTGCCTGCGCACCGGCGGCCAGCGCCAGAGCAACCAGACCAATCCCCAACTTCAGCGCACCAATTTTCTTTCCACGGCGGGTGGAGGTGTTCTTATGAGAAGACATAACGCTTGGCTCCGTAGTGTGATGTGTGTGTTCTGCCAGATCTATTTTTTTATAGGCGATCCGTGCAGCTTTGGCTGACAGCCAAGGATAGGTGCAACCCGCATGCCAAAGAGAACGATTCTTCGGGGCCACATTGGGTAGCACTCGGAAAGGGATCCCAGTGTTAATCACCCACCTTATGCATACCAATTTCGCAAGTGTTTAAGGTGACGTCAATATAACCAAACGTGATTTACAAGGACTGTGATATACAGCATACAAACATTAAAGAAACGTATTGATAACATTTACAGGATTAAAATTTATGCTACCGCGCAAATATCAGCTCATTTCACCATGTAACAAATCTTTAATAGAGAATACAGCTGCCAAACTTGCTGAAAAAATTCTCGCTAAATGATGAATATCTGAACAATTGAGTTTGTGATCTGCGTTATCAACAGGAGGAAATGCTGTGATCCGAGGTCCGATGCCCTGTTTCAGGGAGCCATTTTGGCCACTTCGCATCAAGTCAGGGCAGGTACGATCGCGCTATGATGATGCAAACCGAGACTCAGGAGAGATAGCATGTCGATAGCAACATTTGCGCGTTTAACGGCTCTGCTTGATGAGCATCAGGCTCGTTATCGCGTTGTGGAACACCCTACGGCGGGGAAATCTGAAGAAGTGGCAAAAATTCGCGGAACGCAGCTTGGGCAGGGAGCCAAAGCGCTAGTCTGTCATGTGAAAGGAAACGGCGTTAAGCAGCATGTTTTAGCCATATTACCCGCCGACCAGCAGGCCGATCTCAGCGCGTTAGCGCACGGCATCGGCGGTACGCGAGCCTCATTAGCCAGCCCAGTGGAAGTCGATGCGTTAACCGACTGCGTATTCGGCGCGATCCCACCTTTTAGCTTCCACCCAGACTTGTTATTAGTGGCCGATCCGCTGTTATTCCAACGCTTTGATGAATTAGCATTTAACGCCGGTACGCTTGAGCGTTCTCTGATCCTCAACACCCAAGATTATCAGCGCATCGCTCAGCCTAAGTTGGTCACGTTTATTCGCACCGAATAGGTCGCGCGAAAACCTCCCCTTTGCAGCTTAAGAAACAAGGGGAGGTTGATGCCAATTATCCGTTCGCCGTGAGCCTAAACACGCTCATGCTTTGCATCAGATTCCCGCTTTGCTCCTCTAAAGAACCGGTCGCAGCGGCAGACTCTTCCACCAGCGCCGCATTTTGTTGCGCCACCTGATCCATCTGTGATATCGCCTGATTCACCTGTTCAATACCGCGGCTTTGCTCGTGAGAAGCCTCAGAAATTTCACTCATCAGCGCCGTTACCTGACGGATCTCCTTAGCGATATCGGCCATGGTATCGCCCGCATTGGTCACCATTGATGAGCCTTCTTTCACCCGACGAGCAGAATCTTCAATCAGCGTTTTGATCTCTTTAGCCGATTGAGCACTGCGCTGTGCCAAGTTACGCACTTCACCAGCAACCACCGCAAAACCACGTCCTTGTTCGCCCGCACGAGCGGCTTCAACGGCTGCGTTTAAAGCGAGGATATTGGTCTGGAAAGCAATACCGTCAATCACGCTGATAATGTCGGCAATTTTCTGGGAACTGGTCGAAATTCCCTGCATGCGAGCAATGGCTTCACTAACGATTTCAGCCCCTTTATCCGCGGTATGAGAAACATTTCCTGCCAGCTGATTCGCCTGCTCGGCGTTGTCCGCATTCTGTTTCACCGTGGCGGTCAGCTGCTCCATACTCGCAGCGGTTTCCTCCAGCGAAGCGGCCAGCTCTTCCGTATGCTGCGATAAGTTCCTGTTGCCTACGGTCAGTTCCTTCGCGCCAACGTCAACCTGCATACTGGCATCACGCACCTGACTGACCGTATCTGCCAGTGATGTTTGCATGGTGAGCACACGGCGTCCCAGCTTGGCAATTTCTGATTTGCCTTCACTCTCAAGATCCTGAGACAAGTCGCCACTGGCAATCAGCGAAACATGCCCGTCTAAACTTTCCAATGGATTCAGGATGATTTTACGTAGCGCAACCCAGCACAGCGCGCCAATCAGTAACGAAAATATGAAAGACACACTGATAATGATCAGGTCGCGTTGATAGTCATGTTGCGCATCTGACAATGCCTTTTGACCAACTTCATCGGCGAAGACACGGAAATCACGCAGGTCTTGATCAAAATTGGCCGATAAATTGCGCAACTGATCTTCTAATAATGCGTAATACGCCGCGCTATCGTTGGTTTTCAGCGCCTGCAACATCGGTCGTAACGCCTGATTAACGTAGATCTGGTAGGTGTTTTCCAGTTCAGAGCTCAGTTGCGCACCGCGAGGCGTCAGTTTTTTTAAATCGGTAAATTTCTGCATCGAAGCATCAGCCTCACCGATCAATTTTTCCGCCCGCTGACGGCTATCATCTGCCGCCGCTAGTTTACCCATCTCCATTTGGCGAACAGATAGTGCCCCTGCGGTACGAGCCCGTAGCGTGGCATTAAAGCTGGCAGCCAGTGGGCTCAGCTCTTCGGCCTGCACCTGGTTCACAACGGCCAGTCTTTGATTAATTTGGCGAACAGATTGAATACCGATAATGCTGATCATCAGCAGTAATAGCGTATAAACAAGCATGATGAGTGCCAGCCCACCACGGACTGTCAGGTGTTTACTCATATAGTCGTATCCCTAGGAATGAAAGAGCCTGCAAAAGAAGACATCAGATGTGGTATCTCTCTCAGCCAGTACAAAACGCCTCTCTCTATGGAGAGTAAATTATGAACAGAGGGAACTGGCTGATGATTGATCAGTTTATCGGCAGGCTAAAGACGAACTTGAGGGAAACTTTATGCGAGGAAAGAAGGATTTTAGGAATAAAAAAGCCGAGAGAAGCAACTCCTCTCGGCTTATGACGATTAAGCTATTGAATTAGAAACGACACCAGTTGTTGTTTTCATTAATTCCGCCGTTTGGCGAGGTATAGCCTAAGCAACCCAGAATCGAGTCATACAGCTCAACGTGGCGGTGAGTCTGCCCCTGTTTTGCCTGCTTTTGCACCTGTGCAAACATTTTGGCATTGTTGCCTGAAGCCAAGAACTTATCCGATGCCCATACCATCAATGGCACTCGGAACTGCTCTGGCGGCGCCATTTCACGCGGAGTACCGTGGAAATGCTCATTATCACTGATCGACTCACCGTGGTCCGAGGCATAAAACACCAATGCTTTTTTATCTCGCACCTGATCAATCACGCTTTTAATCATGTTGTCAGTGTACAAAATGCTGTTGTCATAGGAGTTCATCAGCTGCTCTTTGGTACAAGAATCGTCTACGCCCATGCACTCCGGTTTAAACTTCGCATAGCTACGCGGATAGCGCTGCGTATACAAATAGTGAGAACCAGACGTATGCAGTACGACTAAATGCTTGCCGTTTGGATGCTTCTGCAATGAATTTTGCAGCTCTTCCACTAACAGCATATCGTCGACCGGCTTCCCATCATTACGATGTTCTGCGGCGATCAGCTCACGGAATGAGAAATTATCTGAATCGGTATTGTTGTAGAACCAAATCTCACTTTGCATCGCAAAGAGCTCAGAGCTGAATCCAAGCTGATGTAATACAGAGAAAATATTCTGCTCTTTCAGCGTGCGCTGAGCGTTGTTTTCCGTCCCGCCTTCACGCACAAACATACAGCGTAGGGAAAGTTTGGTTGATGTATCGCAGGACTCACCGCGGAACGCGGCCAGATTAGGTTCCTTTGCCAGCTGTGGCGTGGTGTCACGCTCATAGCCCAGAATCCCCATATGATCCCAACGCGCCGTTTCACCGATAATGAATACGATATAGGTATCATCTATCCCTTCAGGCGCAACGTAAGAAAAATGATCCGCAGGGTCAAATAAATCGGCTTCATCCTGTCGCTCATCCAGCGCGGTATAGCCATATAATCCAAACGCCGCCAGCCAGTTTGATGGCAAATAGGAGTGAGCGACCACGCCGCCATAGCTTGGCATATCAACGTTATTCTTCTGGTCGATTTTTTTCTGCGCGGTTCCCATTAAGTTTAATGGAACCCATACCACCGCAACGATCAGCGCCATCCCAACCAAAGAGATGATTCTTTTGCCCGGTGTTTTCAGCTGTTCAAGCAAGGTGTTTTGCGCTGAGCCCAGCCAGATGATCGCCAAAGGAATGATACTGGCGGCGACAAACCACAAAACAAATTTCCAGCCAACAACTTCGGAAAACAGCCCCAAATCGCCTGGAGAAAATACGGAAATGATAATGCCGTAGCCAATCACGACGTTAAACGCCGTCATATAGTAGCTTGCAGCCACGGAAATCAGCGTGATGAGCGTCGCCGTAATTTTGAAGAACCAGCGTCCTCCCAGCGAACACACTCTCAGAATAAAGAAGGTAAAGAGGAGAACAACCATCACCTCTAAACTTCCCGTCAACCATTTAGAAAAATGGAGCCCCTCTTTGACTTCATCAAAACGGCGTAAAAACACCGGAATATTAAGAAAAATACCAATATAAATCGCTAACAGCAGCGCCTGCATTGGTTGTGATAGCAATT
>Ga0302347_1004386_pt1 | contig 11308 bp, 10 predicted proteins | sample PhyWR1_FD_202178 | JGI IMG/M metagenome (GOLD analysis project Ga0302347, IMG submission 202178) | Leaf surface microbial communities from wheat plants in UC Gill Tract Community Farm, Albany, California, United States - DLSL W.R1 (v2)... | ecosystem: Host-associated > Plants > Phyllosphere >...
CGCAGCACAGCAAACGCTACATGAAAGCGGCCGAAGCCTTCGCCAGGCAGTACGACCTGCCCGTCGACCAGACCTGGCGGGCCTGGGAGCATGGCCCGTCGAAGCTGTTCCTCAATGAACTGGAGCAACGCTTCAACACCGACATGATCGCGCACTTGCGCGGCCTTGGGGTCAAGGTGCCGATCGCCACCACCAGCACCTGGGGCGGCAATGGGCTGAGCGCACTGCCTGCCCTGACGGTGGGCGATGTGATCGACGCCCACAGCTACGGTGCCATTGGCCAGCTGGAGAAAAACCCGCTGACCAGCGACGGCATGATCGACTGGATCGCTGCCGCCCAGGTGGTCGGCAAGCCACTGACCGTGACCGAGTGGAACGCCGAGCCATTCCCGCTGCCTGACCGCCACTCACTGCCGCTGTACGTGGCCGGCACTGCCAGCCACCAGGGCTGGGACGCGATGATGCAGTACGCCTACAGCCAGCAAGGCTTCAACCCAGGTTGGCGCACCGCAGACAACTGGCACGCGTACAACGATCCGGCCATGCTCGCCACCCTGCCCGCTGCCGCCCTGCTTTATCGGCGCGGCGACGTAAAGCCGGCAACCACCCACTACGTGTTCGCGCCCACGCCTGCCACCCTGTACGACCAGGAAATCACCCCGCGCAATTCGCCACTGTTGCGCACCGCCATGGAGAAAGGCCGGCTGCAGATTGCCTTGCCGCAGACCCCACAACTGCCCTGGATGAAGCCCGCCGCCCTCCCCGCTGACGCGCAGGTGCTGCACGACCCGCAGCAATCGCTGCTGGCCGCCGATGCCAGCGAGTCGGTGACCGACACCGGCGAACTGAAGCGCAACTGGCAACAAGGCATCTACACCATCGACACACCGCTGACCCAGGCCGCCAGCGGCTGGCTGGGTGGCCGCTCGATCAGCCTGGGCGCGCTTGAGGTGCAAACGCAGACACCCTACGCCAGCGTGGTGCTGCAAAGCCTGGACGGCAAACCCCTGGGCCAGTCGCGCGAGTTGCTGCTGTCACTCGGCACCCGTGCCATGCCCAAGGCCGATGACAAGACACCGTTCAACGTAGAACCGCTGCAAGGCAGCCTGACAATCAAGGCGCCTGCAGGCCTGAAACTGTTCGCCCGCGATGCACAGGCGCAACTGAAGGCCCTGCCGGCAGCCTACAAGGATGGGCATTACACCGTCACTTTCGATGGCAACTACATGTCCAACTGGCTGTTCTTGAAATAGAGCATATGGCCATCTACGCTCAGGTCACCGGTAGCTGATCATCCCACCTGCACGTTTCAGGGACGGTTCACTGCGTCTGTACAACACAGCAGAACACAGGAGGTGCGGATGAAGTTTCTGGTAGTGGGTGGCGCGGGCTACATTGGCTCGCACATGGTCAAGCACCTGCTGGGCAGCGGCCATGAGGTGGTGGTGGCGGACCTGGTATCACCCGGCCCGGGCATCCAGTGGGCCAAACTCGACATTGCCGACGAACCCGCACTGGATGTGCTGTTTGGCGTCTGCCGCTTCGACGCCGTGTTTCACTTTGCCTCGTTCATCCAGGTGGGCGAGTCGGTGAGCGCGCCAGGCAAGTACTACCAGAACAACGTGGCGGCCACCCTCTCTCTGTTGCAGGCCATGGTCAATGCCGGCATCAGGCATCTGGTGTTTTCTTCGAGTGCCGCCGTTTACGGCAACCCGCAGTATGTCCCCATCGACGAAGCGCACGCCAAGGGGCCGATCAACCCTTACGGGCTGAGCAAATGGATGGTCGAGCAGATCCTCGAGGACTTCGACCGGGCCTATGGCCTGAAGTCGGTTTGCCTGCGCTACTTCAATGCAGCGGGTGCCGACCCGGAAGGCCAGCTCGGGGAGCGTCACGATCCGGAGACCCACCTGATCCCGCTTATACTGCAGGCCGCATCAGGCCGCCGCGAGGCGGTGACGGTGTTCGGCCGCGACTACGACACCGCAGATGGCACCTGCATACGCGACTACGTGCATGTGGCTGACCTTGCCGCGGCGCATGCGCTGGCGGTGGATTACCTGCTGGCGGGCGGTGAACGGGCCGCGTTCAACCTGGGCAATGGCCTGGGGTTCTCGGTGCAGCAGGTGATCGATACCGCCCGGTCGGTGACTGGCCGGCAGATCAATACCCTCGACGCGCCGCGTCGCGCCGGCGACCCGCCGCGGTTGGTGGCAGATGCGAGCAAGGCAATCGATGTGCTGGGTTGGCGGCCGGAGTTTGCATCACTGGAGGAGATTGTGCGCCATGCCTGGGAGTGGGAATTGCAGTATCCGTGGAGCAAGTGCCAGGGCTGACATTTTGGGGGCGCTTTGCGCAATGCCAGTCAGTAAGCAATTGGGGCCGCTTTGCGGCCCATCGCCGGCAAGCCAGGCTCCCACAAGTACGGCGCATGGCTTGAATTCGATGCGGTCTGGGTGGGAGCTGGCTTGCCGGCGATGGAGGAAGCCTCAGTAATAGGTGCGCGGCTGCTCGTCGGCCTTGTTCAACACCGTACCGACCAGGTTCACCGTGGCCAGGTGATGCAGGCAGTCCTCGATTTCCTTCTTGTTGTTCATGCCGTTGGCGACCACCAGCAATACACAATCGAACTTGGGTATCACGGTGATCGCATCGTCCGAGCTGAGCAACGGTGGCAAATCGAAAATGCAGATGCGCGACTCGTAACGGTTGCGCAAGTCGCCGATCAGGTTGTGCACTTTCGGCGAGGACAGCATCTCGGTCGACAACGGCACCGGCACCCGCGTCGGCAGCACCACAAAACGCGGCAGGGTCGGGTTGACCAGGCAATCCTGCAAGTCAGCCTTGTCGCTCAGAAACTCGTTCAGTGCCTGCTCCATCGGCAGGCCCAGCGTGCTGCCAACCTTGGGCCGACGCAGGTCGAAGTCCACCAGCAATGCGGTCCTGGTGGTGTAGTGGGCGATGCTCATGGCCAGGTTGATTGCCAGCACCGTCTTGCCCGCCTCAGGGGTTGGCGAGGTGATGCCCAGGGTACGCCAACCGTTCTCCTCCATGATCCTGAGCACCTGCGTGCGCAGCAGGTCGATCGGCCCGTTCATGTTGGAGTTCTTGTTATAGGCGACGATGCGGTTGCGCTCCAGGTGGTCTGCGCGCAGCGACACCACCTTGGTGTTCACGTAGTCGAACTGGCCAGGCACCTCGGCCAGGGCCGTGCCGGGGGGGGCTGAGACAACCTGGGGAGTGCCCGGGGTAACCTGGTGAATCGTGTTGCCTACAACCGGCTTGATCCTGTCCATCACTGCTTTCCCTATGCAAACCGAGACATGGCCTTGAACAACAGCACATCCAGTGGCATGTAGAACATGTGTACCAGCACTATCATGATAGCCGCCAGCGCCAGTGCCGCCAGAATCAGCCAGTTGCGCCAGCGCTTGCGCCTGGCCACGTCGGCGCGGGTATCGATGTAGGGCAGCGCTACCAGCACCCGCTTGCCCAGCAGGCTTTCCAGGGCCCCGACGCCGCGCACGCGCTGGTTGAGCATCTCCAGCAGCATCACCAGTGCGCCGCCACCGGCCGGTGCCAGCACCAGGCCCAGTGCGGCGATCTTCTTGCGGTTCGGCTTGATCGGTTTCTCGGGCATCAGCGGTGGCTCCAGCAGTACAAAGCGTTCAGCCTTGTTCTCCTGTTCCAGGCTTTCGGTAATCTTCGCGCCCATTTCCTTGGCGCGGATTTCTTCGTACTTCTTGCGGGCGTTGTCATGGTCACGCATCAAGGTCACCAGGCCACGCTCCACTTGCGGCGCCTCGAGGATCTCGGCCTCGTAGCCTTCCATCTTGCGGGTCAATTCGCGCTTCTGCTCGGCCAGCGAACTGATCCGCTCCTGGGCAGCGCTCATCTTGGCACGTACCCGGGCGACGTCGAGGCTGACCGTGGAGGCCACTGCAGTGCGGCCACCGGTGGCCTGAAATGCATCGATCTTGCGCTTGACCGCGACCACGTCCGGGTGGGCGTCCTTGTAGCGGCTCAGCAGCCGCGCGTATTCGGCCTTCAGGCTGGGCAGGTCCTGCGGCTGGTCGGCACTGGCAGGCTTGCTGCCTTCGGTGGCCTTGGTGCCTAGCCCGGCGTTGGCGGCAGACAGTTCCAGCTCCAGGTAACGCAGTTCTTCCTGGGCCGCCTTGTAGTCACGGTCGACCTCGCGGAACTCCAGCTCCGAGCGCGACAGCATGTTCATGCGCAGGGTCTGGTGCTCCGGCAAGGCGTTGGCATGGGCCTGCTTGAAATCGGCCAGCTGGTTTTCCAGGCTGGCCAGTTCGGCGCCCAGCTTGTTCGCCTCCTGGGTAAGGAATTCGGTGGTTTCGTTGGCCCGTTCGGTGCGCTGCTTGAGGTTTTCGTTAAGGAACAGTGTCACCAGCTCGTCGGCGACTTCCTTGGCCACTTGCGCCTGCTTGTGCTCGAAGGACACATTGAAGGCAACGGTCGCTTCGCCGCGCCCGCGCACAAAGGTGGTGAGGGTTTCGACCACAATGGCATTGCGCATCTGGTCGATCTTGTCGCTTTCGCTGAGGCGCTTGTCGGCGAACAGGCTGTACTTGTCGATGATGCGCAGCAGGTTTTCGCGGGTCATCACCCGCTGGCGAATCACCTCGATGCGCTCATCGGCAAAACTGGTGGTGTTGGTCGACACCAGCTCGGGCGAAATCTGCTGTGATTCCACCAGGATGGTGCCGGTCGACTGGTAGATCGGCGGCACCATCAACGCGACCGCCACGGTCGCGGCAAGAATGACTACGGCACTCACCCCTAACACCAGGGCCCTGTCCTTGATAATGGCGATGTAATCTCTGATCGAGAGTTCGTAGTCAGACTTCATGGGGCCACCTGCCTGAAGTTCAGATGTCGGGATACCTGTACGTCAACGTCAGACCAACGATCGTCGCGGTTGCATCGGCTTCGTGGTCCTGCTGCCGTTCCTTGTACATCAGCGACAGGCGCAGGTCCCAGTACGGCGAAAACTGGCGGCTGGCCCATACGCTGTACGTCTGTAGCGTGTTGGGCGACTGCCCCTTGCTGTCTTGCCAGGCGGCGTCCGCGCCCACCCGGGTCAGCTCGCCCACCGCGTAACTCCACACACCGCGTACCTGGTCCAGCTCGGCGAAGCCGCCTTCGGCGCTGGCCACCGTGCTGCGCTCAGCCGTGAAGCTGGCATCGGAGCGCACACCGGTGTACAGCAGCGAAACCCCGCCCTCCCCGCGCCGCCCGCCGTCGTCACCCGACACTTCATTGACGCCAACGTGGGCATCGGCACTCAAGCCTGCAGCCAGCTGGTACTTGATGCCAACTGCGGGCGTGTAGCTGTTGGAGGCCGTCGCGGTCAGGTCCTGCTCGGGCTCGTAGCGCCGGGCGCCAAAGCGGGCATACACATCGGCGCGCTCGCTCCAGGCATAGGTCCAGGTGAATACGTTTGCCAGTTCTTCGTAGCCCGTCAGGGTACTGATGTCGTAACGGGCACGGTTGTAGGTGGTTTCGTTGCTCAGGGTGCTGCGCTCAGTGACTGCCTGGCTCCAGTTGCCGGTCAGCGTGTACAGCTTCTGCGTACCGTCGGTGGTGATCACCCCCGTGTCCAGCACCGTCCCCGACAGCGTCGAGCTCTCGTTGTAACGCGCCAGCAGGCCGAAACGCCCGCGTTCGGTGGTGCGTTGCCAGCCCAGGCTGATGTCGGGGTCTTCACGGTCATCGACGATATCCGTGTCGGATGAGCGCAATACATGCATGCCCAGCCCCAACCTCAATTCGTCACGGTCGAAGGTGCCGATCAGGGTGTAATCGGGCGCGATGATCGTGCGCGTTACACCTTTCTCCCCCGACGACAGCAACAACGGGTTGCTGTCGTATTCAACGGATGTCGGTACCACCACCGTAGACTGCCAATTTGCCGCCAGGACCGCGTCCGTGAACGGCAATACCAGGATTGCCGTCGCAATGCGAGTTGTTCTTAGAAGAGGCATTAAGTGTTCTTATTAAAGGCAAGATCAAGGAACGACCAGCGTATCGCCAGCCTGAAGTTGGATGTTGGTGGACATGTCCCGCCCAGACACCAGGTCCTTATATCGCACGGGCAGGATCTTTTGGGAAGTGCCAGTGCCGCGGACCACCTTGATATCGCTTTCGTCAGCAAACTTGTCCAGGCCGCCCGACATGCTCAGGGCCTGCAGCACGGCGGTCGGGCCTGCCATTTGTACCGGTCCGGGCTTGATCACTTTGCCTTGGACATACACCAGGTTGCCGGCAATGCTCTTGACGACAACGCTGACATTCGGGTCGGGGAGGAATTTTTCGAGTTTGCTGGCAACTTGTTTTTCAACTGCGGTCACATCCAGCCCGGCGACATTGATGCGCCCGGCCAGTGGGAAGGTGATGCTGCCATCGGGAAGTACGGTGGCTTCTTGACGCAGGCTGTCTTCCTGCCATACCGAAACCATCACCACATCGCCAGGGCTGAGCAGGTAGGTAGCACCGGACTGATCGGCATTGGTCACACCAGACCACGCCGCCAGCATGCAGAACGCGGCAAACATTGAACGCATCATGAGGGTCCCTCCGGCCAAATGGCCCGACAAAGAGCACTGAATGAGAACAACACACCAACTCTCGCTCCGCTTCGCGACGGACTGCTGCCGCGATGGCCTGGACCTTTCTGCAGGCCCTTACCTTGACGCTGCGCAGCTACCCTGCGCTGCCTGCAACCGTGGACGTTCACGGGCTACAGGGAATATAGCAACGGTTGGGGAATTGACAAGCCGACGGCGGGGTGATCAACCCTCCAGCGTGCAATCAGGTTCAGATCTTTCTACGGTTGGCCACGGCCACAAAACCGACAACTGCAAAAGCAAAGAACCAGACTGCGGTTGAAACAGGAATGATACTGTTTTGGTTTATATACGAATCCGCCGCGCGAGCCGCGCCACTCAGAAGCACCATCAGAAACATCGATTTGATAATCAGAGTCGTGCGCATACGCCCTTCCTTTAAAGAGGAAAATCAATGAGTTATTGGCGCGGTGTGGCGGGAGTTGTGTTGCTGTTGAATTGAGCTTATGGGCACAGTGACACTACGTCAATGATCCGACACCATAATAAAATTCAATGGGTGATAGGCGAGTTCGTCAAAATATCGACATGCAGAATATGCGCAGGCGGGTGGGGATGTTCGCTGTAGCGTTTCACCGATGAGATAGCCGGCACTGGCGCTGAGGCCGCACTGCGACCCCCCGGCATTTTATGCTTCCCCGTGGTGTACCACGACCAGCAACTGTGCCGGCAGCGCCCCCACCGAGCGTAGGCGGTGCGGTGTTTGCGCGTCGAAATGCAGGGCATCGCCCTGCTCCAGCAGCACCCGCTCGTTCATGAAGTCTACCTCCACCTGACCGGCGTGCACGAACAGAAACTCCTCGCCCTGGTGCTCCTTGAACGTGGGGTCACTGAATTCTGACGGTGGCTGGATCAGGAACGGCAACAGGCTGCGCTGCCCCACCTGGTTGGTGAGCGCCGCGTAGCCGGGGCCCTGCCCATCCCCGACCAGGGCCTGGCGCTGGCCACTGCGCACCAGGCTGTAACGGCTCTGGCGGTGCTGTTCTTCGGCGAACAGTTCTTCGACGTTGACGTTCAGCGCCCGCGCCAACTTCAAGGCGGCGGCGATCGACGGCGTGTTCAGGCCGCGCTCGACCTTGGACAGGTAGCTTTTGGTCATGCCGGTTTTCTCGGCCAGCAGTTCCAGGGTCATGCCCAGTTTCTTTCGCAGCAGTTTCAATCGGATAGACATGTGGCGCGGGGCTCCCAGGCGAAGGCAGCCATGATACGCGTGTTGAGCCCGGCGCCAAACCTTGGGCGCGGGCTCAACCGCGCAGCGGTTACGGCATTACCGGTGGCGCATACTGCAGCGTCGTGCCCAAGGCCCACAGCAACACCAGCACCAATGGCGCATGCACCAGCAACTGCACGAACGAAAACCCGATCAGGTCACGCGCCTTGAGCCCCAGCACGCCCAGCAGCGGCAGCATGTAGAACGGGTTGATCAGGTTCGGCAAGGCTTCGGCAGCGTTGTAGATCTGCACCGCCCAGCCCAGGTGATACTGCAGGTCATTGGCCACCAGCATCACGTAAGGCGCCTCGATGATCCACTTGCCGCCGCCCGAAGGGATGAAGAAGCCCAGCACCGCCGAGTACACGCCCATCAACAAGGCATAGGTGTCATGGGTGGCAATCTGGGTGAAGAACAGCGAGATGTGATGGGCCAGGGTCTGTTCATCGACGCCCTTCACCTGGGTGAGGATGGCAGCGATCGAGCCATACAACGGGAACTGGATCAATACGCCCGTTGTGGTCGGCACCGCACGCGCCACAGCGTCAAGAAAACTGCGCGGGCGCCAGTGCAGCAAGGCACCAAGCATGATGAACAACAGGTTGTAGGTGTTCAGCCCGGAAATCGCAGTAATCGCCGGCTTGGTCGCGAACTCCTGGTACAGCCAGCCCGCAGCCAGTGCCACCAGCAACAGGATCAGGATCGGGCTGTGCTCCAGCCACTCACCCGGGCGGGTGCGCTGGGGCGCAGGAGGCGCGGTGAAGCTGGGGTCGATACCGCAGTCCTCGGCGCTGCGCGCACTGTTCGGGCCTGGCGCCGTGGCATAGGCAATCACCAGCGAGACCACGATCAGCGCTGCCAGCATGACGCCCGACTGCCACAGGAAGATGGTTTCGGTAAAGGGAATGACCCCGGTGATCGACAGGATCGACGGTGGCAGGCTGGCCGGGTTGGCCTGCAGCTGCGCCGCCGAGGATGACAGCCCCAGCGCCCATACGGCGCCCAGGCCCAGGTAGGCTGCCGCACCGGCGGCACGGTAGTCCATTTTCAGCTCGGTGCGCCGCGCCAGGGCGCGTACCAGCAGCCCGCCGAATACCAGCGACAAGCCCCAGTTGAGCAGCGACGCCAGCATCGAGATCAGCGCCACCCAGCATACGGCCGAGCGACCATTGCCGGGGATGCGCGCCAAGCGGTCGATAAGCCGCGCGGCGGGCGGCGAGCTGGCCACCACATAGCCGCCGATGACCACAAAGGCCATCTGCATGGTGAACGGGATCAGGCTCCAGAAGCCATCGCCGAAGGCCTTGGCCGTGTCGGTGGGTTTGGCGCCCATTGCCAGGGCACCGAGGCACACCAGCAGTACCGCCAATGCGGCGAACACCCAGGAATCGGGGAACCAGCGTTCGGCCCAGTTGGAACAGCGCAAGGCAAAGCGGGCGGAACGGCTGTCTTGGATTTCAGCGGCCACAGGGCAATTCCTTTTATTGGTTTTATGAGGGGGCAGTTTTGCCGAATAACGCAAAATCCCTGTGGGAGCGGGTTCACCCGCGAATGCTTCGGTAAATTCACCGCCGCATTCGCGGGTAAACCCGCTCCCACAGGGATTGAGGTGATGCTTAGAAGGTCATTTCCTTGACATCATCCGGCACGATCAGCTTGCCGGCGGTTTTCTCGATGATTTCCTCGACGCTCACCCCAGGTGCGGTCTCGCGCAGGATGAAGGCGCCGTCTTCGATTTCCAGGTAGGCCAGGTCGGTCAACACCTTGCGGATGCAGCCGGCACCGGTCAGCGGCAGGCTGCACTGCGCCAGCAACTTGGACTCGCCGTCTTTCGAGGCGTGGGTCATGGTGACGATGATGTTGTCGGCGCCGGCAACCAGGTCCATGGCACCGCCCATGCCCTTGACCAGCTTGCCGGGGATCATCCACGAGGCGATGTTGCCTTGCACGTCCACCTCGAAAGCGCCCAGCACGGTGAGGTCGACGTGGCCGCCACGAATCATGGCGAACGACTGCGCCGAATCGAAGATCGAGGCGCCACGGCGGGCAGTGACGGTCTGCTTGCCAGCGTTGATCATGTCGGGGTCGAGCGTGCTTTCGGTAGGGAACTCGCCCATGCCGAGCAGGCCGTTTTCAGATTGCAGCATTACATCCATGTCGGCGGGCACGTAGTTGGCCACCAGGGTCGGAATGCCGATGCCCAGGTTGACGTAGTAGCCGTCCTTCAGTTCACGGGCAACGCGTTGTGCCATCTGTTCGCGGGTCAGTGCCATGGTCAGGATCTCTTTGTTGTTCTGGTGATGGCGCTCAGGCCTTGACGGTGCGCTTTTCGATACGCTTTTCGAAGGTGCCGACGATGACGCGGTCGACGAAGATGCCCGGGGTATGGATTTCGCTGGGCAGCAGCACGCCGGGTTCGACGATCTCTTCCACTTCGACCACGGTGATCTTGCCGGCGGTGGCCGCCAGCGGGTTGAAGTTTTGCGCGGTGTTGCGGTACACCACGTTGCCGTAATGGTCGGCCTTCCAGCCCTTGACGATGGCGAAGTCACCGGTGATGGATTCTTCGAGGATGTACTTGCGGCCCTTGAACTCGCGCACTTCCTTGCCATCGGCAACCGGGGTGCCGTAACCGGTCGCCGTATAGAAGGCCGGGATACCGGCACCGCCGGCGCGCATCTTCTCGGCGAGGGTGCCCTGCGGGGTCAGCTCGACTTCCAGTTCACCGCTGAGCAGCTGGCGTTCGAACTCGGCGTTTTCGCCCACATAGGACGCCACCATCTTGCGGATCTGCCGGTCCTCCAGCAGCACACCGAGGCCAAAGCCGTCGACGCCGCAGTTGTTGGAAACCACCGTAAGGCCCTTGACGCCACGCCGCCTGATTTCACTGATGAGGTTTTCCGGAATGCCGCACAGGCCGAAGCCACCGGCCAGTACCGTCATGTTGTCGGTCAAGCCTTCAAGGGCCTGTTCGTAGGTTGCAACGCGCTTGTCCAGTCCGGCCATGCTGATCCGCCTTTTGTAGTTGTTGAACCGACGATGCTGTCGGTGAGCGTGTGTAGACATCTTCACCGCAAGCGACTGATTTGTTAATTTTGTTTTAATCATCGATTGATAACTTTTACAAAACAAACTGTAGGCCTGTCATGAACGTCAAGCAACTGCGTGCCTTTGTCACCGTGGCCAAGTACCAGAGCTTCGCCCAGGCGGGTGAGCACCTGCATGTCTCCCAACCGGCCTTGAGCCTGACCATCAAAGCACTGGAAGAAAACCTTGGCGGCGCCCTGCTCAGCCGTACCACGCGCAGCGTCAGCCTGACCGCCGAAGGCGAAGTGCTGCTGCCACTGGCCAGGCGCCTGCTGGCCGACTGGGACGACACCGAAGAAATGCTGCGCCAGCGTTTCACCCTGCAGCTGGGCCGGGTGTCGGTAGCGGCCATGCCGGCCTTTGC
>Ga0302347_1004387_pt1 | contig 11306 bp, 7 predicted proteins | sample PhyWR1_FD_202178 | JGI IMG/M metagenome (GOLD analysis project Ga0302347, IMG submission 202178) | Leaf surface microbial communities from wheat plants in UC Gill Tract Community Farm, Albany, California, United States - DLSL W.R1 (v2)... | ecosystem: Host-associated > Plants > Phyllosphere >...
ATTCAGGAACGTTTTGACAGTTATCAGAACGAGGTTGTTACCCACTTCAACAGCACCGCGACCCTGGTCAAGAAACTCACCCAGAGCTACCAGGATGTACAGGACCATCTCGCCGATGGCGCCAACCGCCTGGCCCTGGATGACATCACCCGCCAGCGCCTGCTGGCCGCGCTGCATTCCGATGCACCGCAAGCCCCCCGGGAGCGACTGACGCCACCTCGGGAAAACCAGGAGCCACCACGGGACTACGCGCCAAAAACGCCGAACGCCCCCGGCATGCTGGATGAGCATTACGGCTTGAAGAAGTAAGTCTTTTCAGGCACGACAAAAAGCCCGGCTGATCAATGATCAGCCGGGCTTTTTGTTTGAGCCTCACGTCTGGTCAAAATGTGGGAGGGGGCTTGCTCCCGATTGCAATGTATCAGTCAGCTCACCGGTAACTGGCAGACCGCTATCGGAAGCAAGCCCCCTTCCACACTGACCGCATCCAATGCTCAGGAAACGGGCTGCTCCTGCAACCAGCCACCCTCGATCCGTACATGCCGTCCGTGGAAGCGCTTGAGGCTGCTGCGGTGACCGACGCTGACAATGCTCAGCCCCGGCAGCTCATCGATCAGGGCTTGGTACAAGCTGGCCTCATCCTCCTCGTCCATGGCCGAGGTCGCCTCGTCCATGTACAACCATTGCGGCGCGAACAACAAGGCGCGGGCAAAGGCCAGACGCTGCTGCTCGCCGGGCGAAAGCATGCGCTGCCAATGGTTGGCCTCGTCCAGGCGCGCCACCAGTTGCGGCAGGCGGCAGGTTTCCAGCACCTGCGCATAACGTTCGGCGGTGTAGGCGCTGTCGTCCTGTGGATAACTCAACACTGCTTTCAACGTGCCGATCGGCAGGTAGGGTTTTTGCGGCAGGAACAGATAACGCGCCGCCGGCAGGCGAATGCTGCCATGACCCGTTGGCCACAAGTGGCCCATCGCACGCAGCAGGGTGCTCTTGCCGCTGCCGGAGCGACCGCTGAGCATCAGGCGCTGGCCCGGTTCGACAATCATGTTCGCATCGGTAAGCAAGTGACGGCCATCGGCCAGGTTCATGCCCAGGCCCTGCACCATCAAGCGCTCGCCTTCGGCATTCACCTCGATGGCGGGCGGTCGTTGCTCGTTGTCGGTCATGGCTTGCTGGAAGCTCAACAAACGGTCACTGGTGGCGCGCCAGGCGGCGAGGTCGGTATAAGCACTGATAAACCAGCTGAAGTTGCCCTGCACGTTGCCGAACGCGGAGTTGATCTGCATCAGCTCGCCCAGCTCGATCTTGCCGGCAAAGTAACGCGGGGCCGCCACGATAAACGCGAACACGATCGCGATCTGCTCGTAACCGGCGGTAAAAAAGGTCAGGCGCTTGGACACTTTCATGATGTCCCAGTAGTTGTGCCACACCCGGCCGAAACGCGTCTTCAGCCGTTGATTCTCGTTGGGCTCGCCGTTGTACAGAGCGATGCTTTCGGCATTCTCGCGCACCCGCACCATGGAGAAACGCAGGTCGGCTTCGAAGCGTTGCTGCTGGTTGCTCAAGCCGATCAGACGACGCCCGATCAGATGGGTCAGCCAACTGCCGACGCCGGCATACACCAGTGCACACCAGAACATGTAACCCGGGATGGTGATGCCAAATACCTCGATACTGCCCGACACACCCCACAGGATCACCGAAAACGACACCAGGCTGACGACGTTGCGCAGCAGCCCAAGGCCCAGGCCCAGGGTGTTGGAGGTGAAACTGTTGAGGTCTTCGGAAATCCGCTGGTCGGGGTTGTCGGTGTAACCGCCCTGCTCCAGCTGGTAGTAGTTCTTGTGGGCGAGCCAGCGCGCGAAGTGTTTTTCGGTCAGCCAGGCGCGCCAGCGGATGGTCAGCATCTGCGTCAGGTACAGGCGGTAGACCGCGCCGAGAATGGCCACCGTCGCGATCCCGCAAAAATAGCCGATCAGTTGCCAGAATGCGGCGGTGTCCTTCTTCTCCAGCGCGTTGTAGAAATCCTTGTACCAATGGTTGATCCACACGGAGATCGCCACGCTGAACAGTGACAGCGCAATCACTGCGGCCAGCAGCAGCCACGCCCTGCCCTTCTCCTCACTGCGCCAATACGGTGTGATCATCGCCCAGGTTCGACGGAAGAATTGCCCATGCACGGCGTCATTGACCGCGGAATACTCTGCGTTCTGGTTCATCGTTCAGGCTCTGTAGGAAAAATGGCAGGCGTTTGAACCGATCATAAGGGATCGGTTCAGGGCTCCGTGCGGCCTGAGACGGGTCGTTCAGCTTAGGTTCAGCGGCGCACCGGACGCTTTTGCAGCTTGCGTTGCAAGGTGCGGCGGTGCATGCCGAGGGCGCGGGCGGTGGCCGAGATATTGCCTTCGTGCTCGGTCAGCACGCGCTGGATGTGTTCCCACTGCAGACGGTCCACCGACATCGGGTTTTCCGGCACCAGGGTGTCGAGGTCGGCGTGCTCGGAGAGCAGCGCGGCCAGCACGTCGTCGGCGTCCGCCGGCTTGCACAGGTAGTTGCAGGCGCCGCGCTTGATGGCCTCGACGGCGGTGGCGATGCTCGAGTAGCCGGTAAGGATCACCACGCGCATTTCCGGGTCGAGTTCCAGCAGCTTGGGCAACAGCACCAGGCCCGAGTCGCCGTCCATTTTCAGGTCGAGCGCGGCGTAGTCCGGCAGGTCGGCCTGGGCGATGCTCAAGCCTTCTTCGGCGGAGCCTGCGGTGCTCACGCGAAAGCCGCGACGGCTCATGGCGCGCGCCATCACCCGGGTAAAGGTGGCGTCGTCATCTACCAGCAACAGATGCGGCAGCTCTTCGCCTTCGCCTTCGACTTGGATCTCGTCACTCATCGCTATCTCCTCGTGCGGCACGGGGCAGGCGCAGCTCGGTGAGCGTGCCACCTTCCTCATGACTGTAGAGTTTCACTGAGCCGCCCGCGCGGGTCACGCTGGCCTTGCTCAAAAAAAGGCCCAGGCCGAAGCCTTTGCCCTTGGTGGTAAAGAAGGGCTTGCCGATCTGCTCGGCAATGGCCAGTGGCACGCCGGCGCCGTGGTCACGGATGCTGAGGGTGACGTGTTCGGCGTCCCAGTCCAGCTGCACGCCAAGGCCTTCAGGGCAGGCGTCGGCGGCATTGTTCAACAGGTTGAGCAATGCCTGGGTCAGGTCAGGCGGTGGCGCCATGCGCGGTACGCTGCCCTGGCCCAGCAGGGTAAAGCGGTAACTGGCTTCGGGACGCATCAGGTGCCAGCGATTCAGGGCTTCGTCGATCCATTGGGTCACGTCCTGCATCTCCACCGCCAGGCGGCGATTGGCTTCGGCGGCGCGCACCAGTTGCTGCAGGGTCAACTTGCACTGCTTGACCTGTTCCTGAAGCACGCTGAGGTCATCCTGCAGCGCCGGGTCGTGATGGTCCTGGGTCATTTCCTTGAGCAATACGCTCATGGTGGCCAATGGCGTGCCGAGTTCGTGGGCCGCACCGGCGGCCTGGGTGGCGACGGCCAGCAGTTGCTGGTCGCGCAGGCCCTCTTCGCGGCGAATGGCGCGCAGTTCCTCCTGGCGGCGCAGCTCTTCGGCCATGCGTGCGGCAAAAAAGGTGATGACCGCCGCCGACAGCGCAAAGCTCAACCACATCCCGTAGATCTGCAGGTTTTCACGCGCGATGGGGAAAGTTTGCAGCGGATAGAACTGGGCCAGCAGCAGGGTGTAGAGGGTCAGCGCGATCCCCGACAGCACCACCGAATAGCGCCATGGCAAGGTCACCGCGGCGATGGTCAGCGGCACCAGATAAAAGGAGACGAACGGGTTGGTGGAACCGCCAGAGAAATAAAGCAACACACTGTGGATAAACAGGTCACAGGCCAACTGCAGCGCATATTCCAACTCGGTAACCGGCCAGGTGGTACGCAACCGGATCACGGTGAACACGCACAACACCGTGGAAAACCCCAGCGTCACGCCCAGCGGCAGCCAGGGCAGCGGTAGCAGATCGAACCAGTAGGCGAGCCCGACGGAGCCGGCCTGTGCGGCCAGTACCAGGGTGCGGATAAACGTCAGGCGCCAGAGGTTCTGGCGGGTGGCGGAAGTCAGTTTTACGGCGGCGAGCATGGGCTCTCCCGATGAGCGCTGCAGGCGGATCGGCAGGAGTATAAACGAAGCAGCGCCTCGGGCACTGGATGTGTGGCTCTTTGCCGCAGCCGGCACTGCCGCTACGAGCCGCACATTGAAAGCTGCAAGTTCGCCACGCATTCACTTGCAGCTTGTCGCTTGAAACTTTTTTTTCTAATTCGTAAACCCGAAGAACCCGACACCAACGTCTACAGTCATACGCAACACCACTGTCCCAAGGAGCTTCCATGTCTCGTTTCACTCGCAGCGCCGCCCTGCTCACCCTCGGCGCCAGCACCCTGGTCAGCCTGCCGGCGCTGGCCGCCGAGGAGCTGCATTACAACCAGATCTCCCTGCGCGCTGAAGTCAGCCAGGAAGTCGCCCGCGACAAGATGATCGTCACCCTCTATACCGAATCGCAGAACAGCGACCCGGCCAAGCTCGCCGCCGAAATCACCACCACCATGAACACCGCGCTCGGCCAGGCCCGCGAAGTCAAGGCCGTGACCCTGCGCCAGGGCAGCCGCAACAGCTACCCGATCTACGACAACAAGAACCAGAAGATCACCGGCTGGCGCGAACGCGCCGAACTGCGCCTGGAAAGCGCGGACTTCCCGGCGCTGTCCAAGCTCACCGGCGAGCTGCTCAACACCCTGAAAATGCAGAACATGGACTTCGCCATCGCCGACACCACGCGCAAGGCCAGCGAAGACGCGTTGCTCAAGGACGCGGTGGCCGCCTTCAAGGCCCGTGCACAACTGGCGACGGACGCACTGGGCGGCAAGGGTTACAAGATCGTCAACCTGAACTTCAACAGCAATGGCTACCCGATGCCCTATGCCCGTGGCGCGATGATGATGAAATCGGCGATGGTCGATTCAGCGCCGACGCCCGAGCTGGAGGCTGGCACCAGCCAGGTCAATATGAGCGCCGATGGCGTGATCGAAGTGCAGATGCAGTAACCCCTACCTGACACACCTAAACGGCGGTAACCTCGGTGACCGCCGTTTTCGTTTGGGCAGCGTTTATATGCCTGCCATCTAAGGGGTCTACATGGAAAGAATCGCCATCAAACCACTGCTCCTCGCTGCAGGCCTGCTGGCATTCATGCCGATGGCCCAGGCGGCTACCACCCTGGTTTACTGCTCCGAAGCCAGCCCCGCCGGTTTTGATCCCAGCCAGTACACCAGCGGCACCGACTTCGATGCCTCGGCCGAAACCGTGTTCAACCGCCTGACCCAGTTCAAGCGCGGCGGCACCGAAGTTGAACCTGGCCTTTCAACCAGCTGGGATATTTCCAAAGACGGCCTGGCGTACACCTTCCATCTGCGCGATGGCGTCAAGTTCCACACTACCGACTTCTTCACCCCCACCCGCGACTTCAATGCGGACGACGTGCTGTTCACCTTCAATCGCCTGCTCGATGCCGAGAGTCCGTTTCGCAAGGCCTACCCGTCCGAGTCGCCCTACTTCACCGACATGGGCTTGAACACCACGATCAAAAGCGTCGAAAAACTCGACGACCACACCGTGCGTTTCAACCTCAACAACGTCGACGCCTCGTTCGTGCAGAACCTGGCCATGAGCTTCGCCTCTATCCAGTCCGCCGAATACGCCGCGCAGTTGCTCAAGCAAGGCAAGGCCGAAGATATCAACCAGAAGCCGGTCGGCACCGGTCCGTTTGTGTTCAAGCGTTACCAGAAGGATTCGCAGATCCGCTACGTGGCCAATAAACAGTATTGGAAGCCCGAGGATGTGAAGCTCGACAACCTGGTGTTCGCGATCACCCCGGATGCGGCCTCGCGCCTGCAAAAACTCAAGGCCGGTGAATGCCAGGTCAGCGGTTATCCGCGCCCGCAGGACATTGAAGTGATCAAGCAGGACCCTAACCTGCGCGTGCAGCAGCAGGCGGGGTTCAACCTGGGCTTCCTCGCCTACAACGTGACCCACCCACCGCTGGATCAGCTCAAGGTGCGCCAGGCGCTGGACATGGCCATCGACAAGCCGGCGATCATCAAGGCTGTTTACCAGGGCGCCGGACAATTGGCGCAGAACGCCCTGCCTCCGGCGCAGTGGTCCTATGACTCGACGATCAAGGACGCGCCCCACGATCCGACCAAGGCCAAGGCGCTACTCAAAGAAGCAGGTATCGCCCCCGGCACCACGATCAACCTGTGGGCGATGACCGTTCAGCGCGCCTCCAACCCTAACGCGCGCATGTCGGCGCAGATGATCCAGCAGGACTGGGCCAAGGTCGGCATCAAGGCCAATATCGTCAGCTATGAGTGGGGCGAATACATCAAACGCGCCAAGAACGGCGAACACGACGCCATGATCTACGGCTGGACCGGCGACAACGGAGACCCGGATAACTGGCTGGGTGTGCTCTACAGTTGTGCCGCGGTCAAGGGCAGCAACTACGCCAAATGGTGTAACCCGGCCTACGACAAGCTGGTACAGCAGGCCAAGGTCAGCAATGACCGCGAGCAGCGCATCAAGTGGTATCAGCAGGCACAGAAAATCCTTAAGGAACAAGTGCCTATAACGCCTATTGCAAACTCGACGGTTTTCCAGCCACTGCGCAAGGAAGTGCAGGACTTCAAGATCAGCCCGTTTGGGCTGACACCGTTCTACGGCGTGAGTCTGGAGAAGTAACACAAGCGCCCCAACCGAGTGCGCCAGACGCCTCGGCCGGGCGTTTCTGGTGCGCCTCATGCACCGAAAAAACGCTCTAAATATATGCATTTATGTCAAAACTTTCATAAATGCGACATTCCTGTACGTTCGTACCACACTTTGAGCCTTGCAGCGGTTCAGCGTCTTGCAATGGGTATGGCGCCTGCATAAGTATCCGCAGGCCGACTCACGAGGTCGCCCTCACCACCAAAAATGACAACAAATCATGAGGCCAACATGCTTAAACACGCAGTCCTTCCGTTATTAGTGAGCGCGGGCCTTATGGCCGCGGCCCCATTCGCCCATGCGGCGACTAACCTGGTGTTCTGCTCCGAAGGGAGCCCGGCCGGTTTCGATCCAGGCCAGTACACCACCGGAACAGACTTCGATGCTTCGGCCGAAACCATGTTCAACCGTCTGAGCCAGTTCGAACGCGGCGGCACCGCCGTGGTACCTGGCCTGGCCACCAGCTGGGACGTATCCCCGGATGGCCTGACCTACACCTTCCATCTGCGCGAAGGCGTCAAGTTCCACACCACCCCGTACTTCAAGCCCACTCGTGAATTCTCGGCTGACGACGTACTGTTCACCTTCAATCGGATGATCAACAAAGACGATCCATTCCGTAAGGCCTACCCCACCGAGTTCCCGTATTTCACGGACATGGGGATGGACACCAACATCAAGAACATCGAAAAAATCGATGACCACACCGTCAAGTTCACCCTTGGCACCGTGGACGCGGCATTTATCCAGAACCTGGCCATGAGCTTCGCGTCGATCCAGTCGGCGGAATACGCGGCCCAGCTGCTGAAAGAAGGCAAGCCTGCAGACATCAACCAGAAGCCGATCGGCACTGGCCCGTTCGTGTTCAAGAGCTATCAGAAAGACTCCAACATCCGTTACACCGGCAACAAGGATTACTGGAAGCCTGAAGACGTGAAGATCGACAACCTGATCTTCGCCATCACCACTGACCCGTCGGTGCGTATCCAGAAGCTCAAGAAAAACGAATGCCAGATCACCTTGTTCCCACGTCCGGCCGACCTCAAGGCGCTGGGCGAAGACAAAGACCTGAAACTGCCGCACCAGGCCGGTTTCAACCTGGGCTACGTGGCCTACAACGTCATGGACAAAATCAAAGGCAGCGACCAGCCCAACCCGCTGGCTGACCTGCGCGTACGCCAGGCGCTGGACATGTCGGTGAACAAGCAGCAGATCATCGACTCCGTCTACCAGGGCGCAGGCCAACTGGCCGTCAACGCCATGCCGCCGACCCAGTGGTCCTATGACACCACCATCAAGGACGCCAAGTACGACCCTGAGAAAGCCAAGGCGCTGCTCAAGGAAGCCGGCGTCAAGGAAGGGACCGAGATCGTGCTGTGGGCCATGCCGGTTCAGCGTCCGTACAACCCGAACGCCAAGCTGATGGCAGAAATGCTGCAGAACGATTGGTCGAAGATCGGCCTCAAGGTCAAGATCACCAGCTACGAGTGGGGCGAGTACATCAAGCGCTCCAAAGGCGGCGAGAACCAGGCCATGATCATTGGCTGGAGCGGCGACAATGGTGACCCGGACAACTGGCTGAACGTGCTGTTCGGCTGCGATTCGCTGGCCGGTAACAACTTCTCCAAGTGGTGTGACAAGAAATTCGACGGCATCGTGAAAGAGGCCAAGGCCACTTCCGACGTCGCTAAACGCACCGAGCTGTACAAGCAGGCGCAACATATCCTCAAAGATGCAGTCCCGATGACACCTATCGCGCACTCGACGGTGTATCAACCCATGCGTAACACCGTACAGGACTTCAAGATCAGCCCGTTTGGCTTGAACTCCTTCTATGGCGTGAGCGTAAGCGGCAAGTAAGGACCAGTGACGGCGACGTTTCATAACGTCGCCGTTATTGCATCCGCCAGACCAGTAGGAAACAGACCACGCCCGCATCCGTTGCGTCCTACAGCAACGAACTGCGGTCCGCGACTCCGTTGCCTACAAGGTCAATCCGATTTGGCGCATTTACTGCGAACTCCGCGACCCATAACGTCGTAGGACAGCAGCGGTAGCTATATGGGAAAGGCACTTGCTGTGCGTGGGATCAGTGATGTCTCCCAGTCCGACAGGCTGGGCGGTTGCTCGCTGATGACAACTACAAACAAGGATCGGGATCGTCATGCGCCATACCACCGTTCTATCCGCAATTTTTGGCACCAGCCTGCTGGCTGTGGCCACGATGGGCCAAGCCGCCGACAAGAAGAGCCTGGTGTTCTGCTCCGAAGGCAGCCCCGCAGGGTTCGATACAGCGCAGTACACCACCGCCACCGACAACGACGTGGCCGAGCCGCTGTACAACCGCTTGGTCGAGTTCGAGAAAGGCGCGACCAACGTAATACCTGGGTTGGCGACCAAGTGGGATATTTCAGAAGATGGCCTGACCTACACCTTCCATCTGCGTGAAGGGGTGAAATTCCACAGCAACAAGGAATTCAAGCCGACGCGGGACTTTAATGCCGACGACGTGCTGTTCACCTTCAACCGCATGCTTGACCCGGATCATCCGTTCCGCAAGGCCTACCCCACCGAGTTTCCGTACTTTAACGGGATGAGCCTGAACAAGAACATCGCCAAGGTCGAGAAAACCGACCCGTATACCGTGGTGATGACCCTGAACACGGTGGACGCCGCGTTCGTGCAAAACATCGCCATGAGCTTCGCCGCGATTCTGTCAGCCGAATACGCCGAGCAATTGCTCAAGGAAGGCAAGCCCAGCGACATCAACCAGAAGCCGATCGGCACCGGGCCGTTCGTATTCCAGCGTTACCAGAAAGACTCGCAGATCCGTTACGTGGCCAACAAACAATACTGGGACCCGAGCCGCGTGAAGCTCGACCAGTTGATTTTCGCCATCAACACCGATGCCTCGGTGCGCGTGCAAAAACTCAAGGCAGGCGAATGCCAGGTGACCCTGCACCCGCGTCCGGCGGACGTCGATGCGCTCAAGGCCGACCCGAACCTGCAACTGCTGACCAAACCGGGTTTCAACCTCGGTTACATCGCCTACAACGTGCGTCACAAGCCCTTCGACCAGCTTGAAGTGCGCCAGGCGCTGGACATGGCGGTGAACAAGCAAAGCATCCTCAATGCCGTGTACCAGGGCGCCGGGCAACTGGCGGTCAACGCCATGCCGCCGACCCAATGGTCCTACGACGACACCATCAAAGACGCCGCCTACAACCCGGAAAAAGCCAAGGAACTGCTCAAGGCCGCCGGCGTGAAAGAAGGCACCGAGATCACCCTGTGGGCGATGCCGGTGCAACGGCCGTACAACCCCAACGCCAAGCTGATGGCCGAGATGCTGCAAAGCTCGTAACCGACCGTGAACAAAGGACTGTTCTATACAAACAGGCGCAGCAACTGCTCAAGCAGCAGGTGCCGATCACGCCCGTCGCCCACTCGACGGTCAACCAGCCGTTAAGCGTCAAAGTCGAAGGGTTCAAAGTCAGCCCCTTCGGCCGCAACGTGTTCTCGGGCGTCAGTATTACCCCATAAGAAAATAACCGGATTGCGCAGGGCAAAGGCTGCCCTGCTGCAAACGTGCAGCCTTTTATTGGGATTTTTCCTACGGCAAACGTTTGCAACAGCTTGAACGAGTTACACACCAATAGCCGGTTCACCTAAAAAGACCGGCATAAAAAAAGAGAACCAAAGGAGCTCCACCCATGAAACTGAGCAGCAAAGTGCTTCTGGCTATGGCCATCAGCAGCATCACGGCCACCGCCTACGCAGAACCGGCCAGCCAGGACTTCGTTCCGACGACATTGGCCGGCACCAGCGCGCAAAGCGAAGCCAAGGGTTTTATCGACGGTCAAAGCCTAGGCGGCACTACCCGTAACTGGTATGCGAACGAAATGAAGTTTCGCAATGATCGCTTCAGCTACCGTAAGGACGGCGTGAAGACACCGATCTCCCGCCGTATCAACTGGGCTCAGGGCACCATCCTCAATTACACCTCGGGCTTCACCCAAGGCACTGTGGGCGTCAGCACCGAAGTCGCGGCTTACAACTTCATCGCGCTGGACCGCGACCGCAAACACATCGCCGGCGGTTCCAACCGTACGCTAGCCGACTCCGATGGCGATGCCGTAGGCCAGTGGAGCAAACTGGGCCTGGCCAACGTCAAGTTCCGCGTATCCAATACCACCTTGACCGCTGGTCGCCAGAACTTCAGCACCGGTATCGTCGACACCATCGGCAACCGTGCCTTGCCTTCGAGCTTCGAAGGTGTGAGCTTCAACAGCGAAGAGTTCAGCAACCTGTCGTTCCAGGGCGGTATCTTCGACCGCGTTTCGCCGCGTACCGAACAGAGCCTGTCTAAATTCCGCTCCGAATACGGTAATGGCCAGGAAACCGATAAGGTCAAAACCCTGGGCTTCAACTACCAGCCGTTCAAAAGCCTGAAAACCAGCGTATTCGCCGCTAACGTCGAAGACTTCT
>Ga0302347_1004392_pt1 | contig 11292 bp, 7 predicted proteins | sample PhyWR1_FD_202178 | JGI IMG/M metagenome (GOLD analysis project Ga0302347, IMG submission 202178) | Leaf surface microbial communities from wheat plants in UC Gill Tract Community Farm, Albany, California, United States - DLSL W.R1 (v2)... | ecosystem: Host-associated > Plants > Phyllosphere >...
TTCTTCCTTCAGGCGCAGGCCGAACTTCTCGATGCGCTGGGCGATGATGGCCGGGCGGCCGATCAGCGTCGGGCGCGCCAGGCCCTCGTCGACCACGATCTGGCAGGCGCGCAGCACGCGCTCTTCCTCGCCCTCGGCATAGGCAATGCGCTTGCGGCTGGCAGTCTTGGCGGCGGTGAAGATCGGCTTCATGATCGTGCCCGAGGCGTAGACAAAGCTCTGCAGCCGCTCGCGGTAGGCATTCATGTCGCGGATTGGCCGCAGGGCTACGCCGCTGTCGGCGGCGGCCTGGGCCACGGCCGGTGCGATCTTCATCATCAGGCGCGGATCGAACGGCTTGGGGATCAGGTATTCAGGCCCGAAGGTCAGCTTCTCGCCGACGTAGGCGGCGGCCACGACCTCGCTTTGCTCGGCCTGCGCCAGCTCGGCAATCGCATGGACGGCGGCGATCTCCATCTCGATGGTGATGGTCGAGGCGCCCGCGTCGAGCGCGCCCCGAAAGATGTACGGAAAGCACAGGACGTTGTTCACCTGGTTCGGGTAGTCGGTGCGGCCGGTGGCGATGATGGCGTCGCCGCGCACCGATTTCACGTCCTCCGGCGAAATCTCCGGGTTCGGGTTGGCCAGCGCGAAGATGATGGGGCGCGGCGCCATCTTGGCGACCATGTCTTTCTTCAGCACGCCGCCGGCCGACAGGCCCAAAAAGATGTCCGCGCCCTCGATGATCTCGCCCAGCGTGCGCGCGCTGGTGGGCTGGGCGTACTGCAGCTTGTCCTCGTCCATCAGCTCGGTGCGGCCTTCGTAGACCACGCCGGCCAGGTCGGTCACATAGACGTTCTCGCGGGCGATGCCCAGTTTGAGCAGCAGGTTCAGGCAGGCCAGCGCCGCCGCGCCCGCGCCCGAGGTGACCAGCTTGACCTGGCCGGGCGCCTTGCCCACGACCTTGAGCGCGTTGAGCATGGCCGCGCCGACGGTGATGGCCGTGCCGTGCTGGTCGTCGTGGAACACCGGGATCTTCATGCGCTTGCGCAGCTCGCGCTCGACGTAAAAGCAGTCGGGCGCCTTGATGTCTTCGAGGTTGATGGCGCCGAACGTCGGCTCCAGCGAGGCGATGATGTCCACCAGGCGGGCCGGGTCTTTTTCGTCGATCTCGATGTCGAACACATCGACGCCGGCGAACTTCTTGAACAGCACCCCCTTGCCCTCCATCACCGGCTTGGAGGCCAGCGGGCCGATGTCGCCCAGGCCCAGCACCGCCGTGCCGTTGGTGATGACGGCCACCAGGTTGCCCCGGCTGGTGTACTTGAAGGCCGCGTTCGGGTCCTTGATGATTTCCTCGCAGGGCGCGGCCACACCGGGCGAATAGGCCAGCGCCAGGTCGCGCTGATTCGTCAGCTGCTTGGTCGCGGCAATCGCCACCTTGCCTGGCGTCGGGAATTCGTGGTATTCCAGCGCGGCGCGGCGCAGCTCGGCGCGCTTTTCCTGGCGCTCCAGGTCAAGGTCATGGGACGCGGCGGCAGAAGGTGTGGGCATTGTGGAAATCTCCAGCTAAAACGGTCGGTGCGGCCGTCAGTTCTTTGTAGGGGTTGAGATTGTAGGCCGCGCAAATTGACGCGGTTCGCATGCAAGGCCGCTGCTTTGGGTGCTGCGCCTTTGCCTTTTCCGCACGAATCGGATCGCTGCCGCCCGAGGCCGAAAATGCCTGCCGCCGCGCCCTGCGCCCTGCCTCGGCTGCCTGCCCCTGGCGCGCGCGGCCCGCGCCCTTTGAGGGTCAATTCAGGCACTGGCGCAAGCCCTGCCTGCGCAGGCAGCTATTGAATTCATAGCATGGCAATTGACCCCACGGCAGTTGCGTGAAAAGTTTCAAAATGTTTCAAAGTTGGTCCGCGCAGTTATCATCCGCTGCTTTCCACCCCTCACAGCGAGCGCACGCCATGGCCTTGATGGACTTTCTTCGCAAACAGTTCATAGACATCATCCAGTGGACCGAGACCGACGAGGGCACGCTGGCCTGGCGCTTTCCGATGGCCGATCAGGAGATCCAGAACGGCGCCGCGCTCACCGTGCGCGAGTCGCAGATGGCGGTGTTCGTCAACGAGGGCCGGGTGGCCGACGTGTTCGGCCCGGGCACCTACCGGCTCACGACGCAGACGCTGCCGGTGCTGACCTACCTGAAGAATTGGGACAAGCTGTTCGAGTCGCCGTTCAAGAGCGATGTGTACTTCTTCAGCACGCGCCAGCAGATCGACCAGAAGTGGGGCACGCCCCAGCCCATCAGCATCCGCGATGCCGACTTTGGCGCCGTGCGGCTGCGCGCCTTTGGCAACTACAGCTTTCGCGTGGCCGAGCCGCGCCTGTTCCACGCCGACATCTCGGGCACGCGCGAGCGCTACACCGTACGGGAGCTTGATGGCCAGCTGCGCGCGCTGGTGCTGCAGAACATCTCCAGCGCCATTGCCGCCAGCGGCATCGCCTTTCTCGACCTGGCGGCCAACCAGCTGATGTTTGCCCAGACGCTGCAGGCCCGGCTGGCGCCCGAGTTCGCCAAGATCGGCCTGGCGCTGGAGGGCATGACGGTGCAAAGCGTCTCGCTGCCCGAGGAGCTGCAAAAAATCCTGGACCAGAAGATCGGCATGGGCATGGTCGGGGGCGACATGGGCAAGTTCATGCAGTACCAGACGGCGCAGGCGATTCCGAAGTTTGCCGAAGGCGCGGCCTCGGGCGGCAGCGGCATGGCCGGCGACGCGATGGGCCTGGGCGCCGGTGTGGCGCTGGGCCAGGTGCTGGCGCACAGCCTGCAGCAGGGCCTGCAGCCGGCGCCGGCCGCCAGCCCGGCCGCCGCGCCCATGGGCGCCGACGAGGTGATTGCCACGCTCGAAAAGCTGGGCGAGCTGAAGGCCAAGGGCATCCTGACGCAGGCCGAGTTCGACGCCAAAAAGGCCGAGCTGCTGAAAAAGCTGGTCTGAGCCCGGCCGCGCCAGCGCCGCCGGCACGCTGCGATTTTGAGAGCAGCCGGCGCATGCCAGCCGTGCGCTGGCGGTCATAAACGCCTCAAAAAACGCTTTTCCAGCGCCTCCCAACCCAACCCACCGCCCGATGGCCGAAGACACACCGCAACGCGCCTACCGCGCCGCCTGTCCCGGCTGCGGCGCGCCCGTCGAATTTCGCAGCGCGCAGTCCACGCACGCGGTCTGCGCCTACTGCCAGAGCGCCGTGGTGCGCAGCGGCGAGGCGCTGTCGCGCATCGGCCGGGTGGCCGAGCTGTTCAGCGACTTCAGCCCGCTGCGGCTGCAGGCCTCGGGCCGCTTTCAGGGCCGCGCCTTCACGCTGGTGGGCCGGCTGCAATACCACCACACCGAAGGCCGCTGGACCGAGTGGCAGGCGCTGCTGGACGGCGGCGGCGCCGCGTTCCTGAGCGAGGACAACGGCGCCTACGTGTTCACGCTGCCCGACCGCGCGGCGCGCGCGCTGCCGCCGCCCGAGGCGCTGCGCGTGGGCGCGACCACCGCCATCAACGGCAAGCCGTTCAGCATCGCGTCCAATCAGCACGTCTCGCTGCTGTCGGCGCAGGGCGAGCTGGCGCACCTGCCGGCGCTGGGCACGCCGTTTGCCATGGTCGAGCTGCGCAGTGCCGATGGCGAGGTGCTGGCCATCGACTACGGCCCGGCCCTGGGCGGCGGCGCGCCGCAGGTCACGCGCGGGCGCGCGGTGCGGCTGGACGAACTTGCACTCACCGGCCTGAAGGACGACGCGGTGCGCGCCGAGCAGGGCGGGCGCCAGTTCAACTGCCCCGACTGCGGCGCGCCGCTGGAGCAGGTGCTGGCCACCAGCCAGAGCCTGACCTGCGGCGCCTGCCACAGCCTGATCGATGTTTCCAAAGGGCTGGGCGGCGAGCTGCGCTCGGCGCTGCAGGATGCGCCGGTCAAGCCGCTGATCGCCCTGGGTCGCATCGGCCAGCTGCAGGGCGCGAGCTGGCAGGTGGTCGGTTTTCAGCGGCGCACGGGGCACGAGCCCGGCAGCGAGGACGAGCCCTTCGACTGGGACGAATACCTGCTCTACCACCGCACGCTGGGCTTTTGCTTCCTGGTCGATGCCAGCGACGGCTGGAGCCTGGTCAAGCCGCTGACGGGCGCGCCCGCCTTCAAGCCCGGCGCCGGCAGCGCCAGCCACCTGGGCAAGCGCTACCGGCTGCTGAGCAGCTACGAGGCGACCACCCGCTACGTCGAGGGCGAGTTCTACTGGCAGGTGCGGCGCGGGCAGACCACGTTCAACCGCGACTTTGCCAGCGGCCCGTCGGTGCTGTCGCAGGAAGCCGCGGAAGGCGAGATCACCTGGTCCGGCGGCAGCCGGCTGGACGGCGGCGCGGTGGCCAGCGCCTTTCGGCTGCAGGCCAGCCAGGCGCTGTTCCGGCGCGATGGCGCCGGACCGCTGAGCAGCGCGCCGCGCATGAGCCTGGGCATGATCGCCGCCGGGCTGCTGCTGATCGTGCTGCTGCTGGCGCTGCTGGGCCGCTGCTCGCGCTGCGACCCGGCGCTGGAGAACTGCGGCGCCTCCGGCGGCGCGCGCACCTCGGGCGGCGCGTTCGGCGGCTTTTCCGCTGGCGGCGGGCACAAATGACGCGTCCAATGCGCTGCATGCGGGCCGGCGCGCGGCGCGCGCGCTTTTTTCAATCGGGAGTGATGCATGGAACTTGAATGGTTCAGACCGGCGGCCTTTTTCGGCTCCATCCTGTTCGCGCTGATCGGCGTGGTCGTCTTCTGGCTGAGCTTTGTCATCATCGACAAGCTCACGCCCTACAACCTGTGGCAGGAGCTGGTTGAAAAGCAGAACATGGCGCTGGGCCTGGTGGTGGCGGCGATGAGCCTGGGCATTTCCATCATCGTGGCCGCCGCCATCCACGGCTGATGCCCGCCAGCGCACGCACCGGCGCGGCGCCGGCGGCGGGGCACGCGGCACCGGCGCCGCGCCCGCTCGAATTCGCGCTGCTGGCCAGCGTGTTCGTGGTGGCCGCCTGCGGCCTGGTCTACGAGCTGGCCGCCGGCGCGCTGGCGTCCTACCTGCTGGGCGACTCGGTGCTGCAGTTTTCCACCGTCATCGGCAGCTACCTGTTCGCCATGGGCATCGGCTCGTGGCTGTCGCGCTTTTTCGAGCGCCAGCTGCCGGCGCACTTCCTGCGCATCGAGCTGCTGGTGGCGCTGGTGGGCGGCGCGCTGCCGGCGCTGCTGTTCCTGGCCAATGCCTTTGCGCCCGGCGCGTTTCGCTTTTTGCTCTACGCGCTGGTGCTGGCCGTGGGCACGCTGGTCGGGCTGGAGATTCCGCTGGTCATGCGCATCCTGCGGCGCAACGTGGCGCTGAAAGAGCTGGTCTCGCAGGTGCTGACGTTCGACTACCTGGGCGCGCTCGTGGTCTCGCTGGCCTTTCCGCTGGTGCTGGTGCCGCAGCTGGGGCTGATCCGCACCGGGCTGCTGTTCGGCCTGATGAACGCGGCGGTGGCCGTGTGGGCGCTGGGGCTGTTTCGCCACGAGCTGCGCCACTTCAAGGCGCATGCGCTGGCCTGCGCGCTGACGCTGGCGCTGCTGGCCGCGGGCTTTGCCGGCGCCGAGCGCATCACCACGCTGGCCGAGGACCGCTTCTACCAGGACCGCGCGGTCTTTGCCGAAACCACGCCCTACCAGCGCATCGTCGTGACCGCCGGGCGCGGCGGGCACAAGCTCTTTCTGAACGGCAACCTGCAGTTTGCCGAGCGCGACGAATACCGCTACCACGAGGCGCTGGTGCATCCGGCCATGAGCGCCCACGGCGCGCCGAAAAACGTCGCCGTGCTCGGCGGCGGCGACGGCATGGCGGTGCGCGAAATTCTCAAGTACGCCAGCGTCGAGCGCGTCACGCTGGTCGAGCTGGACCCGGCGATGACGCGTTTGTTCAGCGAGCAGCCGGTGCTCAAAAAACTCAACGCCGAGGCATTGCTGTCGCCCAAGGTCCGAGTGGTCAATGCCGACGCCTTCCAGTGGCTCGACGCCAGCGCCGAGGTGTTCGACGTGGTGATCGTCGATTTTCCGGACCCGACGAACTTTTCCATCGGCAAGCTCTACACCAGCTCGTTCTACGCGCTGCTGGACCGGCACCTGGCCGCCAGCGGCTATGCGGTGGTCCAGACCACCTCGCCGCTGGTGGCGCGGCGCAGCTACTGGACGGTGGCCGCCACGCTCGAATCGGTGGGCCTGCGCACCGCGCCCTACCACGCCAACGTGCCCAGCTTTGGCGAATGGGGCTTCGTCGTGGCCAGCCGGCGCCCGTTCAGCCCGGCCACGCAGCAGCGCCAGCTGCCGCCCGGCCTGCGCTACCTCAATGCGCGCACCCTGCCGCTGCTGTTTGACTTTCCGCTGGACATGGCGCGCGTGCCGGCGCCGGTCAACCGCCTGTCCAACCAGGTGCTGGTGCGCAGCTATGAAGAGGAATGGGGCCGGGTGGCGCGCTGAGCGCCGCCCGGCCGCGCCGTTCAAGCCATGCAAATTGCTATGAATAAGATAGCTGCCAACCTTTATGGTGCCTGCACAAGGGCCGGTTCTGGCTTGAAATCTGTGGGCCGGCGGCATGTTGGCGCGGGTTTTTCCGTTTTTATGCCCATGCTCGTGGCCGTGCCCGCATGAAGCGCCGCCATTTCCTGGCCGCCTCGGCGCTGCCACTGGCCGGCTGTCAGCCGCCGTCCGGGATCGAGGGCGGTTTCATCGGCGAGCGCCACGAGCGCGGCCACCTGCTGCGCCCCGGCCGGCGCACGCCGATGCCGGCGCCGTCGAGCCAGCATGCCAGCGGCGTGCTGATCCTGGGCGCCGGCGTGGCCGGGCTGGCGGCCGCGCGCGCCCTGCGGCTGCGCGGCATCGACGACTTCACCGTGCTCGAACTCGAAGACAGCGCCGGCGGCAACAGCCGAGGCGGCCAGGTCCAGGGCATCGCCTGCCCGCTGGGCGCGCATTACCTGCCGGTGCCGGGCGACGACGCCCGCGAGGTGCAAGACCTGCTGGAAGAATTCGGCCTGCGCCAGCGCGTGGCCGGGCGCTGGGTGTATGACGAGCGCCACCTGTGCCACAGCCCGCAGGAGCGGCTGTTCCTGAACGGTCAGTGGCAGGAAGGCCTGCTGCCGCTGCAAGGCATGGACGCGGCCACGCTGGCCGACTACCGGCGCTTTGCCGGGCGGGTCGAGGCGCTGTCGGCCAGCGCCAAGTTCACCATTCCGGTGTCAAAAAGCCCGCCAGCGCAGGCGCAGCTTGCGCTGGACGCTATCACTTTCGGAGCATGGCTGGACCAGAACCGGCTCGCCAGCCCGGCCCTGCGCTGGTACCTGGACTACTGCTGCCGCGACGACTACGGCGCCGGGCTGGCCAGCGTGTCGGCCTGGGCCGGCATCCATTACTTTGCCAGCCGCCACGGCTTTCACGCGTCCGGCGCCGAACCGTCAGGCCCGCCGCCCGGCGGGCGCGAAGCGGGCGTGCTGACCTGGCCCGAAGGCAACGGCTGGCTGACCCGGCGCCTGGCCGGGCCGCTGGGCGAGCGCCTGCGCACCGGCCGCGCCGTGCTGCGCGTGGCCGCCGGCAAGCACGGCGTCGAGGTTGAGGCCTTCAACGCGGCCACGCAGGCCGTTGAGCGCTGGCAGGCGGCGCGCTGCATCGTGGCGCTGCCGCTGTTCGTGGCCGCCCGCGTGCTCGACAACCCGCCGCCCGCCCTGAAGGAGGCTGCCGGCGCGCTGCGTTACGCGCCCTGGCTGGTGGCCAACCTGCACATCGGGCAAGCCCTGCACGACCGCCCCGGCGCCGCGCCGAGCTGGGACAACGTGATCTGCAACCTCGGCCAGGATGCGCGCTGGCCCGGCCTGGGCTATGTCGATGCCGGCCACCAGCGCCTGGAGCGCGTGCCCGGCCAGACGGTGCTGACGTATTACCGCGCCTTCGGCCTGGCGCCGCAGGCGCGTCAAAACCTGTACGCACAGCCCTGGAGCCACTGGCGCGATGCCGTGCTGGCCGAACTCGGCACGGCGCACCCGGACCTGGCGGGCAAGGTCACGCGGCTGGACGTGATGCGCTACGGCCACGCCATGAGCACGCCGGTGCCCGGCATCCGCAGCAGCGCCGCGCTGGCCGCGCTGCAGCGGCCGCTGCCCGCGCCGTGGCAGCGGCTGCAGTTCGCGCACAGCGACCTGTCGGGCTACTCGGTGTTCGAGGAGGCGTTTGGCCACGGGCACCGGTGCGGGATGGCTGGCGGCGGGTTGCGCCGCTCCTGAGGGCCGGACCCAGAACCCGCTGCGGCTTTCAGGCGGGCGCAAACCGCTCGCGCAGGTAGGCGTTGATTTTTTCCGAGTCGTAGAGCCACTGGCTCTTGCCGGCGCGGTCGGTGATCTTCAGGCAGGGCACCTTGGCCTGGCCGCCGCCCTGCACAAGCGCCTGGCGGTCCGGGCCTTCGTGCTGGGCGTCGATGCGCTGGATGTTCAGCGACAGGCGGCTGATTTCCTGGCGCACCTTGATGCAGAACGGGCAGGTCTTGTACTGGTAGAGCGCCAGCGACTGGCATTGCTGGTCGGCTTTTTTCTGCGCCGCCGCAGAGCGCGTCACGCCCTGGGGCCGGGTGAGCGTTTCCTTGAGCAGCACCACCGGGCCGAGAACGGTGCGCAGGGTTTTGAAAAACAGACGGATAAAAATTTTCATGGCCGATTTTAGGCGCCCACGCCGCGCTGGCCCTGCGCCGCGGCGCCGTGCGCGGCGCATCGCGCGCGGCCGGAATGGGCCTTCCTGAGCGCTTCCTGCGCCCTGCGCGGCCATGGTCGCCGACTGCCGTTTTGCCGGCCCGGCAAGGGCCGTTTCGGGGCTGGCGGTTGCGCTGCCCGGTAAAATGCGCGATTACCCCGCTTTTTTTGATTTTTCCGGAGCTCTGCCTGATGGCCAAAAACGAAATGATGGCGAATGCGATCCGCGCACTCGCAATGGACGCCGTACAACAAGCCAATTCGGGTCATCCCGGCGCCCCCATGGGCATGGCCGACATGGCCGTGGCGCTTTGGGGCGATCACCTCAGCCACAACCCGAAAAACCCGCAGTGGCTCAATCGCGACCGCTTCGTGCTCTCCAACGGCCATGCGTCGATGCTGATCTATTCGGTGCTGCACCTGAGCGGCTACGACCTGCCGATCGACGAGCTCAAGAACTTCCGCCAGCTGCACAGCAAGACCCCCGGCCACCCCGAAGTGGACGTGACGCCGGGTATCGAAACCACCACCGGCCCGCTCGGCCAGGGCATCACCAACGCGGTCGGCATGGCGCTGGCCGAAAAGCTGCTGGCCAAGGAATTCAACCGTGAAGGCCACGCGGTCGTGGACCACCATACCTACGCCTTCATGGGCGACGGCTGCCTGATGGAAGGCATCAGCCACGAGGCCATCGCGCTGGCCGGCGCCTGGAAGCTGAACAAGCTGATTGCCCTGTACGACGACAACGGCATCTCCATCGACGGCCAGGTCGCGCCCTGGTTCATCGACAACACGCCGATGCGCTTTACCGCCTGCGGCTGGAACGTCGTCGGCCCGGTCGATGGCCACGACGCCGCCGCCGTGTCCGCCGCCATCGCTCAGGCCAAGGCGTCGGCCGACAAGCCGACGCTGGTCGTGTGCAAGACGCACATCGGCAAGGGCTCGCCCAACCGCGCCAACACCGCCAAGGCGCACGGCGAGCCGCTGGGCGCCGAGGAAATCGGCCTCACGCGCGCCGCGCTGAACTGGCCGCACACGCCGTTCATGATTCCCAAGGAAACCGCCAAGGCCTGGGATGCCACGGCCAAGGGCAAGAAGCTTGAAGCCGCCTGGGACAAGAAGTTCGCCGCCTACGCCAAGGCCTTCCCCGAGCTGGCCGCCGAATACACGCGCCGCATGCAGGGCGAGCTGCCCAAGAGCTTTGCGCAGCTGGCCGTCGATACCGTCGTGGCCGCGCACACCAAGGCCGAAACCGTCGCCTCGCGCAAGGCCTCGCAGCTGGCGCTCGAAGCCTTCACCGCCGGCCTGCCCGAGCTGCTGGGCGGCTCGGCCGACCTGACCGGCTCGAACCTGACCAACACCAAATCGACGCCCAACCTGCGCTTTGACGCCGTGACCGGCGAAGGCAACGGCGGGCGCCACATCAACTATGGCGTGCGCGAGTTCGGCATGGCCGCCATCATGAACGGCGTGGCGCTGCACGGCGGCTTCATTCCCTACGGCGGCACGTTCCTGACCTTCAGCGACTACTCGCGCAACGCCATCCGCATGGCCGCGCTGATGAAGCTGCGCGTGGTGCATGTGTTCACCCATGACTCCATCGGCCTGGGCGAGGACGGCCCGACGCACCAGTCGATCGAGCACGCCGCCAGCCTGCGCCTGATCCCCAACCTCGATGTCTGGCGCCCGGCCGACACCGCCGAAACCGCCGTCGCCTGGGCCGTGGCGCTGCAAAACGCCACCCGGCCGACCGCGCTGCTGCTGAGCCGCCAGAACCTGCCGTACGCACCGAAAAGCGACCTGGGCCAGATCAGCCGGGGCGCCTATGTGCTGGCCGAGCCGGCCGAAGTGGGCCTGAAGAAAAAGGCCGAGGCCGTCATCATCGCCACCGGCTCCGAAGTGGAGCTGGCGCTGAAGGCGCAGGCGCTGCTGGCTGCGCAAAAGATCGCGGTGCGCGTCGTGTCCATGCCGAGCAACACCGCCTTCGACCGCCAGGACACCGCGTACAAATCAAAAGTCCTGCCCGAAGGCATTCCGCGCATCGCGGTGGAAATGGGCGTGACCGACGGCTGGTGGAAATACGGCTGCGCCGCCGTCATCGGCATCGACACCTTTGGCGAGTCGGCCCCGGCCGGCGTGCTGTTCAGGCATTTCGGCTTCACGCCGGAAAACGTGGTCGCCACCGTGCGCAAGGTGCTGCGCAAAAAGTAAGGACCGTTTCGCCCGGCCGCCCGGCCGGGTGCTTGCGCGGGACGAGGCTTGCCTTGACCTTGCGCAACGCAGGCATTTGTGCCGGAACGGATGATCAACAGGTTTAACTTCAGGAGCGAAAGAGACTATGACCATCAAGATGGGTATCAACGGCTTCGGCCGCATCGGCCGCAACGTGCTGCGCGCGGCGATTCAGAACTTCAGCGACATCGAGATCGTCGCGATCAACGACCTGCTGGAGCCCGAGTACCTGGCCTACATGCTGCAGTACGACTCGGTGCACGGCCGCTTCAAGGGCGACGTGTCCGTCGAGGGCAACACGCTCATCGTCAACGGCAAGCGCATCC
>Ga0302347_1004396_pt1 | contig 11289 bp, 10 predicted proteins | sample PhyWR1_FD_202178 | JGI IMG/M metagenome (GOLD analysis project Ga0302347, IMG submission 202178) | Leaf surface microbial communities from wheat plants in UC Gill Tract Community Farm, Albany, California, United States - DLSL W.R1 (v2)... | ecosystem: Host-associated > Plants > Phyllosphere >...
GCTGGTGGTGGTCTTACCCACACCACCCTTGCCGGATGTAACCACTAGAATCTTGGCCAAGGTGTTTCACCCCTAAGGAAAAAGGACTTTTTAGCCCCTGAATAACATCTCTATGAACGACTGCAGGTGAACAGCCTTGGCGGGTCATTGTTCAAGTCGCGTTTACGCTGTGTAAACGCTGCCTGATTGCTTGTCCCTACAAGGAAAAGTCTGTTTTCACTACGATTTTGAGATGCTTGGAAAATGGCGAGAGTATCCGTTAAAGCCGGGTGATGTTCAACATGTCACTTGACAGACTGATCTGAACACCTGTTCCCCACAGAGGATCCCGACGCAGGTCTTCGGATACCTTGTACTTGCCCGCAATTGACACTAGCTCGGCGCTCAGCTGCTGGCAAAAAATCCGTGCCTTGGTGTTGCCCTTGTGCCCGGCCAGTGCGCGGCCCCGCATAGGCCCGTACACATGGATGTTGCCATCGGCCATAAGTTCCGCACCGGGGCTGACTGAAGCGATCACCACCAGATCACAGCCTTCGGCATACACCGTCTGGCCGCCGCGTACCGGGCTGGTGATGATCCTGGTCGGCTTGATCGCCGGCTCTGGCGGTTTTTCCGGTTTTTTTGCCTCGACCACCACTTCAACCGGATCAATCGGCCGCTCACGGGCGCCGGAGGGTGGCAGTACAGGCAGGTCGATGGCAATGGCGGCAGCGATGTCCTCGATGCGGTTGGCGCGAATGGCCAGGGTGCGCAGGCCATGTTGGCGGCAGACGCGCATCAGCCCCGGCAAATCGATGGCGCCTTCACTGGCGGGCAGCTTGTCCAGCGCCAGTACCAGCGGGGTATTGCTGAAAAAATTCGGGGCCTGGGCCACTTTGGCGGCCAGTTGGCGGTCCAGGGCTTCAAGGTTGTTGTGCGCAAGTTCCAGCACCGTGATGGCGAGCATACTGCCCTTAAGCTGGAACACGGGGGCTTGGTCTAGCGATTCGGTTTGGCTCATGGTTGCTTAACGCGACTTGTCACTTAAAGTGCTGAGACTTATAACGAGAACGCCGGCAGGCCGCAAGCCGGGTCTAACGATGTAGAATGGCCGACCCTTGTGTCTGTCCGGAATCATTAATGGATCGCCCGCGTTTTCGTGCCGCTTTTTTTCATCCGCGTTTCTGGCTGCTATGGCTGGGTCTCGGCGTGCTGTGGCTGGTCGTGCAACTGCCTTATAAAGTACAACTGTGTATCGGCCGTGGTCTCGGCGCCCTGATGTATCGGGTGGCCGGTGATCGCCGACGTATTGCCACGCGCAACCTTGAATTGTGTTTCCCTGAAAAGACCCGCGCCGAGCGCAAGCAGTTGCTCAAGGACAACTTCGCCTCGACCGGTATCGCCTTCTTTGAAATGGCCATGAGCTGGTGGTGGTCAAAACCGCGTCTGGCCAAGCTGGCCCATGTCGAGGGGCTGGAGCACCTGAAGCAGGCTCAGCTTGAAGGCAAGGGGGTAATCCTGATGGCATTTCACTTTACCACCCTGGAAATCGGCGCTGCCTTGCTGGGTCAGCAACACACCATCGACGGCATGTACCGCGAACATAAAAACCCGCTGTTCGACTTTATCCAGCGTCGTGGCCGTGAGCGGCACAATGTAGATTCGCTGGCTGTCGAACGTGATGACGTGCGCGGAATGCTCAAGCTGCTGCGCTCAGGGCGGGCGATCTGGTATGCGCCCGACCAGGACTACGGCGCCAAGCAGAGCATCTTTGTGCCTTTGTTCGGTATCCAGGCGGCCACTGTTACCGCCACCAGCAAGTTCGCCAAACTGGGCAAAGCGCAGGTTGTGCCCTTTACTCAACAAAGACTGGCCGACGGCAGTGGTTACAAGCTGGTCATTCATCCGCCACTGAGGGATTTCCCCGGAGAAAGCGATGAGGCTGATTGCCTGCGAATCAATCAATGGGTTGAGCGGGCGGTGCGTGAATGCCCCGAGCAGTATCTGTGGGCCCATCGCCGCTTCAAGACCCGCCCGCCCGGCGAGCCGAAACTGTACGACAAACGCGGCTGAGGCGGCCGCACTGGCGTGACTGCGGTTGCGCCGGTGACGGGCCTGATACTGTCTGGTGGTGGTGCGCGGGCGGCCTATCAAGTCGGCGTGCTGGCGGCGATTGCCGAGTTGCTGCCTGCCGGTGCCATCAACCCGTTCCCGGTGATTGTCGGGACGTCAGCGGGCGCGATCAATGCGGTCAGCCTGGCTAGCGGGGCGATGGATTTCACCCGCGCGGTCGAGCACCTGACCCTGTTCTGGCAGGGCTTTGAAAGCAGGCGCGTGCTACGCAGCGACTGGTCGGGGGTTTTGCACCAGGCCACGCGTTTTTTTGCTCACAGTCTGCTCGGGCTAGGCTCGCATGTGCCGGTGGCGCTGCTCGACAGTTCGCCCTTGCGCGATCTGCTCCAGGACCGGATCAACTTCCCCGGTGTTGAACAGGCGATTGCCGGGCATCACCTACGGGCTGTCGCGGTTACTGCATTTGGCTATTCTTCCAGTCAGGCGGTGACCTTTTATCAAGGCAAGGGCACCATCAATGGCTGGTTGCGCCATCGGCGCATCGGCATGCCCACCGCTTTGACGGTTGAACATCTGCTGGCCAGTTCGGCCATCCCTCTTCTGTTTGCTCCGGTCAAAATCGGCGAAGAGTATTTTGGCGATGGCGCAGTGCGGCAGTCGGCGCCAATCAGTCCTGCGCTGCATCTGGGAGCCAACCGGGTGCTGGTGGTGGGGGTGAGCGGCAACCCGCGCGGGCCGGACCTTCAGGTCGGCCAGTCGCACTACTACAACGCTCAACAACCGACGCTGGCGCAAATTGGCGGGCATATGCTCAACAGTACGTTTATCGACAGCCTGGAAAGCGATATCGAGCTGCTTGAGCGGCTCAATCACTTCAGTCGCCTGCTGCCCAGGCAATCCGACAACCTCGGTTTGTCCCCCGTGGAGGTGCTGGTGATTGCGCCGAGCCAGCCTATAGACGAAATCGCGGCCCGCCATCGGCATGAGCTGCCGGCCGCGCTGCGGATGTTCCTGCGTGGCCCCGGTGCGACCAAAACCAGTGGTGCAGGGGTGCTCAGCTACCTGCTGTTCGAGGCGGGTTATTGTCGGGAGTTGATCGAGTTGGGGCGACGCGATGCGATGGCCAAGCGCGATGCGCTGTGCCAGTTTTTGCGGGTTTGAACTGCCCGCTTTTGTAGCCGCTGCCGCAGGCTGCGATAAGGGCCGCCGGCCCTTCCTCGGGGTCGCTGCGCAACCCATCGCAATCTGTTGCAACGGCTACAGGTTTACTCGGCAATCTGCAATTTGCGCGCTTCGGTGTAGATGTAACGCAGCTTGTCGTATTCGAATGGCGAGTCGAACTGACCATAACGGAAGCTGGTGGTATAGCGTTTGTCGACAGCGCCCAGCACCCAGATCTCGGGATGGCGAGTGCTCTCGTGCGGCACGTTCAGGAAGTTGATCTCCTGGTTGACGCCATAGTCGACCACCAGGCCCGTGGTGTCGCGCAGGTTCGACGGGCCAAGGATCGGCAGCATCAGGTATGCACCGCCGGGTACGCCATAAAAGCCCAGGGTCTGGCCGAAGTCTTCACTTTGACGGGGCAGGCCCATGGCTGTGGCCGGATCCCACAGCCCGCCGATGCCGATGGTCGTATTCAGCAACAAGCGCCCTGTGGTTTCCATCGAGCGATGGCCCTTGAGCTGCAGCAGGCTGTTGAACAGGTTGGGGACATCCCCCAGGTTGTTGAAGAAGTTGCTCACACCCGTGCGCAAAAAACTGGGCGTGACATAGCGATAGCCATTGACCACCGGGAGGAACACCCACTGGTCGAAGCGGTAGTTGAAATGGTAGATCCTGCGGTTGATCGGCTCCAGCGGGTCATAGATGCTCAGAGCGTTCATGGTGGCGCGCTCGAACTCACGCTGATCCAGGCCCGGATTGAACTTCAACAGTTTCAACGGCTGGGTAAACCCGTCGACATCGGGGGTCAGTTCCGTGTGAGCTTTGCTGTTGTCGGCTTGGGCGAAGCCGGCGCCGAGCAGGGCGGCGAGAAGCAATAATTGTTTAGCCACGGAAGAACTCCAGCATATCGTCAGCGTTGACTCGGTAATTGATGTTGCCGCAATGGCCGCCATAGGGGTAAACCGTCAGGCGATTACCGAAGGTTTTACGCAGGAATCCGAGGTCGCCAGGGCCCAGGATGATGTCGTCGGCGTTATGCATGACGGCAATCTTCGGGCTGTTTTTCAGGTAATCCTGCAGGGCGTACAGGCTGACCTGATCGATCAACTGCAGCAGGCTGCCGCCATCGGTCTTGGCGCGCCACATGGGGATCACTTGCTCGGTCAGGTAGCAGTCAAAGTCACACTGCAGCGAACGCTTGAGGAAAGGTGTCAGGCTGGTGCCTTCGGTGATCGGGTAGTTCGGCGGGGTGATCAGGCCACGGCGGTTGATCAGGTCCGAGGTGAACACGATATCGGCTGACGAGAAACGAAACACCGTGCCGATCAGCATGGCCATTTGCTCGTTGGTCAGGCGCTCCTTGGAGTTTTGCAGGTCATACACCAGTGCCGCATTGAGGTCGACCCGGCCTTTATCCTGGAAGTAGCGGGTCAGCTTGCCCAGCACCAGTTCGTAGAACGTGGTGGAGTTGTTGATGCCTTTGACCTCGGTCTGCACCAGCTTGTCGAGGTTGCTGATGGAGGTAAAGAGATTGACCGGCGGGTTGAGCATCAACACTTTTTTGAAGTTGAAGCTTTTGCGTGTTTCATCCAGGTGGCTGACAAAGGCAGCATCCAGCGCACCCAGGCTATAACCCGCGAGGTAGTAGTCGGTAACGGGCAATTTGGCCTGTTGGGCGCGTACAGCCTGCATCACATGATACAAATCCTCGGCGTCGTACTGGCTGATGCCGGGTGTGGCCAGGCGCGAGGCCGAACTCATGAAGTCATAGCTGGTGGGCGATGACAGCTGAACGACGTGATAGCCTTCCTGATAGAAGAGCTTTTTAAGGTATTCGTTGAGGCTGCTGTCGTAGGCAGCACCGGTGCCGGCAATCAGGAACATCAATGGCGCCGGGTGATCCTGTTTGGCCATGCGGTAAGTGAGCTTTTTCACCGCCCAGAAATTGGCCGGCAGTATGTGCTCACGTTCAGGGCGCAGGTTGAGGGTGTAGTCCGACTGGTTGATATCATCTTCGTCGGGCAGCAGCGGGCGCATTTGCGGCGGAGTGGTGGCAATCGTAGCTTCAAACGGATTGGTTATCGGGTAGCCATACGTTGCGGGGTCGACATCGACCGCCTGCGCGGACGCACTCAAGATAAGGCCGCCCAGTAAGGCAGCGAAGGGCAGAGAACGGAGCATGGAGGCTATCCCTAAATAAGATGCGCAAAAGTTTCGCAGGCTATGACCACAGGGCTCGTACTGAAGTGCCCGTCAATGGCACTAAATAATTCCCCAAACAGTCCCGAACAGGCAAAAAGTCACTCAAGATACACGCTGAATGACTTTAGTTAACAGATATCTGATTGCAAGGCTTGTATAGCTGTAGATGGGGATTAAGCTGGGCGCCGTTTTTGCCTATCGGAGTTTGTTATGCGACCTCGTTTGCCGTGGATCTTGCTGCTTATCGCTCTGCCTGTATGGTTGCTCGCCAGTTATGGGCTGCGATACGGCTTGATGGAGGACTCGCAGTGGGTGGGGACCTGTGTGGCAGAGGCTGCGCGCTGGGAATGCCAGTTGCGGGCAAACCTGGGCTTGTTGATTCATTTCCGGGTATTGGGCTGGGTCGCGCTGGTGCTGTCGATTATTGCTTTTTGCGTGCGTGGTCGTGTCGGCTGCGCATTGGCGGTGCTGGCCCTGCTGTTCGGCCTGCCCGCACTGGCGTTGTATAACGCCAGCCTCGCAGTGTTTGCCGTGGTGATCGCCGGGTTGCGCCTGGTGCGGGCCGCGAAGTAAGAGTTTGAAACATTTGTGGGAGCGAGCCTGCTCGCGAAAGGTCTTTGAGGCCTTCGCGAGCAGGCTCGCTCCCACAGGGGGATTGCACTAGAAAGGTGTCATGCGCGCTTGCGCACACTGCGCCACAGCGCCATCACCATCAGTACGCTGACCAATGCCCACATCCAGGCCTGTTCATTGTGCAGGCCTTCGCGGTACAGCTGCACCGGTATGCCTGCCCCGATGATCAAGGCCAGCAGGCCGAACTCACGGCGCGGGCCGCCCACCGGGCGTAGCAGATAAACCAGTGCAGGCAGGAGCAGGGCGGCACTCGGGAAACTTCGATAGCGCGGTTCAAACACCAGCCCAAGCATCATCACCGCTGCGGCAAACCCGGCGGCTGCCAGCCACCAGCCCGCACGGCGCTCCAGCATATTGAAAAGGCGTTCTCGCCAGCCGTCTTTCTGGCCCAGGGCCAATGCACCATGGGTCAGTACGATCAGGTTCAGGCCTACCAGCAAGCCAGCCCATAGCCACTCGCCAGCAAAGCGGCTGGTGACTGACGCCAGCTCGGCCCATGCCACGATGCTGCATCCCGCCATCGCACCCAGTGCTGGCAGTGTCAGAGCGGCGCGTTTTGTACGGACCCGGCCGCCAATCAGCAGTGTGCCCACAAACAGGACGGCGCCAAAGCCCAGCCAGACCGGCCAGTGCGGCAGGTTGGATACCGGGCCGGCGAGGATACCCTTGTCCTGGCGATCGGCATCAAACAAACCCCAGTAACCGCCTACCGCCCCCTCGCTGCCACGCTTCCAGGGTTGGTCGAAGGCTTCGATCAGGTTGTACTTCCAGCCGTTTTGTTCGGCCAGGGTGACAAATCCACGAATGAATTTTGCTTCGTTTACCCGGCTTGGCTGGGCAGTTTCCCGCTGGCGACCTTCGCTGGGCCAGCCGGTCTCGCCGATCAGGATATCTTTGGGGGCGAACTTGTTGCCGAATACCTGGCGAACCTGCGCTACATGTTGTACCGCCTGGTCAATGCCGGCAGGGTCATCTTCCCAGTAAGGCAGCAGGTGGATGGTCAGAAAGTCCACGGCCGGGGCAATTTCCGGGTGTTGCAGCCAGAACTCCCAAACGTCTGCATACGTCACCGGTTGCTTGACCTGGCTTTTCACCTTGTCGATCAGCCGGACCAGCTGCGGGGCAGTGACCTCCTTGCGCAGCAAGGCTTCGTTACCGACTATCACTGCGCTGACCACGTCCGGGTTGGCATTGGCTGAAGCGATCAGGGCTTGCACTTCCTGCTCCGTGGCCACGGGGTCGCGGCTGACCCAGGCGCCTGCCATCAGCTTGAGCCCGTGTTTGCGTGCCAGCTCGGGCAGAGCTTCAAGGCCCGCCTGGGAATAGGTGCGGATGCATTGAAAGCGCGTGGCCAGCAACGCCAGATCGGCATCCAGACGCTCTGCCCGTGGCACAAAAGGCTGGTCGAACGGCGACTGGTCCTTATCGAACGGCGTATAGGATGCACATTGCAGTTTATGGGTCGGTGTTGCTGCATCGGGCAATATCACCGGTTGGCCCAGGCCGTACCAGAAGCCGGCAATGGCAAATGCGCCCAGCAGGCAGGCAAGGAGATAAGGCAGCACGGGGAAGCGGACAGTCGCAGACATGGTCGGGCCGTATGGGAGCAAAGCCGCGCATCTTACCTGCAATTGAGCAGGCGCAGCGCCTGTGTATGATTTTGACATCTAATGTTTGTCAGTCAGGCCGTCCAGCGTCCGCACGCATCAATTTGGCTGTGATCGCCATGTCGCTGCTGGTTGTATGGGGGTCGTCGTCAGAGCAGGACGCTAAACAGGCGCGGTTGATTATCCGGAGCAAGTGATACGAGGCTGTAAAGCCTTGCAGGAATCTTGAAGTGGCCCGGCACTCGTCGGGCCCGGCACTGTGGGGAATCAAAGATGAAGATGCGACGAATTTTGAGCGCAGGAGCAGTCTTGGTGCTGGCGATGAGTGCGGGTTTGGCGAGCGCGCAGAACAAACCGACCCTGAATATAGGTTATGTGGATGGCTGGTCCGACAGCGTGGCCACCACCCATGTCGCAGCAGAGGTGATTAAACAGAAGCTGGGTTATGACGTGAAATTGATGCCGGTAGCCACCGGCATCATGTGGCAGGGGGTGGCCACGGGCAAACTCGATGCCATGTTGTCCGCCTGGTTGCCGGTGACCCACGGCGAATATTGGACCAAGAACAAGGACAAGGTGGTCGATTACGGGCCCAACTTCAAAGATGCAAAAATTGGCCTGATCGTGCCTGAATATGTAAAGGCACAGTCGATTGCTGACTTGAAGGGCAGCGATGAGTTTAAAAACAAAATTGTCGGTATCGATGCCGGGTCGGGTGTGATGCTTAAAACCGATGAGGCCATCAAGGATTACGACCTCAAGGGTTACAAGTTGCAGGCAAGTTCCGGGGCGGCCATGACCTCGGAGCTTGGGCGTGCCTATGCCAAGAACGAACCGATTGCCGTCACCGGCTGGGTGCCGCACTGGATGTTTGCCAAGTGGAAACTGCGTTTTCTTGAAGATCCCAAAGGCGTTTATGGTGCCGCAGAAACCGTTAACAGCATCGGCAGCAAGGAGCTGAATAAAAAAGCGCCGGAAGTTGCGGCATTTCTGGAGAAGTTTTCCTGGAATTCAAAAGACGAAATTGGTGAGGTGATGCTGGCCATCCAAGAAGGTGCCAAGCCTGAAGTGGCGGCCAAAGAGTGGGTTGCCAAACACCCGGAGCGTGTTGCCCAGTGGACCGATAAATAATCGCGAAGCGTCTAGCTCGCAGTACACAAGACCGCCTGGTGTTTTCGCCAGGCGGTTTTTGCATTTTCGGGCGGGGCAATGGTTGTCATCGTCCTTGCAGACTAGGTAAACCGGGGGCTGCAGCAAATCAGAGGCTCTACTACTAAAGTCGTCTGGAATAGAATTTGCGCCGCCCTAATAGTGAAAACGTTCCATCTCATCTGTGCTGCGAGGACAAAAATAATGAACGACAGCATTTATATCTCGATTCAAAACAGCCCGCGCTTCAAGGAGCTGGTAAAAAAGAGAGAGCGTTTTGCCTGGCTTCTTTCGGCAATCATGCTCGGGTTATATGCCGCTTTTATCCTGTTAATTGCTTATGGGTCACACATCATGGGGACCAAGCTGAGTCCCGATTCGTCCATTACCTGGGGTATTCCGATTGGTGTGGGGCTGATTGTTTCGGCCTTTATCCTGACCGGTATCTATGTACGCAGGGCCAATGGCGAGTTTGATGAGCTGAACAATGCAATTCTCAAGGAGGCTGGGCAATGATCGGGCGCTTATTGGCAACGCTGGGCGCTACAGCCCTTGCACCGGCAGTTTGGGCGGGGGAGGCCCTGACTGGGGAAGTGCAAAAACAACCGCTCAATATTTCGGCGATCATCATGTTCGTCGTCTTTGTGGGTGCGACCCTGTGCATTACTTACTGGGCATCGAAACGTAACAAGTCGGCAGCCGACTACTATGCCGCTGGCGGCAAGATTACCGGTTTCCAGAACGGTCTGGCGATTGCCGGCGACTATATGTCGGCGGCCTCCTTTCTGGGTATTTCCGCGCTGGTATACACGTCCGGCTATGACGGCCTGATCTATTCGATCGGCTTTCTGGTGGGCTGGCCCATCATTCTGTTCCTGATTGCAGAGCGTCTGCGCAACCTGGGCAAATACACCTTTGCCGATGTGGCCTCGTACCGCTTGGGGCAAACCCAGATTCGCTCGTTGTCAGCCTGTGGTTCGCTGGTGGTGGTAGCGTTCTACCTGATTGCGCAAATGGTCGGTGCCGGCAAGCTGATCCAGTTGTTGTTTGGTCTGGACTACCACGTTGCGGTGATCCTGGTAGGTATCCTGATGTGCATGTATGTGTTGTTCGGCGGCATGCTGGCAACTACCTGGGTGCAGATCATCAAGGCGGTCATGTTGCTGTCGGGTGCCACGTTCATGGCCGTGATGGTCATGAAGCATGTGAACTTTGACTTCAACGCACTGTTCGCCGAAGCAGTGAAGATTCACCCTAAAGGTGAAGCAATCATGAGCCCGGGCGGGTTGGTCAAAGATCCTATCTCTGCATTCTCCCTCGGTTTGGCCCTGATGTTCGGTACTGCTGGCCTGCCACATATCCTGATGCGCTTCTTTACCGTGAGCGATGCCAAGGAAGCGCGCAAGAGCGTGTTCTACGCAACGGGCTTTATTGGCTACTTCTATATCCTGACCTTTATCATCGGTTTTGGCGCAATCATCCTGGTCAGTACCAACCCGGACTTCAAGGACGCGGCTGGCGCCTTGCTGGGCGGTAACAACATGGCGGCTGTGCACCTTGCGGACGCGGTTGGCGGCAGCATGTTCCTGGGCTTTATTTCGGCAGTGGCTTTCGCCACCATTCTGGCGGTTGTTGCGGGGCTGACCCTGGCGGGCGCTTCTGCGGTGTCCCATGACCTGTATGCCAGCGTGATCAAAAAGGGCAAGGCCAACGACAAGGAAGAGATTCGGGTCTCGAAGATCACCACTATTGCATTGGCGGTACTGGCAATTGGCTTGGGTATCTTGTTTGAAAGCCAGAACATCGCGTTTATGGTGGGCCTGGCGTTCTCCATTGCTGCGAGCTGCAACTTCCCGGTCTTGCTGCTATCCATGTACTGGAAAAACCTGACCACCCGTGGCGCCATGATAGGCGGCTGGATGGGGCTGGTAAGCGCGGTTGGCCTGATGATCCTGGGCCCGACCATCTGGGTGCAGATCCTGCATCATGAAAAGGCCATCTTCCCTTACGAGTACCCGGCGCTGTTCTCCATGATCATCGCGTTTGCGGGTATCTGGTTCTTCTCCATTACGGACAAGTCCAAATCGGCAGAGAAGGAGCGTGCGTTGTTCTTCCCGCAGTTTGTGCGTTCGCAGACGGGGTTGGGGGCGAGCGGTGCGGTGGATCATTAATCCGTAATAGACAGTATGTTTAATCGAATCCCCCTGTCGCAAGGCAGGGGGATTTTTTTGTGCCTATTCTCGCTGTGCAAGTGCGAAGTTCCGTAGCAGCTGCTACAAGACGCACACACAAAAAAATACGGCCTCTATAAATAGAGGCCGTATTGTCTGCAATCAGGGCACTATCGTGGGATATGCCTTACTTGCGGTCTTCCAGCTTGGTGATGTCACGCTGCTCGTAGCCGGTGTACAGCTGGCGCGGACGGCCAATCTTGTACGGGCTGGAGAGCATTTCTTTCCAGTGCGAGATCCAGCCCACTGTA
>Ga0302347_1004398_pt1 | contig 11289 bp, 9 predicted proteins | sample PhyWR1_FD_202178 | JGI IMG/M metagenome (GOLD analysis project Ga0302347, IMG submission 202178) | Leaf surface microbial communities from wheat plants in UC Gill Tract Community Farm, Albany, California, United States - DLSL W.R1 (v2)... | ecosystem: Host-associated > Plants > Phyllosphere >...
AACGGGCTGCCTTCAGGCGCCTTGATCTGCGGCGCGGGCACTCCTTCGAGGTTGATGACCGACTCGCGCGGGGCACCAAAACTGCCTTGCACCAGGGTCACGACCTGACCATTCTGCACCGCCCGCCCCAGGACCTGGCTGACCGCCTTGCCTTCACGCAGTACTTCGACTTCAAAACTGATCGACACACCCGGCTCGGCAGGGCCGACAAAGGTCACCGCCAGCGAACGCAAGGCACGCCCGGCGGGGACCTGCGCGCGCATGGCTTCGTACTGCAAGGCAACCATCAGGCCGCCGAAGCTGGCACGCCCCTGACCCCAGTCCGGGGTAATGGTGACGTCCAGTGGATTGCGGCGAACCGCTTCGACCAATTCACAAAACTGCATGAGCACCTCGATACAGAAAAATATGCAGCGATACTACTCATCCATCCGCCACTGCACAGCGTTGTATCCGCCAAATAGCCAGCCGAAAGGGCCTAGCGAAAACTGGCCGCGCTCAACTTGACCAGTGCCCGGTCTGCGCGCTTCTCGCCGCGAGCCAGCGCGGCCTGCCATTGCTCCACACAAGGCTGCAGGTCGGGCTGCTGCTCGGCCTGAACCAGCCACTGCCAGGCGTCATGCCATTCCCCCAGGGCCTTTTGCGCCTCTTTCAACCGGGCCAGTACCAGCACCGGCAAGCGATCCAGCTGTGGATAGGCTTCGGCGGCGTAACGCACGCGCTTGATCAGCAGCCGCACCCGATGCCGGTCATGCCCCGGATCATTCAGGGCCTTTTCCAGGGTCCGCCACTGTTTATCCAGAACCGTCCCGATCCGCTTGCGCAAGCCTTGCAGCAACCCTTCACGCTGAGCCGCGCGGATAAAGCGCGGGAAGACATCGAGGATCATCAGCAACTGTGCCAGTTGCGCACTGTCGGCCACCGCCGCATAACTGCCTGACAGCTGCTCCAGACGCCGCGCTGCCTGCACCCGATAGCCTTGCTGCTGCAAGTGCGCAGCCAGCACTTCAAGATCGCGCAGCGGCGTCGTCAGGAGACCTACCTGGGAGGCGGACATTTCCAGTTGCACCACGCCCGGCAAACCGCGCAACGGGCGCAACAGGCTGCGCAAACGACGTACCGTAGTACGCAAATCGTGCAGTGCCTCGGGATCGGTGTCAGCCTGCAAACGCGCCTGGCAGGCCAGCAACCTGACCTCCAGGCGCACAATTTTGCCGATTATCCGGTCTACCAATTGAGACATCCTTACCCTCCCCCTTCACCGCAACGGCTCAACGTCCTGCGCGGGATTCACGAATATAGAAACGCGCTTTTTCGGCTTTTGTGGTGCAGCCTTCAAAGGCTTCGAATTGTTGCTGGGTTTTCGCTCCGGTCAATAACGACAAGGCTTTGGAATAACTGACAGTCCCTGCAAAACCTTCCGCCTTGGCCAGATCCAGCTCATGCCAGGCAGCGTCCAGCTGGGTAGCGCAACTGTCTCGATAAGCCGCTTTATTGCCCGCACAACCCGCCAGCGCCAATGCAATCAACGGTACACAAAGCCAAGCTTTCATAATGTTTCCCTCAAAAATTAATGTTCAGTGCAAACTCAGACGGGCAAGCGCCGTAAAAGTGCCTTGACCGGTGTGTGACTGTTGCTGCGACACGCTTTTCAATCGGCCCACGCCGACTGAAAAGCGCGTCCGTGTAACGGCGAGCGATTGCCCTTACATCCTAGCTGGCCGGCGCCGATTTATGCCACAGCTGTCACTACAGGGCACAAAAAGGCATTGTGGACACCTGTCAGACGAAGGTTCGGTTCATGAAAAAACGTATTGCACTGGTATTAGGCTCCGGGGGTGCCCGGGGTTATGCCCATATCGGCGTCATTGAAGAACTTGAGCGTCGCGGTTACGACATTGCCTGCGTTGCAGGCTGCTCCATGGGCGCGGTCGTGGGCGGCATCTACGCCGCCGGTAAACTTGACCAGTATCGCGACTGGATTCAAAGCCTGGACTACCTGGATGTATTGCGCCTGGTCGATGTCAGCTTCCGGCTGGGAGCCATCCGCGGCGAAAAAGTCTTCGGCCAGATCCGCAATATCGTTGGCGAGATCAACATCGAAGACTTGCGCATCCCTTACACCGCAGTCGCTACCGACCTCACCCACCAGCAGGAAATCTGGTTTCAGGAGGGCTGCCTGCACCAGGCCATGCGGGCTTCGGCGGCAATTCCCAGCTTGTTCACCCCGGTGATGCAGGGCAACCGCATGCTGGTCGACGGCGGCCTGCTCAACCCTTTACCCATAGTGCCGGTGGTCTCCAGCCATTGCGACCTGATCATCGCCGTCAACCTGAACTCCACCCACCACAATAACTATCAACTGCCCGTCATCGAGCGCCCTGCAGCATTCAAGGGCCGCTTCGACAGTTTGATGAGCTCACTGGGGTCGCACATTCCGTTTCGCACCAGACAGGCCGAGCACCTGTTGAACCTGGAACAGGAAATGCTCAACCCCCTGACCGAACAGCTGCCCGATCCCTGGCTCGAATCGGCCGCACCAAAAGCCCGGCATACTGGCGACCAGGGCGCCCCCAAGTCAGCCACCGGCTCGTTCATCATCGACAACGTCGGCCCCGCTTCGCTGCTGGACTTGATCAACCAGAGCTTCGAGGTGATGCAGACCTCCCTGGCCCAATACAAGATTGCCGGTTACCCGCCGGATATCCTGATCAATGTGCCCAAACGCGTGTGCCGCTTCTTTGAGTTCTACAAAGCCCCGGAACTCATCGCTCTGGGCCGGCAAATCGCCAAAGACACGCTGGACCGCTACGAAAGTGAAGAGCACTAGTCAAGCCCGGGTCAGCAGCCGATAACCGACGCCCGCTTCAGTGGCAATAAATCGCGGATGCGTCGGATCATCCGCCAGCTTTTGCCGCAGATGGCCGATCACGATGCGCAGGTAATGACTGTTTTCGATATGGGTCGGGCCCCAAATGTCCTTGAGCAATTGCTGCTGGGTGATCACCCGTCCCGGATGCCGTGCCAGTTGCGCCAGCACCGCGTACTCCTTGCGGGTCAGGGCCACTTCGACCCCATCAAGCAACACCCGGCGATAGGCCAGGTCAACCACCAGAGGGCCAAGCTCAATCGCCGCTTCTTGCGTCTCGCCTGCGGGGGCCTGGCGCAACAGAGCCCGGACCCGGGCCAGAAATTCCTGGATACCGAAAGGCTTGGTCACATAGTCATTGGCCCCGGCGTCCAGCGCCTGGACCTTTTGCACTTCACTGGCGCGCACCGAAAGCACCAGCACCGGCACGTTCGACCATTCGCGAAATTCGCGCAGCACCTGCTGGCCGTCCATGTCGGGCAGGCCCAGATCCAGTACCAGCATGTCCGGCTGCTTTAACGCCGCCTGGCTCAAGCCATCAGCCCCAGTGGCAGCTTCCAGCACGTTGTAGCCCTGGGAGACCAGACTGATGCGCAAAAACTTGCGAATCTGCGGTTCATCGTCGATGACCAAAATAGTCGCGCCCTGGCTCATGGCATCACATCGCAGTAAAGGAATGGCCGAAGAATATCAGTGTTCAAGGCCGGACTCTTCCTGATCGAAGGCGGGCTGCTCGGGCAAGGGCAGGTACAGCGTGATACAGGTACCGCTGCCATCAATACCGTCACCGACAGTAATTCGCCCACCGTGGGCACCGACCATGCCCTGACAGATAGCCAGCCCGAGCCCGGTCCCCTGCCCGCCCCGATCGCCACGGGCGGCGGTGTAGAACATGTCGAAAATCTTCGCCCGCTCGTCCTCCGGGATGCCCGGGCCCTGATCGCTGACCGCAAACCACAGCTCCTGCTCATCGGCACCCGCTTGCAGCACCAATTGCCCGGCAGGCGGTGAGAAGCGTGCAGCGTTCTCCAGCACATTGATCAGTGCCTGCTCGATCAACGCCGCGTGGATGTGCAGCAACGGCAGTTGCGCCGGCACCTCTACCTTTACCTGCAACGGTGCCAGCACCGCCCGCAGCCGATTCAGGGCACTGCCCACAATATCGGCCGGAGACACCCAGTCACGGGCCAGCTTCAACGCGCCGTGCCCCAGCCGGGTCATGTCCAGCAGGTTCTGAATGTAGCGGTCCAGTCGCTCGGCTTCATCGCGGGTGGCTTCCAGCAGTTCGCGTCGATCCTGTACCGGTATCGACTCGCCCAGTGCCAGCAAGGTATCGATACTGCCCTGCATCGTGGTCAGGGGCGTGCGCAGATCATGGGACACGGAGGCCAGCAAGGCACTGCGCAGCTGCTCGGTCTCGCCGTGCAAACGCGCCGCTTCCAGATCCTGGGCCAAACGGGCCCGGGCCAGTGCCTGGGCCAGAGGTTGGCTCAGCGCCATCAACAGGCGACGATGTTGACCGCTGAGCGCCAGATTTCCCTTGGGGCACACCCCAAGCAAGGCCAGCGGCCCCTCTTCAGCGCTTAACGGCCACCACCACCAACGCCCCATGGGCAGCGTGCCGGTGCCCTTGCCGGAGGGCTGGTCGTGGGCCCAGGCCCAATCCGCAGCCGCGCGCTCGGCCTCGCTGAGCTGCAGGGGGCCGCCAGTCTCGACCTGCCAGCCAGCGTCGGGGTCCCGCTTGAGCAAACACACATCGAGCTCCTTCCAGCTGCTCAAATGCTGGGCCGCGGCATTGATCACCGCCTGGCGATCGGTAGCCGCAGTCAGCTTGCGCGACAGGTCGAGCAATTGCGTGGTTTCCTCCTGAGTCTCACGCAGCGCCTGCAACTGCCGTCGTTGCCGGGCCGCCAGATTGCCGGTAAGGGCTGCCATGAGCAAAAAGAACAACAAGGTCAGCACGTCTTCTTCGCGCTGGATGCTGAACGAGAAGTTGGGCGGGATGAACAGAAAGTCATAGGCCAGAAACGACAGCGCAGCGCAGGCCAGCGAGGGCCCCAGACTGCTGCGCACGGCCACCAGCAACACCGCCGCCAGAAACACCAGCGAAATATTGGGCAGCGCCAGCACACTGGAAACGCCCCAGGCCAGGGCACTGGCCAGGATGGTCGCCACCAGCGCCAGGCCATAATCGAACCACACCAGGGTGGGCACTCCCCGGCTTGAAGCCGCAGTGGGCGACTGCTCATTGTCGAGCACGTTGATTTCCAGACCGTGGGCATCGCGCAGCAGCCGCGAAGCCAGCCCGCCGCCAAAGACCCGGCGGCGCCAGGTCAGGCGCGACTGGCCCACCAGCAACAGGCTGGCACGCCGCTCGCTGGCGTGCTGGATCAGCGTCCTGGCCACTTCACCGGCGCGCAGCAGCACCACTTCGCCCCCCAGGCGCTCAGCCAGCTGTTGCGCGTTTTGCAGACGCAGCCGTGACTGCTCGTCACGCACCGTGCCGTTGTCCACATGCACCAGACTCCAGGGCAGATGCCTGCGCTCTGCGACGCGGCTGGCGTGACGTACCAGGCGTTCGGCATGCACGTCGCCATCAATTCCCACCAGCAGGCGTCCACGCAGCGCCGGAGCCGATTGCCCCTGCTGGCGATAACCTTTGTCCAGCTCATCGTCGACGTAGACCGCTGCCGTCTGCATCGCCAGTTCACGCAGGGCGTTGAGGTTGGTCTGGGAGAAAAAGGCGTCGATCGCTGCCCGTGCCTGCTCGGGCACATACACCTTGCCCTCGCGCAGACGCTCCAGCAGCTCCCGCGGCGGCAGGTCGATCAACAGCAGTTCGTAGGCTTCCTGGATGATCCAGTCGGGCAGGGTTTCACGCACCTGTACCCCGGTAATGCCGCGCACCCGATCATTGAGGCTTTCCAAATGCTGGACGTTGACCGTGGTATACACATCGATGCCCGCTGCCAGCAGCTCCTGGACATCCTGCCAGCGCTTGGCATGACGGCTGCCCGGGGCGTTGCTGTGGGCCAGTTCGTCCACCAGCACCAGCCCGGGTCTGGCCGCCAGCAAACCGTCGAGGTCCATTTCTTCGAGCTGCACGCCGCGATACTCCGAACGCAGCATCGGTTGCTGAGGCAGCCCGTTGAGCAATGCCTGGGTTTCGGCCCGGCCATGGGTCTCGACCACCCCCGCCAGCACCGTTACGCCCTGACGGACCTGGGTATGAGCCGCTTGCAGCATGGCGTAGGTCTTGCCCACGCCGGGGGCTGCGCCAAGGAACACCTTGAGCCGGCCACGGCCTGCCCGTGGCAAATCAGCTAACAGCGCATCGGCGCGACCGGAATCTGTCATGGAATTACCTATTGAATACATAAACCCCGCAGGAGCGAGCTTGCTCGCGAGCAAACTCGCTCCTGCGGGGTGCAGTCAGTTTTTAAGCTGAGCCAACGCCTGGTTCAGCAGCAATACGTTCACCACCGGCGGCCCCACCAGCGGCTGCTCGATATGTTGTTGCAGCAGCTGCTCTACCGTCTGCACCGGCAAATTACGCGCCGCAGCCACACGCACCAGTTGATAGCGTATTGCCTCAGGAGGCAAGTGCGGGTCCAGGCCACTGCCCGAGGTGGTCAGCAGCGCCAGGGGCACCGGGCCCTGATCGGCTACCACCAGCTGCGCAGCACTGTCCTTGACCCGCGTGGCCAGCGCCGGGTTGCTCGGCGCCAGGTTGCTCGCGGCACTGGACACCGTGGCAAAGGCCCCCGCTGACGGGCGCGGGTGGAACCAGCCAGCCCCTGTGAAGTCCTGCGCGATCAGCGCCGAACCCAGGACCTGGCCCGCACTGTCGCGCACCAGGCTGCCATTGGCCTGTTGTGGGAACGCCAGCTGCGCGATCCCGGTAACGGTCAGCGGGTAGATCACCCCGGTGATCGCCGTCATCAACACCATCAGGCTCAGGGCCGGACGTAAAAGAGTCGCCATGATTGAGTCCTCTAAAAGTTCTTAAACCAGGTGCAGGGCCGTGAGCAGCATGTCGATCAGCTTGATGCCTGCAAAGGGCACCACCAGCCCGCCCACGCCATAGATCAGCAAGTTGCGGCGCAGCAAATGCGCGGCACTTGCCGCCTGGACCCGCACGCCACGCAAGGCCAGCGGGATCAGCACCACAATGATCAGTGCGTTAAACACGATGGCCGAAAGAATGGCGCTCTGCGGGCTGCTCAGACCCATGATGTTGAGCACGCCCAGCTGCGGGTAGATGGTGGCAAACAGCGCCGGCAGGATGGCGAAGTACTTGGCCACATCGTTGGCAATCGAGAACGTCGTCAGGGCGCCACGGGTCACCAGCAGTTCCTTGCCGATTTGCACCACATCCAGCAACTTGGTCGGGTCGCTGTCCAGATCGACCATGTTCGCGGCTTCCCGCGCAGCCTGTGTGCCATCGTTCATCGCCATGCCGACGTCAGCCTGGGCCAGCGCCGGTGCATCGTTGGCCCCGTCGCCACACATGGCCACCAGCCGCCCGTCATTTTGCTCGTGGCGAATGCGCGCCAGCTTCTTCTCCGGCGTGGCTTCGGCCAGCACGTCATCCACACCGGCTTCGGCCGCAATCGCCGCAGCGGTCAGCGGGTTGTCACCGGTGACCATCACGGTGCGAATCCCCAGCTTGCGCAATTCGGCAAAGCGTTCGCGGATCCCGGGCTTGACCACGTCCTTGAGGTGAATTGCACCCAGCAACCGGCCCTGGGCGCACACCAGCAACGGGGTGCCGCCGCTCTGGGCGATCTTGTCGATCTCCCGCGACAACGCCGGCAGTACTTCGCTGCGTTTGAGGCCGACAAAGGCCAGTACCGAATCCACTGCACCCTTGCGATAAATCCGCCCGTTGCAGTCGATACCCGACAAGCGAGTTTCAGCGGTAAAGGGCACGGCGGTGAAATCAGAGGCCGCAGGCTCTGGCAAGCTATGCAGGCCGCGAATGAACTCGACGATGGACTTGCCCTCCGCCGTTTCGTCCGCCAGGGAGGCCAGCAATGCACCTTCAGCCAGCTCTTTGGCAGTCACGCCGGGGGATGCATACAACGCCGTGCAGCGACGGTTACCGAAAGTGATGGTGCCGGTTTTATCCAGCATCAACACATGCACGTCGCCCGCAGCTTCCACCGCACGCCCGGATTTGGCGATGACATTGAGCCGCACCAGCCGGTCCATGCCGGCAATCCCGATGGCCGACAGCAAGCCGCCAATGGTGGTGGGAATCAGGGTCACCAGCAGTGCCACCAGAAACACCAGCGGCAAGCTGCCACCGGCGTAATAGGCGAACGGCTGCAAGGTCACGACGACAATCAGGAAGATCAGGGTCAACCCGATCAGCAGGATATCCAGCGCCACTTCGTTAGGGGTTTTCTGGCGTTTGGCGCCTTCCACCAGCGCGATCATGCGGTCCAGGGTCGACTCGCCGGGGTTGGCGCTGATTTGCACCAGCAGCCAGTCCGACACCAGCCGGGTGTTGCCGGTCACCGCCGAGCGGTCACCACCAGACTCACGAATCACCGGTGCCGATTCGCCGGTGATCGCCGCTTCGTTGACTGCGGCAATCCCTTCAATCACCTCACCGTCACCGGGGATCATCTCCCCGGCTTCGACGCGCACCACATCGCCCTTGCGCAGGCGGGTCGCAGGTACCACTTCAAAACCGCCCGTGGCCGTACGCCGCCGCGCGCTCAAACCGACGCTGCCGGCCTTGAGGCTATCGGCGCGGGCTTTACCGCGACCCTCGGCCAGGGCTTCGGCAAAGTTGGCAAACAGCACGGTAAACCACAGCCACAGGGCGATCTGCACCGCCACCCCGGTGGGCACCGCAGGCTCGGGCATAAAGCACAGCACGGTGGTAAAAATGGCAGTCAGTTCCACCACCAGCATCACCGGTGAGCGCTTGAGCTGACGCGGATCGAGTTTGACGAAGGCTTGCAGCAAGGCCGGACGCCAGATATCGGCAAAGGATGTTTTGGGTGATTCGAGCGCCCTGGTTTCAGGCGCAGGAGTCAACTTGGAAACAGGAGCAGGCATAGTCATCATCGTCTCCTTAAAAGCCCAGGGTCAGTTGTTCAGCGATTGGGCCAAGGGCCAGGGTCGGCAAGAATGTCAGGCCGCCCACCAGTAAAATGGTCACAGTCAACAGCGCCACAAACAGCGGGCCGTGGGTGGGGAAACTGTCCTGGCCAATGGGCGCGGTTTTCTTCATCGCCAGGCTGCCGGCCAGGGCCAGTACCGGGAGGATGTAACCGAAGCGCCCGATCAACATGCCCAGGCCCAGCATCAGGTTGTAGAACGGCGTGTTGGCGCTGAGCCCGGCAAATGCCGAACCGTTGTTGGCACTGGCCGAGGTGAAGGCATAGAGGATCTGGCTGAAACCATGGGGCCCGGGGTTGCTCACCGAAGCCACGGCACTTGGCAATACGGCAGCGATAGCCCCCAGCACCAGCACCCCCACCGGCATCACCAGCAAGGTCACCACCAGCAACTGGACCTCTTTGGCCTGCAGTTTTTTACCGAGGTATTCCGGGGTGCGGCCAATCATCAGGCCGGCCAGGAACACGGCGATCAACACGTTGAGCAACATGCCGTAGAGCCCGGCACCGACGCCGCCGAAGATCACTTCGCCGACCATCATGTTGACCAGCGCCACCATCCCGCCAAGCGGGTTGAGGCTGTCGTGCATACCGTTCACCGAACCGTTGGAGGCGGCGGTGGTGGTTTCGGTCCAGAGCACGGTGCCCGTGGTGCCGAAGCGCACTTCCTTGCCTTCCAGCGGCGCGGTTTGCTCCACCAGCGGGCTGTTCAAGGTCGGGTTGGGCTGGTATTCGGCGTACAGCGCCGTACCGCCGCCGATCAGGAACAATGCCAGCATGCAGGCGATGATGGCCCGGCTCTGACGCAGATCCTTGACGTAATGGCCAAAGGTGAACACCAGCGCCACCGGAATCAGGATGATCGAAGCCATCTCGAACAGGTTGCTCCAGGCGCTCGGGTTCTCGAACGGGTGCGCCGAGTTGACGCCAAAAAAGCCGCCGCCGTTGGTACCCAGTTGCTTGATCGCAATCTGGCTGGCCGCCGGGCCCAGAGGAATGACCTGATCCGCGCCTTGCAGGGTCAGCGCATTGACGTAGTGGGCGAAGGTTTGTGGCACCCCCTGCCAGACCAGAAACAGCGCCAGCACCAGACACAGCGGCAACAGGCCGTAGAGCGTGGCGCGGGTCATGTCGACCCAGAAGTTGCCCAGGGTTTGCGCCGAGCGGCGGCTGATACCCCGGCACAGCGCAACCAGCACCGCCAGACCGGTGGCCGCGCTGACGAAGTTCTGCACGGTCAGACCGGCCATCTGGCTGAAGTAACTGAGGGTCGCTTCACCGCTGTAGCTCTGCCAGTTGGTGTTGGTGACAAAACTCACAGCGGTATTGAATGCCTGGGTCCACTCTTGCCCCGGCAACTGCTGCGGGTTAAGGGGTAAATACTGTTGCAGCAACAAAATGGCGAACAACAGCACAAAACCCGCCAGGTTGAATGCCAGCAGGGCCAGGGTGTATTTCTGCCAGCTTTGCTCGGTGCCCGGGTCAACCCCGGCGACGCGGTAGCAGACCTTCTCCACCGGCCCCAATACCGGAGTCAGCCAGGTGCGCCGGCCTTCCATCACCCGATAATAAAAACGCCCGAGAAAGGGCGCCGGCAGCAGCACCAACGCGAAGAATGCAAGAATCAGCGCATAGTCATAACTGTGCATACCCGCTCCTAGTTCCGATCTGCGCGCAACAGCGCAACCAGCAGATAAACGAACAGCCCCACTGCCAACAGCAGCGACACCCCATCCAGAACGCCCATGACAAATCTCCCCGTAACGGCAATTGCCGCGTGTAGGAAGAGTGTGCGCAACATGGGCGTAAAGGATCGAGATCGAGGGGGATGCGGGGGCGTAAAGAAGGCGTAAAAAACCGAGCTTACCTGTAGGAGCGAGCTTGCCTCGCGAGCTCTTCGCAGCCAGATTCAAGAGCCCGCGAGGCATGCCCCCGTAAGGGTTTTAGTGCAGCAGCGGTGTGTCCAGCACCTCGGACTGCCCGCCCAGCACGCTTTCGCTCAGTTGGATAAACACCTGGGTATTGACCTTGTCCAGACGCATCAAGGCCTGGCTGACGTCATCCAGTGAACGCTTGTTGCGGGTTTGCAAACGGATCTCGCGGTCCAGCGCCTGCAGCAGCGTGACAGCCCGCGCCACCATCGCCGGGCTGGCCGGGCCACGCAGGCGGGTCACGCCCTTGCCGGCAGCATTGAGCCGGTGCTGCAGAGCCTGGTAACGCTCGTCACTCATGCCACCGGCACGGCGCATCAACTCAATGGCGTAATACTCACTCAGCCCTTCGCCA
>Ga0302347_1004400_pt1 | contig 11288 bp, 14 predicted proteins | sample PhyWR1_FD_202178 | JGI IMG/M metagenome (GOLD analysis project Ga0302347, IMG submission 202178) | Leaf surface microbial communities from wheat plants in UC Gill Tract Community Farm, Albany, California, United States - DLSL W.R1 (v2)... | ecosystem: Host-associated > Plants > Phyllosphere >...
TTGGCTACTCCATCGCCGACCGCTCTGCGCTGGCTCCCTGCGCCATCGGTGCATGGGTAGGAAATTCATTTGGCGCGGGCTTTTTCGGGGCCATCATTGCTGGGATTATCGGCGGTATCATCGTGTTCTATCTCAAGAAGATCCCCGTTCCCAAGATCCTACGTTCGGTCATGCCTATCTTCGTTATTCCAATTATCGGCACTCTCCTGACTGCGGGGATCATGATGTGGGGATTAGGCGAGCCCGTTGGTGCGCTCACCTCAGGCCTGACCCATTGGTTACAAGGTATGCAGCAGGGAAGCATCGTCGTCCTTGCGGTCATCATGGGGCTCATGTTGGCTTTTGATATGGGTGGTCCCGTCAACAAAGTCGCCTACGCCTTCATGCTTATCTGCGTTGCTCAAGGCGTTTATAGCGTTGTGGCCATTGCCGCCGTCGCGATTGCCATTCCGCCTCTTGGGTTGGGTTTTGCCACCCTGATTGGCCGCAAATATTACAACACGGAAGAAAAAGAAGCGGGTAAAGCCGCGCTGCTCATGGGCTGCGTGGGCGTCACCGAAGGCGCTATACCTTTTGCCGCCGCCGACCCATTACGGGTAATCCCATCCATCATGATCGGCTCCGCCTGCGGTGCTGTGACCGCGGCATTGTTTGGTGCTCAGTGCTACGCCGGCTGGGGAGGACTTATCGTTCTGCCCGTCGTTGAAGGAAAACTGGGTTATATCGCCGCGTTGGCCGTTGGCATGGTGGTCACCGCGCTGTGCGTCAATCTATTAAAAAGTTTGGCAGCCAAAAAACAGGCCGTGCACACAGAGAATCAAGAAGACGATTTAGATCTGGATTTTGAAATCAATTAATTCTGCTTTGAGGACATCATTATGACAAAGATTATCGCTGTAACCGCTTGCCCATCCGGTGTCGCCCATACTTATATGGCGGCTGAAGCCTTAGAACGCGCTGCAAAAACCAAGGGCTGGGAATGCAAGGTTGAAACCCAAGGTTCCATCGGATTAGAAAACGAATTAACGGCCGAAGACGTTGCATCTGCAGATATGGTGATCTTAACCAAAGACATTGGCATCAAGTTCGAGGAAAGATTCCAAGGTAAAACCATCGTGCGCGTCAACATCAGCGACGCGGTTAAACGTGCAGATGCCATTATGGGCAAAATAGAGTCCCACATTTCACAAACGGCCTAATCGCAGGAACGGGTATGGTTTTTTTGAATCCATCACCCCTTCCCCGCTGAATTCTCGGATCGGAGTCCACTATGACCGCTCGTATCGAACGCTTAAAAGCAGCGATGTTTGCTAACCCAAGAGAAATTTCACTGGAGCGAGCCTTGCTCTATACCGCAAGCCACCAGCAGACTGAGGGCGAGCCAACGATTTTGCGCCGAGCAAAAGCTACCGCATACATACTCGATCATGTTGAGATCTCTATCCGAGCCGATGAGTTAATCGCGGGCAACCGCACCGTTAAACCACGTGCAGGGATCATGTCTCCTGAAATGGATCCCTACTGGCTTCTCAAAGAACTAGACCAATTCCCAACTCGTCCACAGGATCGTTTCGAGATCTCAGAGGCGGATAAAGCTATTTACCGTGAACAGCTATTCCCTTATTGGGAAAAGCGTTCAATGAAAGACTTCATCAACGGACAGATGGACGATGAAGTCAAAGCCGCAGTAAAAACACAAATTTTCAGCATTAATCAAACCGATAAAGGGCAAGGGCACATCATCATTGATTACCCTCGCCTGCTGAAAAATGGGCTAGGCGCGCTGGTCAGCGAAATGCGTTTACTGCTCGCCGAGCAACCTGATAACGCTTTTTATCAAGCCGCTTTTTTACTGTTAGAAGCCTCGCAGCGCCACATACTGCGTTATAGCGCGCTAGCACAAGAAATGGCGTTGACTTGCCCAGATGAGATCCGTCGTCAAGAACTCGTCAAAATGGCAGACGTATCAAGCATCATTTCCACTGAGTCTCCGCAGGATTTCTATCAGGCCTGTCAGCTGTTTTGGTATATGAACATCATTTTGCAATATGAGTCGAACGCCAGCTCACTCTCGCTAGGGCGTTTTGACCAATATATGCTGCCCTTTTATCAATCGTCATTGAATCAAGGTGAAGACCCGCTTTTCCTGCGTGAGCTATTGGAATCGCTGTGGATCAAATGCAACGATATCGTGCTACTACGTTCTACCTCGAGCGCACGCTATTTTGCTGGTTTCCCAACGGGTTATACCATTTTGCTGGGCGGTCTGACGGAAACAGGCCGCAGTGCGGTCAACATCTTGTCGTTTTTATGCCTAGACGCATACCAAAGCACTCAGCTTCCACAGCCCAACCTCGGTGTGCGCGTGAATGAATTAATCGACCGGCCTTTCCTGCTGAAGACCGCCGAAACTATTCGCATTGGCACCGGAATTCCCCAGATCTTCAACGATGAAGTCGTTGTTCCCGCATTTTTGAATCGAGGTGTTTCGCTAGAAGATGCTCGAGATTATTCGGTGGTTGGCTGCGTAGAACTCTCTATTCCTGGCAAAACCTACGGCTTACATGACATCGCCATGTTTAATCTGCTCAAAGTCATGGAGATCGTACTGCTCGAAAATGAAGGCAACACTAATCTGCATTATGAAGACCTGCTGGAACAGATCCGCTGCAAAATTTGCCACTACGTAAAACTGATGGCTCAAGGCAGTAATATCTGTGATATCGGCCACCGCGATTGGGCGCCGGTGCCGCTGCTTTCATCCTTCATTAGTGATTGTCTCAGCAACGGTAAAGACATTACCGAAGGCGGAGCTCGCTACAATTTCTCAGGTGTACAAGGCATCGGCATCGCAAACCTCAGTGATTCTCTGCATGCGTTGAAAGGCATCGTTTTCGATCAACAGCGACTTAGTTTTGATGAGCTCATTGCAACACTGAAGGCTAACTTTGCAACGCCAGAAGGCGAGAAAATTCGAGCCCGTCTCATCAATCGCTTTGAGAAGTACGGCAACGATATCGACGTGGTTGATAACATCAGCGCCGATCTACTGCGTTTTTACTGCAAAGAAGTTGAAACCTACCGCAACCCGCGAGGTGGGCAGTTCACACCGGGTTCCTATACTGTTTCGGCCCATGTCCCGCTCGGTTCAGTCGTTGGCGCAACGCCAGATGGCCGTTACGCAGGTGAACAGCTTGCCGATGGTGGTTTATCGCCGATGCTGGGCCAAGATTCACAGGGGCCAACCGCCGTGCTTAAATCGGTCAGTAAATTAGATAACTACCTGCTTTCAAACGGGACATTGCTGAACGTTAAATTCACTCCGTCTACGCTGGAAGGGCAAGCTGGGCTGAATAAACTCGCCGATTTTCTGGGTGCGTTCACTAAGCTCAAGCTACAACATATTCAATTTAACGTGGTGAACGCCGAGACACTACGTGCTGCTCAAGCAAAACCACAAGACTACGCGGGCCTCGTGGTTCGCGTGGCGGGTTACAGCGCCTTCTTTGTTGAGCTGTCGAAAGAGATCCAAGATGACATCATTCACCGTACAGCACATCAGCTCTAATCAGCCTATATCCGCTGGGCGTTTGCCCAGCAATGTAGCGCGAATCTTTAATATCCAACGTTATTCGCTTAACGACGGCGGCGGGATCCGCACCGTCGTATTTTTCAAAGGTTGCCCACATACCTGCCCGTGGTGCGCAAACCCTGAATCTATTTCCAATCAAATACACATCATACGCAGAGAAGCCAAGTGCCTGCATTGCCAGCCGTGTCTGAATAATGCCGATGAATGTCCAGCCACGGCGATGGAACGCATTGGCCGCGATATTTCGCTCGACGATCTACTGAAAGAAGTGCTGAAAGACGACGTATTTTTCCGTTCGTCTGGAGGCGGTGTCACCCTCTCTGGCGGCGAGGTACTGATGCAAGCGCCCTTTGCCCTCCAACTTCTCACCCAGCTTAAACATTTAGGTATTAATACCGCCATAGAAACGGCAGGCGATACCAGCCTCACTGCGTTTCTCGAACTGGCCAAGCAGTGTGATTCCATCCTGTTTGATCTAAAAATTATGGATGAGGAACGAGCGAAAAATCTGCTCAATATGCACCAGTCCCGTGTTTTACGTAATTTCACTCGGCTGATTGAAGAAGGAATAACGCTCATCCCACGTGTACCGCTTATTCCCGGCTATACGCTGGACGTGGACAATTTTCGGGCCATATTAGCGTTCTTGGCCCCGTTCAAACTACCCGAAATCCATTTACTCCCGTTTCATCAGTTTGGCGAAGCCAAATATCGTCTGCTGAATCGCCCTTATAAAATGAGCGACGTAGCGGCACCTAGCGAGGCAGAGATCGCACCAATACGGCAACTAGCCATCAACGCTGGATATCGTGTTATAACGGGTGGGTAATGCGTGTGCTAACAAGGAGATAAAATGACAATCAAACTGGTTGCTGTCACTGGCTGCATTAGCGGCGTAGCTCATACCTATATGGCCGCAGAGAGATTGGATAAAATCTGCCAACAAGAAAAATGGCAGGTGAAAATTGAAACTCAAGGAGCACTTGGTATCGAAAATCTGCTATCAGAGCACGACGTGGCCTCAGCGGATGTCGTGTTATTAATTGCTGATATTGAACTGGAAGGTGCCGAGCGGTTTACCCATTGTCGCTGCGTCCACAGCAGTATCAACACCTTTCTACGCTTCCCTGAGCGCACGTTAACAGCGGTGAAAAAAATCATCACATCACCGCAGAATACCCACGTTAAAGTGAGCTGATTCACGCTATCTCACCTATGCCACTTTTCACTGGTTCCTCTGTCAACATCCCGATATTTTCATCCTTTCTATCACCGTAATGTAACTCCAAGAGTTCGCAACGTAGCGTTCTCTAAACCACGGGAGTATGCATTATGGATACACAATTCATTGGTTCGGTAATCAACGCCCTGCCTCTTGAGCACATGATCGGTGGCCCTTTACAGGCCATGATTAAAGCTCAGGTTCAAGCAAGCAAAGCCTATGCGGACTTCTTACTATCAGTGTGCATTAAAGATGGTAAAGCCGAGTCAGTACAGTTTGACTACGACGAAACGATTGTCGATGACAAAGGGGTTATTCAGGGCGTGGTGAAAAAGACCATGCGGATCCCCCTGCTTGCTGCCATCTCTCACCCTAATATCAGTATTGAAGAAGGGACGATTGATTTCGAACTGGAAATTTCACAAAGCGAGTCCAGCTCAAGCAACACCGAGGCCGAAGCCTCTCTGGAAGCCTCTGTCGGCTGGGGTCCGTTTAGCGTAAAAATCACCGGCCGTGTTTCTCACAAAGCACAGCAAACCCGCTCCACCGATACCCGCGCAAAATACAGTATTCATACACAGGTAAAACGTCAGCCGCCGCCAGAAGCCCTGATGCGTGTCATTGACTTCCTCACGGATGCCGCCACCAAACCTGCGGTGCTCCCAGCCAACCATGACAAGCTTGAAGCCTATCCAGAAACAGTCTCCAAGGCGAAAGATCCTCAGCCCGCAGGCTAATTTTATCCCCTAAACATACCAGAGGCTGCACAGACGGTAGCCTCTTTTCGGGAGTTAACCATGTCGTTAAAAAACTGGTTTCAGGGGAAAAAAGAGCCGCCAAGCTCCCCCTCAGAACCGCCTAGTACCATTTCACCAACGTCAGGAGCAGAACCACCAGATGAACATGGGATCCCTATTCGTCTTTCTGACATTACTCGGGGAATGCAGTCGGCAGCCACAGCCGCAAATCAGCTGATTGCCCACCAATACATGCAGGCATTAGATCCGTTTTTTGAACACACGTCCGATGGACGAATGACGCCCAAAATTATTGAGATGCAGCTTGATGATCAACATCACCTTGAGCTGCCGTTGGTCGCCCTCTCTACGCCGAGAGGCTTGATGCTAGAAAAAATGAAAGTGTTTCTTACTGTCCGCACCGATGCCGTAGAGCAACAGTCAATCGCGGGCGGTGAAGCCGAAGAGGCGATAAGTCGTTTCCAAGTCAGTCTTTCCCCGCCCAGTGGGGCGAAAGGAGGAAGGGATAGTGGGCATGTTGATATTGAAATGCAATTCACGGTTTTAGAACCACCAGAAAGCGTCATGCGCTTGATTGAAGAATACACCAACCGCGTATTACCTAAGCAAAATCAAGAGGAGACAGAACATGACTAACAACCCAACCGTCACTGGCGAAGCCGGACTACGTTTAATTAAAGAGTTTGAAGGCTTACGTCTGGCTAAATATCTTGATGCCGTAGGTAAATGGACCATCGGATATGGCCATCTCATTCTCCCCAATGAAAATTACGACCAGCCTATTTCACTGGATATAGCAAATGCTTTACTGCGCGCTGATTTAAAACGCACTGAAGAGGGTGTGAGAAATAGCGTCACCGTCACCATCAATCAAAACCAATTCGATGCACTCGTCTCTTTTGCCTTCAATCTTGGCGTTAGCAATTTAAAAAGCTCCACGCTGCTGCGACTGCTTAACGAAGGAAACATCTTTGCGGCAGCCGATCAATTCTTACGCTGGAATAAAGCCGGGGGACGAGAGCTTCCAGGCCTAACACGCCGTCGCCGTGCCGAACGCGACTTATTCATTTACATGCTGTAGCCGAGCCGAATTTTCCCTTTTCTTCCACAGGCGTTGAAGGAGTTATCAATGAAACTAACAACATCCGTTTTATGGCTAATTTTCACCTACCCTGCCGCATTCACGCTATTTGCAGCCCCTCTACCTGACTGTATTAACGCAGTAAAAACTGCCGCAGAGGCTTACAAACAGCAGCAAAATAAGACGCTGAACGATGAAAAAAAAGTCGTTCAGCTGCTTAAAACGCTTAACCACGATGAAGTGTTGCCCACGGACTATGTCACAACGCAGCAAGCCACACAGATGGGGTGGAGCGGAAAAGATCAGGACTCTTTGTGGGGAGTTTGGGCACTAAACAAGAAGATGATTGGCGGCGACCGTTTTACCGGCAAAGTTCCGTATCAAGCTGGGCGCTGGTACAGCGCAGATCTCGAGTCAGTGCGTGGGATCCGCAGCTCAAAACGGCTGGTTTATAGCACCGAGAGCGCATCACGCTACTTAACCACCGGTGAATACAAGAATTTTACTGAGATCGTTCCTTGTCAGTAATTCTCGAAGATCTCGACGTCTAACCACTGTATCTCAGTCATGGAGCTCAGCTATGTTTGCTTACTTCACACAAAAGCAGCCCGTCAACAGCCATGCCTCAGGTGGATACGCCCTGGCATCGCTTATACATGTCATGACGCAGTCCAAAAAAAATACGCCATTGGGTAAAAAAATATATCAGCAGATTATGCGCCATCAGGAAATACTTCCAGCCGCATATCCAGAATCCTATCGGGCTGAATGTATTCATGGCGCACACTCGCTTCCTTCCAGCTTGGTTCGCGTGGCTCGTCAGTATTATCTCGGCGATCGCATCGACATTCTGCTGGATACCGCACTCAGCAGATCGTTTTTCCCACTCGTTATTCCAGAAACTCAGCGTATGCAGGGAGAGGCGAGAATTTTGCACAGCACACTCTCGTTAATGGAACATGTCCAGCGTTCCGGTCATTACATCGCATCAGTTGATTATGGACAGCACTGGATCGCCATGATCAATCAGGATGGTCAGCTGTCTATTTACGATCCTGAAAGCGGTAAGCATGGTCAGCCCGCCTTTACCAAAGGAAACCATCTGGTATTGGCGAATAAACGCTATGACTACGCGGGTATCCTCATTCGCCTTTAGCATTAAAAAGCGGCCAGCAGTGGAGGGTCCATGGAATCGCTAATATCTGAACACATATTGAATTTCTTCCTGAGCCAGGGGCTTTCTGCACTGTCAGGACTATTCGGCGGGCTCAGCGTCTCTTTTTTTTGGCAACCGAGAAAGCTCCATCAGCATGGCCGCCTAATCACTGGAGTTATTATTGGCAGTATCAGTGTTTCAGCCACCTTTGCGTTAGGAGGGATCCTCGCTCGCTGGCTTGGGCTAAATTTTGGTGAGGTCGATAACGCGCTGGGACTTGGATATTTAGTGGGAGCAATAAGCGTTGGTGTTATTGCTTGGCTGGCAAACTTTTTTAACCGTCGGGAGGATCACGATATTCTTGAGGTTGCTGGCGAATTAAAACGAGTCGCAAGAGGAATACCCAAAAAGACATCAATAAAACGTACACGCAGTATGCCAAGGGGACGCAAAAATGACGCTTGAATGGGGATTTTTTTCGCTAATTACACTTATTGATTTCATGACAGCTATTATTATATTTTTTAGCGCCCTTAATGAAAGAATGCTGTTATTTCCGGTATGGTATCGAATCGGGCTGGTCGCCGCTGCATTTGGTTTCGCAGCTCAAGGTGGATTAAATATGCCATATTTATTATATGGAAAAAAACTTTTAGCTAATACCCTACCATTTTGGGTCTTGAAGGATCTTGGCATATCAATTATTGCTAGTCATTATTTTTTCACGATGATGATAGCAAAGCGCCCCAAGCCAAAGCCGAGAACAAGAACCGTGAAAAAAAGAATTACAAAACCTGTTGTAAACACTGATTCAAAATCGAAGGTCAAACGCTCACCGACTAAAAAATAGTGAAATAAAAACGACAGTCACCTCTGTCGTTTTTATTTCACTATTTTCGGCATAGGTCAGTTAACGCAATAAATATGGCTGAACAGCAAATATCCTGATTTTATAAAATCCTTATATTCACTCCTATGAGTTTGCAGCCCGCAGCTCATATTTATAGGAGAGAATTATGTTCACATTAAAATCTGCATTAATATCTCGTCGTATAATTAATCTTGCCGTATTCTCTAGTGGTATTTTTATCTCTAGCATGTCATGGGCCGTTAATACTGGGCCAGTCTGTAATAATGTCAACAGTCCAGCGTTTAATGCTACTACGTGGCTGCAAGCTCAGGAAAACGTCGGTGGCCATACTATCGCTTGTCACATCGGTAAATCAGATGGATGGCTACAAACAAGAACGGCAACAGGGCAAGTATCCTGCCCGCGCGTTCCAACGGCAACAACCTGGAGTGATGCACAAAGCATGTGGAACTCTATTCGTCAGGATGTTATTGCATTCTGTGCCGCAACAGATGCAGGTCCAAGAGTATCTCGAACTATAACCCTGCCAGGTCAAGCCACCAGCGTCGTCGGGCGTGGCTACAGCAGCACTGCGCCAGTGGGTACATTTAATGTTAATGGAAACCAACGCGCCGTGCTGGTATATCAGCAAACGGGGAGCGACTGGTTTATGTTAACCACATACCCACGTCAATAGTGGTTATAATTTCCATTATAAGTTAACGAAGAGTATTACATGGCCGTAATGCTCTTTTTTGCAAAAAAATTTAATTTCCCTGGAGAGGCCAATGCTTCTAAGAATTAATATTGTTTTTAGTGTTCGTTAAGAGAATACATCATAGCGGCTTGAGTTCTATTTCTCACATTTAACCGTTTAAAAATAGATTCAAGATGCGCTTTAACCGTTCCTGCACTAATATTTAAACGTCGGCTAATCTGTTTATTTGATTCTCCGGCTGCAATAAACTTAAGGATTTCTCGCTGTCTATCGCTAAGTGCAGACACACGTTCAGGTTCATCATCTAGGTCTATAGGGGTATTAGGTAAACAAATCATCCCTGCTAATACTGTTTTGAGTACCTGACCAATAATATCTAGAGGTGTGTCTTTAGAAAAAATAGATAGTGCATGATGTCTTAAATATAGTCTTAGGGAATGTTTTTTTATCACGTTAAGTGAAACCACCACAGGAATTTTAGGATGGTGAATGAATAGGTCATCTAAAAATGACAGACATAACGTCTTATCAATTTCACCGTCAACAATAATAAGAGAGATATCCTCATCTGATAAAACATTCCAGACATTATCCATATGGCTCAGGCAATTAATTTTGATATCAGGTATATGCTGTTTTAATCCTAGCTCCATACCTTGCGCAAATATTGAAACCTTATCAATCATTAAAATATTCATCACACCCTCACAGTTACAAAATTCCCACTAAATACATCTCTCATCTGCTTTTCGCAGTGAAGTAAGTATTAGTCTGAAAAATTGAAGGCGAAGACGTTATTTGCCCTATGACATTTTACCGATACTAAAGAAAAGCATGGTTGAAATATAGCTTGATTGGTTTTCCCTATCACGAATCAATCAAATAAAAGAATGCATAATAAAATTACATTTACTTATCCAATAATTGGCTCCGATACTGGCGACGATACTCTGAGGGAGAGCGTTCAGTCGTTTTCCGAAACAGCCGACAAAAGTAGTTACTATCTACAAAACCACACGCATGCGCGACTTCCTTCACTTTCATATCGTAGCGTTTCAGTAAATGCTTGGCCTGCTCAAGGCGCGTGTAGTTGAGATATTCATTGAAACCTACTCCTCCTGCTTTTTGGAATAGATGTGAAAGGTAGTTAGGAGAAATATAAAATGCCTGCGCAACAGACTCACGGGTTAATGGATCGCGATAAAATTCATCAACATGCTGACGCACCGCATCAAACAGTGCCTGACTACGCGATGCGGTCTGAACCTGACTGCCGAGTAAATCTAAACAATGGCTGATCAATCCCTTCACGATGAAACGCGCCGTGTTTTGATCGCGCTGATTCCACGTCAGTTCGTTTAGCGCCTGCAATAAAAATGAGCCGACGCGCGGGCCACGGCGCGCCACGTTTTGCTTGCCCAAATCCTGATACTGCTCGCCGTCCCAGTTCAATAGACTAAAACCAAGCTGCTGTTTGCCAAACAACACGCTCAGCGTTGTCACTGGAGCGCTCCATTCAGGGCTATTCCAACCTCCGGCCGGAACAAACAGGGCATCGCCTGCTTGCAAAATATGTTCAGCCGAACCGCCTTGCACGTCCTCCCACCGCATTTTTTGCTGGCCTTCTAACACCAGTTCTAAGCGCGGAAAATTAACCTGATATGCCAGTTCCGGTGCAGGTTGCTGATTACCTGTAAAATACACTTGTCCTTGCCGCTCAGGCTGCTGTAACCACAACGTCAGCGCATGGGTGAGTTCTCTCATCAGCATTGCATCCTTGATATCAGTGGGCTTGATTCGGTTTTTTGAGAATAATACAGACCTATTAGCGCCAAGAGGTTCTTTGGTTTGACCTTTTCATCACATGGCACATTATGTTAATGCTTTGTTGCAATTTGTTTGGTTTTATAT
>Ga0302347_1004403_pt1 | contig 11281 bp, 9 predicted proteins | sample PhyWR1_FD_202178 | JGI IMG/M metagenome (GOLD analysis project Ga0302347, IMG submission 202178) | Leaf surface microbial communities from wheat plants in UC Gill Tract Community Farm, Albany, California, United States - DLSL W.R1 (v2)... | ecosystem: Host-associated > Plants > Phyllosphere >...
TCAATGTACTTCAGCGCAACGCCGAGGAGATTGCCCGCCGTGCCGGGCGCGGTATTGAAGTGGCACAGATCGCCATGCGCTCGCAGAACCCGAACTGCCAGATTACCGGTACCCCCATTACCGCTGATGTGTTCGAAGTCGCGAGCAACCCCGAGATCGATATCGTCATCGAGCTCATTGGGGGCTACACCGTGGCCCGCGACCTGGTGCTCAAGGCCATCGAGAACGGCAAGCACGTGGTCACCGCCAACAAGGCGCTGATCGCCGTGCATGGCAACGAAATCTTCGCCAGAGCCCGTGAAAAGGGCGTGATCGTCGCCTTCGAAGCAGCGGTGGCCGGCGGCATCCCGGTAATCAAGGCCATTCGCGAGGGCCTGTCGGCCAACCGTATCAACTGGCTGGCGGGGATCATCAACGGTACCGGCAACTTCATCCTCACCGAAATGCGCGAAAAAGGCCGTGCCTTCCCGGATGTGCTGGCCGAAGCCCAGGCGCTTGGCTATGCCGAAGCCGACCCGACGTTCGACGTCGAAGGCATCGACGCGGCGCACAAGCTGACCATCCTGGCATCGATCGCGTTCGGCATTCCGCTGCAGTTCGACAAGGCCTACACCGAAGGCATCACCCAGCTGACCACGGCGGACGTGAACTACGCCGAAGCCCTGGGCTACCGCATCAAGCACCTGGGCATGGCACGCCGTACCGCCGAAGGTATCGAGTTGCGCGTGCACCCGACGCTGATTCCGGCCGACCGCCTGATTGCCAACGTCAATGGGGTGATGAATGCCGTGATGGTCAACGGCGACGCCGCCGGCTCGACGTTGTACTACGGTGCAGGCGCAGGAATGGAACCAACCGCGTCCTCGGTGGTGGGTGACCTGGTGGACGTGGTCCGTGCCATGACCTCTGACCCGGAAAACCGCGTACCCCACCTGGCGTTCCAGCCCGATTCGCTGTCAGCGCACCCGATCCTGCCGATCGAAGCCTGCGAGAGCGCCTATTACCTGCGTATTCAGGCCAAGGATCATCCAGGGGTGCTGGCCCAGGTGGCTAGCATTCTGTCCGAGCGTGGCATCAACATCGAATCGATCATGCAAAAGGAAGCCGAAGAGCAAGACGGCCTGGTGCCGATGATCCTGTTGACCCACCGGGTGGTGGAGCAGGGCATCAACGACGCTATCGTTGCCCTCGAGGCCCTGCAGGATGTGGTAGGCCAGGTCGTGCGCATTCGCGTCGAGCAGCTCAACTAGGGTTGGCCTGAACAGCCTTGTGACGAACGTCCGGCAATGCTGTTTTCGGACATGCGTGACCGAGTACCGGGGCTTCTCGCACAGAGCCCCAGCGACACCCCCGACGCTGCAGCCGTACGCAGCGTAGGGTTTTAGAACACCCTATAGTCACGGCAAGCCAAGGCGTGCCGCCCAGGAACGAGGCCTCCGGCCCTTTTCTGCTGCGGGTAAACCAGGCTTGCCGCTCAAACCAAAGGTTTGTCCCATGCGCTATATCAGTACCCGCGGCCAGGCACCGGCCCTGAACTTCGAAGACGTATTGCTCGCCGGCCTGGCTACCGACGGTGGCCTGTACGTCCCGGAAAACCTGCCACGTTTCACGCAGGAAGAAATCGCATCCTGGGCGGGCCTGCCGTACCACGAGCTGGCCTTCCGCGTCATGCGCCCGTTCGTCGAGGGCAGCATCGCCGATGCCGACTTCAAGAAAATCCTCGAAGAAACCTACGGCGAATTCGCCCATGCTGCCGTTGCCCCGCTGCGCCAGCTCAACAGCAACGAGTGGGTGCTTGAGCTGTTCCACGGGCCGACCCTGGCATTCAAGGATTTCGCCTTGCAACTGCTCGGTCGCTTGCTCGACCACGTGCTGGCCAAGCGTAACGAACGTGTGGTGATCATCGGTGCCACCAGCGGCGACACCGGCTCTGCGGCCATCGAAGGTTGCCGTCGGTGCGACAATGTCGACATCTTCATCCTGCACCCGCACCAGCGGGTTTCGGAAGTGCAGCGTCGGCAGATGACGACCCTCTTCGGCGAGAACATCCACAACATCGCCATCGAAGGCAATTTCGATGACTGCCAGGAAATGGTCAAGGCGAGCTTCGCCGACCAGTCGTTCCTCAAGGGCACCCGCCTGGTAGCTGTCAATTCGATCAACTGGGCGCGGATCATGGCCCAGATCGTCTACTACTTCCACGCAGCCCTGCAGCTTGGCGGCCCGGCCCGTTCGGTGGCCTTCTCGGTGCCCACCGGCAACTTCGGCGATATCTTCGCAGGCTACCTGGCACGCAACATGGGCCTGCCGATCAGCCAGCTGGTGGTGGCCACCAACCGCAACGACATCCTGCACCGCTTCATGAGCGGCAACCAGTACGTCAAGGAGCAGTTGCACGCCACCTTGTCGCCGTCGATGGACATCATGGTTTCGTCCAACTTCGAGCGCCTGCTGTTCGATCTGCACGGTCGCAACGGCGCGTCGATTGCCGAGTTGATGGCCAACTTCCGCCAAGGCGGCGGCTTCAGCGTCGAACAGGACCGCTGGACCGAGGCGCGCAAGCTCTTCGATTCGCTGGCCGTCACCGATGAACAGACCTGCCAGACCATCGCCGAGGTGTTTGAGACGACCGGCGAGGTGCTGGACCCGCACACGGCCATCGGCGTCAAGGCCGGTCGCGAGTGCCGCCGTAGCCTGGATACGCCCATGGTTGTGCTGGGTACCGCACACCCGGTCAAGTTCCCTGAAGCGGTCGAGCAGGCAGGCGTTGGCAAGGCGCTTGAATTGCCCGTGCACATGAGCGACCTGTTCAGCCGTGAAGAGCGATGCACCGTATTGCCCAATGACCTCAAGGCAGTACAAGGCTTCGTCAGCCAGCACGGCAATCGCGGCAAGCCGCTCTGACCTTGCAGGCTCCGGGTCGGGCCGATCCGGAGCCTCAGTGGTTTCGATGCATTAATTCAGAAAAATCCTATTCTGGCCGATCGTCATCGCGCCTAGATTAGCCGGTCCTCCCAGCAGGAGCGGCTCATGCAACAGCCCCATGTACTGATTCATCAGGTGCGCCCGTCCCACCAGATCCTTCTGCACCAGGCCCTCAATGCCCAGGGCGTGTTTCGGGTGCGGGTCTGTCAGGACAAGGCCGAGCTCGACGCGTGCCTTTCGGGCGCATTCTCCCCGGATTTATTGATTTTCGACCATGCCATGCCCACCCGCACAGGCATTGCGATACTCAAGCGGCTACCGCTGGCCTGCCCGGTGCTGTTCGTCGGTCAGGCAGGTGCCAGGCGACGCAACCTGGCTGATCAGGCCCGCGGTTTTGGCTTGCAAGTCATTGCGGAGTTGCCATGGCCATTGTCTTCCCCGGCCCTGCAAAGGGTGTTGCAAATACTGCCCAGCCCGTCCGAACGTGAAAGGTCGCAACCCATCAACGCACCGACGGCGCATTCAACAGCATGAAGGGTTAGAACTTTCCGCTTTGCTTGCAGGTCTGCTCCTTACAACTCATCAAGCAAGCGAGTAATCCGGATGGAACGAATCTGCAGACTGCTCAACCAAGCCCTCACCCCTTACCAGGCGCACTTGGGCCTGGCCGATAGCCACGGTAACCGGCAATTGACCGTCCACGACCACCTGGCCAGGGTGGTATTACAGCGCACGGTCAGCGAGCGTCAATTGCAGGAGCAACGTCTGCTGGTGGACATGGTCGATGGTCTGCACCGTGATCTGCAGATCGCCGAAGGGCGGCTGCAACCTTGCGTGATTGCTGCATTGCAGCAGCGTCAGCAACCTCAGGGAACCTTTGCCTGAGCGAGTCATCAGATTGATCAGTACAGCCGGCCACTGCTTTGCTCCCGCATGGCCACTGCTGTCGCTGGAAGCCCAAGGGCTTTCGCTTGACCCCGGACGTTCTTCCCCAGCGTCCGGGGTTTCTTTTTATCTGGGTTGGGGATCTTGAAGGTTGATCGGCCCAGCGGCGTGGCGCTCGTCCTGTTCAGGGCGTTCGGCGTGTGCCGCCGTGTGCTCGCTGAAGAAAGCGCGACTGTGTTCAAGGTAGTCCGCCCGCTGAGCGAGGTCGAGCCAATGCGCATACAGGTTCGGTAGCACCGTCTGGCGCAGCTGGGTCAAGACCTGATCGATGTGGGCCATGGCGGCTTGCCCTTGCGGGCTGGCCGAGCAGCCTACATGCAGGAATTGGTAGGGCTTCACACCCTGAACCGGGTGAAATTGGTAGTCAGCAGGCGATCCGCCCTGTTGCTGGATCAGATAGCGAACTTCCGGCCAGTAGCCGAGCACCAGGCGCAGTCGGCCCAAGCGTTGCATCTGCAGCAGGTTGGCGGTGGCCTGCGTGCCGTAGTGCCGGCTGACGGAGGCATCTGGCAAGTGGCTCAGCGTATCGTCGATCACAGCCCCGTAACTGCGCTCTGCCACTACCCCAAGGCGTAGCGATGGGTCGCTCAGCAGGCCTTGAAGATCGACCGCCTCACCGTCGAGGTGGGGCGCCACCAGGGCGTGGTTTTCCTTGCGCACGACCAGGCCGCTGGTTTGCACGCCCAGCAACGGGATGGAAAAGCGCACATAGCGAGCGCGCTCGGCAGTCCACAGCAGCATCGGATCACAGGTCAGGCTGCTGCTGTCCTGCAGCATCTGCAAGCCACGCGCACGATTGACCCGCACGGTGCTGTGGGCATATTCGGGCATCTGCTGGATCAGCTGCGGTAACAGCTGGTCGATCACCCCACGACCTTCTTCCGGGCCCTCGGATACGCTGAACGGTGGCAGATCGCGCATCAGCCACAGCAATCGCTCCTGAGCGCTTGATGGCACGCTCAGCAGTGCAGCCAGTAGGGCACCCGTCCATGCCAACCTAACGGGGCGCAGGCAATGGAACAGCGACAGGCTCAGACAGCGCCCGCCTGACGCAGGGCGGCGACGGCGGCCGCATCATAGCCCAGCTGGCTTAGCAGCTCGTCGGTGTGTTCGCCCAGTGCTGGCCCGACCCAATCGGCAGAGCCTGGGGTGTCGGATAGCTTTGGGACGATGCCCGGCATGCGCACTGCCTTGCCATCGGGCAGGCGCGCCTCCAGAAGCATCTCGCGCGCCAGGTACTGAGAGTCGCTGAACATGTCTTCGGCCGAGTAAATGCGGCTGGCCGGCACCTCGGCTGCGGTCAGGGCCTGCATAAGCTGCTCCAGTGGCAATCCGTTGGCCCAGCGATCGATGACCCCGTACAGCTCATCGCGGCGCAGGTCTCGCCCGTCATTGGTGGCCAGGCTCGGGTCCTCGGCCAGGTCGCTACGGCCGATGGTCAACATCAGGCGCCTGAAGATGGCATCGCCATTGGCGCCGATCTGTACATGCTTGCCGTCTGCGCTGGTATGGATGGAGGAGGGCGTGATGCCCGGCATGATGTTGCCCGTGCGCTCGCGGATGAAACCGAAGACGTCGAACTCCGGCACCATGCTCTCCATCATGGCGAAGATGGCCTCGTACAGCGCCACGTCGACCACCTGGCCCAAACCCCCGTTGACCTCGCGATGACGCAGGGCCATCAGTGCGCCGATCACCGCCCACAACGCCGCAATGGAGTCGCCGATGGAAATACCGGTGCGCACGGGCGGGCGATCCTCGAACCCAGTGATGTAACGCAAGCCACCCATGGACTCGCCCACCGCGCCAAAGCCTGGTTGCTCCTTCATGGGCCCGGTCTGGCCGAAGCCTGACAGGCGCACCATGACCAGCCGTGGGTTGAGCGCATGGAGCACGTCCCAGCCAAAACCGAGCTTCTCGAGCACGCCCGGACGGAAGTTTTCGATCAGGATGTCCGCCTCGGCCAGCAGTTTGCGCAGGACGTCGCGCCCGTCGGGGTGCTTGAGATTGAGGGTGAGCGAGCGCTTGTTGCGCGCCTGCACGAACCACCACAGCGAGGTGCCCTCGTAAAGCTTGCGCCACTTGCGCAACGGGTCGCCGCCGTCGGGCGATTCCACCTTGACCACCTCGGCGCCGAATTCGGCGCAGATGCGCGATGCGAATGGCCCGGCGATCAAGGTGCCGAGCTCGACCACTTTAAGGCCGGCGAGGGGTTTGCTTGACGTCGACATGGGGCATCCGTGGCAGCTATGAAGAGCGGTGTTTTTATCACAGCTGCGATGCGGCAGATACTGCCGCGGCGCAACCGTGGACTGGATCGGTTAGACTGTGCGACTTTTCTTCAGGCAAGAAGCACCCCGACCATGGCCCAGCCGTCCACCACCTACAAATTCGAACTGAACCTGACCGACCTCGACCGCAATGTCTACGAGAACGTCAAGCAGACCATCGCGCGGCACCCGTCGGAAACCGAGGAGCGTATGGCGGTTCGTCTGTTGGCCTATGCGCTGTGGTACAACGAAAACCTGACATTCGGCCGGGGGCTGTCGGACGTCGATGAGCCGGCGCTCTGGGAAAAGAGCCTGGACGACCGCGTGTTGCACTGGATCGAAGTAGGCCAGCCAGATGCCGATCGCCTGACCTGGTGCTCTCGCCGTACCGAACGCACCAGCCTGCTGGCCTACGGTAGTCTGCGTGTGTGGGAAGGCAAGGTGGTGAGCGCGGTGAAGAACCTCAAGAACCTCAGCATCGCGGCCGTGCCTCAGGAGGTGCTCGAGACCCTGGCCACCGACATGCCCCGCAGCATCAAATGGGATGTGATGATCAGCGAAGGCACGGTGTTCGTGACCGATGACCGTGGCCAGCACGAAGTGCAATTGCAGTGGCTGCTGGGGGAGCGTGGCTGAACCATCCCATGCGTATCGAATCTCGCCCGCTGCCCCCGACCCTGCCGTTTCTTGGCAACCTGCCACCCTTGCTGACGCGCCTGTACGCCGCCCGTGGCGTGCTAAGCGAGGCCGAGCTGGACAAGAGCCTGGCGCGCCTGCTGCCCTACCAGCAGCTCAAGGGCATGGACGCGGGCGTCGACCTGCTGGTGCAGGCCATCGACCAAGGCCAGCGCATTCTGATCGTCGGTGACTTCGATGCCGATGGCGCCACGGCCAGTACCGTCGGCGTGCTGGGTTTGCGCCTGCTCGGTGCGGCCCACGTGGACTACCTGGTACCCAACCGCTTCGAATACGGGTACGGCCTCACGCCGGAAATCGTCGAAGTGGCATTGCAGCGCCAACCGCAGCTGCTGGTCACGGTCGACAACGGGATTTCCAGCGTCGACGGCGTCGCGGCGGCGAAGGCGGCTGGCCTCAAGGTCCTGGTGACCGACCACCACTTGCCTGGCGAGGCGCTGCCGGACGCCGATGCCATCATCAACCCCAACCAGCCAGGCTGCCCGTTTCCGAGCAAGTCGCTGGCAGGCGTCGGGGTGATTTTCTACGTTCTCATGGCCCTGCGCGCGCGCTTACGCAGCCTGGGCCGCTACGACACCCGGCCGCAGCCGAACATTGGCGAACTGCTGGACCTGGTTGCCTTGGGCAGCGTAGCTGACGTGGTGCCGCTGGACGCGAACAATCGCATCCTGGTGCATCAGGGCCTGGAGCGCATTCGTGCCGGGCGCGCCCGGCCTGGCCTCAAGGCAATTCTGGAGGTAGCCAAGCGCGACCACCGGCGCATCACCTCCACCGACTTGGGTTTCATTCTGGGCCCGCGGCTGAACGCCGCCGGGCGCCTGGACGACATGAGCCTGGGTATCGAGTGCCTGCTCTGCGAGGATTATGCCCTGGCGTTGGACATGGCTCAGCAACTGGATGGCCTGAACCAGGACCGCAAGTCCATCGAACAGGGCATGCAGCGTGAAGCACTGGCCCAGTTGCGGGACTTGCCGGTCGAATCGATGCCCTATGGCCTGTGCCTGTTCGATGCAGAGTGGCACCAGGGCGTCATTGGCATCCTGGCTTCTCGCCTCAAGGAACGGTATCACCGCCCAACCATCGCTTTCGCCGATGCCGGTGACGGCATGCTCAAGGGCTCTGCGCGCTCCGTGCCGGGGTTTCACATCCGCGACGCGCTCGATGCGGTGGCCGCGCGCCATCCGCAGCTGATCAGCAAGTTCGGCGGCCATGCCATGGCGGCGGGGCTGTCCCTGCCCGAAGCCAACTATCCCGCGTTCGCCGAGGCCTTCGACCAGGAGGTCCGCCGCCAACTGTGCGAGGACGACCTCACCGGGCGACTGCTGTCTGATGGCAGTCTGGCGGTGGAGGAATTCCACCTGGACCTGGCCAAGGCGCTGCGTCAAGCCGGGCCTTGGGGGCAACATTTTCCGGAGCCGCTGTTCCACGGTGTGTTCCAGCTGGTCGAGCAGCGCGTGGTGGGTGAGCGCCATCTGAAAGTCGTGCTCAAAAGCGAGTGCGGCACGGTGCGCCTGGACGGCATCGCCTTCGGTATCGACCGCGAGGTTTGGCCCAACCCGACCGTGCGCTGGGTGGAGCTGGCCTACAAGCTGGATGTGAACGAGTTCCGCGGCAATGAAAGCGTGCAACTGATGATCGCCCACATGGAGCCGCGCTGAGCCAGGATCTGTGTGAAACGTTTCGAGAAGAGGCCTGGCTGTATTTAACCCAGCCTCACCGCGTATCGAGGCTTTTCACACAGCGCCCAGGGCATCACTGCCAAATCCCATGGAACCTTCCCCCTACCCAATCTGGTCTAGTCTGAACACAGACCGGTACCGGGCCAGGAATGTGTGAACGAGTGCCCGGCCGGATCACTTTGCAGCCATTGGGAGGTGCCCTCATGAGCATGCTGCTCGAGCCTTACACCCTGCGTCAGCTGACCCTGCCGAACCGTATCGCCGTATCACCGATGTGCCAGTATTCCTCGGTCGATGGCCTGGCCAACGACTGGCACCTGGTGCACCTGGGCAGTCGCGCTGTCGGCGGTGCGGGCCTGGTCGTCACCGAGGCCGTGGCGGTCACGGCCGACGGGCGCATCACCGCTGAAGACCTCGGCCTGTGGGAGGACGCGCAGATCGCCCCCTTGCAGCGCATCACCCGTTTCATCACCGCTCAAGGGTCCATCCCGGGTATCCAGCTCGCCCATGCCGGGCGCAAGGCCAGCACCTACCGCCCTTGGCTGGGCAAGCATGGCAGCGTCACATTGGAGGAGGGCGGCTGGCAGCCGGTCGGGCCGTCGAAGATCGCGTTCGATCCTGAGCACACCGTGCCCAGTGAGCTGACCCATGCGCAGATCCAGGACGTGGTGCAGGCCTTTGTCGCCTCGGCCAGGCGCGCGCTGGACGCGGGCTTCAAAGTGGTCGAGGTGCACGCTGCCCACGGTTACCTGTTGCACCAGTTCCTGTCGCCGTTGAGCAATCAGCGTCAGGATGAATACGGCAGCTGCTTCGAGAACCGCATCCGCCTGACCTTGCAGGTGGTCGAAGCGGTTCGCGCAGTCTGGCCGGCCGAGTTGCCATTGTTCGTGCGGGTGTCGGCCACCGACTGGGTGGAAGACGGCTGGAACCCGGACGAAACCGTCGAGCTGGCCCGGCGCCTGCGTGTGCTTGGCGTGGATCTGATCGATGTGTCTTCAGGTGGCACGTCCAGCAATGCCGAGATTCCGACCGGCCCTGGCTACCAGACCCGCTTTGCCGAGCGCGTGCGCAAGGAGTCGGAGATGGCCACGGGCACCGTGGGCATGATCACCGAGCCTGCCCAGGCCGAGCACATCCTGCGCACAGGCCAGGCCGACTTGATTTTCCTGGCCCGGGAGCTGCTGCGCGACCCGTACTGGCCGTTGCATGCAGACGACGACCTGGGCGGGCACCAGGCCACCTGGCCGGCGCAATACCAGCGGGCCACCAGCCGGTCGAGCCCAATTCACGAATCGGACCTGCGCGACTGAAAGGACGTGGATGCCGGCGGCGGGTGTGCAGGCACCGGCAAGCCGCCTCCGGCGATGCAACATCTGGAAGCAAATCCTCTGTGCCGTGTTGTGGGGCAAGTCTTAATCTGGCTGCTGACTTCCATGATGTGGAGATGCGCATGATGAATACCCGGGGTTTGCTTGATCAATTGCTCAAATCCGGCCAGCAACTGCTAGAAAAGCAGGCAGGCGGGGCCAAGACGGGTGCAGGCGCCGGCGGGCTCGGCGGGTTGCTGTCAGGCGCAGGTGGTGGCCTGCTTGGCGGCGGTGCGCTGGGCGTGTTACTCGGCAGCAAGAAAGCCCGCAAGTTTGGTGGCAAGGCGCTTACCTACGGGGGGCTCGCCGCGCTTGGCGTGCTTGCCTACAAGGCCTATGGCAACTGGCAGGCCCAGCAGGCCAACCAACAGACCGCCACCCCAGAGCCCCAGACGGTAGACCGCGTACCTGCGGCCCAGGTGGAGCAGCACAGCCAGGCGGTGCTGCGTGCACTGGTCGCTGCGGCCAAGGCCGATGGTCATGTGGATGAGCGCGAACGCGCGCTGATCGAGGGGGAGTTCACCCGCCTGGACGGTGACCGTGAAGTGCAGCAGTGGCTGCATGCGGAGCTCGACAAGCCGCTGGACCCGGCCGAGGTGGCCCGGGCGGCCCAGACGCCGGAAATCGCTGCCGAGATGTACCTGGCCAGCGTGATGATGGTCGATCAGGAAAACTACATGGAACGTGCTTATCTGGACGAACTGGCGCGCCAGCTGGGGTTGGCCCAAGGGTTGCGCGATGAGCTGGAAAAGCAGGCGCGGCAGGTCTGAGCCGCGCGTGCAGTTTTGGCCTGATCGGGAGGGTCACTGCGTTGTCTGGGCGTTCTGTCAGAACATGACACGCAATTCTGTAGGACGCCTGGGCTATACTTCGGCGATTTTTCCTGCTCGTAGTGAATCCCTGAGGGCTGAATGTGAAGAACTGGACGTTGCGCCAACGGATCCTGGCAAGTTTCGCCGTGATCATCGCCATCATGCTGCTGATGATCGTGGCGGCCTATTCGCGCTTGGTGACCATCGAATCTGCCGAGCAGGAGGTTGGGGCCGACAGCATTCCAGGGGTCTACTACAGCTCGATGATCCGCAGCGCATGGGTGGACAGTTACGTCACCAGCCAACAGTTGGTCGGGCTTTCTGACCGGCGCGAGATCAGCTCGGCCGACATGGAACTCTTCAAGAGTTTCGAAGACCGGCTCAAGCAACACATGGCCAGTTACCAGACCACCATTCGCGATGGCGAGGACCAGGCCCGCTTCGACGCCTTCGTGAAGCTCGAACAAGCCTACATGCAGAACGTCAACCAGGTGCTCAGTGCGTATCGCGAACGCAATTATGCCGAAGCCCAGCGTTTGATCTCCCAAGTGCTGACCCCCACCTGGGTCGAAGGGCGCAAGCACCTG
>Ga0302347_1004410_pt1 | contig 11262 bp, 8 predicted proteins | sample PhyWR1_FD_202178 | JGI IMG/M metagenome (GOLD analysis project Ga0302347, IMG submission 202178) | Leaf surface microbial communities from wheat plants in UC Gill Tract Community Farm, Albany, California, United States - DLSL W.R1 (v2)... | ecosystem: Host-associated > Plants > Phyllosphere >...
TGGCCGTATCGGTCGCATTGTTTTCCGTGCTGCTCAGGAACGTTCTGACATTGAAATCGTTGGCATCAACGATCTGTTGGACGCTGATTACATGGCGTACATGCTGAAGTATGACTCCACTCACGGTCGTTTCAACGGTACCGTAGAAGTGAAAGACGGCCATCTGGTTGTTAACGGCAAAACCATCCGTGTTACCGCAGAAAAAGATCCGGCTAACCTGAAATGGAACGAAATTGGCGTTGACGTTGTTGCTGAAGCAACCGGTATCTTCCTGACCGACGAAACCGCGCGTAAACACATCACTGCTGGTGCGAAAAAAGTTGTTCTGACTGGCCCGTCCAAAGACAACACCCCGATGTTTGTTAAAGGCGCTAACTTTGACAAATACGAAGGCCAGGACATCGTTTCTAACGCATCCTGCACCACCAACTGCCTGGCACCGCTGGCAAAAGTTATCAACGACAACTTCGGCATCATCGAAGGTCTGATGACCACCGTTCACGCTACCACTGCAACGCAGAAAACCGTTGATGGCCCGTCTCACAAAGACTGGCGCGGCGGTCGTGGCGCAGCACAGAACATCATCCCGTCTTCTACCGGTGCTGCTAAAGCAGTAGGTAAAGTTCTGCCAGAACTGAACGGCAAACTGACCGGTATGGCGTTCCGCGTTCCGACTCCTAACGTATCTGTTGTTGACCTGACCGTTCGTCTGGAAAAAGCAGCTTCTTACGAAGAAATCAAGAAAGCTATCAAAGCCGCTTCTGAAGGCGACATGAAAGGCGTTCTGGGTTATACCGAAGACGACGTTGTTTCCACCGATTTCAACGGTGAAGTTTGCACTTCTGTGTTCGATGCTAAAGCAGGTATCGCACTGAACGACAACTTCGTGAAACTGGTCTCCTGGTACGATAACGAAACCGGTTACTCTAACAAAGTTCTGGATCTGATTGCTCACATCTCCAAATAAGACGAGATGAGACATGAATACAAAAGAGCGACTTAGGTCGCTCTTTTTTTGTTTTGAAGACAGAGGATTGCGTTAAATGATTAATCAAATTTTTGCTCTACCTGTAGTCGAACAGATAACCCCGGTTCTTTCTCAACGACAGCTTGACGAACTGGATGTCATTGTTATTGACCATCCGCAGGTAAAAGCTTCAATTGCGCTTCAGGGCGCACATCTTCTCTCCTGGAAACCCGCAGGAGAAGAAGACGTCCTGTGGCTGAGTGGCAATACGCCGTTTAAGCACGGCGTTGCGCTGCGCGGTGGGGTCCCGATTTGCTGGCCGTGGTTTGGTCCGGCACAGCAGTCAGGTCTGCCCTCTCACGGCTTTGCCCGCAACCTGCCGTGGACGCTGAAAGCGCATAATGAAGATGATACCGGCGTGGTATTGACGTTTGAACTGCAAAGCAACGATGCGTCACGCCAGTACTGGCCGCATGATTTCACCCTGTATGCCCGCTATAAACTGGGTAAAACCTGTGAGATTGAGCTGGAAGCGCACGGTGAATTTGAAACCACCTCGGCGCTGCACACCTATTTTAATGTGGGTGATATCAGTGCGGTCAAGGTGAGCGGTCTTGGCGATCGTTATATTGATAAAGTGAATGACGCACAGGAAGGCGTACTGACGGACGGCGTACAGACCTTTCCCGATCGCACCGACCGGGTGTACCTGAATCCAGAAGCGTGCAGCGTGATCCACGATAGCGCGCTTAATCGCAGCATCGAAGTGATCCACCATCACCATAATAATGTGGTTGGCTGGAACCCCGGCCCGGCGCTCTCTGCCAGCATGGGTGATATGCCTGATGACGGTTATAAAACGTTCGTGTGTGTTGAGTCAGCGTGCGCAACGGCGACGCAAAAAACCAGCGAAGAAAAACCGTCTCGTCTGGCGCAGACCATTCGCATCGCTAAACGTCAGTAACTTCTGGCGCTGTGCCGGGTGGCGCTCGCTTACCCGGCATTTATGATGTTAAGCAGATGATGCGTATCTGCCCTCTCCGTTTTGCTCCTGTTACACGACGTCGAGCGGCATCTTACGCTGCGGTGGCGGGAAGGCGCTATCCAGTCTTGCGAGATCGTCGGTACTGAGCATAATGTTCAGCGCTGCGGCATTTTCCGCGACGTGCGCCACGCTTGACGCTTTCGGAATGGCCATTACGCCCTGGCGGCGGATAACCCAGGCCAGCAGGATCTGCGCCGCAGTGGCATTGTGCGCCGCGGCAATGTCCGTCACCGTACTGTTGTTCATCAGACCGCTGCGTAAGCGTCCCGCCTGCGCCAGAGGGCAATACGCCATCACCGGCAGCGATTGTTGCTGGCACCATGGCAGCAGATCATATTCAATTCCGCGTGAGGCGAGATGGTAAAGCACCTGATTGGTCGCGCACTGTTTTCCGCCATCAACCTGCCACAACGCCTGCATATCGTCGTGGTCCAGATTGGAGACACCCCAGCGGGCAATTTTCCCCTGCTCAATAAGCGTCTGCATGACTTCTGTGGTTTCGTCCAGCGAATAGTTGCCTCGCCAGTGCAACAGATAAAGGTCGAGATGATCGGTGCCTAAACGGCGTAAACTGGCCTCGCAGGCGGCAATCGCTTTTTTGCCCCCGGCGTTCCACGGATAGACCTTCGAAACCAGAAAAACCTGGTCGCGAATGCCTTTCAGCGCGTCACCCACGACTTCTTCAGCCCCACCATCGGCGTACATTTCAGCGGTATCAATAAGCGTCAGCCCCTGCTCTACGCCCGCACGCAATGCAGCAACCTCTGCAGCGCGCTGGCTGCGGTTTTCACCCATATACCACGTGCCCTGGCCGATGGCTGCAAGCGTGGCCCCCTCGCTGAAATGAATCACTTTGTCTGTCATAACGCCTCCTGAGATCTTGCACTACCGTAATGCAAAACAGGGCGAAATCGCCCTGTTTTATTGCACAGAATGCACTGTTAGTTTGCACTATCAGAAAGTATAGGTTACCCCGGTCGAGAAAAGTCCGGACCAGGACTTATCAACCATTGGGCTATCAGATACTTCATCTGACAGGCGCGTATAACGCCCTGAGCCGTAGATATTCCAGTTGTCGTTCAGGCCATAGCTGACGGTCAGCTCGAGATACGGATCGAAGCTGCTGTTTGGATTGTAGCGCTTAAGCCCGCTACGCTGCGCTTCCTTACCGGAAACGCCATAGTAGTAGTCGTTCTGGTTTTCGCTATTCCACTCAACCCCAATACCCGGCGTAACACGCAGACGGTCATTGGTATAACGGTAAAGCCAGGCTGCATCGGCACTGATCCCGTTACTGTTATTCAGCGTGTCACCCGCAAGCGTAGTGCGCAGGAAGCCATACTGCGTTTCATGAACGTATGTCAGACCGGCCATCAGCGTTGAACGGCGGCGATCGAGCTGGCGCAGCTGGTTGTTATCACTGTCATGCGGTTTGAAATGAAGCGGAGAGTAATAAGCCGTGATCGAGAGCTTATCCGTTTTGTCATTCCATAAGTAATATCCGCCGCCGAGGCCACGGAACCAGAAATCATCACCTTCATAAGCGATTACCGGTACAGGATAAACGTCATCATCGTACTGTTTATAGGGGTTTTGTATGACGCCAACACCCGCGCCCACGGTCCAGGGGCCGGCGGCCTGCGCCACGGATGCTGAAGAAGCAATTAGCACACTTAGTGCCAGAAGTTTGAATTTAGTCACAATTCGCTCTTTCCTGTATCAAATTATCTGCCGTGAAAGTGTAACCGCCCTTTCCGCACATCCCAAGTTATTTACAAGAACATTACGTGGATAAACTTTTTAATATCATTACCATCAATGACAAAAGGTTTTCATATTCATGACAGCCCGGTGAATTACCGCCACCCTGCCTCAGACGGCCCGGATTTTCTGGCGATGAGTTATTGATATGTCATTGAAATTGGGTTTGGCTCACAGGCAGGTTTTGCAAATGCCATCTACGCTTTATTAAGAAGGTGTATCGCCGGGCACGTGGTCTTCTGGTCTCTTACAACCTGGCATAATGGTTGCTGGAGTGTGAATGAGCGTGGCTCAGCCTACCTCTTCCTGGAGCCTCTATTATTCATATGAACGGCTCTTTACCTGTGCTAAAAACGAAAGGACGGCATGCCATGAATATATTCGATCACTATCGCCAGCGTTATGAAGCTGCCAAGGACGAAGAGTTCACATTGCAGGAATTTCTTACTATTTGCCGCCAGGATCGCAGCGCCTATGCCAATGCGGCAGAAAGATTACTAACGGCAATCGGTGAGCCAGTAATGGTTGATACTGCCCAGGAGCCACGCCTATCACGTCTCTTTTCGAACCGGGTCATCGCACGCTATCCGGCTTTTGAAGAGTTTTACGGTATGGAAGACGCCATTGAGCAAATTGTATCGTATCTCAAACATGCGGCTCAGGGGCTGGAAGAGAAGAAACAGATCCTGTATTTGCTTGGGCCTGTTGGCGGCGGTAAATCATCATTAGCTGAACGCCTGAAAGCGCTTATGCAGCGCGTACCCATCTATGTGTTAAGTGCGGATGGCGAGCGTAGTCCGGTAAACGATCATCCATTGTGCCTGTTTAACCCTCAGGAAGATGCACAAATTCTGGATAAAGAGTACGGCGTCCCTCGCCGTTATCTCGGCACAATTATGTCGCCGTGGGCGGCAAAACGCCTGCATGAGTTTGGCGGCGATATCACTAAATTTCGCGTGGTGAAGGTCTGGCCTTCTATCCTGGAACAGATTGCCATCGCTAAAACCGAGCCGGGCGATGAAAATAATCAGGATATTTCAGCCCTGGTGGGTAAAGTCGATATTCGCAAACTGGAAAATCATGCGCAGAACGATCCCGACGCCTATGGCTATTCGGGGGCATTGTGCCGCGCAAATCAGGGGATCATGGAATTCGTCGAGATGTTCAAAGCGCCGATTAAAGTGCTGCATCCCCTGCTCACGGCTACCCAGGAAGGCAACTATAACGGTACAGAAGGCATTTCAGCGCTGCCTTTTAACGGCATTATTCTTGCCCACTCAAACGAATCTGAATGGGTGACATTCCGTAATAACAAAAATAACGAGGCATTCCTTGACCGTGTCTATATTGTTAAGGTGCCGTACTGCCTGCGGATTTCTGAAGAGATAAAAATCTACGAGAAATTGCTCGATCACAGTGAACTGACCCATGCGCCCTGCGCACCGGGTACACTGGAAACGCTGGCGCGTTTTACCATTCTTTCTCGTCTTAAAGAGCCGGAAAACTCCAGTACCTACTCCAAAATGCGCGTGTATGATGGTGAAAGTCTGAAGGATACCGATCCGAAAGCGAAATCCTATCAGGAGTATCGGGATTACGCTGGCGTGGATGAAGGTATGAACGGCCTGTCCACCCGTTTCGCGTTTAAAATCTTGTCCCGCGTTTTCAACTTTGATCATGCAGAAGTGGCCGCAAACCCGGTGCATCTTTTCTATGTACTGGAGCAGCAAATCGAACGCGAACAGTTCCCGCAGGACCTGGCTGAGCGCTACCTTGAGTTCCTTAAAGGATATTTGATCCCGAAATATGCTGAATTTATCGGCAAAGAGATCCAGACGGCGTATCTGGAGTCTTATTCCGAATATGGACAGAATATTTTCGATCGGTATGTTTCCTATGCGGATTTCTGGATCCAGGATCAGGAGTACCGCGATCCCGACACCGGGCAGCTATTCGACCGTGAGGCACTCAATGCCGAGCTTGAGAAAATCGAGAAGCCGGCGGGGATCAGTAATCCAAAAGATTTTCGTAATGAAATCGTTAACTTCGTACTGCGTGCCAGAGCGAATAACAGCGGACGGAATCCGAACTGGACCAGCTACGAAAAACTGCGCACGGTCATAGAGAAGAAAATGTTCTCGAATACCGAAGAACTGTTGCCGGTCATCTCATTTAACGCGAAGACGTCAACAGACGAGCAGAAAAAGCACGACGATTTCGTCGATCGGATGATGGAAAAAGGCTATACCCGCAAGCAGGTTCGCCTGCTGTGTGAATGGTATTTACGGGTCCGTAAATCATCATAATACTGATGCCCGGCAGCACGATGCTCGCCGGGCCAGAATAAAGATGCGTGCTGTCTGGCGGGAGCGCTAAGCCTTCGGCAGATAATCGCGCCGCGTGAAGTTGGCAAAAGCAGTACGGGGGGCATATGACCTGGTTCATTGACCGACGACTGAACGGTAAAAATAAGAGCGCAGTAAATCGTCAGCGCTTCTTACGCCGTTATAAATCACAAATCAAACAATCCATTTCCGAAGCCATTAACAAACGTTCCGTAACGGACGTTGAAAGTGGAGAGTCCGTCTCTATTCCCGCAGGTGATATTAACGAGCCAATGTTTCACCAGGGTCGCGGCGGCGAGCGCAGCCGCGTCCATCCCGGAAACGATCATTTCGTTCAGAACGATCGTATTGAACGCCCTCAGGGCGGGGGTGGCGGCGGCGGAAGTGGGCAAGGACAGGCAAGTCAGGATGGCGAAGGCCAGGACGAATTTGTATTCCAGATTTCCAAAGATGAATATCTGGATCTGCTTTTCGAAGATCTGGCGCTACCCAATCTGAAGAAAAATGAACACCGGCAGATGAACGAATATAAAACGCATCGTGCCGGTTTTACCTCAAACGGGGTTCCGGCAAATATCAGCGTGGTACGCTCGCTGCAAAATTCGCTTGCCCGCCGCACCGCGATGACGGCCGGCAAACGTCGTGAATTACGCGAACTGGAAGTCAATCTCGATATCCTCAGTAAAAGCGAACCTGTCCAACTGCTTGAAGAGGAGCGATTGCGTAAAGAGATCGCGGAACTGCGGGCCAAAATTGAACGGGTGCCGTTTATTGATACCTTCGATTTACGCTACAAAAATTATGAAAAGCGCCCGGAACCATCAAGTCAGGCGGTGATGTTTTGCCTGATGGATGTATCCGGATCGATGGATCAGGCGACGAAAGACATGGCGAAACGCTTTTATATTCTGCTCTATCTGTTCCTGAGCCGTACTTATAAAAACGTCGATGTTGTCTATATTCGCCATCACACCCAGGCAAAAGAAGTCGATGAGCACGAGTTCTTTTACTCGCAGGAAACCGGCGGAACGATTGTATCGAGTGCCCTGAAGCTTATGGATGAAGTGATGAAGGAACGCTACGATCCGGCGCAGTGGAATATCTACGCGGCGCAAGCCTCGGATGGCGACAACTGGGCAGATGACTCGCCACTTTGTCATGAACTTCTGGCGAAGAAAATTCTGCCGATGGTGCGTTATTACAGCTATATCGAAATCACCCGACGCGCTCATCAAACGTTGTGGCGCGAATATGAAAACCTTCAGGCTTCGTTTGATAATTTCGCTATTCAGCACATTCGCGAGCAGGACGATATTTATCCGGTCTTTCGCGAGCTGTTCCATAAACAAAACGCCACATCCAGTGATTAACTCTTCCCCCCGCGCCTGCGCCGGGGGGAACGCCCTTCTTTAATTCGTTTCTGCTAACATGACCTGGTAACGGCCTCAGGTTTTATATCGCCTGTGATCCGCATGCTGTGTACGTAAACAATATCAAAAAAGCCTTTTTACTCGCGCACATGTGCGTAAAATGAGCACGCTTATTATTTTGGTAAGGATTACTATCATGTTTGATATCACTCTGCTCGTCCTGTTGGGACTGGCAGCGCTGGGATTTATCAGTCATAACACGACCGTCGCAGTGGCGATTCTGGTACTGATTATTGTCCGCGTCACGCCACTCAGCACTTTTTTTCCATGGATTGAAAAACAAGGGCTGACCGTCGGGATTATTATTCTGACCATTGGCGTAATGGCGCCTATCGCCAGCGGTACCCTGCCGCCTTCCACGCTACTTCACTCATTTGTGAACTGGAAATCGCTGGTCGCCATTGTTATCGGGATCTTTGTTTCATGGCTTGGCGGTCGCGGCGTAACGCTGATGGGCAACCAGCCTCAGCTGGTTGCCGGTTTATTGGTTGGAACCGTACTGGGAGTGGCTCTGTTTCGCGGCGTACCGGTGGGTCCGTTGATAGCCGCCGGACTGGTATCCTTATTAATTGGCAAGCAGTAACGCTGTTTACATCGGGCGTAAGCAGGACTGATTACGCCTCAGTTCTACGTTGTGAGAAATTTATGAACTCTGCTTTAAATCCTCCGGTACGACGCGGCATCCTGTTAATTGCCGGTATTCTGATGATCGCAACCACACTACGGGTAACGTTTACCGGTGCGGCACCGCTGCTGGATGCGATACGCGCAGACTATGGTCTGACAACGGCCCAGACCGGGCTGCTTACTACCCTTCCTCTGCTGGCCTTTGGCCTGATATCGCCGCTGACCGCAGGCGTCGCGCGTCGTATAGGGATAGAACGCAGTCTGTTTTTAGCTATGCTGCTAATATGCGTCGGGATTGCCATCCGCTCTCTGCCGTCATCGCTCCTGCTGTTTACCGGCACGGCGATTATTGGCTGCGGTATTGCGCTGGGTAACGTCCTGCTTCCGGGATTGATTAAACGCGATTTCCCGCAGCACGTGGCAAAAATGACCGGAGCATATTCACTAACGATGGGTGGCGCCGCGGCCCTCGGTTCAGCGCTGGTGGTTCCGCTGGCATTAAGCGGCTTCGGCTGGCGCGGGGCGCTACTGATGCTGATGATCTTCCCGTTGTTAGCCTTGCTGCTGTGGCTTCCACAATGGCGTCAACAGCAACCGGTGGCGCTAACCACGTCGGGGATGCAGCACAGCCGGGGGATCTGGCGCTCGGCGCTCGCCTGGCAGGTTACCTTATTTTTAGGCATTAACTCGCTGATTTACTATGTCATTATCGGCTGGTTGCCGGCTATTTTGACCGGTCAGGGTTACAGCGAAGCGCAGGCGGGATCGCTGCACGGTTTGCTGCAACTGGCGACGGCGGTACCGGGCCTGGCTATCCCATTAATTTTGCATAAACTTCGCGATCAGCGCGGAATTGCAGCGCTTGTCGCCCTGATGTGTGCCATTAGCGCAGCGGGTTACTGGTTCTTCCCGCAAAGCGCAGTCCTGTGGACGCTGCTGTTTGGTTTTGGCTCCGGTGCAACCATGATCCTTGGCTTAACGTTTATTGGATTACGGGCGCGTTCAGCGCATCAGGCGGCGGCCCTCTCCGGTATGGCTCAGGCGGTGGGGTATCTGCTGGCGGCCTGTGGCCCGCCGGTCATGGGTAAGATCCACGATGCCAGCGGCGACTGGCATGTGCCGCTGCTGGCCTGTGCAGTGCTATCCGTACTGATGGCTGTTTTCGGTGCCTGCGCCGGACGCGACCGTGAGATTGATATGAATTAGTGGCTGGCCGCGTATAACCAGGCCTGCACCAGCGGTGCAGGTCGTCCTGCCAGCGCATGTCGTTCATGCTGAAACAGGGTAGCGACAAAAAACGGATGTGTGGTCAGTTCAACGGCCCTGATCTCTCCCTCCTCATCCCAGCCGGTAACGTGTAAAGGTTCATTCTCTAACGCCCGCGCAAAATCCGCATTGACCCCGTAGTTACAATGGTAGCCTTCTTCAATCGTCTCTTTACCGTAGGCGCGGGCAATATGCGTATTGGCGCGCAGTTCAATGGCATCACTTTTTTCTACCAGAGAACAGGCTAAGGGTGAAATCACCATCCGACCTTCACGGTCAGTCTCTGCATGTGCGGCATCGCTCCAGCCCATCACGTTGCGCGCATACTCCAGGAGGGCGTGCTGGAATCCGCCGCAGGTGCCAAGAAAAGGGATCGCGTTTTGCCGCGCATAACGGACCGCGGTGATGGCACCCTCGAGGCTGTCATAAGGACTGGCAGGCACTAACCAGATGGCATCATATCCGGCCAGATCGTCCTCATTGCCAATATTACGGGTCGGCAGCCAGTCGTATTGTGCCGGGGTATTCAGTACCGCTGCGGCATCATCAATGGCCAGAGGGATCGCCTGATGAGCGAGAACATCGGCGTTATAATCGCCAACAAGCGCAATGCGCAGGGTGTGGGAAGGTGTCGTTTCCATGGGGTTACCTTATGTCTGGACTAATCACTAACGGCACAAGGAACCTCAGACTAGTGATATTGATGCTAAAAGACAATACCTTAATGCAAGTAGCTAACAGCATAAGCGGATATTCATCAACTGCCTGACATCAACGGTCAAATTTACGTCGGGTATATGGGAAGAATAATTACCCCGCTTTCACCGAACGAGCCACGTCCATAACGGCATTTTCCACCCCTTCTGAATTTTTCTGAATGCTGGCGATGACTTCACCCGCTTCACGCATCAACGCAACGCCCTTTCCGGTATTAGCACGGTTACTTTCAATACCGTTAAGCACGGTTCGGGCAAGCTTATTATTATTCGCAACCACCCGTTCTATCTCTTCCGTTGCCAGACTGACATTGGCAGCCAGATGACGCACCTCTTCAGCAACAACAGCAAAACTCCGGCCGGAGGGACCGGCTTTTGCGGCTTCAATGGCAGCATTGAGCGCGATAAGTCGGGTTTGCATAGCAAAATTGCGGATAGTGCCGACCATGCCGTCAATGCTATCTGACTGGCTGTTCAAACGTGTAACGTCGGCCGAAACAACACTCATCCCTTGCGAAATCTGGTCAATCATCCGAATGCTGTTCTCAATGACATCCGCACCGGCTTGCGCACTGTCGCGCGTTTGTACGGCCATATCCCAGGCGTGAACGGCCGCATCCTGCTCTCGCTGATTACGCATCACCTGCTCCGTCACATCTGTCGCAAACTTAGTAATTTTGTAGAGTTTTCCATCACTGTCGAAAACCGGGTTATAGGTTGCCCGCAGCCAGAGCGCCTTTCCCTGACGATCAAGCCGGGAAAACTGTCCTGAGAAAAATTCCCCCTGATTAAGCCTTGCCCAGAACTGCCTATATTCTTCGCTTTTGTGGAGGGTGGCAGAACAAAACATGCGATGATGCTGCCCGAGAACCTCAGAGCGCTGATAACCCGTACACGCTAAAAAATTGTCATTCACAGCAAGAACATGGCCGGCGGGATCAAATGAAATGACGGCCATTGAGCGACTAATGGCATTGATGAGAGATTCCTGCTCAAGGGCCGATTGCATTCGGTCCGAGATATCAGCCGCTATTTTAATAATTTTGTATACCTTGCCACGGGAGTCCGTGACCGGAATATAACTGGCCTCAAGCCATACCGGACG